>Ga0070740_10001233_pt1 | contig 37187 bp, 36 predicted proteins | sample Coa_R2_FD_67286 | JGI IMG/M metagenome (GOLD analysis project Ga0070740, IMG submission 67286) | Surface soil microbial communities from Centralia Pennsylvania, which are recovering from an underground coalmine fire - Coalmine... | ecosystem: Environmental > Terrestrial > Soil > Unclassified ... | reverse complement strand
GACCGCGGCTGCCTTCAATTTGTGGCGGCTCCCGCGGTTGGCAAGGGCCGAGGTGTAGCCGGACGCCGAAAAACGGCGTTTTTCAATACCGCTCCGCGGTGATCCGGAGAGGTTCCCCCCCCCACAAACGAGTCCCCTGAACGCAAATTACTGCCATTACCAAGCACGAATGGCGTTCATCGCGCCTGGCGAGAGCCCTATTTCAACAAGTTCTTAGGGCTGGCGCTGCTCGGAATCGCAGCCGGCTGCCTGATTTCGATGCCCCTGGCCGGCTGGCTGGTATCGCGCTGGGGCAGCCGTCCGGTTACTGCGTGCTCATCATTGTGTTTCGGCGCGGCGCTCGCGCTGCCTGCGTTCGCAACGTCGCAGGCGACGCTCAGCGCAGCGCTGCTGGTTATGGGTCTGGCTGCGGGGGCGATGGATGTGTCGATGAATTCGCACGCCATCGCGGTCGAACGAATCTGGGGGCGGCCGCTGGTATCGGGCTTTCACGCTTTTTTCAGCATTGGCGGGATCGCCGGCGCGGCCCTGGGCGGCGTTGTTGCGGCGGCGCGAATCGCGCCGCGCGCACACTTTCTGATTGGCGCGATCGCGGCCGAAGCGATCACGCTGGCGACGGCGCCGGGCCTATTGCCGGGCAGCGTAGATGCGGTTGGGCCCGACCACCGGAAATTGCGGATATCGAGGGGGCTGATCGGGCTGGCGGCCCTTGCGTTCTCCTTCTTTCTCGTCGAAGGGGCGATGGCTGACTGGAGCGCCCTGTATCTGGGCAGCGCGACTGGCGCGGGGGCGGGAACGTCAGCGGCTGGTTACGCAGTATTTTCCGCTGCGATGACGATTGGACGGCTGAGCGGCGATGTCCTCAGGCGGCGATTCGGACCCGCGCTGCTCATCCGCGGCGGGAGCGCTGTCGCTTCCGCTGGCATGGCAATCGCGCTGGCGCTTCCGCACCCTGCGCCGGCGATTTTCGGCTTCCTGCTGGTGGGCGCGGGATGTTCGATCGTAGTCCCGATTGTATTCGCGGCCGCGGGCGCCCTCGGGAGGCCTGCGTCCGGCGCGGCGCTCGCCTTTGTGACGATGAGCGGATACGCTGGTCTGTTTGCCGGACCGCCGTCGATCGGGTTCGCGGCCCAATGGACATCGCTCCGGGCAGCTTTGGGGATTGTGCTTGCGCTGGCGGCATCGGGTTTCTGGTTGGCCTCGAGCGCGCGCGTCGAAAACGAAAGATACCCGCTCTCACGGTGACTGGGGGCGCGAGTTGCGTTCACTTTCGCTGGACTTTCTCTTGACCGGACGCGCGTGAAACAGAAATAATTCAGTGTCTCTGCAATTTCAGTTTGATGACAAGAGAGAGGGACGCTTTTCTCTCTCTTGCGACGTTACGCACATGTCCCAAGTGGCTCAGGCTCTCGCGCTCGACTCCATGCCCGACCCGACGTTCTCCGACTGGGACGCTGCTTCCGTCCTTCGTCACGCTGCCCATGAATTGCGGCAGCCTCTGAGCACGATGGAGTCCATCGCATATTATCTCGAATTGATCCTGCCCGACGCCGACGAACGAGGGCGGCAGCATCTGGAGAAGCTGCGGCAGCTCGTGGAACAATCGAACTGGATCGTGACGAACGCGATCGATGTCGTTCGGAACGCTCCTGCAACACCGGAGTTTGTAGACATCGCCGTGCTGTTGTGCGATGTGGCTGACGAAATGAATGCGCCTCTGCTCGAGATGCGGATCCCGGACAGCCTGCCGATGGTCCGCCTGGATCCTGAGCAGGGGCGCCGCCTGGTACAAAATCTGATCACGTTTCTCAGGCAAAGCGCGGATCAGCGCTACCCGATGACCGTCTGCGGAAGTTACAACCGAGATGTGGTGTCGATTGAGGCATCGGTGCGCCGCCCCGGGAAGCGCGACGCGGAGGCGCACGCTCCAGATCTCCCCGCAGGCTCAGGTTTGAGCCTTGCGAGCATCCGCCGCATTGTGGAAGCGAACGGCGGCGGCGTGGACGTGTACACCGGCGACGATCACGCGATCACCGTCAGGCTGCGGTTGCAATCATAATTCCCGCGCGCTGCGCAGTTTCTGTTTCAACGCCAGCCACTCCTGCCGGATTTCCGGAAGCCGGGACAGCGCGGCGAGCTGTTCCAGGTGCTCTTTCAGAGGGCGAGCCGGCGTGCCCCAGAAGACCTGTCCACCGCGGATAATCTTGGAGGTCAGCACGCCGGCGCCAGAGCCGAGTATGGCGCGCGACTGAATTCGGGCCTTATCGCCGATGCCGACCTGCCCGCCGATGACGGCATAGTCCTCGATGACGACGCCGCCGGCGAGTCCCGTCTGGGCCGCAATGACGACGTGGCGCCCGATTGAGCAATTGTGACCGACGTGGACCATATTGTCGAGCTTGGTTCCGTCGCCGATGCGGGTGACGCCGAGCGCCGCGCGATCCACACAGCAATTGGCGCCGATCTCCACGTCGTCGCCGATCTCCACGCGACCGACTTGCGGGAAATTTTCGTAAGCGCCCTCGCGCAGGATGAATCCGAATCCGTCGGCGCCGATCACGGCGCCCGCGTGCACGACAGTTCGAGAGCCGATGGAGACGTCGTCATAAATCGTGACGTTCGGGTGAATGACAGCATGCTCGCCGATCCGGACGTTGTCTCCAATGACCGTGTTCGCGCCTATCGAGGCGCCTTCGCCGATGACGGTATCGCTTCCGATTACCGCGGTTGGATGAACGCCCGCCGGAGGGCGCTTCTTGGGATGCAGACGATGAATAACAGCGGCGATGGATGCGCGAGGCTGGCTGGAGCGGATGATGGTGCGGCGCCCGGCGTTTTCGAAATCCAGCGGGACAATCAGGCAGCCAGCGGAGCTGCGCCGCGCCGCGGCCGCAGCTTTTCGCCCGGCGACGAAGGCAATCTCGTCGGCCTGCGCGCTGTCCAGATCCGCCACCTTCCGGATGTCGCGGTCGCCTTGGCCTTCCCACTGCGCATTGAGCAGCGCAGCAATCTCTCGAACCAGCATTTCACCTCCGGTCGATATCATACAAATTTATGCCCATCGATCCGACTGCGCTGGTGGCAGATACAGCGCGCGTACATCCGGACGCAATAATCGGCGCGAACGTCGTCATCGGCGATTTCTGCGTTATCGAGCAGGATGTTTCCATCGGCGCGGGGTGCCGGCTGGAGCCCTACGTGTACATCAAGCGCTGGACGACGCTTGGCGAACGGAACTCGATTTCCGCGGGAACCGTGCTTGGAACCGATCCCTTCGACAAGAGCTTTTCCGGCGCGCGGAGTTATTTACGAATCGGCAACGGCAACACCATCCGCGAACATTACACGATTTCCCGCGGCACGGCGCCGGAATCGGCGACTGAAGTCGGCGATGAGAATTACATCATGGGATCCGGGCACATTGCGCACAATTGCAAGATTGGCAACCGCACGGTCATTGCGAGCTGCGCGCTCATCGCGGGTTATGTCGAAGTCGAGGATCAGGCCTTTATTTCGGGTGGGGTCGTGGTGCACCAGTTTTCGAAAATCGGAACTCTGGCCATGATCGGCGGAAATACGCGCGTCAACAGCGATGTTCCTCCGTATTTCCTGTACTCGGATTTCAATGTCGCGGCGAAGGGCTTAAACCTGGTCGGGCTGAAACGCGCAGGGCTGTCGGCGGAGGAAATTTCTGCGCTCAAGACCGCTTACCGGCTGCTCTATCGATCGGGGCTGAAGCTGGAGGAGGCGTTGTCGCGGATCGAGACGGAGATTGCAACGGCCCAGGCGCGACATCTTGTCGAATTCATCCGCTCGAGCAAGCGCGGGATTTGCAGGGAATGATCAACGATTGACGTCGATGACGACGCGTCCGCGGATCTGGCCCTGAAGAATCTGCTGGCCCAGCTCAGGGACGCGGCTAAGCGGCTCGATCTGCATGATCGAATCGAGCAGCGTCAAATCGAGATCACGGGAAAGGCGCGCCCAGACGGCGCGGCGCTGCGCATTGGGCACGCGAACCGAGTCGATGCCGAGAATATTCACGCCGCGGAGGATGAAGGGAAAGACGGTGGCGCTGAACGCGGCGCCGCCGGCCAAGCCGCAGGAAGCGATGCTGGCGTGGGTTGCCATGGAGCGCAACAGGCCGGCCAGCGTATCGCCCCCGACTGAATCGATGGCGCCGCCCCAACGTTCGGACTCAAGCGGCCGCTTTGCCGGGGCGCTGAGGACAGAGCGGTCGATGATTTCGCTCGCGCCGAGCCGCCGCAAGTAGTCGTGGAGATCCGGGCGACCGGTTGACGCGACGACCTTGTAGCCGAGTTTCGACAAAATGGCGACTGCGACGCTGCCCACGCCGCCGCCCGCTCCGGTAACGGCGACCTCGCGCCCGGAAGGCTTCATCCCGTGATGCTCAAGCGCCATCACCGATTGCATAGCGGTAAATCCGGCGGTTCCAACGCCCATGGCTTGCGCGGGGGTCATGTTGGGCGGAATGGGAACGACCCACTCCGCCTTCATGCGCGCATACTGGGCGTAGCCGCCCCAATGGAATTCGGAAGTGCCGCAACCTGTGACGACGACGGCGTCGCCGGGCTTGAATTCGGGAGCGGAAGACTCCTCAACGGTTCCCGCCAAATCGACGCCGGGAACCATCGGGAAGGCGCGGATCACGCCCGGACGCCCGGTCACCGCCAGGCCGTCTTTGTAATTGAGGCTCGAATAGGCAACCCGGATCAATACATCGCCTTCGGGAAGCGCGGAGCGATTCACGTCTTGAATCGAGGCCCTGAACTGGCCGTCGTTCTGAGTTGCCACAAGCGCCCTGAACGTGGTTTCCGGCATCTGTGGATGAATGTACCAGAGTTACCATATTGTTCGGATGGCCCTGGTCCCGCCCTACATCGAAGCGCTGAAGCCCTATGAGCCTGGACGCAGCATCGAAGAGATTCAGCGCCAGTACGGCGTGACGCGAGTTGCGAAGCTCGCTTCCAACGAGAATCCGCTGGGGCCATCGCCGCTGGCGATGGAGGCGATCCAGCGACAGATCGGCAGCCTGAATCTGTACCCGAATGGCGGACTGGATCTGCGGCGGGTCCTGGCCGACTGGTTTGAACTGAAGGTGGACAACGTGATCGTCGGCAGCGGGTCGGAAGGGATCATGGCGAACATCATCCGCACGTTTCTGACGGACGAGGATGAGGTTCTGACGACCGAAGCGGCATTCCTCGGCTTTCAGGTGCTTGCCAAGTCGCGCGGCGTCAAATACCGGACCGCGCCGTACCGCCAGTGGCGCTATGATCTGGCTGCTCTGGCTTCGCAGATCAACGAGCGAACCAAGATTATCTATCTGGCGAATCCGAACAATCCGACAGGAACGATTTTCACCAAGCATGAGTTTGATGAGTTCTACCGGCATACGCCGGAGCGCGTCCTGATCATTCTGGACGAAGCCTACTTCGAGTACGCCAAGGATAACCCGAGATATCCGGATTCGATGCACTATCGCTACGACAACGTGATTACGTTGCGTACGTTCTCCAAGGTGTACGGACTTGCCGGGGTTCGAATCGGCTATGGTTTCGCGCACGAGGAGCTGATTCGAAATCTGCTGAAAGTGAAGCTTCCGTTTGAGCCCAGCACGCTGGCGCAGGCGGCAGGGATTGCGGCCCTGAACGACAAGGAGTTTCTGCACAGATCGCTGGAGCTGAATGCGCGCGGGCTTCAATTTATCACCCGCGCGCTCGAGGAATTGGATCTGCATCCCGTTCCCTCGGATGCGAATTTCGTGATGGCGCCGTTTGCCGACGGCGATCAGGCGGCGCGCGTCACGGAAGAACTGTTGCGGCGGGGCGTCATTGTGCGCCCGTTGACAGCTTTCGGATTGCCGCACTGCATCCGGATCTCGACCGGCGCGGACGAGGAAAACCAGATGTTCGTGGACGCGATGAGAGAAATCTGCGCGCAGGAGGAGATATGCAAGAAGTAGCAGAACATCCGCGAGCAGCGCAGCGCGACTTTCTTCCGCTGCACGGTACGGATTTCGTGGAATTTTACGTCGGCAACGCGAAGCAGGCGGCGTATTATTACCGCGCCGCGTTCGGGTTCACGCTGACGGCGTACAGCGGCCCGGAAACGGGCGTGCGCGACCGCGCCTCGTATGTGGTCGAGCAGGGCAAGATCCGATTTGTTCTCACCACGCCGCTGGATCCCGAGCACGCGATCGCGACGCACATTGCGCTGCACGGCGACGGCGTGCACGACATTGCGCTTGCGGTGGACGACGCCGAGTCGGCTTACCGGGAAACCACGCAGCGCGGGGCGCAGGGCATCCGACCGCCCTGTGCGCTGAAAGATCAGTTCGGCGAGGTCAGGATCGCTTCCATCGCCACCTACGGCGAGACGATTCATTCCTTTGTCGAGCGGCGCAATTACCAGGGCCCGTTTCTTCCCGGCTATCGGGCCGTCGCGGGGCCGGATATTGTATCGCGCCCGGCCGGCCTCAAGTATATCGACCACATGGTCGGCAACGTCGGCTGGGGCGAAATGAACAAATGGGTCGAGTTTTACGAGCGGGTCATGGGCTTTCGCCTGTACCAGCACTTTGATGATAAAGACATCTCTACGGAGTACTCGGCGCTGATGTCCAAGGTCATGGCCAACGGCGACGGGCGCGTAAAGTTTCCGATCAACGAACCTGCCGAAGGCCGGCGGAAATCGCAAATCGAAGAATATCTGGAGTACTACAAGGGACCGGGGGTACAGCACGTCGCCCTGGCTACGGATGACATCATCGACAGCGTCTCCCGGTTGCGGAACCAGGGCGTGGAGTTCCTTCGCGTTCCGTCGACATACTATGACGCGCTTCAGGAGCGGGTGGGGAGGATCGATGAGCCGCTTGATCAACTCGCCGATCTCGGCATCCTGGTGGACCGCGACGACGAAGGATACATGCTGCAAATCTTCACCAAGCCTGTGGAGGATCGCCCGACGCTGTTTTTCGAGCTGATCCAGCGCAAAGGCAGCCGCAGCTTCGGAAAGGGCAACTTCAAGGCGTTGTTCGAGGCGATTGAGCGCGAGCAGGCGCTGCGCGGCAATCTGTAAACAGAGCATGTCCAAGGCCAAGTTGCCGAAGAAGAATAAGCAGCGGCTCCCTCGGAAGCTCAAAAAGGAGCGGAAGAAAGCCGCCGTCCGTTTGTAGCGGCGCGCCGCGGCGGCGCCGCCAGTAAACAGACCACTGTGAGGCCTGCGCGGTCTGGCTCGCAAGGCCGGGCGGTTGCTTTCAGTATGCTACCATTGCACCGATGCGCGACAAGGGCGTCTTCACGTCCCTGCTGATTCTGGTCGCGATCAATATTCTGAATTTTTACGACCGCCACCTCAACGGCGCGCTGGCAGAGCCGATGCGCAAGGAGTTTCAGCTTACCGATGCGCAGCTCGGGCTGCTGGGCAGCATTTTCATCTGGCTGTATGCGATCGTCGGGATTCCGCTGGGCCGGGTTGCGGACCGATGGAGCCGGAAATTGCTGCTCAGCGGCGGCATGCTGATCTGGAGCGCGCTCACCGCATGCGCGGGTCTGGCGAGCAGTTATTCCATGTTGGTGGTCTCTCGGCTGGGTCTGGCTGTGGGCGAGGCGGTGGTGGCCCCTGCGGCCACGAGCTGGATCGGCGATCTGTTCTCCGCGGCGCAGCGTTCGCGCGCGCTGGCGCTGTTCATGACCGGCGTTCCCATTGGCGGGGCGCTGAGTTATTTATTCAGCGGCCCGGTGGCGCAGGCGTACGGCTGGCGCATGGCGATGGCGCTGGGCGCCGCTCCGGCCATTGTGTTGATGCCGGCGCTGCTCTCCCTCGCTGAGCCGCGGCGCGGCGCGGCGGACACGGTTCCGGACGCGTCCGGGGCGGCTTCGATGTGGTCCGTTTTGCGCATCCCGACCCTGTGGTGGATCATTGCTTCGGGGGCGCTGCTGAATTTCAACATGTACGCCGTGGGCACGTTTCTGCCGGCGTTCATGAGCCGGATCCATCATGCGTCGCTGGCCGAGTCGGGCGTCATCACGGGGTTCGTCTATCTGGCGGGCGGCGTCTCCGGCGGATTGGCGGCGGGCGCGTGGGGAGACCGCATCGCGCGCCGCCGCAAGGAAGGCCGGCTGGTTTCGGCCGCGATGATCGCGCTGGCCGCAGCGCCGTTCGCCTTCGCCGGCATCGTGCTTCCGCATGGCTCGCTGGGCGGGGCGATCGCGCTGCTGACGATCGCATACGCATGTTTGAACAGCTATTACGGACTGGTCTACGCGTCCATACAGGATATTGTTGCGCCCGGGCAGCGCGGCACAGCGATGGCCGTCTACTTCATGCTCATGTACCTGTGCGGGGCTTCCTTTGGTCCGTATCTCACCGGCGCGTTGAGCGACTTTCTTGCGCGGCGGGCGGCGCTCGCGTCCGGGTCCGCGCAGATCACCGAAGGGCTGAAGGCGACCGGTTTGCAGCAGGCTATGCTGATTATCCCGGCGTTGTCGATCTGCCTGGCGGCCGTCCTATGGGGCGGGTCCAGAACCATTGGGCGGGATATTGCGCGGCGGGAGGAGCACGCCGCCAAAGCTGTAGCCTGAGCATTCCGGGCAAAGCCGCGGCGCTCTACCACCATCCTTCCAACGGCAGCCATGCGCGCGACCGATAGTCGCCGAAGGTCAGCGCGAAGAGAATCGCCATCCAGAACAGGCCGGCGCCGCACACCAGCTTGGTAAGGGCGCTGGCGCCTTTGATATGCATGAAAAACGCTGCGACCAGCGACATTTTGACCACGGCGATGGTCATCGCAACCACGATATTCCACTCCCCGAGATCAATCTCCGCAACCCAGGTGGTTACGAACGTCAGAATGATCAGCGCGATCCACACTAGGACGTAGGTGCGCACCGGCGTGATGTGATGATGAGGTTCGGGGTTCATGCTCTCTGTCCTATCAGGTATAACAGCGGGAACAAAAAGATCCAGATGATGTCGACAAAATGCCAGTACAGTCCGATCATATCGACGGGCGTGTTCCACTTGGCGGTAAAGCGTCCGCGCCACGCCATCACGAGCAGGGTGGCCAATAATCCCTCGCCAACGACCATGTGCATGGCGTGCATTCCCGTCATCATGAAATAGAGGAAAAAGAAGATGGCGGCGTGGCGCTCGTATTTGGCTTCTTCGTAATGGAAGTTGAACCCGGGCACGAGGTGCTCCACCCATTTATGGTGATACTCGTAGGCTTTGACCCCGAGGAACACGAGGCCGAGCAGCATGGTGAGAATCAGGAACAGGACAATCATGTTCCTCATGCCCAACCTGGCGGCGCGAACAGCCATGACCATCGTGAAGCTGCTGCAGATCAGAACGGCGGTGTTGATCGCGCCGACCACGACGTCCATGTATTTGCTGGTGCTCGCGAAGGCGTCGTGATACAGCGAGCGGAAGATTGCGTATGCGGCGAACATGCCGCTGAAGAACATGATCTCCGTGACCAGAAACGTCCACATTCCGATGGTGGACGTTTCCACCTGCTGGTCGGGCGTTTCGAAGTGGTGGCGAAGCTCCGGACCGTGAATTTCCTCCAGGTTTGTGTCAACGGCCAACTTCCACCTCCGGCTGCCAAGGCTTGTGATACTGATACGCTTCCCACGTCACTACCGGCGTCTGCGGGAAGTTATCCCATGGCGGCGGCGAGGGAACCGTCCATTCCAGTCCGACGGCGCCCCATGGATTGGCGGACGCTCTCTTTCCGTATTTGAGCGACCAGAGCATATAGATCAGCGGAATGAGGTAGCCGAGCCCGAGGATGGAGGCGCCGGCGCTCGACAGCACGTTCAGCACCTGGAACTCGGGCGCATAGGCGTGATAGCGACGGGGCATGCCCTGGTATCCGACGATGAACTGCGGGAAGAAGGTGAGGTTGAATCCGGCGAATACAACCAGGGCTGCGAACTTCGCCCATCCCTCCGGATACATTCTTCCGCTGATCTTCGGCCACCAGAAATGCAGTCCGCCAAGATACGCCATCACCATTCCGCCCACCATGACGTAATGAAAGTGCGCGACCACGAAGTAGGTATCGGTGACATGCACATCCAGGCCCAGCGTGGCGAGGAACAGGCCGGTCAATCCGCCGATGGTGAAGAGTCCGATGAAGCCGAAGGCATACAGCATGGGCGTATCCCAGGAGATCGAGCCGCGGTACATGGTTGCGGTCCAGTTGAACACCTTGATTGCGGAGGGGACCGCAACGGCGAAGCTGAGCAGCGAGAAATACATGCCGGCGTACAGGGATTGCCCGGTCACGAACATGTGATGGCCCCACACCAGGAACCCGATGACGGCGATGGCGATGCTGGCGAACGCGACGAAGCCGTATCCGAAGATGCGCTTCCGCGAGAATGCCGTCACCAGTTCGCTGATCACGCCCATTCCCGGCAGGATCATGATGTAGACGGCGGGATGCGAGTAGAACCAGAACAGATGCTGGAACAGGATGGGGTCGCCGCCGATCGAAGGATCGAAAATGCCCACGTGCGCGATTCGCTCCGCCGCGAGCAGCAGCAGCGTGATCGCCAGGACCGGCGTGCCGAGAATCTGGATGAGCGAGGTTGCGTAGTTAGACCAAACGAACAGAGGCAGGCGGCTCCACGTCATCCCCGGCGCCCGCATTTTGTGGATGGTGGCGATGAAATTCAATCCGGTGAGGATGGACGAGAAGCCGGCGATAAACACGCCCAGAGCTGTCGCCATGACATAGGTGTTGGAGTACGTGCTGCTGAAGGGGGGATAGAAGGTCCAGCCCGTGTCCACTCCGCCGGAAACCACGGCGCCCAGAGTGAAAATCGCGCCGACGATATACAGGTACCAGCTCAGTAGATTGATGCGGGGGAACGCGAGGTCCTTGGCCCCCACCATAATCGGGATCAGGAAGTTTCCAAGGACCGCGGGAATCGACGGGATCAGGAAGAAGAAGATCATGATGATCCCGTGCATCGTGAAGAACTTGTTATAGGTATCGTCCGACACGAGATCGCCGCGCGGCGTCAGCAACTCCAGACGGATCAGGGTTGCGAACAGACCTCCGACGAAAAACATCGCCGTGATCGAGACCAGATAGAGGATCGCGATCCGTTTATGGTCGGTGGTCAGCAGCCACGATTTCCAGCTGTAGTCGATATTTAAGTAGTTCAGCTCCTGTTGCGTGCGCGGACGTTCGACAGTAGTGCTCATCGATTTCTCTCCGGCGAGGTGCGGGGCGGCTGGGGCCGCTCCGTAATGGGCGTTGGTCCGATCGGAGCCGGCGCAGTGGCGCCGGCATTGGAGTTTTCCGGAGTTCCGGGCCCTCCGAAACGCCCGCCGCCGTATGTCTGGCCCGTATCAGCGGCGCCGATGGGCGGCCGCGGCGGTCCCGTAAGACTCTTGATGTATGCAATCAATTGCATCATGCCTTCTTCGGAAATTTGTCCCTGGAAGGTGGGCATGATATCCGGCTTGAAGCCGGCGACGATTTTGGCGTTGGGATCCAAGACCGACTCGCGTATGTAGGCGTCGTCGGCGATAACAGTTCTGCCATCGTCAAGTTTCACCGGGCTGCCGTACACATTACGGAGCACGGGACAGCGACCTTGCTGGTCCAGAAGATGACAAGTGCTGCACCCGAGCTGCTGGAACAGCTTTTCGCCTTGCGAAGCCATGGATCCAGTTCCACCGCTGGCCAGCCAGTTTTCGTACTCGGCCGGATCCATGACAGTCACCCATCCGACCATGCCGGAGTGCTGGGTGCCGCAATACTCGGCGCAGAACAGATGGTACCGTCCAGGCTTTGTGGCCGTAAAGGAGATGCTGTTGAAATAACCCGGCACGACGTCGCGTTTGATTCGGAGCTCCGGGATGAAAAAGCTGTGGATTACATCCTCAGAGGCCATGGTCAGCTTGATGGGGCGCCCGGCGGGCACGTGGAGCTCATTAATCTCCTGCTGACCTTCCGGATACTGCACCTTCCACATCCACTGCTTGCCAACGACGTAAACATCGAGGGCATTCGGCGGCGAGGTGTAGGCGTCGAAGTACAGCTTCACGCCCCATCCGAACATCACCAGCATAACCAGGAACGGCAGCACCGACCATGCCGTCTCCAGTTTCCACGATCCATGAATATAGGGCGGGATCTCGTCCGGGCTCCGGCGGCGGTATTTCATGGCGAACCAGAAGACCGTGACGAAGATCCCGGCGGTCATGATGATCGAGACGACGCACAGGAATATGAAGAGGTAGTCGATGTTGGCCGCGTGTTTGGACGCGACCTCGGGCCATAAGGAAAAATGCGGCTCCATCTAAGCCTTGCGCGCTCCTTTCCGCTCGCGCCGCAATGAAACGAACAGGAACATGCCGAGTAACACAGCCGTAGCCGCTCCGCCGATGCGAAGGGCGTTGAATATTACGAAACTGTACTTGCCGCGGGTCGGGTCGTAATGGTAGCAGAACAGCAGAATCTGATCCACGGGCGTGCCGATCTTTCGATTGGAGGAGTCGACCAACCCCAACCGCAGATCGTGCTTTTCGTAATTGATTCCGTAGAAGTAGCGGGACACGCGGCCATCCGGCGTAAGGAGGATGATGCCGCTCGCATGGGCCCACTGCTGGAGCGCCGGGTCCCACTGGTAATGAAATCCGACGGCCTCGGTTAAGGCTTTGATTTCGGGCGGATGGCCGGTGAGAAAATGCCATCCGGCGGCGGCGCCGTCGCGGCCATACTTTTCTATATACGACTGCTTTTTGCGCGCCGCCATCAGCGGAGTCTCGCGCGGATCAAAGCTGACGCTGATCACCTGGAAATCTTTGCCGAGGTCGAGCGAGATCTGGCGCATACTGCTGAGAAGTCCGTTCAGCACCAGGTTGCACAGCATTGGGCACTGATAGTACACGGGCGTCAGAATGACCGGTTTGCCGTTGAAGAAGTCGCGCAGCCGCACGGTATTGCCGAATTCATCGACGAACGTCAGATCCAGCGGAACCTGCGCGTTCAGCTTCTGATCGATTCCAACGCCCCGCAGGGCGGGAGGGCGGCCGAAGGGCTGGGCGCAGGCGGACAACGAGAGCGCCGCGAAAAACCAAGCCGCCGCGCTACTTCTTGGCACCGGGGCCTCCCATCTTCTCAAACAATGTCGCGGCATTGGGAAGCTTGGGCTGCGCTTCCTGGACCGCCTTGCCGGCGGCATTCAGCTCCCTCGGCTCGGGCCCGGGTCCGGGTCCGCGGCCAGCTTCGGCGGCGGCGATCTCCGCCGCTGAGCGCGCCGGCAAGCCGCGCTGCGCCACCTGGTTGATGGCCTCATAAATCGGAATGTGAACCGTTCCGGCGTTCTTGTCCACCCAGCCGTAGGTGTTGAGAATGTCGTCTTCGTGTTGGCGTAGAGTGCGCAACTCCACCGCCGGGTGCTCCTGAAGCCGGGGCTCGGGCGGATATTGCCGCCCCTCCTGCATTGGGTTGAACGTATGCTCAGCGGCGGTCTGCACCTTGAGAGCATTGAACAGACCCCATACGACGATGCAGACGAGCGCGACGCCGAGCGCGACGCCGACGCCGGTCCAGATCACCTCGCGGACGCTGGCGTCCTGGACTTCGTAAAGGGTATTCGGATTTCGTTCCCGATCGGCCTCTTCGTGCGCCATCTTTAAAGCCCTGAAACCATTGTCCTCGGCTCGCCGAGAACCCGCGGATCTTTGAGCGGGATCAGCGGGCGCTGCTTGAGCCGCCAGATGTACATGAAAATCCACAGGCCGCCGATTGCGGCCGGCGCCGCCAGATCCATCCAGCTCATCGTAAATACCATCTTGTGCAGCTTCTTGAATTCGTCCTGGTAAAAAGCCGGCTCCACGATCCAGTACACGTCAATCCAGCGGATGACGATCATATAGACGGCCACCGCGGCCAGCAGCCCCGGCGTCTTTTTCACCCAACGCGACAACATGATCAAAAACGGCACAAAGAAATGAAACACCAGCAAAATCACCGCAATTACGCCCCATCCGCCGGAGAATCGCCGGATATACCAGGGGATTTCCTCGGGCAAGTTGCCCGACCAGATGATAATCCACTGCGAGATGGCGAGATAGGCCCAAAGAATTGTGAACGCGAACAGCAGGTTGCCGAGGTCGTGAAAATGCTGAATCGTCAGAATCCGCGTGAACGGCGGGCGCTTTGACAGCAGGAACAGGATGACGATGATCCAGGCGAAGGCCTGCAGGTATTCGTCGGCTATGAACATGGCGCCGTAGATGGTCGAATACCAGTGCGGCTCGAGCGACATCATCAGATCAAAACACGCAAACGTGCTGGCCAGAACGAAAATCACGAGCCCTGGAGCGCTAATCTGTCGCATGCGGATCATCAGCCCGGGATCGCCGGTCACATCCTGTTCGTTGGATTTCTGCACCAGCTTCCAGGCATAAAATAACCAGATCGCCCAATACACGGCCTGGCGAATCAGGAAAAATGGAACGTTCAGATAGCCCGATTTGAGCTGTATATTTTTGTCGGCGGCGCGAATCTCCGGCCAGGTCCACAAATACAGCGTTCCCATGCCCGCCAGGATGGGAAGGATCAAGAGCATCAGCAATGGAAAGGTCCGTGCGCCAGCCTCGAGCAGGCGCCGCGTGACCACGCCCCATTTGCCGCCGACCACATGGTTCATGAGGAGAACGCCCAGACAGCCCATGGCCATCCCCAGCCAGAACATGTAAGCGTACAGATACGAGCGCAGAAACTGATCCCGGTCGACGAAAACGCCGATCAGGCAAAGGACGGCTCCCACGACGCCGACAAAGAGCGCAATGCGCTGGAGGCGATCCAGGGTGGGTCCGAGCATCATCTCGTCGCCAGGCGCGGTCATCGGGTCCTCGCTTTCGTATCGAATCCCTGATGGGGCGGGGGCGTTGCCGGGCGTTCAGCCCCCTCCGCTTGTTCACGCTGCTCCACGGGCGTAGGGGGCTGTTTCTCCGGCGGGAGATCCAGATAGGCGCGGCGGTCCTGCGGTATCTGGTTCGCCGTCAAACCCTGGCTGTATTGCAAGACTCGGATATAGGCAATGATGCGCCACCGGTCATCCACCGGGACGCGGGAGGCGTAGCTTGGCATGGCGCCAAAGCCGTTGGTCACGACATCGAAGAAGTGGCCCACGGGCGCGGTTTTGAGCCGATCGATGTGATAGGAGGGCGGCCGCAGATAGCCTCGCTTGGGAATCATCCCCTCTCCATCGCCAAGGCGGCCGTGGCAGGGCGAGCAGAAAATATCGAAGCGCTCCTGGCCGCGGAGCAGATCGGCGCGCGTCATCGGAAAAGGAAACACCTCCACGTCTTTGCCATTCACCTTGCCCGTATAGCGGGCGGCGTCGAGACGCAAATGGCCGCGCGCGACGGTGTCTTCGATCAGCGGCCGCGCCGAACGGCCGTCGCCGAAGAAGTCCGTCGCAGCCAGCGGTTTGTACCGCGGCGCGTTGTGCATATCCTGCCGGCACCCCACGGCAGCGAGAGCAATGGGAACCAACAGAAGCGACAATGTGCGTTCATCCGCCCTCATTCGAGCCCTATTTTTCAACTTCCGACACCTCCACCGGCCCCAGATCCTGCAAGAATTGCCGGGTGCGATCCAGGTGGAACCGCGGATCGCGCGCTTCGATGCACAGGAAGAAGCGGTCCTGGGAAGCGAGCGAAAATCGCGGGACATTGAAGACCGGATGGTACGGCTCCGGAAGTCCGTTCAGGCCAATCACGACTCCGAAGACAGCCGCAAAGGACGCCAGCAAAACGGTCATTTCAAATGTCGGCACGATATAGGCCGTCCAACTGTACAGCGGGCGGCCAGCCACGTTGAGCGGGTAGGCGATCACGGTGATCCACCACATCAGCAGATATCCGCCCAGCGCGCCGGCAATGCCGCCGGCCAGAATCATCGGCGAGGCCAACGTCCATCTGGAGCCGAGCGCTTCCGCCAGCCCGTCCACGGGGAATGGCGTATACGCGTCCATCCGACGGTAACCCTCGGCGTAGGCCCGCTGCGTCGCGCTGAGCAGAGCTTCCGGCGATTCAAACTCGGCCATTAAACCGTACAGGCCGAAACGATCATCGTACCTAATGTGCATGCGCCACCTTCCGGTGTACCTCCTCGCGCTCTTCAAAGATCGAGATCGCGGGCAGCGTGCGAATGAACAAGACCATCAACAACAGGAAGAAGCCGATGGTTCCGAGCAGCGTCATGATGTCCCATTTGGTCGGGTAGTACATTCCCCAGGATGACGGCAAGAAATCACGATGCAAGCTGGTGATCACGATGACGAAGCGCTCCAGCCACATGCCGGTTTGCACGACCAGCGACAGAATCCAGACGGCCGTGACATTGAGGCGGATGCTGCGAATCCAAAGCAGTTGCGGCAGGAAGATGTTGCAGGTCAGCAGCAGCCAGTAGGTGATGGCGTACGGTCCGAACATGCGGTTCAGGTACATGAAGCGCTCATAGGTGTTGCCGCTGTAGTAGGAGATGAAGGCCTCCATCGAGTACCCATAGGCGACGATCAGTCCGGTGCCCAGCATCAGTTTGGCGCAGGCTTCGATGTGGCGCATGGTCACCAGGTCTTCCATATGGAACCATTTCCGGAACGGGATGATCAGCGTAAGCACCATCGCAAAGCCGGAATAAATCGCGCCGGCGACGAAGTATGGCGGGAAGATGGTGGTGTGCCAGCCGGGGAGCATGCTGACGGCGAAGTCGAAGCTCACCGTGGTGTGGACGGACAGAACCAGCGGCGTCGCCAGACCGCCCAGACACAAATACGCCATCTGATAGCGCTGCCAGTGCCGGGCTGAGTTGCGCCACCCGAACGACAGGATTGCGTAGATCTTCTGGGCCCAGGGCTTAATGGCGCGGTCGCGCATGGACGCCAGGTCGGGAATCAGCCCCGTGTACCAAAACAACAGCGAGACGGTCGCATAGGTGGAGACGGCGAAAACGTCCCATACCAGCGGGCTCCTCGGCTGCGGCCAAACCCACATCGAAGCAGGGTAAGGGAGCAGCCAGTAGGCAAGCCAAGGGCGGCCGAGGTGCAGGATTGGAAACATGCCCGCTTGCGCGACGGCGAACAGCGTCATGGCTTCGGCAAAGCGGTTGATCGAGGTTCGCCAGTCCTGCTTGAGCAGCAGCAGGATGGCGGAAATCAGGGTGCCGGCGTGGCCGATGCCGATCCACCACACGAAGTTGACGATGGCGAATCCCCACGCAACGGGTATGTTGATGCCCCACACCCCGACGCCCTGGATGAACAGCCAGGCCACGGCGACCATAAACATGTTCACCAGCGCGAAGGCGCCCACAAACACAGCGGCGAGCTGCCACGGCGTGCGCTTCAGCGGGAGAAAAACGATGTTGCTGATTTTCGCCGTTACGGTGTCGTAGTTGTGCCCGGGTCCGAGCACCTCCTCGGGTCCCGGATCGATGGTCGGGGGAAGCGGGGTCAATTCCGTTAACGTTTTGCTGTGCTTCTCTTCAGCCAAGCGTTTATACCCTTTCGAGCTCGGGATTTCGGTTCCTCACGCGCGCCAGATAGGTGGTGCGCGGCCGCGTGTTCAAATCTTCCAGCAGGCTGTAGTTCCTCGGCTGCGCCTTCATCTTGGCGACGCGGCTGTTCGGATCATTGATGTCTCCGAAGATCAGCGCGTCAGTCGGACAGGCCTGCTCGCACGCCATCTTGATTTCGCCGTCAACGATGCGCCGGTCTTCTTTTTCCGATTCGATCTTGGCCGCCCAAATGCGCTGAATACAGTATGTGCATTTCTCCATGACCCCGCGGCTGCGCACGGTGACATCCGGATTGCGCAAGCCGTACAGGCTGGGCGTGTACCAATCCGAATACAGATAAAAGTTGAAGCGGCGGACTTTGTAGGGGCAGTTGTTGGAGCAGTACCGGGTTCCGACGCAACGGTTGTAAACCATCTGGTTCAGACCATCGCCGCTGTGAACGGTGGCGCCCACGGGACAGACGAGCTCGCAGGGCGCCGTCTCGCACTGCATGCAGAAGACCGGCTGGAAATACAACTCCGGATCTTCAAGACTGCCCCTATAGTAGCGGTCAATGCGGAGCCAGTGCATGGCGCGCCGGCGGTGGACCTGGTCCTTTCCGACAACGGGGACGTTGTTCTCCGCCTGGCACGCGGTCACGCAGGCATGGCAGCCGACGCAGGCGTTGAGATCGACGATCATGCCCCACTTGTAGCCGCTGTAGCTCCACTCGGGAAACAGGGTCTGCTCCGGTCGAACCTCGTCCTCCTGCTGAACCTTGTGGGAATCCTTGTAATCCGGATAGTCGAGGATGCGAAAGGGGTTGCGCTCCTCCATCGTCTGGGTGTCCTGCGTGGTCGCCAGGGTGTATGTACCGCTGATTTTGCGGATCGAAACGCCGCTGGTGGCGATCCAGGGTGAATCGGATGTACGCAGGAGATAGGCGTTGAAACCAACGCCGTTCGCCACGCGGCCGACATGCTGCCGGCCGTATCCGAAATGCACTGTCACGGAGTCGTCTGCATGGCCGGGGAGAATCCACACCGGGCCGGCGACCTTGCGACCGTTGTGATCGATTTCGACGACGTCCTCGGTGTGGAGGCCCAACCGCTGCGCCGTGGCGGGACTGATCCAGACGGCATTGTCCCAGGTCATCTTGGTCTGGGGCTTGGGGAGCTCCTGCATCCACGAGTTGTTGGAATAACGGCCATAACCCACGGCCGGGTCGGGCCGGAATACCAACTCCAGCTGTCCTGGCGGAGGCGGGGCAGGAACTGCGGTGGCTTCAAACGCCGGCGCTCCCGCGGCGGCGGAGGCTGTATTCGGAACGACGCCGTCGTGAAGCGCGCGCTGCCAGAACACGTCGAAGTCGCCCTCCGGCGACCGCGAAGCCCAATAGCGCTTGACAATATCGTGCGGCGTCTGGTCCGCGCCCGTATTCAGCACGGCAAGCAGCTGATGCGGCGAAATCCCGCCGTACAGCGGCATGATGAGCGGCTGAATAATGCTGACCGTACCGTCGTGAGCTCGCACATCGCTCCAGGTCTCGAGGAAGTGCGCCATCGGTATATGCCAGTGGCACAGCACGGAGGTTTCGTTCTGAAATTCACCCAGGTGCGCGCGAAACCTCACCTTTTTGAGCGCGGACTCGAAGTTCAGCTCGGCCGGCGCGTCGTAAACGGGATTCACGTCGATCATGATCAACGCGTCCACCTGGCCGGCGTCGATATCGCTCACGAGCTGTCGCAAAGACGCCAGGTTGTCAACGGGAGACGCATCCACCGGCGCCAGGTAGGTGACCGTTTTGCCCACGTTCCCAAGCGCCGTGTTCATGGCATGAGCCAGGGCATGCACCGCGGCAGGCTGAAACTCTCCGGCGATGACCAGGGACGTTCCGCGATGAGCCTGCAAATCCTTCGCGATCGCCGGCAGCGCGCGCGCCGCGCGCTCGGGAAGATTGCCCGGCGCGGAAACGCCCGACGCCTGGGCGCCGACCGCGGCCGCAAGCTGCGCTGCAAAGGCCGGGACTTCCGATGTGCGGATCCGGATCCGGTGATCCGCCATATTGGCTGTCACGGAGGGCGTGCCTTCAATCTGATAGAGACGATTGGTCGTGTCCTTGGCGGGAACGGACTCGCGGGCGTAGTTGAAATTCGCCTGCCCTTCCGGACGAATCTCGTGCGGGCCCTGCTGTAGCGCTCGTTTTTGCTCGATGGGGGTCTGGCCGACCAGCACCCGGCGCTTGGCCGCAAACGCTCTCGCATAGGACAGCCAGCCCGGTCCGTGAGCCAGAAAATCCGAGTCCAGGGAAACGACCACCTCGGCGTTCTCGAAGTGATATTGCGGGTTGTAGCCGGGAATTCTCATCGCCGGCTCCCACTGATGCCATTTCGCCTGCGGCATGGCCCGCAAAAAATCTTGAATCTGCGCAGCAAGCGTGGGAGAGTTCACGGGGGGCGTCAGCAGGCGAAGGCCGGCCCCCTGGCGTGCGGCATGTTCGGCGCGCACGGTGAGCAGCGCAGCCATGAAATTCATCCAATTGCTGATGTTGCCGTTGCGCAAAACCGATTGCGAGCGGTCTGGGTCGTACAGGTTCAACGTCTCAGCCTGGGTGTGCATATCGATGGCGCCCAGGCTGGATGGATGCTCCGGATTCCCCTCGAGCTTGGTGGGACGTCCTTCATGGCTTTCGGCCAGAACGCCGACCGCGCCTCCCGAAATGGGCCGCGCCGTCGCATAAAACAGCGGCTTCCCCAATACGAGTTCCTCGGGCTGGCGCACGTAGGGAACGATGTTTTCCGCCGGCTGCTTGGTGCACGCAGTGACCCCGGCCAGGGCCAGAGATGCCCCCATAACCTTCAGAAACGTCCGGCGCTGCGCGGGTTCGTTCCAGTCGGGGGTGCGGTCAGGAAATTCGTCCTCAACGAATTTGCGGAATTCTTCCGTATCCGCAAGCTCTTCGAGACTCTTCCAGAACTCCGGCCCCTTGCCGCTTTCGAGACGTTCACGGATTGCCGTTAAATCAATGCTCGATTTGCGGGCGGCGCGGCCATTTGGTCCGCCGCGGCTTCGATCCAAATTGTTATCGCGGCGCGGTGTGAGATGAATTAGCGATGACACGTCCAGCAATCCACAAGCTTTTGTATCTTGTACTCGGCGACCAGCTTTTTTCCCAACTCCATCTGGTCAGGCGGCGGCTCCCAGGCCATGTTGAAAACCTGATCCCGCGGCCGGACCCAACGCTCCGGCTCACGATGACAACTGACGCACCAGTTCATGTACAGAGAGTTCACCTTGTACGTGAGCGGCATCAGGTCAACCCGTCCGTGGCAGGTCGAGCAGCCGATTCCTTTGTTGATATGAATGCTGTGGTTGAAATACACGAAATCCGGAAGGTCGTGAACCCGCGTCCACGCGAGCGATCTGCCCGTCTGATAGCTGGCCCGCACCGGCTCGAGCATCGAGGCGTTGTTCCAGATTTGCGAGTGACAGCTCATGCAGGTCTCCGTCGGCGGCAAGCCCGCGACTGCGGAGGTTTCAACCGACGTGTGGCAATACCGGCAGTCGATCCCGTCGTCAGTGACGTGATGCTTGTGGCTGAAGGGCACCGGCTGATCCGGCGCGACCCCAACGTCGGTGATAAAGTGTCCGCGGTCCAGCCGGTATGCGGTTGCCAGAATGGCTGCGGCGGCTAGTCCGGCTAAGACAATACTTACCTTCGCAAACGAGTTAGCGCTACGAGGGAAGATCTGAGCCATTTATGAAAACAAGTGGTCTGACGTTAAATTGTACAGCAGAATTTCACTCAGAGTGCAAAAAATATTGCAATCGGCAAGTTAGTAATCTAGATTACTTTTAATCCGCCGCTGAGCTTGGTTTGTTCCGCTCAATTACCGCACTTGAATGAACGCCCCGGGTTGGCTGGCATAGCCGTTTGCAGCAACGATGAACACCCGACGGGCGCCGGGGCCAAGGGTAGAGGGGAGCTGGATATTAATTTGATACAAGCCCGTAAAGCCAGGGGCCAAGCCGGCAAACGTCACTGGCGCGGTGAGTCCGCCCACCACGACGGCGATATTTCCGGTAATGGTGGACAACGGGCTGGACGGAGCAGGAACGCCGGCATCCACCGGCGGCGTCACAGCGCCGAGGCCGGTGGCGTAGAGCGAAACGTAGCTGCCCGGGGCGGCAGGATTCGAAATGGAGTTGACGGAGCCGTCGCCGTTGACGGCAAGGACCTGCCCGGCGCCGTTGCTCTGGGCGGTGAACAGTCCGACCGCCGAAGACAAAACGTCCATTGGGACATTGCCGGTGACTCCGCCTGTGGACTGCAATTTCATCTGTGTCGTGGTTCCGGGCTTAACGCTGTAAGGGACCTGCACGTTCACTTGGTAGTACGACGCGTAGAGAATGGGGGCGGGCGCGCCGTCGAACGTGACGGTGGTTCCTGCAAGGCTGGTCGGGAGGTGTGTGGGATCGCCGCTGACGCCCTGCTGGGGGCCCAAGCCGACGCCAAAGATGGCGATCAACTCGCCTGGAGCGACCACGCCGTCTGCCACGCCGCTCGCCGCATTCACGACGGAGGCGGCGTTGAAGTTGGGCTGAGTGACCGGCGTTCCGGTGATATTGAGGGTGAAACCGAGCAGCACGCCGCTGCTGGCATTGCTTCTCGTGTTTTGAACCACGAGCTGCCAGTAGCCGCCGGCGAATTCCCCTCTGGAGTTTGCAAGCGGCTGTTCGCCGCGAAATGGGCCGCGACCAGCCTCCTGGGGGCAGAAATCGCTGAACTTTGAGGGCGCGGCATCGTTAAACGTCGTATTCACGTTTGCGAGTCCGTTGCAGTTATTCGACAACAACACGGTGCGCGTCCCTTGGGCCGAAAACAGCGCCACCACCAAATCGCCCACGTTGGGATATTGAATATTCACCTGAACCGTGACATTGCTGATGGTCAGACCAGCCGGAACGGCAATCTGCGCGACCGTTGCCACGTTGGCGGCGGCGGGCAAAATGATCAGCGGGTGATCGTTATAGGAGTAGCTGACATTGACTGTCTGGGCTCTTGCCGAAATCCCCAGACCGACGGAAAGAATGGCGGCTGCCACGCGGGTCATAGTCGACTCCTTAAACCGGCAAAATAAAAAAGCGGGCGGCAACGAGAGCCGGAAGGCCCTCATTTCGCCCGGAAGGAACTGCATCAAGGAACTCCTGTCAGCGGCTGGCGGTTTTGGCTGGAGTGTATTTTTTTAAGGCCGCATACAAGGGCTGCGCGGCGTCGGGCGCTTTGACTTTACCGGTCAGAATCTCGCGATTCGTCACCTCTCGCCCGTACAGCGCCTGGTTCTCTTTGTCGTCTGGCCGCAGAGTGGAGCCGTTGAGCGTAATCCCGGCGAAGACGCCGCGAGCCCTGGAGTAGGAAAGAATTTCTGCGTGCATCATGGCGTCGGTATTGGCGGAGGCAGACCGTCCGACGGGTCCGGCCATTGCCGCCGCGTCGCCGCCGACCGTAAATTTATCGGCGAGCAACTTATCCATTCCGCGCTGGTTCATGACGATGAACACCACGTCGGTTTCGCCGGCGCCAATCTGCAAACCAAAGCTTCCACCCTCGACGCGGATCACCGCCGGTCCGGTCCATCCGGGCCCGCGCGCTGTGCGGCACACGACGACGCCCTTGCCGTAGTTGCCGCCAACCACGAAGCCCGCCCGCTTCATTCCGGGCACGATTCCGATGCATTGCGCCTTTTCGAGAATTTCCTGGGGCACGCCCTTGTCGGGAGCCGAATTAATCTCTTCAAAGACCGTCGCCGCCTCCTGAATCCGTTTGATCGCGTTGGACCTCTCATCGGCCGCAAATGCCAGCATGCCGGCCGCGGCCAAGGTCACTCCAGCCCGCCATTTCATATCCGTTTGCTCCTGTATCCGGCGAGATCCTCTGAGTTCTAAAACGTTCAGGCCGCGTTCTGAGCAGCGGGCGCCTGAACGGCGGCGCGCGCCGCCGGCTCCGGAAACTTGCGTCCCATTCGCTTGCCGACCGTGCGCCTCGCACGCAGCAATCGAATCCGGACCGCCGTCTCCGTCCAGCCTTGCTGTTGCGCGATTTCCTGCACCTTATAGCCTTCCAGATAATGCCGCTGCAGCACCATACGATCATTGTGCTTGCAGCATTTCAGGATGCGGCGGACATCGATGGCTGCCAGATTAATCTTTGGCGACGTTGACAATTCCGGCAGAGTCTGAAGCAACGGCTCGCGGCGGATGTAGCTTCGGTGGATGTTGAGCGCAATGCTGTTCATCCAGGTGAGCACCATATTGGAATCGCGCAACTGGCCAAGCCGCTCCCACCCCTTGGCCCAGGCGGCCTGCGCGGTTTCCTGCGCCGCATCATAGGAAAGGCCTCGCGATACGAGAAAGCGAACCGTCAGATTAAAGCCCCTCTGGTAGGCGGCTCCGTATTCTTCTCTTGTCATTGATTCTCCACCAGCTCCAAGTAATTTTCCTCACTTTGGCGCGCCGGATCTGAACTGCCCGACGTTTACGGACCGTCCGGTTTATAAATGTCCCATCAGCAGCAGGATGATGATCACCAGCAGAACGACGCCGAAGATCCCGCTCGGGTAGTATCCCCAGCCACGGCTGTAAGGCCACGCTGGCAACGCCCCCAGCAGCAACAGAATGAGCACGATCAGCAGAATGGTTCCCAGCATTTCCTCTCCTCCCTGATAGCTACTGCAATCCGCGCCGGCCTTTGCCGTAGCGGCGTTATTTCTGAATCGCGCCTGGCGAATTCAGGACTGAACGGAAACGGACGCGACGCTCGAATCCGGATCCCTCTTGAATGCGTCAACACAATAGAAACGGCCACGCGGCACGCCTCACTATCCAGGCGGAGGGAAGGCACTTTCGGCGCCATATCCCTCTAAACTCGCGGGATAAGGAATAGTGCGCCGTAAGTTCTTAGGAAGGCTGGACAACGAGCAGCAGGATTGGCGCTGTCGCCAGTGGCAAAACCGTTCGGGCGCGGCAGCGGAAGCGGCGCGCGTGCGGGTAAACGTTGCGGTAACTTGAAAAATTTTCATGGACGCGCGTCGCTGTCTCTGCTTTTCACGGAGCATCTGGCGAGAGCATGATCCAGCCCGGTTGCTGCTCGGGGTTATACTTGAAGCTTAAGGAGTCCGGATGAAGACCTGGGCGAAGTTCGCGCTTCTGGCGGGTGTGATCGTGGGCACACTGGCGTGGCTGGCGGTAGGCGGAATCAACGAGACGAAAACGTATTACAAGACCATCGCAGAACTCCACCAGATGGGACCCCGCGCACTGGACCAGAAGATACGGGTCGGGGGCGATATTCAGGCTGGTTCGATTCAGCGAAGCGGTCGGGAAGTGCTGTTCACGCTGACCCAGGACCGGATGAAGCTCAACGTCGTCTATAGCGGCATCGATCCGCTTCCGGACACGTTTCGCGATGGCGCGCAGGCGCTGGCGGACGGGAGGCTGGGACGCGACGGCATATTTCACGCGAGCAAGATTCAAGCTAAGTGCGCTTCTAAATATGAGGCAAAGCCGGGCCGGCCGGCCGCCGCGCCAGCGATGTAAACATCTGCCGTAATTCGTTTTATGGAAAATCTTGGCGCGCTCGCCCTTGTCCTGGCCTTCTGTTTTGCCCTCTACTCCATCCTTGGGTCTCTGATTGGCAAGTGGAAGCGAAAGCCATTTCTGCTTGCCAGCGCGAGACGCGCCGTGTACACGGTGTGGGCGCTGGTCGCGGTTGCCTCCGGCATTCTGGTTTATTCGCTCATCGCCGGCGATTTTCGGTTGGTGTATGTCGCCTCCCACAGCAATAAATCCATGCCGCTGCACTACAAATTCGCGGCGTGGTGGGGCGGACAGGAGGGATCGCTCCTGTTTTGGTCGTTTCTGCTGGCGACGTATTCGGCGGTCGTAACCTGGACGTGCCGCAACAAATTCCGGGACATGATGCCATACGTCACGGCGGTGCTGATGACCACTGAGGCGTTCTTTTTGATGCTGATCACATTCGTGATCAGCCCGTTCCAGGTGTTCGTGGTGGGCAGGGGAATCCAGGATCTTGGGGATGGCCAGGGTCTGAATCCTCTGCTGCAATACTGGACGATGGTGATACACCCGCCGATGCTGTATCTCGGCTATGTGGGGTTCACCGTGCCTTTCGCGTTTGCGTTCGCCTCGCTGATCACCCGGCAGCCTGGCGAGGCCTGGATTCACACCACGCGCCGCTGGACCATCGTGACCTGGCTGTTCCAGAGCACCGGGATTCTGCTGGGCGCCGGGTGGGCTTATGCAGTGCTCGGCTGGGGCGGCTACTGGGGGTGGGATCCCGTCGAGAACGCGTCGCTTCTGCCGTGGATCACTGCGACAGCTTTTCTGCACTCCGTGATGATGCAGGAAAAGAAGGGCATGATGAAGGTCTGGAACATGGTCCTCATCTCGGCGACCTTTTTCCTGTGCATCTTCGGGACGTTCCTGACCCGATCCGGCGTCGTCAGCTCCGTTCACGCCTTCGCGCAATCGCCGATTGGCAAATACTTCGTCACGTTTCTGGCGATCGGCATCGCTGGCGCGATTTATCTGATTCTCGACCGGCTCGATTACCTCAAGAGCGAATCCCATCTGGAGAGCGTAATTTCCCGCGAATCGAGTTTTCTGTTCAACAACCTGATCCTGCTTGCCAGCTGCTTTGCCGTGTTGTGGGGCACGCTGTTTCCAGTAATTTCTGAAGCGGTGACAGGCGACAAGATCAGCGTGGATCGCCCGTTCTTTGAGCGGGTGAACGTGCCGATCGGGCTGTTTTTGCTGTTCCTCACAGGCGTCGGCCCGCTCATCGCGTGGCGACGCAGTTCGCTGGAGAGTCTAAAGCGCGCGTTTCTGTGGCCAACGGTTGCCGGAGCGGCGCTGATGATTGCGCTGATTGCAGCCGGCATGCGACATCCGTACGCGCTGCTCTCGTTCGGGCTGTGCGCGTTCGTAGCCTGCACGATTATTGCAGAGTTTTATAAGGGCGCCCGCGCGATCAGCGCCAAAAGCGGCGCAAATCTTTTCGCCTCCGCGATCGAACTGACGCACCGCAACACGCGCCGATACGGCGGCTACATCGTCCACATGGGCATTGTGTTCATGTTTATCGGCTTCACCGGTTGGGCGTTCCGGTTGGATGAAACCATCGAGGTTCAGCCCGGCAGCGTGGCCCGCATCGGCCATTACCAGCTCCGGGTCGCCGACATCACCCAGGGCGAAAACGACAACTACATCTGGAACCGGGCGGTGATCGACGTTTCGAAAAACGGCGAGCCCGTCGGCGCGCTCGAACCTGAGAAGCGGCTGTACAAGGCCAGTAAGCAGCCGACCTCGGAAGTTGCGATCCGAAGACGGCTGAATGAAGATCTGTATCTGAATTTTGCGGGAATGTCGAATGACAATAAAAAGGCCGTGATCCAGGCCTACGTGTTCCCGCTGGTGAGCTGGATTTGGATCGGATATTGGGTCCTGCTGTTCGGGACTCTGGTGTGCCTGATTCCGCCGAAGATGCGGCTGCAATACGCCCGCACGCAGGTGGTCGGCATTGCGGGCCGGCATGCGACGGTCGAACAGTAGCGCGCTGGCCGCGGTCGCCGTCGCCGCCCTCAGTCTGGCTCAGACTTCAACTGAATTCATTACGCCTGCGGTCAAACGCGTGGGCGTCCGACTGGCCTGCCTGTGCACGGCCTGCAAGAACACGGTCGCGGACTGTCCCATGCTGCAATGCGAATATTCGCATCCGGCGCGGCAGCGCATTGCGGCGCAGCTTGCTCAGGGCAAGTCGGACGACGAAATCGTCAAGAGTTTTATCGATCAGCAGGGTCTGCAAGCGCTCGCTGTTCCGCCCAACCGCGGCTTTAATTCCCTGGTCTGGATCATGCCCTGGATCGCGGTTGCGGCCGGCTTAGCGCTGGTATGGCTGTTTATCCGCAGGCATTCATCGAAAAGGGCCGCAGCCAGCGGACCTCCGCTCGATCCCGCTGTGGTTGAACGCTATCGCGCGAACATCGAAAAGGATCTCGAAAAGCTCGACTGATGCTTCTTGCCGCTGCCGTCCTGCTCACCGCCGGCGCGATCGCCTATACCCTGTTCGTGCGGGAACGGGACCTGCCGCCGCCGGTGGCGCGCACCGGCTATGAGCATCTGGAGGAGCGGCGCGAGCAGATCTACGAGAATCTGCGGGACTTGCAGTTCGAATACCGAGTCGGGAAGCTCTCGGACGCCGATTACCAGCATACAAAGCAGACGCTGCAAGCTGAGCTCGCCAGCGTGCTTGCGGAAATTGACAGAATCAAGGCTCAAGCCGCCGCGCCGGCGCCGCCGGCGCCCCCGTCCAACACGCAGTGCCCGCATTGCGGCGCGAAGTTCGCAAGAGCGATGAAATTCTGCGGCGAATGCGGAAAGGCGATGTCCGCATGAAAATTGCAGGACTGCTTCCCTTGCTGGCCCTTCCTCTCTTGGCCGTGGACGGCGTGGTGGTCAACGGAACGACAGGCAGGCCGCAGCCGAAGGTGGCGGTCAGTCTTATCCAGCCCAGCCAGCAGGGTATGCAGACCCTGGCGAGCGCGGTCACCGACGCGTCTGGCCATTTCAACATCGACAGAGCCGGCTCCGGCGAGGCGCCGCAGCTCATTCAGGCTGTCTACGAGGGCGTGACCTACACGAAAATGCTTCCGCCGGGTTCGCCGTTGATGGGCGTCCAGGTCGAGATCTACAACGCGACCAGCTCTCCCGGCGTCGTGGAGACGGAACAGCATGCGATCTTTCTCCAACCCGGGTCGAATACGCTTGAGATTGCGGAGAACATTCTGGTCAAAAATGACTCCAAGAGAACGTTCAACGATCCTGCAAGGGGAACGTTGCGTTTCTACCTGCCGCCCGCTGCCAATGGCAAGGTGCGGGTCACGATCAATACGCTCGGGGGGATGCCGATTCAGCGCGCGGCTGAGCCTTCAGGCGACGGCAGCAATATCTACAAGGTTGCATATCCGATCCGGCCCGGCGAGACATTGTTTACCATGATGTACAGCCTGCCGGCATCGCAGCCGCAGACGTTTGCGAGCCGGATTCTGGACAAAGGCGGCGCCGTGCTGGTTGTCCCCAAAGGCGTCACTGTGCAAGGCGACGCTCAGCCGGCGGGCGAGGAGCCGCGTTTCAACGCGCCGAAGTATGCTTTGAAATCCGGCGATTTCAAAATTACGCTGGAAGGCTCGGGCTCGTTTACTGATAATGGCGAAGGGGCGGCGCAGAATGCGGCAAATGCCAGCGATACCGGCCAGCCTCAACTCACGCAAAGCAATCCACGCCTGTACGACAAACTGTATCTGGTCCTCGGACTGGCCGGCGCGATTCTGGCGCTGGGATTCATCCTGCTCTATCGCGCTCGCACGGCAGCGCCGGGGCCGCCGTCCGGCCCCGCGGCCAAAGGCAAGCAGCGCGGATGAGTGCGATTGAGATCCATCAGGTCTGGAAATTCTATGGCGACTATCCCGCTCTCCGCAATATCGATGTCCGGATCCACCGCGGGGATTGCGTCGCGTTGCTCGGCCGGAATGGGGCGGGAAAGACAACGCTGCTGCGCATCATCGCCGGGCTGTCACGGCCGTCGCGGGGCGAGATTCGCGTTGAAGGCGGAGCGGTCCGCGCCCCCGGCGCCAAGCGCCGCATTGGAATTCTCGGCCACGGCATCGCCATCTACGATGAGCTCTCGGCCTACGAAAACCTGCGCCTGTTCGGCGCGATTTATGACGTGCCCGATCCGAAGCGGCGGGCGATGGAATGGCTGGAGCGCACGGGGCTCGATCGCGTCCGCGACGGTCTGGTCCGCGAGTTCTCGCGAGGCATGCGCCAGCGCCTGGCCGTAGCCCGCGCCTTTCTGCATGATCCGGACGTTCTGTTGCTGGACGAGCCTTTCACCGCGCTCGACGACCGGGCCATTGCGGTTCTTCAGAGTCTTTTGAAAAGCGCTCGCGAGCAGGGGCGCACCATCCTGATGTCCACGCACCAGCTCCGCGAAGCCTTGGAACTGGCCACACGGGTTATTCTTATCAACCGTGGCGCAATCGGGTTTGACGGCGACCGCACACAGCAGATGCTGGACGAACCCGCCTGGCTGTACCGGCGGTACGGCGAGGGCGGATGAACTATCTGCGCGCTGTCGCAACCATCGCCGCCAAGGATCTGCGCAGCGAGACGCGCGGCAAGGAAGGCATAAACGCCGCCCTCGCTTTCGCGATGGTGGTTCTTTTGCTGCTGAGTTTCGCCTTCGATCCGAGCGGCGAACAGGCGCGTGAATTTTCCGGCGGGCTGCTGTGGCTGGTGTTCGCGTTCGCCGGCACGCTGATTTTGAACCGGAGCTTCGCGCGCGAACTGGGCAATGATTGCCTGGACGCGCTGCTTGCGGCGCCAATACCCGCCTCGGCGCTGCTGCTCGGCAAGTGCTGCGCAAACTGGGTGATTCTCTGCGCGCTGTATCTCGTGTGCCTGCCCGTCTTCGGCGTTTTCTACACGATCAATGTCGCCGTACAAATTCCTGGCCTGCTGGTTGTCATTGCGCTGGGCGCGTGGGCCATCACGGTGATCGGCGCGATGTTCAGCGCCCTGACCGTCAACCTCCGCCTGCGCGAACTGATGCTGCCCATCCTGGTGTACCCCATGCTGATCCCCGCTCTGCTCGGCGCGATACAATTGACCACCGAGCTGCTGGCCGGCGCTCCGATTGGGGGAGACAATAGAATCTGGTTGAATCTGCTGATCGGTTTCAATGTGATCTTCACCGCTCTTTCGGTGTTTTTCATTGAGACAGTGCTGGTAGGGTGAGACATATGCGGCAAAAGGTCATTTACGTCCTGTGTGGGTGCGGCGCCCTTGTCATTGCGCGAAATTTGTATGTCGTTTTCCTCCAGCTTCCCGACGAGCGGTTGCAGGATTCCATCTGGCGCATTTTTACGTTCCATCTGCCGGCGGCGATCGTCTCGATGACCGGCTTCGCCATCGCGCTCGGCTTCAGCGGGCTGTATCTGTGGAAGCGCGATCTGCGCTTCGACGGCGTCGCCGCGGCGACCACGGAGGTATCGTTTGCGCTCGCCCTGGTGACGCTGGTCACCGGCAGCATTTGGGCGCGAATTATCTGGGGCGTATGGTGGGCGTGGGATCCGCGCCTGACGTCCTATTTCATCTGCCTGCTCATCTATTCCGGATATCTGATGTTCCGCCGCGTCATCGAGGAGCCGGAGACGCGCGCCCGTCTCTCGGCAGTCCTGTCCGCGTTCGGCTTCGTCGACATTATTGTTGTGTGGAAGTCGATCGAATGGTGGAAGACGCTGCATCCCGGCCCGGTCTTGAGCATTCGCACCGGCGGGGGCAGAATTGATCCGGCCTTTGAATCCGCGGCGTGGTGGAACGTCCTGGCGATTGCGCTGCTGGCCGTCGCCTTTGTACTGATCCGCATGAATCAGGAGCAGACGCGGCGTGAACTCGACGCGATGCGCCGTCTGGCGCATGTGATGTGACGCGTGATGATACAATCACCCGCTTGGAGGGATATTCTGACCGTCCGCCGCAGAGTTCTTCTGGCCTTGTTCTTCGTCTTTCCGCTGGCCGGGCAGCAGGCGATCATGAAAGGCAGGGTCACGGACCGCAGCGGCGCTGCGGTGGCCGATCTCAAAGTTACGGTCACGAATCAGGCGACCCGAGTCGAACACGAAATCTTTACGGGCCCGGATGGTTCCTGGTCTCTTCAGTTGGCGCCGGGCCTCTACGCCGTCGGCATCGAGAAGTCGGGACAGGGAGCGTTCGCGGTGCAAGACGTGGAGCTCGACGCTAATTCGACGCACACAGTGAACCTGCGATTCACCCGCGCCGCCGAGAATCGCAATCTGCGTTACATGTTCTACGGCTTTGCGGCCGCATGGATTGTGCTGGCGATATACGTGATTTCGCTCGCGGCGCGAGAACGAGCGCTCAATCGACAACTTGACGGATTGCGGCGGATGATCGAGAGCGAGAAACGCGTATGAATCGAAGGAACTGGATGAAGGCCGCGCTGGGAGGCGCGGCGGCTGCCAAGGGCGCTTTCGGGATGGCCGCTACAGAGACGCCGCCTGCGGCAAAGCCTTCACCCAAGATTAAGGATGTGTCTGTGATCGCCACCGCGCCATCCGGCCTGAGGCTCACGGTCGTGAAGGTGACGACCGATCAGGACGGCCTCTACGGCTATGGCTGCGGGACGTTCACGCAGCGCGCCGAACTGGTCAATGCGGCCGTCGAACGCTACCTGAAGCCGTTCCTCATCGGCAAGCCGGCTGATCGCATTGACGATCTCTGGCAGGCGATGTACAACAGCTCCTACTGGCGCAACGGTCCCGTGCTGAACAACGCGATCAGCGGCGTCGACCAGGCGCTGTGGGACATCAAGGGACGGCAGGCGGGGTTGCCCGTGTATCAGCTTGCAGGCGGCAAGCACCGCGAGGCCGCCGATTGCTACGGCCACGCGGCCGGGCGCGACATCGCCGAGGCGATCGACAATGCGCGATCCTGGATGGCCCGCGGGTTCCGGCACGTACGCATCCAGGTGGGCGTGCCCGGCATGGCCGGATACGGCGCAGGGCGCGCGGACACGAAGCTTCCGGCGCTGCACGCGGGCCCGATGTTCGAGCCAGCCGCATACATGCGGCTGGCCATCAAACTGCTTGAGGAGGCGCGCAAACAGCTCGGCGAGGAAATCGAGCTTCTCCATGACGTCCATGAACGCGTCACGCCCAACCAGGCGGTGCAGTTCGCCAAGGCGGTTGAACCGCTGCGCTTGTTCTTTCTCGAGGACGTGCTCTCACCCGAAGACATCGAGTATTTCCGCATGATCCGGCAGCAGTGCGCGACCCCGCTCGCCATGGGCGAGCTGTTCAACAGCCCGCACGAGTGGACGCCGCTGATCGCCGGCCGGCTGATCGACTACATGCGCATGCACGTCAGCCAGATGGGCGGCTTCACGCCCGCGCGGAAGGTGGCCGCGTTCGGCGAGATCTACGGCGTGAAGACGGCCTGGCATGGCCCCGGCGACGTATCGCCCATCGGCCACGCCGCAAACATCACGCTGGATTTGGCGTGCTACAACTTCGGCATTCAAGAATACTCGCCCTTTGACGATCGTACGCGCGAGGTCTTCGACGGCTGCCCCGTCATGAAGGACGGCTATCTGTACGCCAACGAGAAGCCCGGCTGGGGCATCGAGGTGAATGAAAAGGCCGCGGCGAAATACCCGTACGGTTTCAATGAACGCGGCGAGCGGCAGAAGCTCAACGGCGGATGGGGCGAGGTCCGCCGGCGCGACGGCACGATCATCAAGCAGTAGTCCACGCCCGCGGACGGCCATTTTCATCATCCTGTAACTGGCCGAGGGCGCTGCATGTAACGGGCGTTTACTGGTTTTAGGGCAACAGAACCTTAACAATTTCCCAATCTTCCTGTATTATTCCTCCGGCATGATTACGAAAGTCACTGTCGCAGGAGGCATCTATGCGGAAGACGCTCGCTCGAATTGTCATCGTGTCGTGCGCCGCCACAGCAGTCGCCCAGTTGGATCGCGCCTCGCTGGAAGGCACGATCACGGACCCAAGCGGAGCGGTGGTCCCGAATGCGCGCGTCGAGGTGGTGTCCGCAAGCACCGGTTTTAAACGCCAAGTGATCGCCGGTCCGGACGGGACCTATACTGCGCCTCTACTTCCCGTCGGCACATACACGGTGGTGGTTTCTCATCCCGGTTTTTCCACCACCACTGTCACGGGGGTCAGGCTGGGCGTCGGCGACAAACGCGAGCTCGACATTAAGCTCCCCATGAGCGCCGTGGAGTCAGCCGTCAAGGTGGAGGCCTCTGCCATTGTCCTCAACACGACGGATGCGACGATCGGCAACGTCATCACCACGGAACAGATGCGCGAAATTCCGCTGAACGGCCGTCACTGGGCAAGTCTAATGGCCCTGGCGCCCGGCGCCATCAATACGGGTGAAGGCAACCAGCAATCGATACGCTTCGTGGGCCGCGCCCGCGACGATAACAATTGGACCTTCGACGGTCTCGACGCGACAGGCGTGAAGGACCCGCGTCAGGAGTCCGCCCTCCGGCTGGTCATCAGCACGGACAGCATCGCCGAATTTCGAGTGAACTCTACGCTCTACTCGGCCGAATCCGGGAGCGGCGCCGGGGGCCAGGTAAACATCGTTTCCAAGTCAGGCGGGAACGACTTTCACGGCAGTCTTTTCGAGTTCTTCCGCAATGACGCGCTGGATGCGCGCAATCCATTTGATATTTCGAAGCAGCCGTTCCGTCTCAATCAGTTCGGCGGCAACCTGGGCGGACCGATCGTCCGCAACCGAACGTTCTTTTTCGCCAACTACGAAGGTCTGCGCCAAAGAGTATCCCAGACGTTCACCAATGAGACGCCGAGCGCCGCATTTCGCGCCCGGGCCGCTTCTCCGGACATCCGACCTCTGATCAACGCGTATCCACAAGGCTCCCTCCACACCTCGAATGCCGATATCGACCTGGCGCAAGCGAACGCGAGCCAGTCCTGGAGTGAAAACTCCGCAACCATCCGCGTGGATCACCGCTTCAACGACAACAATTCAATATTCGCGCGCTATAACGTCGACGACGGCGTTGTCGTTACGCCGCGCAGCGTGATCCAGTCAGACCGGCAGAACGACAACTTCCGGCCATCCAATCTTGTGCTCGAATATCAGCGCATCTTTTCACCGACCCTGATCAACGAGTTCCGATCCGGATTCAACCGCTCCACTCTGCACCGGTTCACGTACGGCCCCTTGCCCTCCGCCGTTGTGGTCGCAAATTTCATGACGCTGAATCAGAACAACACGCTCGTGGAGAACGGCACTTCTTACAGCAGCGCCGACAATTTCACCATCAACCATGGCGCCCACACGATCAAGGTCGGAGGCGAGATCCGCCGCGCTCACGTCAATGTCGCCGATCCCGGCATGGATGCCATCTCGATTACGTACGCCAGCCGTCAGGCTCTTCTGGACAACAAAGTTGATTCCGTGGCGATCACCGGGGGCAGTCCCGTGCTGGGCACGCGCAAGTGGTATTCCTACGCGTTTGTGCAGGACGATATCCGCGTGCGGTCCAATCTGACGCTAAATCTCGGACTGCGATACGAGTACTACGGCGTGAACCGCGAGGTTCACGACCTCTACCGCGTGTTCGATCTCTACGCGTGCCACGGCTTTTGTCCGCATGGGACGCCGTGGTATTTCCCGGATCGCAACAACTTTGATCCAAGAGTTGGAATCGCATGGTCGCTGGGAAAGACCGTGATTCGGACAGGCGCCGGCGTCTACCATGGCCCCGGGCAGATCGACGATGTCAACGCCGCGCTCGACAACGTGGCCGAACGGTTCTCGCTCACCACGGTGGAGGCGCCGGACCTGTCGTACCCGATCACGCCATTCCTGGGCTTAGCCAGAGACGTCGGCGTCACGCCCCGATCGCTCCAGCGGGATCGCCGTGATCTGTACACGATTCAATGGGGCCTGTCCATCCAGCGCGAGCTGGGCGGCCGCTCTATCGGTCAAATCGGATACGTCGGCAGTTCGGGGGTCCATCTCTTCGCGCGCCAGTATATTAACAACATCGATCCGGTTACGAAAGCGCGTCCACTGCCGAATTTCGGCCGCATCGACGAAAAGCGGCAGGACGGCAAGAGCAACTTCAACGCGCTGCAAGCCTCGCTGCACCGCCGCGCGGGAAGCGGGCTGATCTTGGGGGCGGAGTATATGTGGTCGCACTCGATCAACGACGGCAACATCGGCGGCGGCGAAGGAGCGCAACCGCAAATTGCGAGCTGCCGCGCCTGCGATCGCGGAAACAGCGCGCAGGACATTCGCCACACAATGACGGCGAACTGGATTTACCAGCTTCCGTTCGGACGCGGCAAGAGGTTATTGAACTCCGGCATCGCCTCCAAGATTTTTGGAGCATGGGAAACGAGCGGCCTGTTCACGGCGCGAACGGGACGCATGCTTACGGTCACGATTGCGCGCAGCGCCAGCGCCGTACCGGACGGCAACACATCCGGGCAGCGGCCGAACATTGTACCGGGCGTATCCGTCTATCCCGCCGGCGGTCCAACCTTCAGCCAATGGTTCAATCCAGCGGCTTTCAGTATTCCAGCAAACGGCGCGTGGGGCAACGCCGGACGCGTGGTGGCAACCGGGCCGGGTCTGGTTCAGTTCGATCTGGCTGTTGAAAAGATTACGAGAGTTGCCGAGCGGAAAGAAATCGTTTTCCGCGCGGAAGCGTTCAATCTGTTCAACCGAGTGCAGGCCGGCAATCCCGGCACGACATTCACGTCTCCGGCCACCTTCGGAGTGGTCACCGCCGGTCTGAACCGAACCATCGGAACCGGCACGGCGCGGCAACTGCAGTTCGCCTTGCGACTGAACTTCTGACGGCTATGCGTCTTCGATGTGTTGTGTTCAGCGCTGCTGTGGCCGCAACGCTCGCGCCCGTTGAAGTGCGACCGGTGCTCGGAACGGACCCTGTATCCAAAGATCCCGATGATCCCGCCGTGTGGGTGAATCCCGTGAACCCGGCGTCAAGTCTGATCGTGGGGACCAACAAAACAGCCGCCCCGGACGGCGCGGTGGTGGTGTTTGACCTGAATGGCAAGACCAAGCAGACCATCTCCGGCATCGACCGGCCGAACAACGTCGATATCGAGTATGGATTGAGGCTGAACGGTCGAAATACCGATATTGCCGTACTCACAGAACGGCTGAAGCAGCGGCTGCGCGTGTTCGCCATTTCGGCAGCGGGCCTCCGCGATATCTCCGCCGACACAGATCTGTCGGTATTTGCTGGCGAGCAGGGACCGCGCGCGGCGCCCATGGGCATTGCCTTGTATCGGCGTCCGAGGGACGGCGCCATCTTCGCCATTGTAAGCCGCAAAACCGGTCCACTGCACGGCTATTTGTGGCAATACCGCCTGGAGGACAACGGTTCGGGCCGGGTCCGCGCGGTCAAGGTGAGAGAATTTGGAGACTTCAGCGGAGACGGAGAAATCGAGGCCGTCGCCGTCGACGATGAGCTCGGCTTCGTCTACTACGCAGACGAAAATTTTGGAATTCGCAAGTGGTCAGCGGATCCTGATGATGTACGAGCCTCTCGCGAGCTAGCCGTCTTTGGACAGGAAGGGTTTCGCGGCAACCGCGAGGGCATCGCGATCTACCACCGACCGAGCGGCGCAGGATACATCGTGTGCACGGACCAGATCCGCGGCGGATCCTTGTATCGAATTTATCCGCGCGAGGGGTCTCCAGGCCGGCCGCACGAGCACCCGCTCATAAAGGTGGTTCAAGGAGGCGCCGACGCCACCGATGGCCTTGACATCACCGCGCACCCGCTCGGAGCGCGTTTCCCGTCAGGCCTCATGATCGCGATGAACAGCTCCGGCCGAAACTTCCTGCTGTATAGTTGGCGCGATATCGCAAGGACCGGAGCGCCCCGGCTGCTGGAATAGAATCGAATTAAAACCATGCGCAACCTGATCTCGGCCCT
>Ga0070740_10001232_pt1 | contig 37189 bp, 29 predicted proteins | sample Coa_R2_FD_67286 | JGI IMG/M metagenome (GOLD analysis project Ga0070740, IMG submission 67286) | Surface soil microbial communities from Centralia Pennsylvania, which are recovering from an underground coalmine fire - Coalmine... | ecosystem: Environmental > Terrestrial > Soil > Unclassified ... | reverse complement strand
GCGTGATTGATTCCTCGCCCGTCCAGATTGTTTCGATTCTTCCGCTCGCCGCATCGAGACTCGCGAAGCCGCAGCCGCCGTCCGAATGCTCCGTGAAGAGAATCCTCGCGCCCGTCCTGTCCCACGCGAGCCAACTCGCCGAAGCCTTCATCCCTTGCGTCACGTCGCGAGCCTCGCCGCCCGCGGACGGGACGACGTAGATGTCTCCGCCCGTCACGCCCTCGTCGCTCATCAGGCCGCCGATGAAGGCGACGCTGCGACCGTCGGGCGAGAAGCGCGGCTTCTCGATCTGCGTCGAGGGCTTAAGTATGGAAGTCGTCTCGCCCGTCGCGACGTTGACCGTGTAGAGCTGCGCGACGAACCAGTTGTTGTCGCCGTTGCCGTGCGCCACGGTGGCGACGATGCGCGCGGAGTCGGGCGACCAGTCGTAGTCGTAGAAGTACATGTCGGCGGGCGTGACCTGCCGCACCGCGCCCGTCCCCGCGTCAACGACCGCGATGCGCTGCTCGTCAACGTGCTCTTCGACGAGTCCCGAAGGCGGGGCCGCGGCCTGCGTCGGCCCCGCCGCCTGCGTCGCGTTCTCCGTGAAGAGCAGCGCGACGCGCGTGCCGTCCGGCGACCACTGCGGCGAGGCGAGCAGGCCGGTCAGGCTCGTCAACTTCTTCACGCCCCCGCGCGCAGCCTCGGCGACGTAGAGTTGCAGTTGGCCGGGGCTTCCTTTGTCGGAGAGGAAGGCGAGGCGCGAGCCGTCGGGCGACCACGCGAAGTCTTCCTCGTCGGAGTCGCCGCCAGCCGTCACGCGCTTCGGCGGCGCGTCGCCGGCGAGAGTCTTGAAGTAGATCGCCGAGTCGCCCGTCGGCATCCCGTCGCTTCCGGCGAGCGCGACCGACCACGCGACGCTCGCGCCGTCGGGCGAGATGGCGACCTCGTGAATCGTCCGCGTCCGCGTCAGCGTGTCAATCGCCTGATTGAGTGTCTGACTCTGCGCGGCGCACGTGAACGAAGCGAACAAGACCGGGGCGCACAAAAGCACCGACGTGAGAACTCTTCTTCCGAACATCGAAGCCTCCACGAACGCAGAAACCGTTTTGAGAACTGAATCAGATGACTTGTCGCATGAGGAGGTGGCGCTCGTCAACGACGCGCCGGAGCTTGCGCCCCGCGCGCAGGCTGCCGCGCGGGCAGGCGACGACTTGCAGCTCGTAAAGCCGCATCTCGTGATTCTTCCAGAAGTCGGCGAAGCGCTCGCGCAAACGCGCGCGAACCTGCCCCTCGATCTCCAACTGCCGCGCGGCGTCGTCCGTCTCGACGTGAAGCTCGATCACGTCGCGCCTGCCGTCGTTTTTGACGACCGCCTGCCAGTCCGCGCCCGCCGCCGCGACGCCCGCCAGCAACTCGGCGAAGACCCAGGGGCCGACGTTGCCCATGCCGCAGACGACCATCTCGTCGGCGCGCGCGCGCACCTTCGCGATGCGGCGCGCGAAGAGTCCGCACGGGCAAGGCTCTTCGACGGCGCGCGTGATGTCGGTCGAGCGGTAGCGCAGGAGCGGCATCACCGCGCGGTTGAGCGTCGTGTAAACAAGCTCGCCGTAGCCGTCGGCGTCCGTCTCGGCGACCTCGAAGAGAAAGTTCAGGTCGTTGCGGTGGTAGCCGTCCTTCGCGGCGCACTCCATGCCGAGCGCGCCGAACGCCTCGGTCTGCCCGTAGTTCAGATAAAGCGGCGCCGACCACACTCGCTCGACCGAAGCGCGCGCCGTCTCCGCGATGTTCTCGCCGCCCGCGAGCATGAACTTGACGGGCCACGTGCCGCGCGCGTCGGCGATTTCCGAAAGCCGCACGAGCCACGAAGGCTCGCCGAAGATGACGTTCGGCTTGTAGTCGAGCGCGCGCTCGTAGAACTCAAGAGGTTCGATCTTGCCGGCCTCGGCGTGGAAGCAGCCGAGGTACTGGAAGGCCGCGCGCACGACCGCGGGCGAGACCCAGAACGAGCAGTCGAACGCGCTCAGAACGCGGTCGTCGCGCGTGAGTCCGAGGAAGCGCAAGGCGAGCGCGCAGACGCGCCCGACTTCGTCAAGCTCGCGGTTCGAGAAGAAGACGCGCTTCGGCACGGGCGAGGTCGTCCCCGTCGTCTCGAACGCGGTGTCGGCGCGCGCGACCGTGAACGCTTCGGGGCCGTGGCGGCGCAGGTCTTCGCCCGTCGTGTAGAAGTCGCCGAGGTCTTCGGGCCTTCGGACGCGCCGCGCGTCAATCCCGCGCCGCCTGAACTCTTCGCGGTAGAAGGGCGACGCCGCGGCGACGAGCCGCACCGTTCGGCGGAACCGCGCGGCCTGCATCTGCTTGAGCAGCGCGTCGGGTATCAGTCCGAGAAACTGCTTGCCCCGCTCCGGCGGCAGGTGCAGAGCCGTGCGCTCGGCGCATTCGATGAGTTTCGAGATCATTCGATGTCGGTTGCCGCCAAGTCGGTACCGCCTGTGGTAGCGGGCAAGTGGATTGCGGAATGCGGATTTCGGATTGCGGATTCAAAGAAGAAGGAGACGGCGTCCGACTCTTCAATCCGCATTCCGCAATCCGAAATCCGAAATCAAATGCGCTCCGGCGCGCAGCGGCGGATCAGTTGTTCGAGGAGTTCGACCGAGATGTCAATCTCCTCTTCGGTCATGTCGAAACAGGGCGCGAGCGTGAAGACGTTTTTGTAGTAGCCGCCCACGTCCAGCACCAATCCCATGCGACGCCCGCGCGCGTCGAGGTCGCCCTTCATGCCTTCGGCGAAAATCCTGTCGGTCAACTCGCGGTCGGGCGTGTAGCCGTCCTCGCCGCAGATTTCGATTCGCAGCGCCATGCCGCAGCCGTCCGTGTCGCCGATGACCTTCGGGTAGCGGCGTTGGAGTTCGCGTATCTGCGCGAGGAAGTAAGCGCCCTTGCGCCGCGTGATCTCTTCGTAATCCAACTCCTCCATCATCCGCACGGCTTCGAGTCCGACCGCCGTGCCGAGCGGGTTCGACGAGAAGGTCGAGTGCGTCGAGCCGGGCGGAAACTTTTCGGGCGAGATCAACTCCTCGCGCGCCCACACGCCGGAGATCGGGTTCAGCCCGTTCGTCAGCGCCTTGCCGAAGACGATGATGTCCGGCTCGACATCGAAATTCTCGATGCCCCAGAACTTCCCGGCGCGGTAGAAGCCCATCTGTATCTCGTCGTCAACGAGCAGAATCTTGTGCTCGTCCAGAACTTTCTTGAGCGCGGGGAAGTAGCCTTCGGGCGGGACGACGTAGCCGCCCGTCCCTTGAATCGGCTCGACGTAAAAAGCGGAGAACTCGGACTCCTGCGCCTTCGCGTCCCAAAACGAGTTGTACTCGGTCTCAAAATTCTTCGCGAACTGCTCGACGCAGTAGAGTCCGCAGTCATCCTTCTTCTTGCCGTAGGGGCAGCGGAAGCAGTAAGGGAAGGGGACGAAGTGCGCGCGTTCGGAGAAGTGTCCGAAGCGTCGCCGGTAGCGGTAGCTCGAAGTGATGGCCGACGCGCCGAGCGTGCGACCGTGGTAGCCGCCCATGAAGGCGAAGACGAGGCTCTTGCCCGTCGCGTTGCGGACGATCTTCAGAGAGTCTTCAATCGCCTGACTCCCGCCGACGTTGAAATGGACGCGCCCCTTCAAGCCGAACTTCGACTCGTTCAAACGCGCAATCGCCGCCGCAAGCTCGACCTTCTCCGAGTGAAGATACTGACACGCGAGTTGCGGCAGCCTGTCCGCCTGATCTTTCAGCGCCTGGCCGAGACGCGGGTTCGCGTAGCCGAAGCTCGCCGCCGAGTACCACATCTGAAGGTCGAGGTACGGCGTGCCCTCGCGGTCGTAGAGGTAATTGCCCTCGCACCGCTCGAAAAATTTCGGCGGGTCGAGGTAATGAACCGTGTCGCCCCAGGAGCAATACTTCCGCTCCAGCTCGCGCAGCTCTTCTTCGTCGGTGACGCGCGTCAGGTTGACGAGGTTTTCGATTTCTGTGCTCATAAAATTCTTGCCGTTTTGCTCACGTCCTCCTTGTTGAACTTTGCCGTTCGCCTGAGCGTTTCAGGCCGTCGCGGGCAGGGGCTTGAACGCGCCGACCGTCGCGCGCAAATCCAGAATCGAGTCGAGCCGCGCGGCGACCTCGCGCAGCCGCTCGTACTCGACGTGCTCGATCTCTCGCTCGCGGCAGTATTCGGCGAGCGAGTTCTTTGCGAAGACAAGGTCGGCCCGACGCGCGGCGTACCTGTCCGACAGCCCGTCGCCGACGAAGACCGCGGGCGCGCGCTCAGGGTTTAGAAGTTCCATCACCGCGGGCTTGCACGTCGCGCAGCCGTGCTCGCATGGCCGCCGGAAGTAAGGGAAGTCGAGGCGCATCGCGCCGCGCGAGTCGAATTCGAGGTGGCTCGCGTGGACGCGGACGCCGCGCAGAAGACGCGCGAGGCCGAGCCGCGGGCGTTCGAGTATGCGGCGGATGAAGTGGTCGAAGCCGTCGCTGACGACGTTCACCCTCAAGCGCCTGCGCGCGCACGCTTCGAGCAGCGCGGCGAAGCCTTCGTCAATTTCGATGGTGTCAACGAGCGCTTCGACCTGCGCGCGCGTCGCCCGCACCAGAGCCATCTGCGCGCGCAGGCACTCGCGCGACCCGGTCTCGCCCGCGCGCCAGCGACGCTCGACCTCGACCCAGCTCTCGTCGGCGTAGGCTTCTAAAATCACGTCGGTCACGTCGCGCCGCGTGATCGTGCCGTCGAAGTCGAGGAAGACGACCGGAGCCGCCGTTCGATGTTTGCTCATTCGCCTCTTCTCAATTGCCGCTAGCTTCAGCTAGTGGGCAAGGACTCAAAATGAAACCTCTTGGCTTTAGCCAAATTTACCTGCCTGGGCGTGAAGCCCATGCTTTAACTCAGCCTCAACCCACTAGCTGAAGCCGGTGGCAACTCATCGAAAACAAATCATCGAAGTTCCGCCGCGGCCTCTCCGATGCCGAGCAGGCGCGAGAGCGGCGCGACCTTCAGACCTCTCTCCTTCAAACCCTCGAAGATGAGCGGCAGCGCGGCGACCGTCTCTCGCCGGTCGGCCTTGCCCTCGCTGTCGCCGTCGTGGAGCAGGATGATCGAGCCTGCGCGCGCGTCCTTCAGAACGTGACGCGCGATCTCGCGCGCGCCTATCGGCTTCCAGTCGAAGCCCGCGACGCTCCACTGAACCGTCCGCAGTTCGAGCGCGCGCGCCGCGCGGAAGTACGCGGGCGAGCGCACGCCGCACGGCGGTCGCGCGAACCGGGGTCGCACTTCGGTCGCGCCTTCAATCGCGCCTTGCGCGAGCGCCAACTGCCGGCGCGTCTCGCGCGCCGAGCGGTAGAGGTAGATCGGGTGCGTGTAGGAATGATTCCCGACCTCGTGGCCTTCCGCCGCGACGCGCCGCGCCGTCCGCGCGTTTCGTTCGGCCTGCCTGCCCACCATGAAAAAGGTCGCGCGCGCGCCGTGCGCGGCGAGCGCGTCGAGCACGCGCGCGGTGTCTTCGCCCGGCCCGTCGTCGAAGGTGAGCGCGACCGAAGAAGTGTCCTCGCGCCCGCGCCAGTCCGCCGCGCCGAGCCACTGCGAGCGCACGGCGTAGGTCGCGTAGTAGGCGCACGACGCCCCCGCGGCGACGACGCACGCGCCAGCCGCGACGGGCGGGATGAATGAGCCGAGCGTTGGCGCGAGTACGTTGAACATTGAACTCAGTCGAAGATCGTTCGCTCGTCAGGTCGTCATTCGAGTCTGTCCTGGCTGCGTTATCAAACCGCAACCGCCTCGAGTTCACCTTTGACGCTGCGCGCGCCTGACTTCTCTTCGAGCCAGCGCGCGATACGTTTCGCGGCGTCGAGCCTGCGCCGCGCGCGTGCGTTCGCGCGCATCGCTTCGATCTCGTCAGGTCGCGAGAGCAGACGCGCGACCTCGCCGGCCAACTCGTCGAGCGAGCGCACCGCGCGCCCGACGCGCCACTCTTCGAGCAGGCCGTACTGCACGCGCTCCGCGCCGGGCGGCGGCTCCAGCGCGACGACGGGAAGCTCGGCGGCCACCGCCTCGTTGAACATCCCGCCGAGCTTCGAGACCATCAGGTCTGCCGCCGTCATCAACTGCGGCACGCGCTCCGTCCAGCCGAGCACGCGCAGCCGTTCCCGCGTGTCGTTCGCGATGAGTCGTTCGCAGCGCGACTTCAGACGCGCGTTGTTCGCCGCCAGCACGACCAACTGCGGCGCGGCCTCTTTCAGAGCGAGGAGCCGCGCGGTCGTCTCCTCGATGCGACCCATGCCTTCACTGCCTCCGGCGACAATGACGAGCGGGCGACGCGCGTCGAGCTTCAGCCACCCGCAAACTTCCGCGCGCTCGACCTCGCGCCCGCGCGAAGCGCCGAACTCTTTTTTCAGAGGCGGCCCCCACGCGGCGACACTCTCGCGCCGAGCGCCGAGCGCGACGAGTTCTTCGCCGAGGCGCTCGCTCATGCAGCAGTAGAGGTCAACTTCCGGCTGCACCCAAGCGCGGTCGGCGTCGAACTCGTTGTTCACGGCGACGAGCGGTGCGTCGGGCGCAACGTCGCGCTTGACGAGCGCGGCGATCTCGCAGCAGCCGACCTCGGTCGCGACCAGCGCGCGCGGTCGCGTCTCGCGCGCGAAGTCGAACAAGCGTCGAAGCCCGCGACGGTAGTACCACTCAGGACTCGTGTGCTCCTGCCGCTTCTGATACTTGTCAATCCGATCCCAGACAGCGGGCGCGTGCTTGACGAGCCAGAGGTAAGCGGTCACATGTGTGAACCGCGTGACCGGGTTCATGAAGTCCGCAACGTCCGCGACGAAGACCCGTGTCGAAGGACTCGACTCGCTGACGGCGGCGGCGACCGCGCGCGCGGTGCTGGTGTGGCCCGCGCCGTTGGCAATCGTCAGGATGAGCAAGGGGCCTTCGTCGCCCGTCTTGAGTTTCACGGGCGGCCTCATGCGGTCATCCTTTCGGCTGCGGGTCGCGCGAACGCGGACTCGCCCGCGGTCTCGACAACCATGTCCCCGTCGAGCGCGATGCGCGCGACGGTCGCCGCGGCGTCGGCGCTCGAAAGCTCGAAGGCGCGCGCGGCCATGCGTCGGCGCGCGGTCTCGTCGCGCAGGAGTGCGAGCGCCGCGCGCGCGGCCTCTTCGGGCGAGTCGGCGAGAAGACCCGCGCCCGCGTCGGCCACGCGCGCGGCGTTGCGGCGTTCGGGGCCGGGGATTGCGTCGAAGAAGACGACGGGCAGCGACGAGAGCGCGGCCTCCGCGGTCGTCAGCCCGCCAGGCTTCGTCACGAGCAGCGACGCGGCCTGCATCAAAGCCGCCACGTCGTCCGTCCATCCGACGACGCGCAAAGTCGAGGGCGGCTCGGCTTTGATTCGGGAAAGCCTGCGACGCATCTTCTCGTCGCGCCCCGCGACGGCGACGACGTTGACGCGCTCGCCGCTCGCGCACAGGTGTCTCGCGACAACGTCCGTGCGCGCAGGCCCCATGCCGCCGCACATCAGCAGGACGACCGGCGCGTCGCCGCCGATGCCGTGGCGACGCCGCATCTCTTCCGCGTCGTACCGCGCGCCGAAAGCGGCGTCGGTCGGGATGCCGCAGACCGCTATCGCTTCGACGCGCGCGCCCCACGAGCGCAACTGTTCGCGCACACGCTCGTCGGCGACCACGAACGCGTCCGTCTCCGGCTTGACCCAGACCGGCTCGGCCTCGTGGTCGGTGATGACGGCGACGACGCGCGCGCTCGTCAGACCTTCGCGCCGGGCGAGCGAGGCCAACTCGCACGCGGCGACTTCGCAGGCGACGATTGCGTCGGGCCGGAACTCGGCGACGAGTTTGAAGACGTGCGCGCAGCCCCAGCGGAACGCCCACGCGGGCGCGGTGCCCTCGTCGCCGCGCGCGACGCGCGACTCGAAGAAACGCTCCCAGAGTTTCGGCGCGTGCCTGATCATCAGCCAGTAGGGCCACGCGTAGCAGGCGCGGAAGGCGAGGCGCGCGCCTTCGAGCGCGTCAACGACGCGAACGTCCGCCGACGGGTCGCGGCGGCGCAACTCTTCGGCGACGGCGCGCGCCGCCGTGACGTGGCCGGAGCCGAACGAGAGCGTGAGGACGAGTATGCGACGCGCCTTCATCGAGTGCCTTCAGTCCTCCCTCCACTTCATCAGCTTAAATCCGGCGGCGAGCGTCAGCGCGGCGGTCAAAGCGAGCGCCAGCACTTCGACCGAGACATCGCTGCCGCCGCGGAGCGTCGTCTCGACCGCGCTCGCCGCGAACGTCGTCGGGAGCCAGCGCGAGACCGCGCGCATCGCAACGGGCATCATTTCGGGGCCGTAATAGACGGGCGCGAGGAAAACCAGCCCAGCGCCGAGCGCGTCCGTCATGAGCGAGCCTTCGGTGAAGCTGCGCGCGCGCGCCGCGACCACGACGCCGAGTCCGCACAGGCAGAGGATCGTCAGCACGACGACGAGCGCGAGCGGCAGAAGGCTCGGCTTGACCGCGACGCCGAACGCGCGCCCGACGAGCAGCAGCGTCGCGGTGCTGAGCGCCCCTTGCGCGAGCGCGAAGACCAGGAAGCCGAAGACGTATGACGACGGCGCGAGCGGCAGCGTCGCGAACAGCTTGAGCCGGCCCGTGAAGCGATTTTCAAGCATCAGGTAGCCGAGCCACGTGATCGAAGTGAGCGACAGCGAGAAGACGATTGAGCCTGCGAGGAAGCGGAAGCGCGCCGCGTCGCCTGCGCCCGCTTCGCCGCCGACCGCGTTCGCGAAGAGGTACATCGCCGAAGGGAAGACGATTGCCGCGAGCAGGAACGGCCCCGCCTCGTCGCGCATCCCGGCGAGCTGGATTCTGAAGACGCAAGCTATGTCGTTCAGACGCCGCACGCTTCCTCCTCCAACTCTTCCGCTTCGATGTGGTGCCCCGTCAGCGCGAAGTAAACGTCTTCGAGCGACGCGCGCGCCATCGAGTATTCTGAAAGCCGCTCGCCCTCGACGTGCCGCCGCGCCTCGGCGAAGCTCGCGAAGTAGCGCGTCCGCGTCTCGCCTTCGGGGTCGAGCGGGTCGCGGTAGCTCACGCGGTAACTTTTTTCGAGTCGCCCCAGCAACTCTTCGAGCGTGCCGAGGGCGACGAGTTGGCCGGCGAGGATGACGGCGACGCGGTCGCTCAGGCGCTCGGCCTCTTCGATGTAGTGCGTCGAGAGAATCACGGTCGAGCCGCTGGCCGACGCGCGCCGAATCACGCCCCAGACCGCGCGGCGCGAGGCCGGGTCGAGTCCCGTCGTCGGCTCGTCGAGGACGAGCAGCGGCGGGCGGCCCAGCAAGGCGAGTCCGACCAGCACGCGACGGCGCTGCCCGCCCGAAAGGTCGCCGACGCGCTTCGTGAACTCCGCGCCGAGTCCCAACTCTTCGGCGACTTCGAGCGCCGCCGCGCGCGCGTCGCGCTTCGCGATGCCCTTGAGGCGTGCGAACAACTCAAGATGCTCGCGCACGTTCAGGCGGTCGAAGACACCGGCCTCCTGCGGCGTGATGCCCATCAGACTCTTCGCGCGCGCGGGCGAGGCGACGGCGTCAACGTCGAAGACGCGGACGCTGCCCGCGGTCGGTCGCAGCTCGGTCGTGACCTGACGCAGGAAAGTCGTCTTGCCCGCGCCGTTCGGGCCGAGTATCGAGACGACCTCGCCCGCGCGAACGTCCATGTCAATCCCGCGGTTGGCCTCCGTCCCGTCGCGGTAGCGCTTGCAGAGGCCGCGCACGCTGAGCGCCTGTGCCGTCATCTTAAAAGGTCGTCCGCCTCGGCTTCGTCGAGTCTTCCGCTCAGGCGAGCCGCATGAAATCAATCGCCGAACGTATGGCCGTCAGGGGGCTGTTGCGGTACGCAGAGACTTCGTAGGGGCAGCCGATCTTGCAGCCCTTGCAGAAGTCCCACATCTCGGTTGACTGCGCGATGAGCCTGCGAACCTCCGGCGACTCGTAGATTTCGCGAAGTCCCATGTCGGGCGCGCCGCGGTGGAGGCTGACGAAGGCGCAGGGGAACTGAATCGAGCCGTCCGGCCTCATGTTCACGAGGTGCGAGGCCGAGCGGCAGGGAAACTTTTTGTTGAAGCCGTCGTCGCGGTAGAACTTGTAGTAGTCGGTGTAGAAGCGGACGCTCTTGTGCTTCTTCCGAAGTTCGAGGACGAAGGCGGCGACGCGGTCGAGTTCCTCACGCTTCATCTCCACATCCTCGGTCTGCCACGTCGTCCGCACGACGTTGTGCACGGCCTCGGTGTGAAGGAAGAAGCCGCGCTCCTCGCAATACTCGGCGAGCGCGGGCAGGTCTTCGAGGTTGTCGGTGTCCACCGCCGCGTTTATCTGAATCGTCTTGTGCCGGAGATTGCCCTTGATGTAGTCGAGCGCGGCGAGGATGGTCGGCAGCCCGTCAATGCCGCGGCGCTGCGCGAACTTCTCGCGGTCGAGCGTGTCAATCGAGACTTCCAACTGGTCGAGCTTGACGCACGACTCGGCGTATTTTTTCAGCGCGAGTCCGTTCGTCGGCATCGAGGTGAAGAAACCTTTGCTTGCGGCGTACTCGATGTAGTCCGGCACGTTCGGGTTCATCAAAGGCTCGCCGCCCGAAAAGCTCCACGCGAAGACGCCGAGTTCGGCGGCCTCGTCCATGCGCGCAAAGACGCGCTCGCGCACGGCGCGGTCTTCGGGCTGCTGGTTCTGCCAGATGGCGCAGTAGCCGCACTTCATATTGCAGTGGAGCGTCGTCTCGAACATCACCATGAACGGACGGTTGAATCCGTGCCGCAGTTGGCGGAGCGCGTTCCTGAGCATCAGGCTCTTCTTCACGGGCCGGTTCCTTTAAGACAGACCGAACATTTCGGGAGACGTAGGTCGAGCGTTGAAGGCGCGCCGGAGAGGTTACGAAAGCTTACATGAATAGAAGATAAACGCGGCGGACTCTTTTTGTAACCGCGCGGCGGGGGCGCGCGTCCAAAGCTGCGTGAGGACAAGTGAAAAACTCCGCGGCGCGCGACGGGCGTGATGCGTCGGTGGATTTATCTCCGGTTCATCCGCCGCGGCTTATGATTCAAAACGTCTTCGCTCCCCGCTATAATCTCCTCCGGTTAAGGAGTCAAAGGCTTTGCGGATTCTGCTGGTAGAGGACGAGCCGAGCGCCGCGCGCATGATGGCGAAGGGATTGCGCGAGCAGGCTTACGCCGTTGACGTGGCTTCGGACGGCGACGGCGCGCTCTACCAGATCGGCGTCAACGACTACGACCTCATCGTCCTCGACATCATGCTGCCCGGCAAGGACGGACTCGAAGTCTGCCGCGAGCTGCGCGCGGGCGGCGCGACCGTCCCCGTCCTCATGCTCACGGCGCTCGACACGGTTGACGACCGCGTCCACGGACTCGACACCGGCGCGGACGACTACCTCACAAAGCCCTTCGACTTCCGCGAGCTGCTCGCGCACATCCGCGCGCTGCTCCGGCGCGGGCAGCACCTTCAGCCCGACGTGATCAAGGTCGAAGACCTCGAAATGGACACGCGCGCGCGGCAGGTTCGTCGCGGCGGTCGCGGCGTCTATCTGACGGCGAAGGAGTACGCGCTTCTCGAATACCTCGCGCGGCGCGCGGGCGAGGTCGTCGCGCGCTCCGACATCGCCGAGCACGTCTGGGACGAGAACTTCGACCCGTTCTCGAACCTCATCGAAGTTTACGTCCAGCGCCTGCGCCGCAAGGTTGACGACGGCCACGCGACCAAGCTCCTGCACACGCGGCGCGGCGCGGGCTACGTCCTCTCGCCGGGAGGAGAGTTCGATGTTTGACTCGGTGCGCGTCCGCCTGACGGTGTGGTACGTCGGCGTCCTCGCCGTCGTGCTCGCCGTCTTCAGCACCGTGCTCTACGTCATGGTCGCGCGAAGTCTCTACGACGACCTCGACGACGACCTGCGGCTCTCTCTGAAGATGGTCACGGTCAAGCTCGTCAAGGAGCTTGGCGAGAACAGGCCCGAACGACAGGCTGCGCTCGACGCGGTCAACGAACTCTCGACGCGCGAGGCCGTCGCCGTCTTCAACTCTTCGGGCGCGCTCGTCGCCGAGCAGCCGGCGCAGGGCGACATCCACGCGCACCTGCCCGCCGCAAACACCGTCCCGCCGTCGGACGTTTACCTCGGCACCGAAAAATTGCGCGTGGGCCGCGAGCAGGTGAGCCGCCGCGTCGCCGCCGAGCAGATCAACGTCAACACGCAGGACGCGCCTTACACGCTCGTCGTCAGCGAGTCGTTCGACACGGTCGAGGACGGACTCGGCGCGATCCGCGACCTGCTCTACATCGCGATTCCGGGCGCGCTTTTGATTTCGGGCATGGGCGGCTGGTTCCTGACGCGCCAGAGCCTCGCCTCCGTCCTCGCGATGTCGGAGCGCGCGCGCCGAATCAGCGCCGAGAACCTTGAGCAGCGCCTGCCGGTCATCAACCCGCGCGACGAGTTGGGCCGACTGGCCGCGACCTTCAACGAACTGCTGTCGCGGCTCGACGAGTCGTTCTCGTACCAGCGCCGCTTCATGGCCGACGCGTCGCACGAGCTTCGCACGCCGCTCTCGGTGATGAGGACGGCGACCGGCGTCACGCTCGAACGCGAGGGCCGAACCGAGGGCGAGTACCGCGACGCGCTCAAGATCATTGACGAGCAGGCGCGGCGGCTCTCGCACATCGTCGAGGACATGTTCACGCTCGCGCGCTCGGACGTCGGGCGTCAGGCTTTGCGGCAGTCGGACTTCTACCTCGACGAGTTGATCATGGAGGTCGCGCGCGCGGGCGAAGTCCTCGCCTCGCACAAGGGCGTCGAGATCAGCGTCGCGCCCGCGGCGGAGACGCCGTTCCACGGCGACGAGGGATTGCTGCGGCAGATGCTTTTGAACCTGCTTGACAACTCGGTCAAGCACACGCCCGCGGGCGGCTCGGTCAGCGTCCGGCTCGAACGCGCGAACGGCCACCACGCGATCACCGTGAGCGACACGGGTGCGGGGATTCCCGTCGAGGCGCAGTCGAAAATCTTCGAGCGCTTCTACCGTGTTGACAAGGCGCGCTCGCGCGCCGAGGCCGCGCACGGCGCGACGAGCGGCGCGGGACTCGGACTCTCGATAGCGCGCTGGATCGCCGAGGCGCACGGCGGCCAACTCATTCTTAAAAGTTCGGGCGAGACGGGCAGCACCTTCGTCGCCATGCTCCCGGTCAACTGCGAATTCTAACGCGTGCCGCGCCTCCGTTTTCGCGCGCGCGGTTTTCGAGTAGAATCACACGCGCCCGCTCTTTCTGCCTCACGCGGCGCATCGGTGATTCGCCGCGCGCGAACTGTTTGGACGCTCTCTTCAAAGATGCCTGACGAAAAAGACGGACGAGTGAACGTCGTCGGGGACGCGGCGTTGAACCCGCTCGCGGGCGGCTCCGGCATGCTGCGCGCAATCGTCGAGGGCACGTCGGACGCGGTCTTCGCGAAGGACTTGGAGGGCCGGTACGTCTTCGTCAACACGGCCTGTGCGAGCTTCCTCGGCAAACGCGTCGAGGAGATTCTCGGACGGCGCGACGAAGACCTCTACCCGCCGGAGACGGCGGCGCGGTTCACTGATGACGACGCGGAAGTCCTGCGGCAGGGGCGCACGCTCGTCTTCGAGGGCGTCGCGCCGGGCGTCGGCGGGTCGCAGCTCTACCGCGTGACGAAGGGCGTGGTGCGCGACTCGTCGGGGCGCGCGGTCGGCGTCTTCGGCATCTCGCACGACCTGACCGAGCGCAGGCGCGCCGAAGAGGAGCGCGTCGAGCGCGCGCGGGCCGAGGCCGCACGGCGCGAGGCCGAGGCCGCCGCGCGCACGAAGGACGAACTGCTCAAGGAACTGCGCGAGAGCGAGGAGCGTTACCGCTCGCTGCTTGAGAACGCGAACGACATCATCTACTCGCACGACCTCGAAGGGAACTACCTCACGATCAACCGCGCTTGCGAACAGGTGACGGGCTACACGCGCGAGGAGATACTCGGCGGGCTGAAGGTCTCGCAGGTCGTCGCGCCCGAACACCTCGAACTCGCGCGGCGGATGACTGAGAAGAAGCTCGGCGATCCGTCGCCCACGGTTTACGCCGTTGACATCATCACGAAGGACGGTCGCCGCCTGACGCTCGAAGTCAGCACGCGCATCTCCTACCGCGACGGTCGCCCCGTCGCCGTCGAAGGCATCGCGCGCGACATCACCGAGCGCAAGCGGATCGAGGCGGAGCGCGCGCAGCTCTACGAGCGCGCCGTGGCCGCGCGCAAAGAGGCCGAAGAGTCGAACCGACTGAAGGACGAATTCCTCGCCACGCTCTCGCACGAGCTGCGGACGCCGCTCACTTCGATTCTCGGCTGGGCGCACCTGCTCGACGCCGGCTCGCTCGACGGGGCGACGACGCGCAACGCCGTCGGCGTCATCCGCCGCAACGCCGAGCACCAGCGTCAGCTCGTCGAGGACATTCTCGACGCTTCGCGCATCATCACCGGCAAGCTCAAGGTCGAGATCGGCCCGATGCGGCTCGTGCCCGTCGTCAACAACGCCATCGAGGCCGTGCGGCCCGCCGCCGCCGCGAAGAGTGTCGAGGTCGCCTGCGCCTTCGACCCCGGCGCGGACTCCATCATGGGCGACGCGCACCGGCTGCAACAGGTCGTCTGGAATCTTCTCTCGAACGCGGTCAAGTTCACGCCCGCGGGCGGTCGCGTGAAGGTCGCGGTCGAGCGCCTGCCCGCGCACGTCCGCATCGCGGTCAGCGACACGGGCGAGGGCATCGAGCCGGAGTTTCTGCCGCACGTCTTCGAGCGCTTCCGGCAGGCCGACGGCTCGACGACCCGACGCCACGGCGGACTCGGACTCGGACTCTCGATTGTTCGCTATCTCGTCGAGGCGCACGGCGGCGCGGCGCACGCGTACAGCGCAGGGCACGGACAGGGCGCGACCTTCACCGTTGACCTGCCCGTGGCCGACGTGCGCGCGCCGGCTCAAGCGACGGACAACCGGAAATTCAAGAGGCCCTTCGAGCGCGGGGCGACGGACGGCGACGTGCCGCCCGCGCTCGTCGGCCTGCGCCTGCTCGTCGTTGACGACGACGCGGACGCGCTCGCGCTCCTCGCGGTGCTGTTGGAGAGAAACGGCGCGGAGGTTCTCTCGGTCGGCAGCGCGTCGGCGGCCCTCGAAGCTCTCGAAGGGTTCCGGCCCGACGTGATCATCAGCGACATCGGGATGCCCGGCGGCGACGGCTTCGAGCTTCTCGGCAGCGTCCGCGCGCGCCCCGATTCGCGGGGCGGCAGCGTGCCCGCTCTCGCTTTGACGGCATACGCTTCGGAAGTTGACCGCGAACGCGCGCTCGCCGCGGGCTTCCAGCAACACCTCGCCAAGCCCGTTGACCCGCAGGCCCTCGTCGCCGCCGTCGCCTCGCTCGCCGGACGCGCCGCCGCCGCGACGGACTGAGACAAATCCACCTCAATTCAAATCACAGTGGCGTGAAGCTGTTTAAAGGTTCGGGCTGCGCGGGAATTTTACGAACGGCAGGCGCGTGCCGCGGACGATGACCTGGTCGGCGCGGATGGCGGCGGGCGCTTCGTAGCCGTTGCTGCCCGCGGCGGCGATGATGTCATCCTGGTCAACGCCGTCGCCGCTGACGCCGATGCCGCCGACGAGTTCGCCGTTCTTGTAGAGCGGGACGCTGCCGGGAAAGATTTGGATGCCGTTCGGGATGTTCGGAATCGAAGTGCAGCGCACGTCCGCGCCGCCGAGCGCGGCGAGCAGGTTCGTCTTGACGAGGTCGAGTTGAAGGCCGTCGTTGAAGATGCTCCACTCGTTTATCTCGCGGCTGAAAGGCCCAGCCGGGTTCGGGTTCAGCCCGTCCGGGTAGAACGGTCGCGAGAGGAATCCGCCCGCGCGATCCGAGAAGGCGACCGAGCCGTCGAGCCGCAGCCCGTCAACGAGCGCGCGGTCAACGTAGCTGCCGAACCCCGCCGCGCGCAGCAGCGTCCCGGCGTTGCGGTTCGAGTAGAAGGTCGCGGTGCGCGCCTTCTGCGCCGACACGTCGAAGCCGAAGACGGGCGCGTCGGAAGTGCGGAAGATGCCGAGGACGTTGCCGTCAACGTCAACGACGGTGATCGAGACGCGCGCGGCGCTGCCCAGAGGCTGGCGTATCGCGGCGCGCGTGATGTTCGCCTGCTGCGCCGCTTGCGCGATGATGCGCGACACGTCCGACGCGTTCAGCGCGTTCGACGAGCCGGAGGAACTGCCGACGAACGGGAAGAAGCGCGTGTCAACCTCGCCGCCGACGCCGCCGCCGACCGTCGCGGGCACGAACGCCGAAGGCTGCGCCGCGAGCAGAGGCGAGGTGAGCGCGCCGGGCAGCGACGAGAAGGGAATCGTCGCCGTGTGCGGCGCGTCCGCGTCCGTCACGTTGAGGTAGGTGAGGCGGACGCCGCCCGCGATGATGTTGTCGCCGCGAATCAGGTCGGGCGGGGCGAAGCCGCGCTGCGCCGCGACGGCGATCAACTCTTCGACGGGCTTGTCGTCGTCGGTCGGGTCTTTGTCGAGCGTGTAGAGTCCGTCGCCCTCGACACCGACGCCGCCGACCGCGACGCCGTTCTTGTAGAGCGGCGCGCTGCCCGGATCGGCGGAGAGTCCGAGCGGGAGCGCCGGTCGCTTGATGTCGCTGCAAGGCAGTTGCGAGAACTGCACGCCGAAGAGCGGCCCCGCGGGCTGGAACTGGACGCCGGGCGGGAAGTGCTCCTGCACGATGAAGCTCGCCGTGCGCGTCGTGAACGCGTTGCCCTGCGTGCTGAAGAGGCTCGCCGTCCCGGCCTTCGACACGGCGGCGAGCGACGCGGGCACGTCGAGTCCTTCGAGTCCCTGACCCACGCGACCGCCGCCCGTGATGTGCGTCGTCGCGGGCGCGCCCGTCATCTGAAACTCTCCGAGGACGTTGCCCTCCCTGTCCGTCACGGCGACTGTGACCGCGCGATTCAAAGCCGCCGCCGCGGAGACGGCCTGCGCGATCACGGTTTGCACGTCGCCCGTCGTGAGATTGCCGGCGGTGACGGGATTGTTGTTCGGCGTCGCCGCGACGGCGGGCGGCGCGGGAGTCGGAATCGCGCCCGCGTCGTCGGGCAGTCCGCCGCCGACGTGTCCCAGCCCGACGCGCACGCGGTTGCTCAACGCGCCGTGATAGGTGACGCGCACCAGCACATCGCCCGCGTCGCCTGCGATCTTGTCGTTCAGGCGGACGACGACCGAAGTCATCCACTCTTGATCGGGCACGGTGCCGACGTACTCGACCGCGAGCGGATAGACGTTGTGCGCGGCGTCTTCGGCGTCGGCGGTGACGGCGGACGCGTCCTCGCCCGCGGCGAGATGCAGGTTCATCGCGAAGAGCATCAGGCGCGTGCGCGCGTCCGCGCCGAAGGCCACGGGCGAGTTGAGCGAGAAGGGTTCACTCACGCGCGTCACCGCTTCGAGCGCGACGGCGCGCGTCGAGCCGGCCTGGCTGACGAGGACGGGGCTTGCCGACTGCGCCGAAGTCCGCCGCGCGGGCCGCGCGATGAAGATTACGCAGGCGAGAAGTGCGGAGGCCAAAAGCAGAACGCGCGTTGCGCCCGAAGGGGTGGAAGCTCTCATCGCTCGGAGGCCGTGCCGTCGTTCGTCGCGAACTCGAACGGAATTTGAAAGGCGCGCGGCAAGCGCCCGCCGCGCGGCAGACAATTTATCATCGCCCGACGCCGAGTCAAGAAACTTTTTCGGCGGCGGCGGTTGCTCGTCTGTCGCGGCACTTGTTTCGACGCACAGCCGCGGCGCGCGCGCGCTTCGAGAATTTTATTGTCTGCGGGGCAGCGGTCGTGCTAAAAGAAAACCGCGCTCTTCTTTTATATCTAATCACCGACACGGCGGCGTCACGTTCGCCTTCGCACTCACCACGAAGCCGGGCGCCGAAGTAGAGACCATTTTCGAGACCGGCAGTTTCGAGTCTCAATTTAAGCGCAACCATGTTCCCCTTCAGCTCGCGCGTCATCTCTGCGGTGTGCGCCGCGCTCGTCCTGCTCGCGAGCGCGCCCGCAAGCTCCGCGCAGGAGCGCGGTCGCCTGTCGGGACGCGTCCTCGACTCGGCGGGCACGTCTGCGGCGGGCGTCGCGGTCGTCACGGTCGTCGCCGTCAACCAGGTCACGACGAGAGAGTATCGCGCGCGCACCGCGTCCGACGGCACGTACTCGCTGCGTCTGCCCGCGGGCGCGTACCGCGTCAGCTTGGAAGCGCCCGCGAAGGCGAGCTTCGACCGCGACGGCAAGTACGGCCCCTTCGCCCTCCCGCGTGGCGACCGCGTCGAGAACATTGACGTTGAGCCGGGACAGGACACGACGCTCGACATCACGCTCGCGAGGAAGGAAGGCACGCCGCCGACCGAGCCGCCCGCGGGACTCGGCGACGAGAACAGGCCGAACGGCTACGCCGGTTCTTCGAGCGTGAAGACGAATGCACGGACGCGACCCGACCGCATTCCCGTGCGCGACCGCTGGCGCATAGGCTTCCCCGAATACTCGCGCTACGGCAGCGTCGCGGGCGGGCGCGACATCATGTTCCGGCACGGCAGCGCGTGGAACCCTTACGACCAGAGCATACTCAAGGGCGATTATCCGATCTTCGGCCAGCACGTCTTCATGATTCTCTCGGCGACGAGCTTCACCGCCGTCCAGCAGCAGCGCACGCCCGTGCCCTCGAACGTGAGCAGCGCGCGTCCGGGCAGCGCGGAATTTTTCGGCAGGCCCGAAGTCCTCGCCGTTGACGAAGTGGCGCAGTTCTCCTTCGAGATGTTCGGCGGCGACTCGACGTTCAAGCCGCGCTCGTGGGCGATAAAAATCTCCCCGACCTTCAGCGTCCCGAACTACGTCCACGCGCGCGAGCAGGGCGTCATCAACATTGACCCGCGGCGCGGCACGAGCCGAACCGACTTTCACTTCTCGCTCGAAGACGCCTTCGCCGAGGTCAAGCTCGAAGACGTGAACGCGAACTATGACGCGATCTCTTTGCGCGTCGGCATCCAGCCCTTCGTCTCCGATTTCCGCGGCTTCATCTTCACCGACAACAACCTCGGCGCGCGCGCGTTCGGCGCGTTCGGGAATAATCGCTACCAGTTCAACCTCGCCTACTTCGCGCAGCTCGAGAAGGACACGAACAGCGGACTCAACCGCTTCCTGCGCCGGCAGCAGGACGTTTACGTCGCCAACATCTTCAGGCAGGACTTTCTCGCGAAGGGCTACACGTCGCAGTTGAGTTTTCATTTCAACAACGACCGGCGCAGCCGCCAGTTCGACCGCAACGGCTTTCAGGTGCGCCCGGCTGTGGTAGGCGACGCGCGCGAGCACGCCGTCCGCGTCGCCTACCTCGGCTTTTCCGGCGACGGCCACATACGCAAGCTCAACCTGACGAACTCTTACTACTTCGCCTTCGGCACCGACACGCGCAACCCCATCGCCGGAAAGCAGACCGACGTGCGCGCGCACATGGCCGCGGTCGAAGCCTCGATGGACAAGGACTATCAACGCTTCCGCGTGTCGTTCTTCTTCGCTTCGGGCGACAAGAACCCGACGGACAACAGGGCGACCGGCTTCGACTCGATTGTTGACGACCCGAATTTCGTCGGCGGTCAGTTCTCGTTCTGGAACCGCGTCGGCATCCCGCTCGCGGGCACCGCCGTGGGACTCGTGCAGCCGCTCAGTCTGCTGCCGAGTTTGCGCAGCAGCAAGACGCAGGGGCAGGCGAACTTCGTCAACCCCGGCATCCTCATCGGCAACCTCGGCTATGACATCGAGCTGACGCAGCGCGTCAAGGCCGTCTTCAACTTCAACTACCTGCGCTTCCACCGCACCGAGCCGCTCGAATACCTGCTCTTCCAGAACCACATCCGCCACGACATCGGCGAAGACCTGAGCGTCGGCGTGGCCTACCGCCCGAAGCTCATCAACAACATCACGCTCGATTTCGGCGCGGCGATGCTCAAGCCGGGGCGCGGCTTCCGCGACATCTTCACCGACCAGTCGCGCAACTGCCCCCCGAACGTGAGCAGCTACTGCACGCCCGACAACGTTGTGATCAACCCGTCGAAGCCGCTCTACGCGCTCTTCGGCACGGTCAGGTTCACCTTCTGATTCGACCCGCTTCGATGACGAGAGACGACACAGAGCAAATGCGCCGGCACACTTCAGTCGAGAGGCTCAAACTTTTTCTCTTGGCCGCGACGCTCTGCGCCGTCGCCGCGACCGCGCTCGGCGGCGCTCGCTCGTCGGCGCGCGCGAGCAAGTCCGCGCACGAACGCGCGCGCCCGAACCGTGAAGACGCTGCTTCGTCTCGCGACGCCTCGAACGCATCGCGCGAACCTTCGGGCGATGCGCGCGACGCTTCAACCGCGGCGCACGCGGCGAGGCCCGCGGCCTCGCACTCGCCGAAGTCGAACGCCGCGCGTCAGACGAGCGCGCAGGCCAAGCCGACTCCCGCGCCTTCGCCCGCCGCGCCTCAGCCCAGACTCGAAGGCTGCGTCAGTTGCCACGGGCAGACCGAGCCGATGCACAAGACTCGCGACGGCAAGCTCAAGGACGACGGAACCGACGGGCAGAACCTGACCTGCACTTCGTGTCACGGCGGCAACCCCGTGCCGCGCATCGAAGGGGGCGCGCGCGGTCGCCTGCACCGCGGCGACGCGGAGTTCGACAGGGCGATGAACGCGGCGCACGTCATGGCGCGCTACCCGGAACGCTGGGCGGGGCGCGACGGAAAGTTTTCGAGCGCGAACCCCGTGCGCTCAAACACGCTGCTCGCCGCCGAGAGCCGCGAGTTCGTCCGCTTCGTCAACCCCGGCGACTTCCGCGTCGCGGAACTCACCTGCGCCTCGACCGGCTGCCACACTTCGGAAGTCGCCGCCGCGCGCAACAGCATGATGCGCCACGGCGCGATGCTCTGGGGCGCGGGCCTGTACAACAACGGCGGCTACCCGCTCAAGGACACGCACTTCGGCGAGAGCTACAGCGAGGAGGGCGGCGCGCCCGAAGAGATGATTCAACTGCCGCCGCCTTCGCCCGCGACGCGCACCTGGATGGGCGCGCTCTCCTGGCTCGACCCTCTGCCGCGCTGGGAGATTTCGCAGCCCGGAAACATCCTCCGCGTCTTCGAGCGCGGCGGTCGAGGCCGTCAGGAAGTCGGACTGCCCGAACGCGAGAGCGACCCCGGCAAGCCCGACAAGGGACTGAGCGCGCGCGGACTCGGCACGCTCAACCGCACAGACCCCGTCTATCTCGGCCTGCAAAAGACTCGTCTGCTCGACCCGACGCTCAACTTCCTCGGCACGAACGACCACCCCGGCGATTACCGCTCGTCGGGCTGCACGGCCTGTCACGTCGTCTATGCCAACGACCGCAGCGTCGTCTATTCGAGTCCGGTCTGGGCGCAGTACGGCAATCAGGGCACGACCTCGACCGGCGACGAGCAGATCAGAGAAAAAAAGGACGAGCCGGGGCATCCGATCAAGCACCAGTTCACGAATCAGATTCCCACCTCGCAGTGCATGACCTGCCACATGCACCCCGGCAACAACATGGTCGCCACGTATCTCGGTCTTCTGTGGTGGGACAACGAGACGGACGCGCGCGCGGCGGGAATGTACCCGTCGAAGCAGCGCAACATCTCTTCGGAAGAGGAGTACCGAAAGCTCGAAGCGAACCCCGAAGGCTCGAACGTGCGCGGCAACTGGTCTGACCCGGCCTTCCTTGAGAAGACCGGCACGGACGAAGTGAACTCGCGGATGGAGCGCACGCAGTTCGCCGACTTCCACGGCCACGGCTGGCTCTTCCGCGCCGTCTTCAAGCGCGACCGCGAGGGGCACATGCTCGACGCGGGCGGCAACCGCGTTGACGACGTGACGCCCGACAAGCTCAAACGCTCCGTCGAGTTCCGCGACACTTCGAGCGACACCACGACGCCCCCGCCCGCGGGCGTGCCAGTCCATTTGAAAGACATTCACTTGGAGAAGGGGATGCACTGCGTTGACTGCCACTTCCAGCAGGACGCGCACGGCAACGGCATTCTCTACGGCGAGCCGCGCGCCGCAATCGAGATTGACTGCATTGACTGTCACGGCACCGCCAGAGAACCCGCCAAGCTCGTCACGTCGAGCTTCGCCGCCGGAATCAATCTCGTCGAGCCTGCCGACGGACAGAGCGTTAAGGACGGCAACTACCAGAGCGGCAAGGGGCGCGACCTCGTCCGCGGCCTCAAGACTCCGTTCACGCGCACGAGCGGCGGTCGGCAAGTCCCAATCCCCGCCTTCCAGCGCATCAACAGCGACGTGGACAGGAAGGACTCCGCGGGCAAGACCGTGAGGCTGCACGCCGGAGACATCATCCAGAACTCGATGGTCGAGCCTGACCGCTGGTGGCGCGTGAAGCAGACGGCCTACACCGTGACGAAGACGAAGGGGCACGAGCAGGATTACAACTGGCGCTCGGCCTACGCGAAGACCGTCCGCATTGACGAGAACAAGAAAGAGGTCTGGGGCGACCTGCCCGCCGACGACGGCAAGCTCGCGCACTCGAACCAGACGATGACGTGCTACGCGTGTCACTCGTCGTGGATGACGAGCTGCTTCGGTTGTCACCTCTCGATGCGCGCGAACGCACGGATGCCCAACAATCACTTCGAGGGCGAGACCTCGCGCAACTACACGACCTACAACTTTCAGGTCTTGCGCGACGACGTGTTCATGCTCGCCCGCGACGGCACGGTCACGGGCCACCGCGTCGCGCCCGCCGCGTCGCGCTCGGCGGTTCTCGTCAGCTCGCAGAACCAGAACCGCGAGTGGATTTACTCGCAACAGCAGACCATCTCGGCGGAAGGTTTTTCCGGCCAGTCCTTCGCCACGCACGTCCCGCACACGGTGCGCGCGACCGAGACGAAGACCTGTTCGGACTGCCACGTCTCCGACCGGGGCAACAACAACGCGTGGATGGCGCAGCTACTCATGCAGGGGACGAACTTCGTCAACTTCATGGGCCGCTACGTCTATGTCGCCGCCGAGGACGCGCTCGAAGTCGTCCCCGTCACCGAGCGCGACGAGCCGCAGGCCGTCTTCGGCAGCACCTTGCAGGAGGTCGCCTACCCTGACGACTTCCGCGAGTTCGTCGCGGGCGGGCGGCGTCTGGACTACGGGTTCGAGCACGAGGGCAACCCGAAAGTCCTCGGCGTGCAGTTGCGCGGCGAGTACGCATACGTCGCCGCGGGGCCGGGCGGCCTGCGCATCTACGACGTGGCGCAGATAGATCAAAAGGGTTTCTCGGAGCGCATCATGACGGCTCCGGTCTCGCGCTTCGGCCAGAGGTTCTGGGTGAAGACGAAGTACGCCACAGCCGTCGCCTCGCCGACGACGCTCGGCGTTGACCCCGCGCGCTGGCGCATGACCGCCGACGGCAAGGAGGTTGACCCCGCGGAGGCGAAGCGGCTTTGGGACGAGTGGCAGAAGCTTCCCTTGAATGAGTGCAAGTCGAGGCCCGCGCCGCTCGTCAACGAGGAGCAGCCGATTCACCCGATGTACGCCTACCTCTACGTCGTTGACCGCGAAGAGGGACTCGTTCTCGTCAACGCCGCGACGCTCCTCGACGGCGACCCGCTCGACAACTTTTTGAAGCGCGCCCAGCTCACAGTTGACGGCCAGCAGACCGACCACTTCAACCCGAACGGCGTGCTCTCGGACGCCAACAACATCACCATCGCGGGAACGTTCGCCTACATCACGACGGGCCACGGGCTGGTCATCGTTGACATTGACAACCCAACCGCGCCGCGCGTCGTCCGCGTCATCGGCGAGCCGGAGCTTCGGCACCCGCGCTCCGTCGCCGTCCAGTTCCGCTACGGCTTCGTCGCGGACGACGACGGACTCAAGGTCGTTGACCTGACGCTCCTGCCGCCCGGCCCTTGCAAAGACTCTTCGACGGCGGCGTGTCGCCCCGTGCCGCGCGGCGAGGTCGTGCGCGGAGCAAGCGTCCCGCTCGCGCACGCGCAGGACGTTTACGTCGCGCGCACCTACGCCTACGTCGCGAACGGCCCCGAAGGCGTCGCCATCGTTGACGTGACGCGGCCCGAAGCGCCGAAGCTCTACATGAGCTTCAACGCGGAAGGCCAACTCAGCGACACGCATCAGGTGAAGATCGCGATGACGAACGCGAGCCTCTTCGCCTACGTCGCCGACGGCAAAAACGGCCTGCGAATACTTCAACTCACGTCGCCCGAAACGATGCCGACCTACGGGGGTTTTAGCCCCGCGCCTCAACCGAAGTTGATCGCGACGTTCCGCACGAAAGGCCCGGCGCTCGCCGTCTCGAAGGGACTCGACCGCGACCGCGCCGTTGACGAGACGGGCAATCAGCTCGCCGTCTTCGGTCGCCGCGGCGCGCGCCCCTTCAAGCTCGAAGAGATGCAGCGACTCTACCTGCTCGACGGTCGCTTGCGAACCGTCCTCGACGCCGAAGAGTTGAAGGAGCCGCCGCCGCGCGTGCGCGACCCGTTCAAATAACTTATCCGAGCGTCGAGTCAACGACGGCGAGCGGGCCGTCTTTGCTCAAGACGTTCACGCTCGTCAGTCCGAGCATCGAACGCAGGCGCTCCGCGGGCACGTCCTTGAGCGGCCCCGGCGCGGGCGCTGCGCCGGGCGCGGGCTGCGGGAAGGCCGTCGAGCGCGCCGTGTGGAACGAGACGTTGCCTTCGACCTTCTGCATGATCTGGTGTATGTGACCGTTCAAGACCGTGACCGAGCCGAACCGCTTGAGTAAGCCGAGGGCCTGCGCGCCGTCGTCAGTGCCCCAGCCCCAGTCCGCATAGACCGTCCACAGAGGGATGTGCGCGAAGACGACGACGGGCGTGCTGCTCGAAAGACCTTTGAGGTCGTCGGCGAGCCACGCGAGTTGATCCTGACCGAGTTGCCCGAAGCCGCTGCCGCCGAGTCCGGTGCCCGCGCCCTGCTTCAAATTCAGGACGTTGACCAGACCGATGAAGCGCACGCCCTTGTAGTCGAAACTCTGCCAGCCGCCGCCCCGCGTCCCTTTGCCGTAGCGTTCGAGGTAAGCCTTGCCCTCGTCGGCGAAGGCGTCGTGCTCGCCGGGCGTGTAGAAGATTTGACCAGCGCGCGCGCCGCGGAGTATCTGCGCGGCGGTGTCGAACTCTTCGGGCTTCGAGAGCTGCGTGATGTCGCCCGTGTGGATGAGGAAGGCCGGCTGCTCTTCGAGCGTGTTGATTCGTTTGACCGCCTCCTGAAAAGTCTGCGCCGCGTCGTGGTTCGGGTCTTTGTTGAACCCGACGTGGCTGTCGCTGATCTGCACGAAGGTGAAAAGCCCCTTGCTGCCCGCGCCCGACGCGAGGTTGCACGAGGTCAGCACGCCCGCGTTCATCGCCCACACGAGACCCGTCCCGGCCCACGCCATGCACTTGAGAAAGCCTCGCCGCCCGACGCCGTTTGACTCTTGAGTACCGCGCGGCTCTTGAATGACGCCGGCCTCGTCCGCGCCGTCCGTCACTTTCGCCGCGCCTTCTGTCACTTTCGCCGCGTCGCCGTTCGCTTCAGAGTTTTTGATCGTCTCCGACATGAGTTTCGTCACTCCTTGTTTTCAGTTCGACGCCACGCGCATCTACTTGACGACGATGCGCCCGGTCATCTTCGGGTGCAGGGCGCAGAAGTAGTCGTATGTGCCCGGCTTCTCGAACGTGAAAGAGAATCGGTCGTCGGTGTCGAGCGCGCCGGAATTGAAACGCTTGTCCGTGTCGGTAGCGGTGTGCGGCACGTCGTCGCGGTTGACCCAGGTCACTTTCGTCCCGGCCTTGACCGTCAGCGTGGCCGGTTTGAAAGTGAAGTTCTCGATTACGATTTGATTCTGCGCGGCGTCCGCCCCGGCGTCCGGCTTCGTATCCGTCTTAGAGTTCTGCTTCGCGTCGCCGCGCGCGGCCTGTGTCGTTTGATTGACGCCCGCAACGTCCGTCGCGTGTGCGGCGTTAGGCGTTTGACTCGACGGCGCGGCTGAACTGCCCGCGCCCAACCCTGCGCCGCCGCACGCCGCGCACGCGGCCAGCAAACTCGCCGCGGCGTTGAGTCGTATTCTTCGTCCGAAAGTTTCGAGCAACTCGCGCCTCCTCGTTTCGCGCCCGAACTGAACGGGCGCGTGTTCCCGAACTCATGTACCGAATGCCGCGCGCGTTTATTCCCCGGCGCGCTGGAAAATTTCGTCGGCGGCGAGACGTGGCGCTCGGCGCGAGATGGTGAAAGAATGCGCGTGCGAAAAAATCGGGGCGGGCGCAAAAGGCGGGAATAAAAACGGCGGGGCGGTAGTCTTTAAATCAGGGCGGCGCGGCGTGCGCCGTGGAAAAGGGGACGACGCGGACGCGGAACGAACTGGCGAGCTTCGAGGCGGCGGTCTTGACGCACCTGGACGCGGCTTACAACCTCGCGCGCTGGCTGACGCGCGACGAGTCGGACGCCGAGGACGTGGTGCAGGAGGCGATGCTGCGCGCGTACAGGTTCTTCGGGAGCTTCCGCGGGCCGGACGGTCGCGCGTGGCTGCTCGCCATCGTGCGTAACACCTGCCGCACGTGGATGCGCCGCAACCGCTCGCCGGAGTTTATGTCCGAGGCGGTCGAGTTGGACGAAGTCGAAGCGGGCGGCATGACGCCGGAAGAGTTGTTGATCCGCAACGCGGACGGCGAGGCGTTGAGGCGCGCGCTCGAAGAGTTGCCCGCGGAGTTCAGGGAGGCACTGGTGCTGAGAGAGTTCGAGGGGCTGTCTTACAAAGAGATCGCGCTCGTCACGGACTCGCCCGTCGGCACGGTCATGTCTCGCCTTGCTCGCGCTCGCGCTCGGCTGCAACGCTCGCTGGCGGTCGGCGCGGGCGCGGAGGTCAAAGCTTGAACTGCCGGGAAGCACTCAAACAGATGCACGCTTTCTTCGACGGCGAGCTGGAACTCGCGCGCACGCTGGAGGTCGAGCGTCACATGAACGAGTGCCGGGAGTGCGCGCGCGCGCTTCGGTCGCAGACGGCGCTCCGCTCGGCGCTTCGCGACGCCGCGCCGTACTACCGCGCTCCGGCGAGTCTGCGAAAGCGAGTCCGTTCGTCTTTGCGCGACGAGGCGAGGGCCGAAGCGCCTGCGCGACCCGCGTCTTGGCGCTGGCTCGCGGTCGGCGCTTCGCTCGCCGCGGTGTTGTTGCTGGCCGCGGCGCTGTGGACGTTGACGCGCGGCGGCTTCGGCGGGGGCCGAGACGATCAGATCGCGCAGGAGGTCGTCTCGGCGCACGTCCGCTCGCTGATGGCGAATCACCTCACGGACGTGGCCTCGACGGATCAGCACACGGTCAAGCCCTGGTTCGACGGCAGGATAGATTTCGCGCCGCAGGTGAAGGACCTCGCCGCCGAGGGCTTCCCGCTCGTCGGAGGCCGTCTCGATTACTTAAACAACCGCGCCGTGGCCGCGCTCGTCTATCAGCGGAACAAACATTTAATCAACCTCTTCGTCTGGCCCGCCGCCGGACGCGGCGAGGGCGAGAGGCTTCTGACGCGGCAGGGATACAACGCAATCTTCTGGACTGGCGACCAGATGAACTACTGCGCCGTCTCCGACCTGAACGCGGCGGAGCTTCAACAGTTCGCCTCGCTGATTCGCGAGCCGGCGCAGCCCGCCGCCCCGAATCGCTAAAACGTTGCGGTCGCCGGCGGCGTGGTTTGACTTCTCCAGCCTCTTTCGCTAAATTTTACGCTTCAAGGAACTAACGCGCCGCAGCGTCGGCGCATCTAAAGTGCCTTGAGGTGGCAGGCGGTCGGCGGACGCGATCCCCGGACCGCGGCGTTTCAAACTTTCGACGGTTAGCTCCGTAAGTCCCAAGCCGGAAACGATGTTGACGCGAACGCGAACGACGTTTCGATTTTAATTGACCAAAAGCCGCGCGCCGCGCGTGCCCCGGTCGGCGAGGGCGCTTCTGTCGAATCCGATCTGATTTAACTCCCTTTGCGGGACGACAAGTTTGGTTTGACGCTCCTTTCCGCGGGGCCACGCGCCGAAGTTTAAGGCGCGGCCTGCGGTCGGTCGTGCGGCCTTTTGAGGGGGCCGCCGTTGGCCGCGGCTGAACTCTTCAGGCCGGGGCGGAAAGGCGAAAGCGATGAGCGAGATAAACGTACAGTTGAAGGGCGGGCAGTCGGCGCACGTGCCGCAGGGCGCGACCATCGCCGACGCCCTGAAGGCAGTTGACCGCGACGCGGCCAAGCGTGCGCTCGCGGCGAAGGTCAACGGGCGCGAGTTCGACCTCGCGCGCCCGCTCGACGAGGCCGCGTCGAACGGCGGGCCAGTCGAGATCGAGCCGGTGCTTCCGGGCACGCTCGACGGACTCGACGTAATCCGCCACTCGACGGCGCACCTGCTCGCCGCAGCCCTGCTCGACCTCTTTCCGGGGACGAAGCTCGGCATCGGCCCGGCGCTGCTCGAAGACCCGCGCTACGGCTTCTTTTACGACGTGATCGCGCCGCGGCAGTTGACCGAAGAAGACCTGCCGGCCATCGAGAAGCGCATGAGGGAACTCGCCAAGCGCAACCTCTCGTACCGCCGCGACGAGATTCCGAAGGCCGAGGCGCTGAAAATTTTTGAAGGGCGCGACGAGCCTCTGAAGTGCGAGCTGATTGAGGAGAAGGCGGGCGAGCGCGTGAGCGTCTATTACATTGACGGCTCGCCGTTCATAGACTTCTGCCTCGGCCCGCACGTGCCGAACACAAACCGCCTCAAGGCGTTCAAGCTGCTCTCGATTTCGGGCGCGTACTGGAAGGGCGACGCCGAGCGACCGCAGATGCAGCGCATCTACGGAACCGCCTTCGCCACGCAGGAAGAACTCGACGCCTGGATCAAGCAGCGCGAGGAGGCCGAGCGGCGCGACCACCGTCGCTTGGGCAAAGAACTCGACCTCTTCTCGATTCAGGAGCAGTACGGCGCTGGCCTCGTCTTCTGGCACCCGAAGGGCGCGGTCATCCGCAAGGCGATGGAGGACTACCTCTACGAGGAGTTGAACAAGCGCGGCTACACTTTTGTTTACACGCCGCACATCGCCAAGCGCGACCTCTGGATCACGAGCGGCCACGACCAATCTTACGGCGACTCGATGTTCTCGCCGGTGAAGCTCGAAGACGTGGAGTTCCGCATCAAGCCGATGAACTGCCCTTTCCACATCGGCATCTACCGCTCGCAGCAGCGCTCGTACCGCGACCTGCCGCAACGCTACGCCGAGATGGGCACGGTCTATCGCGCGGAGCTTTCGGGCACGCTCCACGGGCTGATGCGCGTGCGCGGCTTCACCGTTGACGACGCGCACCTGTTCTGCACGCCGGAGCAGGTTCGCAAGGAGATCGGCGACTGCGTTGATTTTGTCGTTGACGTGTTCCGAACCTTCGGCTTCGACAAAGTCCGCTTCGAGCTTTCGGTCAAAGGCAGCGACACCTCGAAGCAGTGGCTCGGCCCGGAAGAGGGCTGGGCGCACGCCGAGGCGGCGCTGGCCGAGACTCTCGACGAGCGCGGCGTCAATTACGAGCGCATCGAGGGCGAGGCCGCGTTCTACGGGCCGAAGATTGACTTCAAGATCGAGGACGCCATCGGTCGCCTGTGGCAGCTCGGCACCGTGCAGTGGGACTTCAACCTGCCGGAGCGCTTCGAGCTTGAGTACATCGGCGAGGACAACAAGCCGCACCGCCCCGTGATGGTTCACCGCGCGCTGTTCGGCTCGATTGAGCGCTTCTTCGGCATCCTCATCGAGCAGTACACGGGCGCGTTTCCGATGTGGCTCGCGCCGGTGCAGGTCGCGGTGCTGCCGATCACCGACCGCGTGAACGATTACGCCGAACAGGTCGCGCGAGACTTGCGCGAGGCGGGCTTGCGCGTCGAGGTCAACACGCGCGGCGACAAGATCGGCGCGAAGATACGCAACGCGCAGTTGCAGAAGATTCCTTTCATGCTCGTCTGCGGCGACCGCGAGATGGAAGAGGGCAAGGTCGCCGTGCGCGAACGCTCCCGTGGCGACATCGGCGTGATGCCGCTCGCGGAGTTCAAGGAATGGGCGGCGCGGCTCGTCAGGACTCGCGCGCTCTCCAATACGGAAACATGAGGTCGGAGGCCGGAGGTCGGAGGTCAGTGAATGCATAGTGCTTTAACTGACCTCCGACCTCCGGCCTCCGACCTCCAACTCAGGAGGTGTGAACATCGCAGGATTTCGAGGCCGAGGCGGGCGACCGGACAACCGTCGCGCACCCGCCACGCGCATTAACGACAGGATTCGCGTGCCGCAGGTTCGCGTGATCGCGGACGACGGCGAGCAGCTCGGCATCATGAACACGCGCGAGGCCGTGCAGTTGGCGCGCAGCAAGGGACTCGACCTCGTCGAAGTCGCCGCCACCGCCGACCCGCCCGTCTGCCGGATCATAGACTTCGGCAAGTTCACCTACGAGCAGAAGAAGAAGGCGAGCGAGGCGAAGAAGAAGCAGGTCGTCATCACCGTCAAGGAAGTGAAGTTCCGACCGGGCACTGACGACCACGACTACAACTTCAAGATGAAGCACGCGCGCCAGTGGCTCGAAGAGGGCGACAAGGTCAAGGCCACGATCTTCTTCCGCGGTCGCGAGATCACGCACCGCGAGCTGGGCGCGGAGCTTCTGGGCCGCCTCGAACAAGACTTGGCCGAGGTCGGCGAGGTCGAGCAGCGCCCGCGCATGGAGGGCAATCAGATGTTTCTGGTCTTCGCCCCCCGGCGCAACAAATCGCCCAGGCACGAGCAGCCCAAAACGGACGGCGGCGTCAAGCAAGGCCCGCCCGTCCCGCCGGGCGCGGGCGGGATGGTTCAATCGTAGGGATTTTGGATTTTAGATTTTGGATTAAGCGTGAGACGAGAGTCGCGCCTTCTAAATCTATCGCCAAGCTTCAGCGGCGCACCAATCTAAAATCCAAAATCTAAAATCCAAACTCGTTGGAGGTAATCATGCCGAAACTTAAAACACACAAGGGCGCGGCGAAGCGTTTTCGCACGACCGCGTCGGGCAAGGTCAAGCGCGGGCACTCGCACGCGCGCCACATCCTGACGAAGAAGACCGCGAAGCGCAAGCGCGTCCTCGACATTGACGTGCTCGTCGCCGAGGCCGACGAGAAGCGCATCGAGCGGATGCTGCCCTACGGGCGGAGCTAAAGCAGTAAGCAGTAAGCCGTAAGCAGTGAGCAGCCGTCAAACGAACGCGCGGCGAGCAGACTTCTTGAAAACTGCTCACCGCTCACCGCTCACTTTCAGAGGAGGTTATTGAGTCATGCCTAGGGCAAAACGTGGAAACAAGCGCACGGAGAAGCGCAAGAAGATACTCGATCTGGCGAAGGGATACCGCGGCACGAAGTCGAAGCTGTACCGCTCGGCCAAGGAGTCGGTCGAGCGCGGGCTGAAGTTCGCGTACACGGGGCGCAAACTGAAGAAGCGCGACTTCCGCAGCCTGTGGATCGTCCGCATCGGCGCGGCGGCGCGCGTCAACGGCCTGAACTACTCGCAGTTCATGCACGGCCTGAACCTCGCCGGCATCGAACTCGACCGCAAGGTTCTGGCCGACCTCGCCGCCAACTCGCCCGAAGCCTTCGCCGAACTCGCGGGCCAGGCGCGCACGGCGATTGAGAACAAGCCGCAGGCCGCGGCTTAAGTCTTCATTCGACGAAAGGACTCGGATGAGTTCCGAAGCCGCTGACTACAACGCGCAAGTCGAGGCCGTTCGCGAAGCGTTCAAGCGAGAGTTTGAACGCTTCGCACGCTTTCAAGACGATCAGGCCGTTGAAGCTTTAACGTTTGACGAAGCGGAAGATTTACGGCGCGAGCTTGAAGAAGTTAAAACGTTACTCACCGCCAGGAAGAGTGCAATTGCACAACTAAGAAAGCTAATAGGGCGCGTTCCGGCGGAAGAACGTCCAGCTTTCGGTTCTGCCGTCCGTGAGCTTGATGAGGAGATTAAAGATAAGTTCCTACATGTTGCGGTCAAGCTCATAGGTCATATTCACAGGCTCAACATTGAGCGCGAGCGCGTTGACGTGACGCTGCCCGGACGAAGGCCGCGGCGCGGACACCTGCACCCGATAACACTGCTCCGCCAGCGCATCGAAGACATCTTCGTCTCGATGGGCTACGCGGTCGAGGACGGGCCGGAAGTCGAGACGGACTTCTACAACTTCACCGCGCTCAACATCCCTGAGCTTCACCCGGCGCGCTCGCCGCAGGACACTTTCTACACGACCGGCGGCCTGTCGCTTCGCTCGCAGACTTCGACCGTGCAGATTCACGCGATGCAGCGGCGGCGACCGCCATTGCGCGTCATCGCGCCCGGTCGAGTCTTCCGCCGCGACACGCCCGACGCGACGCACAACCCGATGTTCTTCCAGCTCGAAGGTCTGCTCGTCGAGCGCGGCACGGACATGAGCCACCTGAAGGGCACGCTCTCGGAGTTCGTCCGCAGGATGTTCGGCCCCGCGACGCGCACGCGCTTCCGCCCGTCCTACTTCCCGTTCACCGAGCCGAGCATGGAGGCCGATTACTCCTGCTTCAAGTGTGGCGGCGAGGGTTGTCGGCTCTGCAAAGGCTCCGGCTGGATCGAACTCGGCGGCTCAGGCATGGTTCACCCGAATGTTCTGCGCGCCGTTGACATTGACCCCGAAGAGTTCTCCGGCTTCGCCTTCGGCCTCGGCATAGACCGCATGTGCGGACTCATGTACGAACTCGACGACATACGCCTCCTCTTCGAGAACGACGTGCGCTTCCTCGAACAATTTTAAGACGTGATGAGTGATGAGTGATGAGGGAAGGCTTCATCCTTTCGTCACTCATCACTCATCATTCATCACTTTCTTATGGACATCAGTTACAACTGGCTGCGCGAACTCGCGGAACTGTCGCTGCCGCCGCGCGAGCTTGCCTTGCGCCTGACGATGGCGGGACTTGCCGTGGACGCAGTCCACGAGAAGGGCGACGACTTCGTACTTGAGTTCGATCTCACGTCGAACCGCCCCGACTGTCTCTCGCACCTCGGCATCGCGCGCGAGGCAGCGGCGCTCGCGGGCGTGAGTCTTCGCCTGCCCGCGACCGACGTTACAAACGCCGCGGGTCGGACGGAAGAGTTCGCGTCCGTCACGATTGAGGACGCGGCGCTGTGCCCGCGCTACGCGGCGCGGGTCGTGCGCGGCGTGAAGATCGCGCCGTCGCCCGAATGGCTCGCGCGCCGGTTGCAGGCAATCGGCCAGCGGCCCATCAACAACGTCGCCGACATCACGAACTTCGTCCTTCACGAGATGGGACAGCCGCTCCACGCCTTCGACCTCGCGACTTTAAGTGAGAGTCGCATCGTCGTCCGCCGCGCGCGGGCGGGCGAGAAGATAAAGACGCTCGACGGCGTTGTGCGCGAACTCGACGAGCAGATGCTCGTCATCGCCGACGCCTCGCGCGCGGTCGCCGTCGCGGGCGTGATGGGCGGCGAGGAGACGGAGATTTCCGGCGCGACCGTGGACGTTTTGATCGAGAGCGCGTACTTCGACCCGCAGTCAGTGCGCCGCACGTCGAAGGCACTCGGACTCCAGACCGAGGCGTCGTACCGCTTCGAGCGCGGCGTTGACTACGAGGGCGTGCGCCGCGCGCAGGATCGCTGCGTCGCGCTCATCTGCGAGATCGCGGGCGGCACGGCGACCGTGGACGCGATTGACGTTTACCCCACGAAGATCGAGCCGCCCGTCGTCCGTCTGAGGCCGCGCCGCGTCAAAGAGTTGACCGGCCTCGTTGTCAATGCCGGCGAGAGCGAGCGCATACTCGAATCGCTCGGCTTCGAGTCTCAGGAACCGGACGGCGTGTTTTCATCAAACGATGCGCCCGCGTCGGAAGGCGAGACGGGCGAACTCTCCTTCAAAGCCCCGACGTGGCGCAGGGACGTTTCAATCGAAGAGGACTTGGTCGAGGAAATCGCGCGGCTCGTCGGCTACGACAATATCGGCGAGGCTCTGCCGCCGTCGCCCGTCGCGGGCGAGTACCTCGCGGGCGACAGGCGCAGGCGCGCGGCGCGGCAGGTTCTGACCGCCTCCGGCTTCGACGAGGCGATAAGCTTCAGCTTCGTTGACGAGGCCGCCGCTCTTGACGAAACGGACGCGGGCGTCGGCGCGGGCGAGAGCCGGTTCGAGCTTGTGCCCGGACTTCAGAAGGTCGAAGGTGAAGGCGCATTCGTCCGCCTCTCGAACCCGATCATCGAGGGCGCGCGGCTGATGCGCCCGACGCTCCTGCCGGGCCTGCTCGAATCCGTCCGCAACAACTTCAACCACGCCGCGCGCGACGTGCGCCTGTTCGAGACCGGGCGCGTCTTCGCGTCGGGCGGCGAGGGCGAGACGCGACCGAACGAGGTCGAGGCGTTCGCGCTCGTCCTGACGGGCGAGGCTCTGGACGAAGGCCGGGCGACGGGCCGCGCGCTCGACCTCTTCGACATCAAGGGCGCGCTCGAAGCCGCGACCGACGCGATGCGAATCGGCGCGCTCGAATTCACGAACGCTTCGGTCAGACACTTGCGCGAAGGGCAGTCGGCGCGCGTCTCGCTCGGCGGCGCGGCGGTCGGCACGCTCGGAAGGCTCTCGGAAGAGTTGGCCGCGCGCTACAAGTTCCGCCAGCCCGTCTTCGTCGCCGAAGTGAATTTGACGGCGCTGCTCGCTTCGGGCGAACGTCCCGCGCGCTACACGCCGCTCACGCGCTTCCCCTCGGTCGTGCGCGACGTGTCGTTCGTCGCGCCGCGCGCCGCCGCCTACGGCGACATGAAGCGCGCGATTCTTTCGCTCGGAATCGAAGAGTGCCGCGAAGTCCTGCTCGTTGACGTTTACGAGGGCACGGGCGTGCCGGAAGGGAAGCGCTCAATCACGCTTCGCGTCGAGTACCGCGCCGACGAACGCACGCTCCGCGACGAAGAGGTTGACGCGATGCACGCGCGCGTCGTCGCGGCTCTTGAGGGCGAGTTCGGGGCGCAGTTGAGAGGTTAGAGGTCAGAGGTCGGAGGTCAGTGAAAGCACTTCTGGCGAACGCCGGCGATAAAAAACGGGACGAGCGTCGAACGAAAAAACTGACCTCCGACCTCCGACCTCCGACCTCTGCTTTTTAACTCTTGCCATCGCGCGCGGAGCGGGAGCATAATCGGCGGGCAGTCACGAGGCCGCACTGCTTGGAGAAAGAAGATGGTCGGATTGACCGGGCTGGAGAAGTTCTCACACCTCGAAGACAAAATTTACCGCACCATCGAGCTGACGAAGACGCTCCGCTTGGAGAAGGAGGCGCTCGAGCGCGAGGTCGCCGCCGTGCGGCGCGAACTCGGCGCGCTGCTCGACGAGAAGGAGAGGCTCGAATTGCAGGTCGAGCGCTTGCTCTCCGAGCGCGACACGATCCGCATGAAGGTCGAGGCGATGCTCGACGCTATCGCCGTCCTCGACCCGGAGGCGGCTGAGGTGATGCGCCGGTAGTTTTGGAGTCAACGCCGAATGAGCGCGATCAAGAACCCGTCTGAGGGCACTCCCACCATTCGGGTCGAAATCTACAACCAGACTTACAACATCCGCTCCGACGGCGACAGCGAGTACGTCATCGGCCTCGCCGAGTTCGTTGACCGAAGGATGAGGGAAATCTCTTCGGGCACTCTCACCGTTGACTCGCTCAAGGTCGCCATCCTCGCCGCGCTCCACATCGCCGACGAGTTGCACCGCCTGAAGCGACTCCACGAGCAGGCCGACCAGCAGCTCGCCACCCGCAGCGCCGAGTGCGCCGAGATGCTCGACCGCGTCCTCAAGCCGCGCAGCGCCGAGCCGGTCGCGGCGACGAACATCAGCATCACCTGACACGCGCCTCAACCGCCGCAAAAGAACCGCGCGCCGCCGCTCTCCGTATCTAAAACAGGGGGGCAGGCTTTCAATGATCTACAAATCGAAGAAGGACTGGTGGCTGTTCGGACTCGTCTGGGGCGCGGTTCTGGTGCCGCTCGCCGTCGGACTCTTCAACGTGCTGTCGGGCGACGCGCAACTCGGCTGGACTTTGGTTCGCGTCGGCGTCGGCACCGGCGCGGCGGTCGTGTTCACGACCTACCCACTCGACTACGAGATAGCTTCGGACGAACTCGTCGCGCGCAGCGGCTTCATGCGCTGGCGCGTGCCGCTCGGCTCGATTCAGGAGGTCGGCCCTTCGCGCAACCCGGCGAGCGCGCCCGCTTGGTCGCTCGACAGGCTGCGCATCGAGTACGTCAAAAACGGCGCGACGCGCTCGCTCTACGTCTCGCCGCTCGACAAGGAAGGCTTCCTGCGCGAACTCGCCGACAGCGCGCCGGGGCTTGAGGTGAGGGGCGGGCGCGTCGTGCGTGGCTAGTGAGAAAGAGGCGCGCTCGGTCGCGGAGTTCGCGTGGGCGAATCTCAAATTTCCCGCCCTTGTCAAGCGTGAGGGCGGGATTATTTTTCGCCTTTCGCGGACGGCGGCGGGGGCGTCTGTGCTAGTATCTCGGACAGGCCGAGGGATCGGTTCTGCGCGGCTCGCCACCGATTTACGATGATTGAGCCAACGCCGTAAAAAAGGGAGACCGACGCCGACGCCAGTGCAGTCCCTCATCGAAAGGGAGTTGCCGGAGGCGACGGCTTCGACCGCGAGGTCAGGTCACCCACCTGTTAAGCGCAGGTTCAATTGCGGCTTCGGAGCGGCCAGCGCGGTTCTCCCCCGGCCTTTCTTTTTAAGTGACGGGTGACGAGTGGCAAGCGACGAGTTGAAGACGAGCTTTCCGGCTCGTCACTCGTCACCTGTCACTCGTCACTGCTTTTCCGGCCAATGAGAATCCTCTTCATCGGAGACGTTGTCGCGCGGCCCGGACGGGTCGCCGTGCTTGAGCGCGTCGAAGACTTGCGCGAGCAGCACGCGGTTGACCTCGCCGTGATGAACGCCGAGAACGTGGCCGGAGGGTTCTCGATCACGCCCTCGATGGCCGACGAGTTGTTCGCCGCAGGCGTTGACGTGATGACCTCCGGCAACCACATCTTCGACAAGCGCGAGGTCGTCCCGTACATCGAACGTCAGACGCGG
>Ga0070740_10001229_pt1 | contig 37289 bp, 21 predicted proteins | sample Coa_R2_FD_67286 | JGI IMG/M metagenome (GOLD analysis project Ga0070740, IMG submission 67286) | Surface soil microbial communities from Centralia Pennsylvania, which are recovering from an underground coalmine fire - Coalmine... | ecosystem: Environmental > Terrestrial > Soil > Unclassified ... | reverse complement strand
CGGTTGATCCCCCGCCTCGGCTTAAAGCCCAGATTCTCGCCCGCATTCAAGCGGAAGAGGCCGCACGTCTGTTTCCTACGCAAAACGCTCCTACGCCTACACCCGTTTATCGGCGGAACCAGGCCACGCGCTGGCGCACAGCCCTGCTCGCGGCAAGCATGCTGGTCCTCTTCCTGTTGCTCGCCGCGACATTCGCCTGGAATATCTCGCTTCGCCAGCAGGTGACGCAACTTTCGACGCGGGTCGCGCCGCCTGTGATCTATCAGATACACGGCATTGGCAATACTGCTACAGTTACAGGACAGGTTATTTACTACCCCCAGCAAAATATCACGGTGTTGCGTCTCTATCATCTGCCAGCACTCACGGGAACTCAGATCTACCAGGGCTGGCTTCTGCAAAGGCAACAACCCACAAGCCTGGGAATTCTGAATATGCAGCACGGTATAGCTACCCTCGATTTTCAGGGCAACCTCAATGGCTTCGATACTGTGGCGGTCAGCCTGGAACGCGGGCCAATGGCCAGCCAGAACGCTCCCCAGGGACCCATTGTGGCCCTGGGAATGCTTAAAACCCGGAACGCTGCGGGGAAAGATAATGCGTAAAAGTGTGCCAGGCGGGATGACTACCCCGTCACCAACCGCCTTGCACGCAATCGATATTGCAAATCAAACAAGGCTAGCTTGACTATGCAAGGGTGAGTTTAAGAGACAGAGCTGAGTGCAAAGAAGCGCCCCCAGTCTCTCGCGTATCGACAGGTGAAAGGGGTAGCGCGATAAGGTATAATAGAGCGACGAGGGTTTTTCACAGGGTAGCCTTCGTCGCTTGATTCTATCCAGAGGAGCTGAAGCATGTTGGAAGAGCCGCTGCTGCCAACGGCGCCCGGCGTTGAAGATATCGCTACGCGAGAAGCAGCAACCGAAGATTTTGAGGCAGGGGTACTGGCCCAACTGGACAGCCTGTATCGTACCGCCCTGCGCCTGACGCACAACCAGCAGGAGGCGGAGGACCTGGTGCAGGAGACCATGCTCAAGGCCTTTCGCTTCGCGAATACGTACCAGCGAGGGACGAACCTGCGCGCCTGGCTCTTTCGCATTTTAAATACCTCAGCCATTAATCGCTATCGCAAGCAGGCTACACATCCGACGACTACGCCTCTGCCGGAGGGCGAGGAGTTCTATCTCTATAACCGTATTCGCGATATCAACGGCCAGGAGTTGAGTTCGGGCGCAGAGGAAGAGGTGTTGAGTCAATATCTGGACGAGGACGTGTACCGGGCGCTGAACGACCTGCCGATCAATTTCCGCATGCCAATCATCCTGGCCGATATCGAAGGGCTGTCTTATAAAGAGATTGCGCAGGCGCTCAACATTCCGATCGGGACGGTGATGAGCCGCATCTCGCGCGCACGCCGCCACTTACAGCGTTCCCTATGGGACTACGCCAGAAACCGCGGCTACCTCTCGGGAGCCCGCGTGAAGCTCGATGAGCCGCATACCAACACAGAGAACGCCGACCAATCCGCCAGTGCGTAGCGCGTGAGGATTGCTCGCTTGATTATCCCCCCTGGCGAGCAAGCAGAGGCGAGGTGACATTGGCGAGATTTTGAGAAATGGCGGCCCGTTGCAGGGTAAAAGAGAAGGTGCTGCCCTCACCCGGAATGCCGCTGCTCTCAACCCACAGGCGTCCTCCCATAGCCTCCACCAGGCGCTTCGTAATGTAGAGGCCCAGACCGGCTCCGCGCACCGGGCTATTTATATCGCGTTCCAGGCGCACAAAACGCTCAAACAGCCGCTGCTGATCCTCAGGCGGAACCCCCAGCCCGTAATCGCGCACCGAAACTTTGACCAGCCCTTGCCCCTGGAGAGCCAGGATCTGAATCGTGGTGCCCGGCGGAGAATATTTGAGCGCGTTGCTGACCAGGTTCAGCAGAATCTGCCGCAGGCGCAACTCATCGGCCATCACAGAGAGGCCGGGCGAAATCGCCAGATTGACCGGGCGCTGCTCGCGCGTCGTCACCGCCTCCAGAATCTCCATGACGTGGCGAACCGAGGAGGCCAGTTCGACCGGGACCAGGTGGACGCGCTCAGCCTCGATCTGTAAGCGGCTGGCATCCATAATATTTCCCACCATCAGCGCAAGCTCATCGCAGCCCCGGTGAGCCTTCTCAATAAATTCCGTGCGTGTCTCGGCGGAGAGCTCGTCGTTGAACTGGCTCAATAGCTCGATATAGCCCTGCACAGCCGTGAGGGGCGTGCGCAGTTCATGCGAGGCGGTCATAATGAACTGATCTTTGAGTTGATCCAGCTCTTTCTGGCGCTCATAGGCCGCCCGGAGGGCAATCGTGATCTGCGCATTCTCCATCGCCGCTGCACACTGGCGCGCGAACATGCTCAGAATCCGCTTCTCTTCCAGCGAGAAGACGTGGGGCTGCGGGAAAGAGAGCAGCAGCACGCCCAGGCGGCGCTGGCCCTTACATAGAGGGAGCCAGGCGAAGGACAGGCCGGAGAGATGGGCCAGGCAGCCGGGGGCCTGGCGAAAGGGCGTGGCCTGGCTGCTCCCCTCCTGGAACCAGCTCACCCAGTCCTGCTCATGTACCTGGCTAATCCACTCGCCCGGCAGCAGAGCTGGTCCCTGACCGACATGCACCACGCGATGCAGGACCACGCGATCCGGTATGTAGAGCCAGATTTCGGCTGCCGCCTGCATCGCCTCTGCCGCGACCGTGGCATAGGCCGTCGCGGCCTCCTCGATCTGCAGATACGTGCGCTCCAGCCGCGCACTGGCGCTATAGAGGGCGTTGAGGACCGCAACATGCCTGCTGGCCTGCACATAGAGGCGGGCCGTCTCAAGCATCGAGGAGAAACGCGGTAAGAGTAGATGAATAAACTCGAAGTCGGGACCGGCGTACATCTGTCCATCTCCGCGTTCACCCAGACAGAGCAGACCGATCATCCTCCCCTGCGCGCGCACAGGCACCAGCAGGGGATCAACCCCCTCAAGAGGCGTCGTCACCAGGTAGCGCGAGAGGCCAGCCGGTCCCTCTCTCTCAGCATCGAGGGCCTCATGCAGAAAGAGCGGGCGCTGCGCCGCTGCCACGCGCTTCATCAATGGGTGCTTTGCCTCAATCAGATCGACATTGCCGCTGCCAAAAAGCTGAGTAAAGTCCGCCAGTTGCCAGAGCAGTTGCCCGCGCATCACCCGCTGGGTGCGATACGTCTCAAGCGAGGGCGCGAGGTGAAAGTATCCCGTGCGCTCATCTAGAACATACAGGCAGACCTCCTGCGTCTCAAATGCCTGCATGATAGCCACCAGCAAGAGTTCGGAGGCTTTATTGAGATCGAACGTCTCGCGGGTAAGCGACTCAGGGCGCTGCATATGCAGACGATAGTGGCGAAATTCCGGGAAGAAGAGGCGCTCGCTTGCCTGGCGCGCCAGCCACCATGTCAGCGGTCCCAGCAAGGCCATGACCACCGTTACCAGGATTGTATGCGCCAGCCAGAGATTGAGCGGCTTGAAGGTTTGCCAGAGACGCACCTGCTCAAAGGCCAGTCCACTCAGCGCGATCACCAGGTAGGAGATGACGGCGAGGCCGATAGTGCCTACCGCCCAGGCAACCGCACGCCGGATATAGAGATCAAAGATCAGAATCTGGTAGCGCAAGATGGAATAGCCCAGCGCCAGAGGGAGCAGGAGCAGGGGCAGCGAGCTCCACTGCGCATCCACAATGTACCGATCCGGCATGTTCAGTGCCTGAGGCAGAATCGTCAGAAAGAGGATAGGGGAGCAAGCCAGAACTACCCCCACGACAAAGAGCAAAAACTGCTGACGCGTGCGCAGATCTCTGGCGAGGCAGTAGGCGCCGATGATCGTCAGCAGGATACAACCCAGTGCGCAAAGATAATAACAATTGACGCCTAGATCCAACCAGGCGGTCGGGCGAAAGGCCAGAACATTCTTCGCCACAGCATAGAGCGCCATGAGCGCGGCAAGCAGGATATGGCCAGTAATATAAATCCACATCCAGGTCCGCCCGGCGCCACGGCGCGTCTCTGTTTGCTTGCGAGCGCGCAATGCGGCCAGATAGTTATAGGGAAAGTTCAACAGCAGGATTGCAAAGGAGGCCAGCGCGACCACAACGCTCACCCCTGTAGCGGCGGCAAACCAGGCCACGTGCGGACCGGCGGCGGTTTCATTGGCGAACGTGACCGCCATCGCCAGCGAGAAGGCGAAAAGCAAGAGCGCCACGCGCCGCTGGCGGGCAAACAGCCAGACCAGGCTGCCCACTGCCAGGTAGATCAGAGCGGTAAACGCGGAAAAGCCGAAGCGCGCCAGCGACGCTAGACTCCCTTCGAGCGAAAAGAAATTAAGAGCGTTGGCGACCAGCAGCAGCCCGCTGAGAGCCGCCACAACTGAAATTAGCAGCCAGCGCCCGGCGCGCCTGCGCCTGCCACGTATATGAGGCATATCTCCCTCCCATATGTCCCATCTAGCAATCGTTGGTTTCTGCCGGTGATCTCCCAAAGCCCAGCACCTGGAGGACGTTTTCCCAGGCAGGACCGCCTCCCATCATCTCGTTGAGATAATCCCTCGACCGCTCCCGGTACAGCAGGGAGACGCCCCAGGTCGCCAGAATTCCCTCGCGCAAGGCAGAAACATAGACCTCCCGCTCCTCTCCGGTGAGCGAATGAAGTCCCTGAAAAGCTTTCTCAACCTCCCTGGCTGCAAGCAGACGCGTCTCGCGCAGCGAGTGAGCGGCCAGGACCACCGGCAGTGTCTTCTTCCTTCGCCTCAGGTCCGATTTCTGGCTGCCGGAGCCGATGGGCAGGAGCAAGCGCGAGAGATCATGAGCGTCATTGTCGAGTTGAGCCGCGATTCCCAGCAGGCGGCCCATCTCGGCACAGCGTTCGACCAGCGTCTCCTCCACGCCGGCGCACAAAGCTCCCAGGCGGCAGGCCAGATCGAGCAGGCTGCCGGCCTTTGCAGAGGCAATTCCGATGCAATCCTCCCTGCTCAATTCGCGGGCCAGGCGGCGTTCCGCAAGCAAATCCTGTTGTTGACCGCCCACGGCCAGCAGGAGCGCCCTCTGGACGGCGTCCAGGAGACGAATCGACAGAGAGGCATGTGTATGCTGGTCCGTAAACGCGAGCAGAATGCGCTGGGACAGGGAGAGGAGGGCCAGAGCCACATTCAAAGTGCGCGCCACGCCCAGGCGTTCGATCAGCGGCGTCACATCCTCGTCCATCACATCGTCGAGCAGATCAGTCGCGCAGATCAGGCACTCCATCGCCAGCCCGGCAGCGACGCTCCATGCCGGATTGGCCTCCTCGCGCAGGGCGCGCGCCAGGTAGAACGGCAAGAGCGCCCAGCGTCCATCGAGCCGTGACGCTGGCCGGTGAAAGAGCTTTCCCTCAGCCGCCAGCGCATCAACGATATCTGCCCGCAAGACGGGCTGCAAGTCACTCAAATAGCTCAGAAACCGCTCGCACAGGAGACAACGGGCGGCCTCCATGTCCAGATCCATCGCTGTAGACACTACGCCCCGCTCCTCCAACAGCTAGACATGCCACCACCTTTCAGCAGAATCCAGGGGACGATCAAAAGTGAGATGAGGTATCAAGCGCAGGACAATTCCTGTCACACGCGGCGGGAAACCCTCGCGCGCAACCACACCTGCCGGATTACAGATCAGCTCTTGCCGCATTGCTTTATCCAGCATGGCCCGGTGGACAAATTCTTGAATCTGTTGCTCCTCCATAACATCGCTTCCCTTCTGCGCCACTCCTCACACAGTCCCGGCAGGAACAGGCGGATAGGACGAGAGAAATTCTCCGCATGCCCTCTGGACCCTTTTCCGTAATCAGAAGAGGTGCGCGCAAAATAATGAAAAATTGCAAAGAAATCAGCGTCAGGGCAGGAAAGATCTTCTCTTCCTGATCTCTGGAAAAAATATCTTCTTCTACCAATATATTCCCTGGTACTGTACTATACATTTTACCTGGGCCAACAAACGTGACCATTTCCGCTCGAATTTTGCCCACGAAAAGGAGCAAGCCGGAGAAAGCGGCCAGGCCGCTTTCTCCGGCTTGCTCCTCTTGCGTCACTCCTTACCGCGTCTAGTCGGCGCTTGCCCCCTCGACGCCCTCCACAACTACCGTCTCGCCAACGCTGCGCTCGATCTTGGCCAGTTCCTCAGCGGAGCCTTGAATGACCGGGCCTTTGAACCAGAAGCGCGCGCTCACAAGCCACCAGATGGTGATGATCAGAAACGTTCCCAGCACAACCACGGGAGTGTAGTTGAACGTCGCATAGACGTTGATTCCGGGGGTAGTCGGATTGACAGTCGGCAACATAAACAGGATAGCAATGAAAGCCACCCAGATGACGGCAATCCAGCCAATTGGCTTGCTCCAGCGGCCCAGATGCCAGGCGCCGGGCTTGAAGTCCTTCGCCAGAATGCGCAGCAAAATCGGCAGCGCGTAGGCAATGTACAGGCCAATCGTCGCAATTGAAGTCACCGCCGCGTATGCGGTGTAGTTCCACACAGTTGGAATCGCCAGCACAAAGGCCGCAGACACAGCCAGGAGGATGGCATTGCGCGGCGTCCGCCCCCTATCCAATTTATGCCAGACGTTGTGGAACGGGACCGCGCCATCACGCGAGAAAGCGTAGATCATACGTGAGTTCGACGTGACCGAGGACATGCCGCAGAAAAGCTGCGCGATGGCCGCGACCGCGAAGAAGAGTGTGCCCAGGACATACCCCAGGCGGCTCTCCAGGATATAGAGAACCGGATTGAGCGTATTGGTATTGGCCGCCGCCAGGTCGGGAACAGCCGCGACCAGGCCCATGAGCACGGCATAGCCGGCGAAAGCCGAAACCACCACCGACATCACCACGCCCCAGGGTGCGCGCGTCTCCGCCCCAACGGTCTCTTCGGTCATGTGTGCGGAGGCGTCATACCCCGTATAAGTATATTGCGCCAGCAGCAGACCGAGCAGGAAGGCATACCAGAGAGGGAAGCCCGTGCCGTTGAAGGCTTGGGCGGGTGTAAACAACGTTCCGGCAGAGTTCAATGGAGCTGCGCTGGTCGCAGCGGTAAAGTTGGAGGCAGCGGTAAACTGCTGTCCCAGCAGAGCAGCTACGACCACGCCCCCGCCAATCAGCACAACACCGACGATATGCCACCAGACGCTGACATCGTTCAAAAACGCGACAATGCGCACGCCAAAGATATTGAGGAAGGCGTGCAGGGCCAGAACAATCGCATAGATCAGCAGGGTTGTCCATTGAGTTGCGGGATCGGCAAAGCCGGGAACCGCCGGGATCGCAGGAATCCAGGCGTGCAAGAGGGCATCCAATGACACAGCCGCGCCATAGTCGATGCCCGCAGTGATCGCGAACTGGCCGATCAGGTTAAACCAGCCGGTGTACCAGCCCCAACCTGGACCTCCGAGCTTGGAGGCCCAGTAATAAAGGCCACCGGCGGTTGGATAGGCGGAGGCCAGTTCCGCCATGCCTAAAGCAACAATTACAACAAAGACCGTAACCAGCGGCCAGCCGATTGAGGCGGCCGTGTAACCACCATTCAGGGCTGTCAGGTAAAAGAGGGTTAAGCACCCGCTCAAGACCGAAATAATCGTGAAAGAGATAGCGAAGTTGGAGAAACCACCCATCGCGCGGAAAAGTTCCTGCGCATACCCTAAACCATGCAGGCGCTTGATATCTGCCGCGATTAGTTCCTCACGGGCGGAGCGATTCGTTGAACTCACGATACACCTCCAAAAGATAAGAGAGACGACCCGATATAGGGAGTTGAAAGATGCGCCAACCTCCTTTCCGCGACGGCTTCTCGCAGCCTCGCACGCGTCCAACAAAGTGAAATGCAGGCCAGGGGACATGTGGGTTCCCTTGCTTCTCTACCATATGGACAATTTTGCCTGACTCAGCCACTATTCGTCAAGCATCTCCACAGCTACTACGTATCTCCCCGGAAATAGGTGTTTTCTCATTTGGTATTCGTCTATTGATCGCGCTTTCCTTCGCAACCCTGGAGATAAACCTGCCCTTTTTGTGCGTGTTTCGCAAGCACGTTTTTTCTCCATTGACAGAGCAGAACATCTCCCCGTACAATCGAGACAGTTAAAGAGAGGGGACTTTGTGGGCGCCCTTCCAGGAGCGTTTTTATGGCTGAGTTGCAAGCGGAGCACCATTTTTCCCAGGAACAACCGTATTCTCTAGAGCAGCGTGACCCGCTGGGCGTGTTGAGCAGCACCAGAGCGGTCATCCTGCGCGCCAGGTCTGTCCAGATCGACACGGCGCAGATTGAGCGGCTGGCACGTGTGCTGATGACTCCTCAGAACGGGGAGGCGGGACAGGCGGTCTTTACTGCACCGGCCTGGCCCGCGCAGTACCACTTTTTCGACGGCAGCGAACGCACGGTGAACTGGCTGCTGGTGCTGGACGCGTTGAATTTCTGTTTCTGGGCCGAGAAGGGCCACGCGAGGTGGCAAATTGAGTACCGGGGCAAGGTGTTGAACGGCTATTGGGCGGAGGCCGCAGCCCTGCGCCGGGCAGTGGAAGAGAATAAACCGCTATGGGACGCCAGGTATCTTAGTAATATAGATCGCCAGGAACTGGCTGCTATCTTTCGCGGTCCCTCGCAGGATGGACCGGGCATTCCGCTCTTCGAGGAGCGCCTGCGCTGTGCCCGCGAGGTTGGCCGGGTCCTTTTAGAGCGCTTCGGGGGACAATTCTCTCACCTGGTTGAACAGGCAAAGCAAAGTGGAGTAGCCTTAGCCCTGGCGCTGGCCGAGCATTTCTCGTCTTTTCGCGATGTGGCAACGTATGATGGACGAGAGGTGCGTTTTTTCAAACGCGCGCAGATCTGCGTGGCCGATCTCTATGGCGCGTTCGGCGGCAGGTCGTGGGGGGCATTCACTGACATGGACGAACTGACGATCTTCGCGGACTACAAGTTGCCGCAGGTGCTCCGCCACCACGGCGTCCTGGTCTACGCGCCAGAACTGGCCGACAGGATCGATCGCCTGGAACTTCTCGCTCCCGGCAGCGTGGAAGAAGTAGAGATTCGTGCCGCGACGATCTGGGCCTGCGAACTGCTGCGGCGAGCGATCGTTCGCCTGAGCGGCCAGGTGGTCACTGCGGCTGAAATCGATCAGTTGCTCTGGCACCTGGGCCAGGACGCGGCGAACATGCGGCCCTATCACCGGGTGCGCACAATATTTTACTAAATTGGACGAACAGGATGGGTATGCGCTTAGATACGTTACTGGCTGGTTTAGAGCAGCCGCCATTGGCCATTCACAGCAGCGCGCAGGCTGAATCGGATCTGTCAACAATCGAGATCACCTCGCTAGCCTATGATTCGCGCCAGGTTCAGCCCGGCGGACTGTTTCTCGCGGTTCCAGGCGAGCATACGGACGGACGACGCTTCCTGACCGATGCTGCCCGACACGGCGCGCGGGCAGCCCTGGGACCGAGCTACGAGGACGCAACGCTGCCTCTGCCCTACATCGAGGTCGCGGATATACGCGCGGCCCTGGCCGACCTGGCCTGCACGTTTTACGGCAACCCGGCGCAGCAGCTCTGTACCATCGGCGTGACCGGCACCGATGGCAAAACGACCACCTGCAACCTGGTCAGCACTATCCTGGACACAGCCGGCAAACGCAATGGACTGATGACCACCGCCAACTTTAAAATCAGCGGCCAGGAGTGGGAAAACGCTACCCGCCAGAGCACGCTGGAGGCGCCGGATATCCAGCAATTCTTGCGCCGCCTGCTGGACGAGGGCGCGACCCATGCGGTGATCGAATCCACCTCGCACGGCCTGGAACTCCAGCGGGTGCGCGGCTGCGCGTTCGACATCGGCGTGGTCACGAATATTACGCACGAACACCTGGATTTTCATAAAACAATCGAGAATTATCGGCGAGCTAAAGCGCGGCTCTTTGAGATGCTCGACCCCGCACGCGACAAGGGCCTCAATGTCACGCCCGCCGCTATTCTCAACCAGGATGATGTCTCGTATGAGATCTTAAAGCCGTATTGCCGTGTTCCCATTCTCAGCTACGGCATCGATACTCCCGCCCAGGTGCGCGCGATCGATCTCCAACTGGAGGCCAACGGAACCAGCTTCCGGGCAATCCTGCCGGACGGCGAGATCAGGATTACCACGCGCCTGGTCGGACGCTTCAATGTCAGCAATTGCCTGGCCGCAATCGCTACAGCCTACAGCCTGGGCATCAGTCCGCCCCTGATTGCCGAGGCACTGGCAACGGTCCAGGGCGTGACCGGGCGCATGGAACGCATCGACGAGGGACAGCCCTTTACGGTAATCGTCGATTATGCCCACACACCGGACAGCCTGGAGAAGGTCCTGCACATCCTGCGCCCGCTGACCAGCGGCAAGCTGATGGTCGTCTTTGGCTCGGCAGGGGAACGCGATAGGCAAAAACGTCCTATCATGGGCCGCATAGCCGCACAGTTGAGCGATTTCTTCGTTATTACTGATGAGGACCCTCGCCAGGAAGATCGTCTGCGCATTTTACAGGAAATCGCCGACGGCGCCAGGGCCACAGGGAAACGCGAGGGGGAGGATTTTCTGCTGATCGCGGATCGGCGCGAGGCCATCGCCGCCGCCTTCGCCCGCGCCCGAGAAGGCGATACGGTTCTGCTCGCCGGCAAAGGGCATGAGCAGAGTATTATCATTGGCACGACGAAGATGCCCTGGGATGATCGCCAGGTTGCACGCGAACAATTATCAGTTATACTTTAACGTAACTTATCTTAGAATTGCGACGTTTCAACAGGTGTAAGTAATCATACTGACAATGAATGCTTGCCCGCACTGTTTTCGTCTTTGGGAGTTGCTATGGAGCCTATCTGGTTATTTTGCTTATTCGTCGCTTGCGCGCTATTGAGTCTCTTTTTCTGCTGGATAGCGAAATTGCTATTTCCCAAGTTCCGCAGCGGTGAGTTTAAACCGGGGCCCCATCGCTCCGATATGCCCGTTCTCCCGGCCAGCGGACGCGAGATCAAGACGATTGAACTTCCCCTGGTGGGCGGGCCGGCTCTGACGCTGGCGATTATTGCGGTTGGAATCGCCGCCGGCTTTCTCTTCCATTTAAGTGGCGATCAATGGCATCTCCTCCTGATCGGTCTGGGCGCGGCCTTTGGCTATATGCTGGTCGGTCTGGCCGACGACTGGCAAAAAGTACATAACAATGAGGGCATCTCTGAGCGCGCCAAGTTCACCGGCGTCTTCCTGGTCTCTATCGCCGCCGCCGCCTGCTACTATTTCTTCTATCCGGGCAGCCAGCAGATTATCAATGGCAAGCTGGTGGTCGAGGTTATCGGCGGCAGCCAGCCCTATTCCCCTTACTCGGATATCCTCGGCGCGGTCTTCAGGCGCTTTCCCTTTACCTGGCTGATTGTCCTGATGCTGATTACCGGGATCATCGGCAGCGTGACCTCGCTCTCTGTGGACTTCAGCGATGGACTCGATGGACTGGCCGGCGGCCTGGTGTTCAGCGCAGCCCTGGCCTTCGGCATTATCGTCTCGTTGATCGTGCCTTCGCGGAACAACCCCCATCCCGAGCAGATTGTCCTCGAAATTCTTTCGCTGCTGACCGCCGCCGGCACGCTGGGCTTTTTGCGCTGGAACTGGCCCTCTTCCTGGGCCGCACGCGCGCGGCACGGCAGCGCCAGAAGGCGCGCGACGATCTATATGGGGGATAGCGGGGCGCTGGCCCTCGGCGGTATTCTGGCGATTATCGCGATCTTCTCGCGCAACGAACTCCTGCTGCTGATGATCGGCTGCGCGTTTGTGCTGGAGGGCCTCTCGGCCTTCTTCTCACGGACCATCACGCGCTTCTATCGCAAAAATCTTAAGCTCCTGCGCTTCGCCAGCACGCGTGAGCGCGTCCATCATACGGAGTTTCCCCGGCCTTTCCTGGCTACACCCCTTCATCACCACTTCGATCTGCTGGGCTGGGATCGCCGCCGCCTGGTCTATGGAGCCTGGGCGCTGGGAGCCTGCTTCGCTACCCTCGGCGTGCTGGTGGTGATCTGGCCGGAGACCTGGCAGCGTTACCTGCTGCGCGCCCTGGTCCTGATCCTGGCCTGGCTGGTCTGGTCCAGCGGTGGCTGGACGCGCCAGTATTTTGTGGGCAAGCATCCCGCCGAGCGCACGCGCCGCCGGCGCCTGGCTCTCTTCTATGGCTATCCCTACCGCGTCATGGGCATCCGCCTCTATCACCTGGTCGAGATTATCGAGGCCAGCGAGGATGTCATCGAGACGCCCGCCGAGGAGTACGCGCTCTGGCAGCGCATGAATATCTACGACGCCCGCGCGATACTCGGCCTCTATTGCTATCGCGCCGGCTATTACCCGGCTGCGCTGGCCCAATGGACGCGCATCCCCATCCCGAACCGCATGCTGCGCCCGGATATCACCCGCCTGCTCGAAGAACTGGATAGCCGCCTGGCCCTGGAGAAACAGGAGACGCAGCCGATGCGCCGCGATCAGATCATGAAGCAGGCGCCTATCCTGACCGGCAACCTGGCTCCCGCCGACCTGCCCAATCCCCACGCGCCGGTGAGCAGCGAGAATCCGCTCGACGATTCGCTGAATAGCTGGATGAATCCGCGCTCCACCGCCCTGGATGCCGGCAAGGGACCCTCGAGCATTGCAACGCAGATTGAAGAGAAGCCGGGCGTGCCCTCTCGTCCGCCAACGGGCGAGAGCAGTTACACTCCACCTGATTCCAACGCCCAGGCCCTCAACTCGCCGGAGATGTACCCATCCTGGCTGAGCCGCATGCGGCAGCCGCCCCATGAGAAGGAAAACTGAGAATCCGCCTTTTTCAAAGATTGTTGAGGTTGTTTTGAACAGGCGTCGCCTGTTCAAAACAACCTCAACAATCTTTGAAAAATGAAGAAATCCTGAAAAATGTCTTTATGAGTCACCCTATTAAATATCCTCTCCCTATTTCCTTAAACTGCCGATTATATTATAATAAGCCGAAACAGTAATCCCAGCATTTTCATAGGTGTTCTAGCGTAGGTAGATAGTGACAACCTTGCTCAGAAGCATAGTGCTTCTGTATATCCCGGGTATGGCCAATTCCATAAGGAAAAAGTGAACCAGTTGACTGTGAGAAGGGTATGCATGGGGTATAATCCTTCTCATTCCAACCAGGACGAGTATGCGAGGAAGGGGCTGATATGCGCTTTTGTTTTATTGTTGAGGAGCAGTATCGCAACGATGCCATGCCACTGGTGATCGCGGAACAACTTCTTCAATGGGGACACCATGTCGATCTGCTTGAACCACAAACGGCCGTCACCTGCCTGTCGAACCTGGCTGAGGAGGGCTATGATGCATATGTGCTGAAATCGCTGGCCGAGGGACCGGGCATGAGCATCCTGGAGGCAGCGGAGGCGGTCGGCATCCCCACCATTAACAATTCGCGCGCGGTCCGGCTGGTGCGCGATAAAGCGGTGGCCGCGGCCTTCGCCCGCGCGCATGGTCTGCCCATCCCCGCAACATATTTTGTGGCCCACCCACGTTTGCTCAAGCAGCTCCCCGAATCCGCCTACCCCCTGGTCGTTAAACCGAGCAACGGCAGTTCGTGCAGAGACATCTATCGTCTGAACAGCCCGGCTGACCTGGAGGCGCTGCAGATCAGCGAGGCGAACGATAGCTTTTTCCTGGCCCAGAGCTACGAGGAGAATACCGGCTACGATATCAAAGTGTATGTCACCGGGCGAGAGGTCTACGCGGCAATCGCGAAAAAGTCGCCTCTGCACCAGAGCATTCAGGAACGCTTCGTTCCGCTCACGCCGGAGGTGCGCAAGCTGGTCCTCCAGGTAGGGACACTCTTTGGCCTGGATATTTATGGAGTCGATGTGGTAGAGACACCACATGGCCCGGCAATTCTCGATATTAACGACTTTCCCAGCTTCGCGAAGGTGCCGCGCGCGGTACCTCGCATTGCAGAATACGTGCTGCATGCGGCCAGACGCGCCGAGATTCAGCGCGAGAAGCGCCAGCAACAGGCGCTGCGCCGCCAGCAGTTGCGCCGCGAAAAGCAATTACAGGCGCTGGTAGACTCTCATCTGAACGAGATATTACGCTCGCCCTCTTCCCCGATAGAAGAGCAACTGGCGAATTGTAAATCTAGCGGACGCTGAGGCGAAGGAGAGACAATTTATGCATATCTGCCTGATTATGGATAACCCGGAAACCCCGCAGCACCCGGTCATCTCCGTGGCGTTGCAAGCACTAAGCGCCCGGCACACGGTTCGCCTGCTCGATATTCGCACCTGCTCTGGCACGGAGGCAATCGCGCTCGAAAAAGAGCAGCAGCCAGCCGACCTCTACCTGCTCAAATCGCACGCTCCCCAGGCGCTGGAGCTCGCGCACTCCCTGGAAGAAGACGGCAGGCGGGTGGTCAATAGCTGGTCCTCGTCGCGAGCCTGCCAGGATCGCGTGCTGACGACCGAACTGATGGAGGCTGCACATCTGCCCTGGCCGCAAACCCGGGCTTTCCCTACCCTGGCAGAGGCTTTGAGCAATCCCCAGGCGCTGGCGAGCGTCTCCTGGCCGCTGATTATTAAAAGCCGCTACAGTCATCGCGGCGACCTGGTGGACAAGCTCAAGGATATTTCTCAGCTTCAGTCCCTGGCTGCGAACTGGAGCCAGGAGCCGGTGGTGTTTCAGGAATTTATCCCCGGCGATGGCTGGGATATCAAGCTCTGGATCATCGATCGGCACGTCTTCGCCGCCCGGCGCCGCACGCCACTGGAAGCGCATGCCTCCAAAGAGGACTTTCCCATCGCCGAGAACGAGCTACCTGTTGCATGGAGAGAACTCGCGCTGGCCATAGGTCGCGCTTTCAAAATGCCGCTCTATGGCGTTGATTTATTACTCACCGAAAAAGGTCCATTGATTGTAGACATTAATGCGTTCCCGGGCTTTCGCGGCGTTCCCGGCGCCAGCGAGGCCCTGGTTGAGCTGGTTGAACGCCTGCTCGTAACCGATCAGTAAGCAGCGCGTCTCGCTGAGAGACAGAGACGCACTTCTAAGGAGAAGGCAGAGAGAGGGTAGACATGGATAAGCAACTTTCCGGTACGTCCCATCTGACCATTCAAGAACTGCCGCTCGTCATCCGGGACCTTTTCAAGCTCACCCATCATGAGCTTTTGCCCGGCTCACAGCGGCCCTCGGACCTCTTTGTTCGCTACCTGCGCCGCAAGGCCGGGCGTGGGCTGGCGGTCATTTACGATGCATGCGAACTGCTGCCCCGGCACCAGCGCAAAACCGCCGTTCACCGGGCAATCAGCCTGACTCTCGATGAACAGGCGCTCGCCGGATCATCTATTCGCATTACGCCCGAACAGGCCAGAAATGCCGTCCTGGAGCAAACTTCCAGCGGCATTGTCCAGGCCATAGATCTTGGGATGGCCCTCCAGGCTTTCCCCGCCGATAGCAGCCTGCCCACGCTGGCAGCATGCTGCGATACTTCTACTACCAGCCCGCTGTTCTCTTCCCTCCAGGAAGCAGCACGCGCGGTTCTGGCGGATAGTCGATGGAATCTGTACACGGCCAGAGCGGTGCCGGTACGCTACAAACCGGCCAGTCGCTGCGTGATTCGCTACGAGCTGGTTCTCGCCCGTGAAAACGGGAGCGATTCGACGCGCGCGCTCAGCCTCTTCGGCAAGGTGTACGCCGACCCGGCGCAGGCCCGCACGGTCCAGGAACTGATGCAGCAACTCTACGCCGAACAACTGGCCTTCAAGGGCAGCACCGTCGCCGGCTTTACACAACAGATCCCCTTCCTGCCCCGACCTCTGCTGTTTGCCGAGAGCGCACGCCTGGGGCTGAACGAGGCTGTCCAGGCGCTTACGCCGGGTGGCATCCTGCGCACCGGCGCCAGCGTGCTCCAACCCCGAATTCTCTGGGAACGAGGCGGCAAAACAACCCCGGCGGAGCCGCCTGCCAATGAACTGCGCCTGGCTGCCATCGCCCTGGCGCGCCTGCACACCAGCCAGGTCAAACCCGACGAAAAGACCGTGCGTTCCGGCGCTAAAGAGGCGAAACGCGCCCGCGAACGCGCAGGACTCCTGGCCGGTTATTATCCCGCTCAGGCCGCCGATATCCAGGATCTCGTCCAGGCCCTGGCTCACCACCTGGAGAACCTCCAGCCGCCCGTCTACCGGCCCGCTCATGGAGGCTTCAAAGCCAGCCAGTTGCTCTACCACGATGAAACGATCTCCGTAGTCGACTTCGATGGCTTCTGCCTGGCCGATCCCGCCCTGGATGTCGGCTATTTCCTGGCTTATCTCCGTCCCAGCGGCCTCTGGTACGGACGCCAGGGGATGCGTCCCTGGTTCGAGACTGCATCCGAAATCTTTACAACAACTTATGCGCGTGCTCTGCAAGAACTCGGTATCTCCTCCGAGGAAACGATGGGCATTCTGCAACGTTCACAGCTCTATGCGGCTGCGCTCCTTTTTAAAATCGCGACCCGGCGCGTGAATCGTCTCAATAGTCCACGCACACAGGAGCTGGCAGGGATGCTCGGAGAGATAGCTTCCTGCCTGGCCCTGACCAGGAGGATGGAATAATGCTCTTGCTCTTCAAGTTCCTCTATCGCAATCTCAAGGGCTATCGTAAATTCGTGGCCCTGGCCGTCATTCTCACGATCTTGCAGGTTTTTGCACAGATCGCAATGGCCTTTCCCTTAAAGTTCATCCCGAGTAAAGTGCAAAACCCTGCCAACGATCCGTCATGCACCTTCTCTTTTCTTAATCCCATTCTCGATAAGTTCGACATTCCTCAGATCGCGCCAGAGCTTACTCCCCTGGCGCCCGGTCAGCCACCGCTGCCGCCTGAGTTAACGCAGTGCCCGGTCTCACCCAGCGACCAGAATCCAGTGCTGATTACCAGCCACCATACCGTCAATGGAGTGATCGTCTTCTCGATCTTGATGCTGATCCTCTTCGCGGCGATTAACGCGGGCTTGATCTATTGCAACCTCTTCCTCGCTGCGAAGATTGGGCAAAACTTGACGGCCAGGTTGCGCAATCAACTCTTCGACCATATCCAACGCCTCTCGCTGGATTGGCACAACAAACAGAAGAAAGGCGACCTGGTGAACCGCATTACCGGCAACATCTCTGACATAGAGAAGCTGGTAACTGACGGACTGGTTGATCTGCTGGCCGGCATTCTGACCCTGGCCGGCGTTGTCATCACTATGCTCATCATCAGCCCAACCTATACCTTGATCGCAGCGTCCATCATCCCCGCCCTCTTCCTGATGACCTTCACCTATACGCGAACCATCAAGGCAGCGACAAAGCAGGCGACAAAGGCAACCGGGCAGGTTTCAGATGTCGCCACCGAGGATATCAACGCGCTGACGGTTATCAAGGTCTTTACGCGCGAAGATAAAGAAGCCGTGCGTTTCGGCGGTTATGTCAACACCACCCGTCGGGCGGGCCTGAGGGCCGGCAGCCTGCAAGCTCAGTTTACGCCGATCGTCGGCTTTCTGGTCGCCCTCGGCACCGCTGCGGTGATCGGCGTGGGTGGCTACGTGGCCGCAAATAATACCTTTAGCCTCGGCTTCATTACCATCCCCCCGCTCAGCCTCGACATCGGAACGCTGGTTCTGTTCATGACCTTCCTGAGCCTGCTCTATCAACCGATGCGCGACCTCTCGAAGCTGTCAACGCTGGCCGGCACAGCCGCTTCGGGGGCGGAACGCATTCAGGAAGTGCTCGACCAGGCTCCTGAGGTCCTGGAAAGCTCGACGCCTTACCACGGCCCAACCAGGCTGCGCGGCGACCTGACGTTTGAGAATGTAGTCTTCGGCTATGTGCCCGAACGGCCGGTACTTAAAGGGATCAGCATGCACATTCCTGTGGGCAAAAAGGTTGGCCTGGTCGGCCTGTCAGGCGGCGGCAAAACGACGCTGGTCAAGCTGATCCCACGTTTCTACGAGGTGACGCAGGGTTCGGTTCGCATTGATGGCGTGGATAACCGCATGTATCCGCTCGCGGTTCTGCGCCAGAATGTCAGTATGGTGCTGCAAGATTCGGTTCTCTTCGAGGGCACGATTGCCGAAAATATCGCACTCGGTAAGCCGAACGCCACCCCGCAGGAGATCATGGAGGCGGCCCGGAAGGCCAATATTCATGATGTGATCATAAATGAACTGGGCGGCTACCTGCGCGCCGTGCGCGAGCAGGGCAAGGACCTCTCAGGCGGCCAGCGCCAGCGCATAGCCATCGCTCGCGCGATTCTGCGCGATGCTCCCATTCTGATTCTCGACGAGCCAACGGCGGCCCTGGATGTCGAGTCTGAAGCCGAGGTTATGCGCGCTCTGGATCATTTGATCGTTGGACGCACCGTGATCGTCATCTCCCACCGCCTGAGCACGCTCGGCAATGTGGATGAGATTGTAGTACTGAAAGAGGGCCAGATCGCCGAACGCGGCACCTATCAGGAGCTGAGGCGTGCAGGCGGTATCTTCGCGGCACTCCTGGAGGAGCAGAATCGCTACAATATCGAAAAAATTGGAGAGAAATCTATCCTGCGTTCGGCCTTTGTGCCCATACCGGTCGGCGGCGCCTACGCAGCTCAGGCAACGCCTGCTCCGCTGACGCCCCTCCCGCCGGTTGCTTCTGCCTGGACCGGTCAGCCTCCCACGACCCCCAACGCGCGCGTTGAGGCTCTCCCCACGATAGTTGGTCGCGCCCCTGCCTCAAATGGCGGGCCGCAAATCCCCTCGCCGGAGCAGCGACCACCTACCGCGCAGATTGTCGTCGAGATTGATGGCAAGGTCGTCGGCCAGTACACACTGAGCAAACCTCTCATGACCATCGGCCGGCTCTCATCCAACGATATTCAGGTACCCTCACAGCGCGTCTCGCGCCTGCACGCGAAGATTCGCGCCGCTAATGGTCACTGGATTATGGAGGATGCAGAGAGCCTGAACGGCCTGGTCTACCAGGGTCAGCGAGTTGATCAAATTGTTTTGAACTCCGGGGATCGCGTTTTCGTAGCCCCCAGCGCCGTTCTGCAATACCAGACCGCATAGGCTTTTTGTGGAAAGGAAGGAACTCATGTCAGTCCAAACACCACTCGCTCCACAAGAGCCGGCCCTGGCAAAACCGGAACTCTTAACCCCGAGAGGTCGCCTCTACGCCTGGATTTCCGGCATTGTCAGCTTCAGCATTCTGGTTTATCTGATTGCAGCAATCGCCCACCAGGTCCTTGTGGCGCCGCCGACTCCGCAACTTCTGCGCATTGTCGAGGATGTTCCACTGCCCGGCGGCCTGGCACCCGCAAATACGACGGATGTCAAGCCGGGCGTGGAACTGCAATTCGATGGTTTCGACTTCCAGGTCTACGATGCTCCGACCCATCGCCTGTTCATCGCCCACACCGGACCGAATCCCGACAATATGATTCTTAATCGTATTCCTTTCGATCCCAAGTCCGATGGACATATCGTCGTCTTCGATACGGCGCAAAATAAGGTCATCGCGCGCATACCTGTTCCACAGGTGGCCGGTATGGCCGAGGCGCCCGATCTGCACAAGATCTTCGCAGCGGATGCAGAAGATAATGTCATTGCCGATATCAACATCGATACCATGAAGGTCGAGGGACAAATCCAACTGCCGGACAATGAGTCCCCCGACGCGGTCGCGTATGATCCCGTCGATCGTCGCATTTTCGTTTCGGACGTGGGAGCACCGGTGGACCCCATTAAGTCGGCTAACGCCAATCCAAAGAATATGAATGTCGCGGTGATCGATGCCGTTCAGGATAAACTGCTCAAGCTGATTCCCTTTGGCTTCCTGCCGCTCTTTGGCGGCGAGCAGGACGCGGATGTGAAGCCGCCGAGCAATATTCCCCCGTTCGGACATGATGTAGGGCACGGCGCCTACGACCTGGGCCACATCTACGTCACCTCGCAGGTCCTGCCCGACGCGGATAGTCCCAACCCCTACATTCTGCCGCCACCCCACACGGGAGAATTAGAGGCGATTAACGCTGTAACCTTGCAGATCGATAAGCGCGTCGTCCTCCCCGCGTATTGCAGCACGCCGCATGGCATCGCAATCGATACGGACCAGCACGTCGCGTTTATCGCCTGCACGGACTTCGATCCACAGAGCGGGCTTTTCCAGAATTTGTTGCGCGTTAGCCTGCCCTCGATGACCGTGATCCCGGCTGACCCAGCGACGATGCGCCTGACAGGAGGCCCGGACCTGGTGCGCATCGATCATTCCGCCGGGCTGTTGTTCGTCGCTTGCTCCGAAGGTGTGGTGATCTTCGACGAGAAGGCAGGACAGTTCCACCGCCTGGGTGAGGCCGTCGTTGGCAAAGCTACCCATTCCATCGCAATCAATGAGCAGACACAGGAAATGTACTTCCCGATTTTTGCCGGGGGCAGACCTATACTGCGCATTACTGCATATAATCCAAATGGGCGAAAGGATTGACCGCGCGGCTGATCGAGAGAAGCATGAGGCAAGGCACGATGGTATCTTTGCCTCATGCTTTTTTGTGGCACCAGACAGACGTATGCTACAATCAGAGAGAATATTGAGTTCTCCTGAATCGACAGGAGGAACTAAAACTTCTTTCAGGTGATGTAGAGCGTGAGAACGATTGTCAATAATCTCAAGAGAGCAAACAGCGCCTCCCTCTCTCTAGGCTTCGCCCTTTTCCTGATCACAGCTTGCATGGTGCTTATTTATTATAAAAACGATCCCTTTGTCAGAATAACAGTAGATACGTATGGCTACCTGAATGCCCTACAGCATTTGCAAGCAACAGGGAACCCTGTGGACTCTTTTCGCCTTCCAACATACCCACTCTTCCTGCTGATCATCTATAAACTGACCCACCAGGGGAATTTGATGGCGGTAAGCATTACCCAGGGCGTGCTCTTTGTCTGCGCTACCGTGGAGCTATACATACTGGCCCTGCTTGTTATGGGCCAGAAGTGGACTGCGTTTTTTGTCGGACTGCTGGTCGGAACAAACGTAATTCTCATCTCCTATATCAAACCAATCATGACCGAAGGTCTCTCGCTCTGGCTTTTGACAACGACTCTGCTTATGGCCGTGCTCTTTTTGCAAACCTTGCGCTATCGCTTCTTCTGGCTGACCTCTCTCTGCCTGCTCTTTCTGATGTTCACGCGCCCGGAATGGATTTTTCTTCCCTGCCTGCTCTTTGCATACATGCTCATCAAAACCAGAAAAAAGCTTGCGCGGCGCACGATCATCCTGCATACCGCAGGCGCACTGCTCCTTATCTATGGATGCATCGGGGCCTATATCGTGGCGAACAAGGTGATCAACGGGGTCGCCAGCCTTTCGACAGTCAGCGATATGAATACTATTGGCAAGATGATTCAGTACCGCATGCAGGACGAGACTCCGTATAATCCATACCTGAGCCATATCTTCGATCGGTTTATTCGCGAGGGTATTACCAGCCCCTATCAAATTTTGGGCAAAGCGCCAGAGCTTGGCGGACGCCACTTGCAGGAGACCGCAGCCTTTGCACGCGCGATTATTCTTCACCACCCGGTGCAGTTTCTGCTGGATTCCATACCGCCGTTCTTTGCCTCGTTATATCACTATTATCCGGCGGGCTCCCTTCCTACACCCCCGCATAGCCCCGGCCCGTATAGCCCATTCGTCAATGCGCTCCTCTCGTTTGATCAGGCGCTCTATACCACGAACATCCTGTTCCCTCTCTGCGCGCTGATCTGGCTGGTCTGCTGCTGGTACCATAGAACCCGACACTCCTTCTGTGTGCAAACGATGGGATTTATCACGCTGGTTGTCGTTTACGCACTCGTCATCACTACGCTCGGCGGCTACTACGAGACCGACTATATGCGCGTCCACATTGTTTTCGATCCGCTGATCATCTTGATTGTGTGGGGATCGCTGGGCTTGGGCGTTTATCAACTCGGAGCAGTCATTGCCAGGAAAAAACGCGCAGCGCAGGGATAAGGCTTCTCCCTGCCCTCTTGAACAGCCTGTACACCTGGCTATATGCTACAATCAGAGAGAAAACGCCCTATCAATCGACAGGACTGAGAAAGATGCCACGTACTGAAGAAACAAATCAGCGCATTCGTGAAGAACAGAGGCGCAAGATCCTTATAGCCGCGACAAAGGTGTTTGCCCACAAGGGGCTGGCCGCTACAAAGATGGCGGATATCGCCGCCGAGGCCGGGATTAGCTATGGCCTGCTCTACCATTACTTCACCAATAAAGAGGTCATTTTCAAAGCCGCCATTGAACGCGCCACCAATTCCGGGTTTCGCGTGCTAGTCGAGCGCATTCAGCACTTGCCGCTGCCTCCCTGGGAACGCATTTATCAGCTCACAACAATTATTCTGGACGGAATTTTGCGCGAGCCCGAGGGGTATCTCCTCTCCCAGCAGGTCATCACCAGCGAGGCTGTTCCCCAGGAGGTCAGAGAGCTGGCCATACGCAGATCTCACCAGGGCATCGAGGAGTTTCAAAAGCTCATCATTGAGGGTCAGGCCGCCGGCCAGGTTGTCGAGGGGGACCCGGCTGAGCTGTCCGCGCTTTATTTTTCCTGTATCGGCGGCATCGCGATGAGCTATATTCAGTTTTTCTTCCCGCGCTCCACGTATCCGAAGGTAGAGAGCGTGCTTCGTCTGCTCAGGCCATAACAGAGCCCTATAAAGCACAGAATGAGCATTTCTCTGCTTGCTCTTGCATCGCTTCATATAAGATGTCAGGCGAAAAACGCTTTAAAAGCGTTTTTCGCCTGACATCTTATATGAAGCGCATTTATCCTATATACAAGCAAAAACTTTCCAGGTTATGGTAGGGCAAGGTCAGCTTGCGCTGTCACCTGCTGCGGCTCGCCTCCTGGTTGGCGATCCTTCCGGCTGCGCAGAGGTAGCTCTTTCAGGAACCAGACCACGATCAGGGCGAGCAGTATAATCCCCAGGCAAATCAGGAAGACGTTGTGAATGCCCTGAGTTAAGCCGAGCTTCATGGCGTCGCTTAATTGGTCGAAGGCCGCTATGCCCTGCGCTCCACCTCTGGCAAAGAGTGCGCGGATCTGCGCCAGCACGCCAGGACCTTCCAGCAGATTGCTCGGATTCTCGAAAACACCCAGCAGATTGCCGGGTACGCCCTGGCGCAATGGCTGAGGCACCGCGTTCAGGAAAGCGGGCAGGTATGTCGCGCTCATCACCGAACCCAGCGCGGCCAGGCCGATTGCCCCTCCGATTTGGCGAAAGAAGGTTCCCGCCGCCGTCACCTGGCCCTTCTTGTCGGGCAGCGCGTTCTGCACAACGGTCGTGTAGATCCCCATGCCCGCGCCCAGACCCAGACCGGTGACGATAATGCCAACGATGACTTCGAGATTGGTCGCATGAACATCCAGGCGCAGTAACAGCAGGAAGCCCGCCAGGGCGATCAGAACTCCCACCACGCTCTGCCATTTATATTTGCCTAGAATGCTCATCGACATCCCGGAGGAGGCAGCTCCCACGATCGAGGCCAGCGCGAACGGGATCAACAGCAGGCCGCTGTTGGTAACAGAAACGCCGACGACCCCCTGCAAGAAGAACGGAACGTAGAAGATGCCTCCATAGGTGCCAACGCCCAGCAGCAACGACATCACCATCGCAACGCCGAAAATGCGCGCGCTTTTCTTAAAGAGGCCCGGCTCCAGAATCGGCTCATTGCCTTGCCTCTCCAGCATGGCTTCATACCAGAGGAAGGTCAGCAGAGCGAGCAGGGCAACCCCAAACAACCCCAGCACCTGCGGCGAGAGCCAGGGGTATTGACTGCCAGCCCAGGAGAATCCCAGCAGGAGCGGCACCGTCCCAAGTATCAGCAAGGCCGCGCCGAGATAGTCGATGGTCACGCTGCGGGCCGTTCGCTTGAGCCTGGGCATGACGAAAATCAGGATGGGAATCACGATTAGCCCGACGGGAATATTCACGTAGAACACCCAGCGCCAGGATACATTGTCGGTCAGCCAGCCGCCGAGAATCGGCCCCACAACGGTCGCCGCCCCATATGCGCTGGTCGTAATGCCCATCCACTTCGCGCGCTCACGCGGCGGGAACAGATCCCCCACCACCGCGCTGGCAATCGGAATCAACGCGCCCGCCCCTAATCCCTGAAAAGCGCGGAAGACGATCAACTGGATCATGTTCTGTGACAACCCGGAGAGAGCCGAGCCGATCAGAAAAACGCCCAGGCCGAAGAAGAGGATCGGCTTGCGCCCGAACTGATCCGAGAGCTTGCCATAAATCGGCACCGTCACTGTCGATGTCACCAGATAGACCGTCGTGACCCAGGTCGCCAGGGCGAAATCGTGGAGATCACCCACAATCCTCGGCAGGGCCGTGCCGGTAATTGTCTGATCTAACGTCCCAAGAAACATAATCAAAAGCAGGCCGATCATCGTCGCAATGACCTCGCGCCGCTCGTACAGAGGCTGCTCTTCCCCTCTGCTCTGTTCAGCAAGTATCTCCATGAACTTTCACTCCTTCAAGTGCTGTCAAGTGCTTCTTTTTTGTTGATTGATTAATCAATCTACTTAAGTAGTATACATGAACGAAAAGGGGTTGTCAAGGGAGAAATGGGCGAGAATCCTCCCGGTTCTCCAGCGCAAGCTATTGTTTCACCAGAAAATTGAGAGAGCAAAAAGTTAAATAGCATTGACTTTGTGAGTAAAATGTTTTATAATCTTATATGGAGAATTCGCACAGAATGGAACTCTATGCTCTGCGTAGGATTAACTCCACCGAATTTCATTTCCATTGGCTCACCCCTTTGAGCCGCAAGTCGAGTCGCCGATCATTTGATTAGATGAAAGAAGAAATCACATGAAAAAGCATCCGCTATCCTGGCTGATTCTCCCTGCTCTTTTGTTGGCCCTGTTCGCCACACCAGCTTTTGCCAATGCGCTGAGTGCATCCGCACCCCAGACAAGCTCTTCCTTTGTTGATCCAACATCATTCACGAAGACATGTGCCGTTACAGTGATTCACTTAGACATGGGCAAAACACCCGCGATGACCTGTCTGCGGGCACGCCTGCAAGCACCCGTTGTCATGAATCCCGCAATTACACAGGGGAGCTGCAGTACCAGCAATACAGTACGCGTCTTCGCCAATAACTTCACAACCTTAGTTTGTTTCTCCGGGACCGGCTATACGGGGACCTCGATAACGAACGTTAACGAGGCCGATTCTGTCGCAAACAGTCTGTTTGTGTGGGTAAGGGTGTACCATCCTCTCGGGAAGTTTTGTACCTTCGACCCGAACAATCCTGCTCATTTTGCAAATGGCTCTAACAGCGGGTATACCATAACGCAGGTAAATGCTAATAGCAAGCAGGGCGGCCAGTGCGGTCCTTTCTAGCCTTTCCAGGTTCAACATACACAAAATTCGGTGAAGAGCCGTAAACAAGCTCATGCCCAACCTTAGTGAAGGTTGGGCATACCGATTCGATCTGCTTCAGTTGTGGCATAGATCAGATCTGTTTACACCCCGATTCCCTGTTTCTGGCAAAGTTGCGCGTACACGTCCTCCAGGTGGTGTTCCTGGACCAGGCGCTCGATTCTGGCCTTGAGTTCCTCGCGCGTGGGATGGCCGATGCGCCGGTCGTAGGCGACAGCCTGCATCCAGGCTTCCAGGGCCTCTGGATAGCGTTGTTGATCGTAGCGGAGTTGGCCCAGACGATGCAGAGCAGCGCAGCGTTCGGGGGGAGTATCGAGTTCGATCGCGATGGCCAGGGCCTCCTGGTAGCGAAGCTCAGCCTCGCTTTCCTGGTGCAGAGCACGCATAACGTCTCCCACGCCGCGCAGGGCGCGCCCCCTGATTTGCGGCGTCCCCTGCTCCTGAGCGATGGCCAGGGCGTGCTCATAGTGTTCCCTCGCAGCCAGCAGTTCGCCTTCTTCAAAGGAGACGGCCGCCTGAGCGTTGATCGCGCGGGCAAGGTCAACGCGACTGCCCAGGTTCGTAAAGATGGCCATTGCCTCGCTATAATAGCTACGTGCGTCCGCGAAGCGTCCTCGTTTGCGCGCGATATCGCCCAGCGCGCGAATACTCCAGCCCTCGCCGCGTTTCGCGCCCGCCTCGCGGAAAATCTCGACCGCCCGACTCGCCAGCTCCTCCGCCTGCTCGAATTTGCCCTGGTCCATATACACGACGCTCTCATCGGCCAGAATCCAGGCTTGCCAGTAATAAGAGCCGAGCGCGTTAAAGAGGCGCAGGGCCTCCTCATAATCTGCCAGGGCCTGAGCGTAGTCTCCCAGCGCCTCATGGATGCTGCCGCGGTCGCGCAGCGCGGAGGGATAACCCTCGTTGCTGGGCATGGTGCGGAAGCTCTCCAGCGCCTGCTGGAAATAATCCATCGCCTCATGGTACCGCCCATAGCCACGACTGACCTCGCCCATCACCACCTGCATCCAGGCTTCGCCGTTGGCATCGCCCGCCTCGCGGAAAAGAGCCAGGGCCTCCTGAGCATGCTGGCCCGCCTGCGCGAAATGTCCCTCCTCGCGGAAGAGCATGGCCAGCTCGTAGAGCGCCCAGGCCGCCTCATCGCGCTCATTTCCCTCGCGGTGCAGAGTCAGGCTGCGCGTCAGGCAGCCCACAGCCTCGGCATACTTGCCCAGTCGGCGCAGAATCGCGCCCAGGCAGCACTGGATCTGTCCCTCGCCCGTCTTATCGTTCAGCAGCAGTGCATAGTTTTCGGCGCGGCGCAAGATAGCCTGCAACTCAGCCGCATAGCTTCGTCCGCGCAGGGCCCATGACGCCTTTACGGCCAGTTGAACGGCATTCTGGAGATCCTGTGGCTCGCCCGCGTCCTCCAGATGCTCAAAGGCCGCAAACCATTCATACGGGCTGGGCTGCGGCAAACTGGTATAATAACTGGCGACCACGCGATGGATGCGCTGCCGCTCCTCCGGCGCCAGATGAGCCAGGGCGTAGTGCCTGACCTGCGAATGGATGGTATAAACGCGCCCGTCGAATTGGATAAACGCCGCCTGCACCAGGGCATCGCGCGCCGAACGCCAATCCTGCTGCAACTCAACCGGCACGCCGCTCTGCGTGTTGACCCGAAGCGCCGCGCCGGTCCCGTTTAGATAGCCGGTAATACGCGCCAGGTGTGGCGTTTCAGGCGCAACCAGCATGATAATCTGTTCGCGGCTAAAGGGCAGCTTAAAGGCCGAGAGATAGGGCAACAACTGCCGCGCGACCAGGGGCAGACGCCGGTAGGCGATATCCAGGACCGACCAGATGCCCTCCGGCAGCGTCTCGCGCAGCTCATCCCGCACCTCTTCCAGGGAGCGAGTCGCGGCCTCAGGAGCGTAGACCTTGCCATGAATGCTGCGCGCGGTGCCGAAGATTAACTGCGCGCCCAGCGGATACCCATCCAGCAGGGTAGAGATTTCTTTTAAGAGCTCTTGCTGATACTCATCCTCCAGGTGAATACGCTCGGCGAGGCCGCTACTGGCGGCCAGTTCCGCGAAGAGCTTGAGCAGGTCCTGGCTCGACATCTTGCCCACGGGAAATTCATGCCAGCGGCAGGCTCCCCCCTCCAGCGCAGCCACCGTCGCCGGGTTAAAGCGCGAGGTCAGCAGCACTACGATCTCTTCGGGCAGCGCGCAGAGGAAGCGATACCAGCTCCCCACCTCAGCCCGCTCCTGCACCTCTTCAAAGCTATCCAGGAGCAGCAGGCAGGGCAACTGGCGATTGGCCAGCACGCGCATAGCACCAATTACCACGCGCTCGCGATGTTCGATATCGGCGCTATGCATGGCCCTGGCGGGCACGCGCAGCACGTGAGCGATCTCGACCAGAGCATCGCCCAGAGACTTCCCACCTTCCAGGGAAACGCCAATAATTCCGCCGGGGAATTTTTCCTGGTTGCGCCGCACAAGCTCAAAAGCCAGTTCGCTCTTCCCAATGCCGGCGGGACCCGTCAGGGCAATATGGTGAACACCGGGACGCTGACTCTTTTGCCCGACATGCGCTCCACCGGAGCCATTTGGCGAACCGGCGTGGCCTACATTCCCCACCACGCGGTCCAGCAGAGTGCTCAGAGCCTCGATCTCCTGCTCGCGCCCGACAAACGTCGTTGAGGCGCCCAGGTGCGCCAGGGGATGATCGTGCTCGTCCGGCTCATCTTCATCCGAGAGCGCCACAAAGGCCACCGGTCCCTCCTTGCCCTCTACCACGTGGCGATAGAGCACCGGCACAAACCAGCCATGCGCCTTCGAGAGCGGCAGCATCGCCTGGCGCGCCCGCGACAGCGCGCTCTCCAGCGTTCTGCCATTGGCAAGGTCGTCGTAGAAGTGATACATAAAGGTGGGACTCAGGTCATCCTGCAACGAGAAAGGCATCGCCACGACCGCCGGCACCTGCGCCATGAGCAGAGCCGTCGCCAGCGTGGCATCAACTACCGCGCGCCGCTTCTCCTCCGGTCGCCCACTGCCGGCAATCGTCGCCGTCTCGCAGGCCGAGAAAACCGCCAGGCGCACATCGCTGCTGACCAGCAGTTCGCGCAGGCTCTGTGTATCGATCAAGCGATTGCGCCCCTCGTCATCGCAGAAGCAGAGATAGGTCTGGGGGCGCACATTCTTCAGCGAGGCATCGCACTCGCGACAGCGCTGGGCATTGGCGTCATTGAGCGCATCGCAGTCCTCGGCGGGACAGAGACGGCCATACGCGCCATGCCCATCGAAGTGAATCGCGTAGCAGGGGACCGTTGTTTCGTTATCCTCGAAATTATTGGCGCCGCCGACCGTGCTCAAATAGCGCACCAGTTCATCGAAGGTCGGCGGGTCCAGGCGATCGATCAGCAGCAGCCCATCGTCGATCAGACGTGAAAGACCACGTTCCAGCGCCTCGAAGCTGCGCTCGGTCTCCAGCGGGGGACAATCTACCGGAGAAGCGCCGATATAGAGCAGGCGCAGCGGCGGATAGACCGGCAGCGAACACTCCTCTGGCATGTCCGGGCGCAGAATCGCCCGCGTCAGGGTGAACACACCCGAGGCGAGCAGAAAATGCTCATCGTTGTGCAGCAGTTCCCAGGGATAGCGCACAAACTCTTCGCAGCCGGGACCAAAACACAGCGTCAGGGCCACAGTCGCGCGCCGGCGTAGCGTGCGCTGAATCACGCTGCGCAGCATCGCCTGCACCGACTGCTCGCTCGTCTCGCGCCGCGTCGCGCCGGGCGTCTCAGAGCCACAGAGCGCCAGGAAGAGCCGATGGCCGATCTCACGCTGCTCCCGCTGATCACTCTCCAAGTTGTTCAGCCGCTTGAGCAGCGTATTTAATTGCCGGGAATTGTACGGTGGAACAAAATTGCCGCTGACGACCCGCCCCGACCAGCTCCCCCTTACCTGGAGTTCAAAGGTTTCGTCCTCGCGCTTTTGAAACTGCAGGTTTAGTGTCTCTGCCATTGCCCGATATCTCTCTCATTCTTCCGAAAAATAGTACCAGGCGATGCTGGTCACAGGGAAATGTACGGGGATCTTCCGCTGAACGTCCCGCCGCTGCCCGAACGCAAACGTCATTGTTGTGCAAGGAAATCTAAGGCGTCTGAGATTTCTACTTTTCAGGCCGGATTGTTTAATCCAAGTATAACATACTATGGCTGCTGATGGAACAGCTTTGTTGCACTTCGGGCAGGCGGAGAAGAAAAAAGCCCCCCCAAAGCCCCCTTCTCTTCGTCTGACGATGCAGCCAACCTGGCACCACTATTCGCCCCAGTAGAGTTCAACCTTGCCAAAGCGCACCGGATCGCCTACCTTCACTCCTGCCTCCTCCAGGGCCCTGGTCACGCCCATCTTTTCCAGTGTCACCTGCAAGCGATCCATGCTCTCGTCGCTCTCCTGATTGGTCATAGCCACCGTGCGCTCGACACGCTTGCCGCGCACAATAAACACGCCCTTCTCGCGTGTGACCGTGAAGGCGTCATCCGGCTGGGGACGCAGCACCGGCCCGGCCTGCTCGGCCAGCGCCCGCTCAGCCTCGCGCTCGGCCTCTTCACGCTGGCTCTCTCGCAGGCGGGCGGAGGCAACCTGCATCAGTTCCGTTGTGCCCTGGTGCGCGGCAGCCGAGATGGCAAAGACGGGATATCCTGCCGCCGAAGCCCGCGCTTTGAACGCCTCCCAGCGTTCCTGGGCCTCTGGCAGGTCGATCTTATTAAAGGCGACGATCTGGGGGCGCGCGGCCAGGTGCTCGTCGTACTCACACAGCTCCTGGTTGATGGCCTGGAAGCTCTCCCAGGGTTCGTGTTCGTAGGAGGCTCCATCGATCATGTGAATCAGCAGTCGCGTGCGCCGGATGTGGCGCAGGAACTCATGGCCCAGCCCGTGACCCTGAGCGGCGCCTTCGATCAGGCCAGGGATGTCGGCCAGCACGAAGCCATATTCGTCCCCCGCCTGGCCCACCTCGACGACGCCCAGATTGGGCACCAGGGTGGTAAAGGGATAGTCGGCAATCTTGGGTTTGGCCGCGCTGACGACCGAGAGCAATGTAGACTTGCCCGCGTTGGGATAGCCCACCAGGCCGACATCAGCGATCAGGCGCAGCTCTAAGGTGAGCCAGCGTTCCTCCCCCGGCTCGCCGTTCTGAGCCTCACGTGGCGCCTGGTGCGTGGCGGTTGCGAAATGCACATTTCCCAATCCCCCGCGCCCTCCGCGCGCCACCATCACGCGCTGGCCCGGCTCAACGAGATCGGCCAGCAGCTCCTGGGTGTCGGCATCGCGCACGACGGTGCCGCAGGGAACGCGCAGGACGATATCCTCCCCTTTGGCCCCGTGCATCTTCTGGCGCGCACCGGCCTCGCCCGAGCCGGCCTTGAAGTGCTGGCGGTAGCGATACTCGATCAGCGTGTTTTGATTCGGGGTAGCCTCGATATAGACGCTTCCACCACGCCCGCCGTCCCCGCCGTCCGGTCCGCCAAACGGCACATATTTCTCCCGGCGGAAATGGATCGAGCCATTCCCTCCGTTGCCCGCTTTGACAAAAATTTTGGTATGATCGTAAAACATGGCCTTTTCTATCGCATTTCTGAAAAGTTCTGTGGGATTAAATTTACCAGGATGTACAGCGATTTGGAGTATATCACATCGACTACCGGCCCGCCAGGGGGAATGGTCCACTTTACGGAGGACAAGCGAGCGGAGAAATGCTATAATTGTGCCAGGCGCGCACACCGAAAGGCTGGCAAGAGGGCATCCCTCGATCTATCAGGAAGCAGGCACGGCCATGCTCAACGCTACTTCTCTTAACGCGGTGAATAGCTCCCGGTTCTCACAGCGATTCGTGAAGCCACTGTATCGGTCCTATTGTTTCGCTAACCTGCCTGCGACAATTCAGTATCTGCTGACCGGCACCGGACAGAGCGCGCTGCCTGCGGATGTCTTTGGCGGCCTGCCCACCCGCTATAATAAGGTGGTGCTGCTCTTTGTCGATGCCTTTGGCTGGCGCTTCTTTGGCCAGTATGCGGAGAAGTATCCCCTGCTCAAAACCTTTCTGCAACAGGGCATGGTCTCTAAATTGACCTCGCAGTTTCCTTCGACCACGCCAGCCCACGTGACCTGCATTAACACCGGCCTGAATGTGGCGCAGAGCGGATTGTATGAATGGAACTACTATGAGCCGCTGGTCGATGCGGTGATCACTCCCTTGCGCTTCTCCTACGCGGGGGATACCAGGCCGGATACCCTGAAAGGCTGCGGGGTTCCGCCTGAAGCTTTCTACCCGGCTCGTACATTTCATCAGATATTGCACAGTCTGGGCGTGCAAAGCCATATCTTCCAGTCTGCGGCCTACAGCCACTCTACCTTCTCTACCCTGATCTTTCGAGGCGCGACCTCGATCTATCCTTTTCGCTCGCTGGAGAATGCGCTGGATGAGTTGACCTTGCACATCGCGGCCAAAGAGGAGAGTCCCGCCTACTATCTGCTGTACTACGATAAGATTGACGCCACCTGCCACTTCGCCGGCCCCGACTCTCAGGACCTGGCGAAGGAGATCGATTACTTCTTCACCATGCTGGAGCAGCGCCTCTATCAGAAGCTGCGCAGGCTCACCGGCGATACACTTTTAATCCTCACCGCCGATCACGGCCAGATCAAGGTTTCGCCGCAGACGACGTTCTACCTCAATCGCGAGATTCCCACCATCGAACGCTACTTGCTCACCAACCGTGCGGGCGCGCCGCTCGTTCCCGCAGGCTCTGCACGCGACTTCTTTTTGCACGTCAAAGAGGAACGGCTCGACGAGGCGCTCGATCTCCTCCGGCGCTCCCTGAGCGGACGCGCGGAGGTCTATCGCACCCGCGAATTGATTGAGCAGAACCTTTTTGGTTCGCCCACTCCCTCGGAGGCGTTTCTCTCACGCGTGGGCAACGTGGTGATTCTGCCCTACGCCCACGAAACCGTCTGGTGGTTTGAAAGTGGCCGCTTCGCCATGCATTTCCAGGGACATCACGGCAATCTCTCGCCCGAAGAGGCGGAGATTCCTTTGCTCCTGCTGCCACTCTGACAGGCCGGCATCCTCCACTCCACGCTGCTAAAGGCCATGATCCAGAGCAGTTTTCGATCGAGCGTTCGATGCGGCTCCTTCAACTCGGGAGGCAGCATGAGGCAGGAGCCAGAGGCTGCCTCTGGCTCCCGTGTCCCGCCCAACAAGCCATCTCAGACTGCTCCGGGTCATGCCAATCAATCATTCATAGCGCAGCACGGTCAGCGGGCGCACGCGCACAGCGCCCCAGGAGACGAGCAGGGCCGTGAGAACCGCCAGCAGGGCCGAGCCGAGGATTAGCCCGATCACGATCAGCCCGTTGACCGAGAAGTTTGAACTGAAGACGAAATGCCCCAGCAGGCTGGTAACAAACGTGACCAGGAGCATCGCCAGCAGCGCACCCAGGCCGCCTATCGTGGCATTCTCGATCAGCACCTCGCCCAGCACGGTCCTGCTTGTGTAGCCGACGGACTTGAGAATACCCAGTTCGCGCCTGCGCTCCAGCATGGCCAGCGCCACTGCGTTGGCGATGATGATGATTCCAGCCAGCAGCGAGAGGCTGGCGATTGTGACCAGGATCAGGATCATGTAGTTGAGATACTGGTCAATAAAGTCGCCGATGTTCGCCAGGTTAAACGAGCCAGCGCCGGGTGCGATCTTCCCGATCTGGGCCAGAGCAGGCTTGACTTTGGCCGGGTCGATCTTCATGTAGAAGATCGATTGCAGCACGCCAGTCGGGCTCAGCGCCTGGACAACGCTTTTGGGCGCGAAGATCTCGCCCAGGGTGAAGTTCAAGCCGGTGGATTGGTAAATGCCAACCACCGTTAGCGTCACCGGCGTCTTTCCCCCGACCGCAATCACGCTAATGGTGCTCCCCACGCCAATCTGCCCTTTGAGCGGCGGTAGATTGGCCAGCGCCCAGGGGATTAATATGTTGTTGCTTCCCGCGTCGCTTGCCTGGAGATTGCGCCCGTCAGTAATTCTCAGCTCGTTGCCCACCGTCGGCAGGCTGCCGTTCGCCACATCGTATCCCTCGACGCTGCTCAGCAGGCTAATCACCCCCACGCGACCGAGCGTGCCAAAGTTGGGATTCTGGGGCGCGTTCTGCAGCACAACCTGGATGGATTGCCCATTGATCTCTGTGGGATTGGCCTGGCCCAGGTAATGCTGCGTGTACTTTTGCAGGCCCGGTATGCTGTTGATATTCTCCTGCAATGCGCTGGCATCGGACCCGCTGGCGTTGGTGATTACGTTGTAGGTCAGGTCGTTGGCAATGGCGCTATCGATCGAGTCGCGCAGGTTCTGCCCGAGCACAAGGATCAGGCCGATCGTAAAGATGCCGACGAAGAGGGCCAGCAACGTGGTCGTGGTGCGCGCACGCTGGCGTCCGAGATTGCGCAGGGCCATCCTGGTATTCGCCTTCCACGTGCGCGGCATCAGCACCATCAAGAAGCCGATGATGGTCAGCGCGAGCAGCAGGAAGCCGAAGCTGGGCAAGACCAGGGCAATCAGAATGGAGACAAGCGCGCATCCGGCAATCAGTCCGAGAAACTTGAGGTTAAAGCGTTCCGGCACCGGCAGCTTGCTCACCACAAGAGCCACCAGGGTAAAGAATCCGCTCAGCAGGAGCAGGAAGATGAAGGTGCCGTAGACGGCGCTGATGCCGAGCACGACATCGTTGAGAATGATTACCGCCATGACGCAGAAGAGCGCCGAGAGCAGCAGCAGCAGCACAATAGTGAGCGCCACACCTCCTGCGCGATGTCCCTCTGGCAGTTCGCGAATCACATTGAGAGGGCGGATATTGGCCGCCTGGACGATCGGCATCAGGCCAAAGATCAGGGCGGTAAACAGACCGATGAGCAGTCCCCCGGCGACCGTTGGCCAGTCGATCTGGAACGGGACATTCAGGCCAAATCCCTGCTGCACGACGCTGCGCACGACGTAGCTCACGCCGATGGCGGCAGCGGAGCCGAGCGCGCCACCGATCAAGCCGAGCAGACCGGCCTCCAGGCCAAAGAGCAGGTAGAGATCCTTGCGCCGATAGCCGGTCGTCTTGAGCATGGCAATCTCGATCTTACGCCGCGAGAGCAGGACCTGCATGGTGTTGACAATGCCGACGCCACCGATCAAGAGCGCCAGCAGGCCGGCGATCTCCAGAAATTTCTTAATGCCATCAACCAGCGATTGACGGGCATTCAGGGCATCGGCGACCGTTTGTGTGCTCACGCCAAAGAAGTGATTGCCGATCTCCTTCGCCGCGCGGTCGGCCTGCGCCGCGCTGGCGGTGGTGATATCGATGGTGTCAAAGGTCAGGAGCGCTTTCGGCAGGGCCTGCTGATAGTAAGACTGCGAGACGAGGATAACTCCCTGGCCGTTATACTGCGCCAGCACGCCGGTGTCGGTGACGATGCCGACGATTTTGACCGCGAGACGCTGGCTGTTCCGCTCGCCGCTGCTGACGTGAAGATCCAGCGTGTCTCCCACTTTCTTATGAAAGGTATCGGCAACGGTCTGATCGATAATCGCCCCCTCACCGGTGAGCAGAGAAGAGATGCTGCCGTCGGCGGGCTGGATGAACGTGGGCGGCGTGACTAACGGATAGACGTTGGGATCGACCAGCAGGACGCTGAAACTGTCCTCGGCGCTGATCGCGTTGCTGAAGGAGCCGGTCAGCCTGCTCACCGCCGTGTAGTTGGTGATCGCTCCGCTGCTCTTCAAACCATCGAAGTAGCTTAGATCGTTCTGCGAAAAGGGATTGGTGAAAGTCGAGACGTTCAGATCTCCCCCGTTGGCGTCGCGCACGTTTGCGGTCAGGGCGTTATTAATCATCAGGCCGACCAGTTGCAGCGCGACGATCGCCATGACTCCAACGGCCACGCAGAAGAAGGCCAGCAGAGTGCGCTGGCCGCCCCGCGACAGTGAGCGCGAGGTGTAGTTGAAGTACATGGATGTCTTCATTTCGGCACACTCCCACCAACCTCTTCAATGCCGGCGATCCTGCCATCCACAAGGCGAATAGAGCGATCGGCGTGCGAGGCAACGACGGGATCGTGGGTGGCGATGATGAAGGTCTTGCCGGTCTCCTGGCGTAAGTACGCGATCAGTTGCAGCAGCTTCTCGCCGTTTTTTGCATCCAGGTTGCCGGTCGGCTCATCGGCGATGACAAAGGCCGGATCGGTCGCCAGGGCCCGCGCGATGGCCACGCGCTGCTGCTCCCCGCCGGAGAGCTGGTTGGGCCGGTGCGAGAGGCGGTGCGAGAGGCCCACCAGGTCGAGCAGTTCTCTGGCACGCGCGGAAGGCGAGCCTTTGTGCTTGCCTACATAAAGCGGGACCTCGACGTTCTCCTGCGCGGTCAGCGTGGGGATGAGGTTGAAAGCCTGAAAGACCATGCCAATCTTGTTGTTGCGCACCTCGGCCAGCTTGCCCTCGCTCATGCGCGTAATGTCCACGCCGTCGATGAGCACCTGGCCGGTGGTGGGATTGTCCAGGCCCGCGATAATGCCCAGCAGCGTGCTCTTGCCGGACCCCGATGGGCCGACAATTGAGACGAACTCGCCGCTGAAAATCTGGAAGCTGATGCCCCTGAGGATATCGATATGCTCGCGTCCCAGCGGCAGAACTTTCGTGATCTCACGCACGTCCATGACCACCCGACGCTCGGCGTCCCGGATCGCTATCTCTCCCTGACGCCCCACGATCGTGTTTTCTTCCATTGATAACTCCGCTTTCTGTAATCCATGTCTTGAAGAACAGGATGCCGTTCTGTATATACGCTCACTTGCATTTGAGAGTTCCGGGCACAACAATGGCCCTCCTTAAATCATATACGTCTCGCATCGCCAGAAACAAATTGGCGCTCCCTCCTCATCGCTGATATAGCAATATGCCATAAGATATATAACATATTGCTATTGATTTTGTCAAGCGGTCCGTCCCGGTGAGACGTGGGATTACAGGGTTCGGGGTCGCTGAACTGGACGAACTTTGTAGCTCTTTTTCGTATGAGCGAGACAAGAACGTACCACTGTGCATTAGGTATGCTGAACCTATGCATAGCAGATTTTCAGCGAGAGGAGGAGGTCCAAAAGAGCCTGTTTTGTCAGGCGACGAAAGTCACAGGCCACTCCCCCAAATGCTATTCAGGATAGGCAAGCGGGAGCAGGTATGCTATACTGCGTTCAATCATCAGCACTCACAGTCAGCGCGTGTACACGTATTTATATACGAGATACTTAGTGAGGGGAAACAATACCTATGCGTCGAGGAACTCTTTCACTCCTCTTGTTTATCATTCTCCTGGCGGCGGGGGCCGGCTATGTTGTCTGGCCCAACAATCCAGGGTTAAACATTCCTTTCCTGGGCATCAGCAACCCCCTGAAGGTTCACCTGGGCCTGGACCTGCAGGGCGGCCTCAGCTTGCAGCTCGCGCCAACGGGCTACGACAAGAACATGAGCATGGCGGACCTGCAGAACAGCGTCTCCACGGCTGAGACGCAGATCGCCCAGCGCGTGGGCGGCGGCCTGGGCGTGAACGATGCGACTATTCGCCTGCAAACGGTCAATGGCCTACCCGGCCTGCTGGTTGAGCTGCCCGGCCTGAACAGCGGCGACCAGCAAGCGGCTATCGACTCGCTCACCAAAAGCGGCAAGCTGGAGTTCTGGGCCACAGGCGCGAATTCTGTG
>Ga0070740_10001228_pt1 | contig 37299 bp, 26 predicted proteins | sample Coa_R2_FD_67286 | JGI IMG/M metagenome (GOLD analysis project Ga0070740, IMG submission 67286) | Surface soil microbial communities from Centralia Pennsylvania, which are recovering from an underground coalmine fire - Coalmine... | ecosystem: Environmental > Terrestrial > Soil > Unclassified ... | reverse complement strand
TCGCGCATTGAGGATGACCAGGATGCTAGCGCGAAGCCGAATTTTGACGCCTTAATGGCCCTCAGTCGGAAGGCTTCCGGAACGCAGCACCCCCTTGTCATGAGCATCTGGAAAGCGGATGACCAAAACCAGAGCTTTTCACAGCAAGGGGATGATTGGATCTTGCAGCGCAAGATGGGCGATACCAACTTGGCCATGATCGTTATCGGAAAAGCTTCGGCGTAGCTCACTCCCGAATCAAAGCAAATAGCGCTAAAAGCTGATGCCAAGCTCCGGTCCGAGGAACAGCCATTTATCTTTTGTCTCCACTGGCGGAATGTCCTGGATCGGCTCGCCGTCGGTGTGCGCGCGGTACATTTTCGCCGTGACGCTGAGGCGAAAGTGGCCGCCGCGGTCGATCGAGCCGCCTACGCTGGCGAGCGCGTAATAACCCCAGCCTGATCTGGATGTGCACACCGGGCAATCAATTCGGTAATAGGAACTGGGCTGGTGTATGCGCTCGGAGTAGTGCAGATACGCGCCCCCCGCGCCGCCCGAAATCCAGAAGCGGCGCACAGGCAGTATGACGCGTCCGCCGAAGGGAATGAAAAACTCGTAGTCGCGGATTCGCTGGTATCCGAATCCTGTGTAAAGGTAATCTTTGACCCCGGCCGCATGGAAGGCGGTATCGAGGCCGACATCGGCTTGCAAATTGGGAAGAAAGCGGTATCCATAGCCGATGCTCAGGGCGCCCGTATCGCCCATTCCGGCGGCGATGTCTCCGCGCGGCCGTGCCAGCCCCCCGCCGATTACGAAATTGTTTTTGGGGTACCATGCCTGTCCCAACAGAGGCAGTCCCGCCGCCGCCGCCGACAAGCATAGAAGGGCTTTCATATCAACAAGGGACGCGTCCGCCGGAGGGCGCGTTTCGCCAGCCCGGCCTCGCGCGCCGGATTCGAATTGGTCTTGTCTCCGCCGGCCGCCCGGCTGAACTGGCCGCCGCCGCGCCGAATTCGGTGCGGCGAGACTGGTGATCAGTTGCGATTTACAGTAGAGTATGTACAAACGGAGGAGGGTTCTCAGGACCCATGTTGGGGAAGCGCGTGGCGCGCCTGGCTGTCCTGTTAGCCGGGCCAATCGTCGTTTGCTGCGCCCTGTCGGCAAACGACTCTGCAGTTTCGGGCGCGAACTGCACATTTAAAGCCGATCCGGACCGCTTTCTTTCCGCTCAGTCCAGAGCGCGAAATGAAATCGTTGCCAGAACCGCAAAGTTTCGGCGGGCAGGCGATGCGCCGCCCCCGCGGACAGTCGATGCGCGTTCCATCCCGCACCGCAACTTCATTGACGATGAGATCTTCGGAAAGCTCGCTGCGATGAATGTCCCATCGGCGCCCTTGTCTTCCGACGAGGAGTTTTTCCGCCGCATCCACCTCGACCTGACGGGCCGCCTTCCCAGCCCCGCGGCTATCCGTGCGTTCGTCGCCGATTCCGACCCCGGCAAGCGCGACCGCGTTATTGATCAACTGTTGTTCTCGCCGCAGTTTGTCGACAAATGGGTGATGTGGCTGGGCGATCTGGTGCGAAATTCGGCCACAAACGCGACTTCCTACAGCCCGGAACAGTTGCAGGGGCGCACCAAATTCTACAAATATCTCTGGGATTCGCTCATGGACCAGAAATCGCTGCGCGACATAGCCTGGGAGATCGTGATCGCCAACGGCAACAACTACGACGAGAACTCCGGGCAGGTGAATTTCATTTCCAGCGCAGGCGCGCCCGGCGGTCCCGCACAGGATACCTATGATGCAATGCTGGTGAAATCGGCGACGGCGTTCCTCGGCCTGTCCCACTACGATTGCCTGCTGTGCCACAACGGCCGCGGCCATCTGGATCAGATCAGCCTGTGGGGGGCGAACACAAGCCGGCTGGATGCGCAGCGGATGGCGGCTTTCTTCTCGCGCACCAATCTCACGCGCTGGGCTCCGCCGCCCGGCACGCCGCAAGATGTCGCCTCCCAGATGTATTACTACAACAGCTATTCGGTGAGTGAGGTGTTCAACCGCTCCTATGGGCTGTCCACCAATTACGGCAATCGCCCGAACCGGACCCCGGCCGGCAACCTGACCAGCATCACCCCGGTTTACCGGAACGGACAGACCCCCCAGGATCCCGGCTGGCGCAGCGAGTTCGGCCGGTTTATGGTGGACGATCCGATGTTCGCGGTGAATTTCGCAAATCGTTTATGGAAACAGATGTTCGGTTTGGGACTGGTGGAACCCGTCGATGGGCTCGATCCCGCACGGCTCGATCCGGCCAACCCTCCCCAAAGCCCCTGGACTCTGCAGGCGAGCCATCCCGTGTTGCTTCAGAAATTATCGAAATCGTTCGTCGATACCTGGTACAACCTCCGCGAGACGCTGCGCATCATCGTCAGTTCGTCCGCCTACCAGCTGAGTTCGCATTACGATGACGCCGTCTGGAATGCGTCGTATGTCCCGCTCTTTGCTCGTCATTATCCACGGCGGCTGGATGGCGAAGAAGTGCACGACGCGATCTGCTCCGCCACCGGCGTTTTTAACAAATACACGCAATTCGGCTGGGGTGGAACGGTCAGCTATGCCATGCAGCTGCTCGATTCCGTAGAGCCTCGGAATAATCTCGGAAACGCGCAGGTCTTCATGAATTATTTTTTCCGGGGGAATCGGGACACTACGCCGCGCATGCAGGCGAGTTCGTTACAGCAGGAGCTGGCGCTGATGAACGATACCTTCGTCACCGCCAAGCTGAAGATGAACGCCTCGCCAGCGCTGCAAGCCATCGCCAGGCTGCAAACCAACGACGCAATCATCGATGAGCTGTGGTTGACGTTCCTTTCCCGCCTGCCCACCAGCTATGAGCGCGGGCGCGCTTCATCGTATCTTGCGGCGGCAGCTACAGCGGCGCAACGGAACGCCGCGATCGAAGATCTTGCCTGGGTGCTGGTGAATAAAGTCGATTTTCTGTTCAGCTATTGAGAGGCCGCACAGATGAAGGATCGGTTTGGCGTGGATTGGAGCAAAACTCGGGGATCAGTATTTTGGCGGCGTCCGATACTTGGCAGACGGACGTTTTTTCGCCACATTGCCGCTGCTGTGAGCGGGTATTGGCTGGCTCCCGGGCGGCCCATGGAGACAGTCGCAAAAGCAGCGGTCACGCCCGTCGGAACGGCGAAGAATTGCATCTTTATTCTGCTGACCGGCGCGCCCAGTCACACGGACACATTCGACTTAAAAGAAGGATCCTGGACGCCGTCCTATTTCAACCCGACCAGCTATGGCGACATACGGTTCCCGCAAGGGCTGATGCCTAACGTCGCGGCTCATCTGGACTCGATTGCGCTGCTCCGGTCGGTTCGAGCCTGGAATACCGCACACCCCCTGGCTCAGACATGGGTGCAGTTGGGGCGGAATCCGGCATCGGGATTATCGAAAATCGCGCCCCATATCGGCTCCGTGGTTGCCCTGGAGCTGGGGCCGAAGTCGCCAAACCAGATCCTGCCGCCATTTATTTCTCTGAATGCGAGTTCCGGGCCCGATCAGGGCTACTTGCCGCCTCAATACGGGCCGTTTTATGTCAGTCCGGGAGGCGGCGGCCTGGCGAACACGCGCCACCCCGACGGCGTCACCGCATTCAATCGCCGCTACGCTATGCTTCAGGACATCGACGCCGAATTGCGTTCCGACCCGGCGATCGGCGGTGAGGCTGAGGACGTCGTTGTGAATGGCGAAAAGGCCCGCGGGCTCATGTATAACCCGGCGGTTGACGCCATCTTCAATTTCGACGCGGCGACGAAGGCGGCTTACGGCAACTCCTCATTCGGCAACGCCTGCATAACGGCCCGAAACCTGATTCGCGCCGATCTTGGCACGCGCTTCATCCAAATCAGTTTCGGGACGTGGGACCACCATACGTCAATTTATGCGCCCAATGCAAACCTTCAGGCCATGTCGCGTCAATTCGACGCGGCGTTCGGCCAGCTCCTGGCGGACTTGAAACAGGACGGCTTGCTGGATCAGACGCTTGTGCTGGCGTTGGGCGAGTTCGGCCGCACGGTCGGTCCGCTCAATGCGAATGGCGGTCGCGATCATCACGTCCAGCAAACAGTTGTATTTGCCGGCGCGGGAATCAGAGGAATGAGGGCGATCGGCAGCACCAACGCCTCCGGATCCGACATCGCCGAGCCGGGTTGGTCGCGCAATCGCGAAGTCAAGCCTGAAGACATCGAGGCCACGATCTACTCAGCCCTGGGGATTGATTGGACCACAGTGCGCCACGACGATCCGTTAAATCGCGGCTTCGAGTACGTCCCGCAGACCGGCCCGGTCGAGTATGGCCCCGTCAACGAGTTGTGGTCATAAGCCGGTTACCGCTTCGCCGGTCTGCGGAACAGCGTCAGGCTGGCAAGAAACGCGACCAGCGCGCCAACAGTGAGCCACACGGCACGGGCAAATCCTTCGCCCATGGGGTAGTAATACGAGGAAAAGAAGTAGCCTCGCACCATCAGAATCAGCACCACCAGGGTCCAGAACGGAAACAAATAGCGAAACGCGCCGGTCACGGCTAAAATGACCGACAGCATGCCGATTATGCTGAGCGAAAAAACCCACCAGGTGAGCGCTGCGCCAGTCCACGGGAGCATTCCCAGGTTGAGATTGTGCACGCCGCTCGCAATTGTCACCACCGACAGAAGAAATAAAAATAAGGCCAGAAGAAATTCGAATAAGTATGCATATGCGCGGAATATCCGTCCGACCATTTTTAAGTGGGCCTCCTGTTAGGGGAACATGCCATTGTATCAGCGGAAGGGCCCGGCATGATCGGCCGGCGCTAACTGCTTGACTGTGCTACATTATGCAACTTACAATGTGAGACGAGGGGATTTGTCCTCAGCAAGTATGGGACCAACGTCCTCCACGGCGAGAAAATTCGAAATCCTGCACGCTATCGTCAAGGCGTACATTGAGACCGGGGAGCCGGTTGCGTCGCGCAGCATTTCGCGCGCCCGGAAGGACCATCTGAGTCCAGCCTCTGTGCGAAATGTGATGGCGGATCTGTGCGATGAGGGTTATCTCGCGCAGCCGCATACCTCCGCAGGACGGGTTCCGACTCAGAAAGCCTTTCGGAGTTATATCAATAGCTTGATGGCCACCAACCGGCTTCTTACGGCGGAGCTTGCCCGTCTCCGAGCGGAACTGGACGAAGCTGGCACCATGGAAGGTCGCGTTGAGCGCACCTCGCGCATGCTGACGGACATGACGCGCGGCGTCGGGATCGTCGCGGCCATCCCATCCGGCAGCCAGACGCTGGACCAAGTGGAGCTGCTGGCGGTTGGAAACCGCCGGGTGCTGATGATCCTGGTGACGAAGGATGGCGCCGTGCGGCAGCGCCTTGTGGTTCTCGATGAGCCAATCAGCCAGCAACAGTTGGAGTCCATTCGGAACTACGTGAACCGCGAGTTCAGCGGGTGGACGCTGGAAGCCACCCGCCAGGAACTGGTACGCCGTCTGGAGCAGGAGAGCGCCGCTTATGACGCCATTCTGCGTCATTTGATGGTGTTGAATTCCAAAGGCTTGCTGGAGATTGGGCTGAGTCCGGAAATCCACCTCGAAGGGGCGAGCAATCTGATTGGTCTCGACCTTCACCTCACCCGCGAGAAAACGCGGGAACTTTTCCAGGCGCTTGAAGAGAAGAAGCGGCTGCTCCAGCTCCTCGAGCGGTTTCTCGAAAGCGCGGATGGCGAACTGGCCGTTCATGTCGGTCTTGGCGAGGCGCACCCCAGCATGTCCGAGCTGTCGCTGATCGGACTTTCGGTGCTGCTGCCGGCAGGCATCCGGGCGAAGGTTGCCGTTCTTGGCCCGATGCGAATGGATTACGGCCGCGTTATGTCCGCTGTTTTGCACGTCGGCCAAGCCCTGCGCTCCGTCGCATAGCGCACGCGTGCTCTGGACGCTTACTTTCTAAGGACGAATTCCCCCATAGTTGTTACCCTGAAGGTAGGTAGAGGTATGGAAACCAATAATACCAGCGTGGACGTCAGGGATGGTCAGACTGGCGCCGAAGTGAGCAGCGATACCGCCGTGATCGTCGATCCGGCGGCTCAGCTCGCGTCGATCACCGCCGAGCGGGATCAACTGGCCGCCGAGCGTGCAGAATTGCACGACCGCTACCTGCGGCGTCAGGCCGAATTTGAGAACTTTCGCCGACGGGTCGAACGGGAAAGCGCTGAATTCAAACAATATGCTGCAAGCGAAGCGATTCAGGCGATGCTTCCGATCATCGACGATTTCGAGCGCGCTTTAAAACAGGAGAGCTCCGACAAAGAATATCAGCGGGGCATCGAATTGATTTACCAGAGGATGATGGACGCGCTGAGGAAGCTCGGGCTGGAGCCGATCTCTGCGGCAGGGCAGAGTTTCGATCCGTATATTCATCAGGCCGTCGAACGGGTCGAGACCGAGGACGCGGACGACCACACCGTCGTTGAGGAATTTCAACGCGGTTACAACTTCAAGGGACGGCTGTTGCGCCCGGCCATGGTGAAAGTCGCGGTCAAGCCCTCTTCGAGGTCCTGATTTCCGCCGTTATATAGTAGAGGAACGCTGGACCGGCCATTATCAACGTGACCAAGCGGGATTACTACGAAATTCTCGGCGTGAGTCGCGACGCCGACGAGCAGGCGATCAAGAGCGCTTACCGCAAGCTGGCGCTCAAGTACCATCCCGACCGCAATCCCGGCAATCCGGAAGCCGAGGAGAAGTTCAAGGAAGCTGCCGAAGCTTACAGCATCTTGAGCGATGCGCAGAAACGCGCTGCTTATGACCGCTTCGGTCATCAGGGCGTCGCAGGAGCGGCCGCCGGCGGCTTTGACGCCTCGGTGTTTCAGGATTTCAGCGACATATTCGGAGATCTGTTCGGTTTCGGCGATTTATTCGGCGGCGGCGCGCGCCGTCGCAACCGCCCTCAACGCGGCGACGACCTCCGCTACGATCTGGAAATCAACCTGGAGGACGCGATCCGCGGAATGAGCATCGAGATCCAGGCGCCAAGGCTCGAACCGTGCCGGCATTGTCATGGCGCCGGCGCGGAACCCAACGATGGCCTGGCGACTTGCCCGTTGTGCCACGGCCGCGGCGAGATCGTCTTTCAGCAGAGCTTTCTTTCTGTTCGCCGGACATGCAACCAGTGCGGAGGACTCGGCAAGATCGTGCGTCGGCCGTGCCGGGAATGCCGCGGCGAGGGGCACATCCGCAGCGACCGGAAGCTCAAGGTAAATATCCCGCCTGGCGTCGACAACGGAACACGCTTACGTCTCGCCGGCGAGGGCCAGTACGGCGCAAATGGGGGGCCGCCAGGCGACCTCTACGTCATTGTGCGCGTGAAGGAACACCCTGTCTTTACCCGCGATGGCGATGATTTGCATTGCAAGGTGCCAGTAAACGTCGCGCAAGCCGTCCTGGGCGCCGAGGTGGACGTCCTCACATTTGATGGCCTTCAGACCGTTAAAATTCCCGAGGGCGCGCAAAGCGGATCCACCGTGCGTTTGAAGGGTCTGGGCGTCCCCCGGCTTGACGGTTACGGCCGGGGCGATTTGTTCGTTCACGTTGACGTCAAGATGCCGACCAAGCTGACCAAAGAGCAACGGAAATTGTTCGAGCAGTTGCGTGACCTCCTCCCCGCCGAGAACGAGCCAGAAGATAAGGGCTTGTTCGAAAAGGTCAAGGACTATTTCGTATAAGCGCCTGTTTGGCCAGCCCTGCATCTGAATGCCAGTGATGTGCAGAACATCGCCGTCCAGTACGCCGTGCGCTCGAACACCGGCGCAAACGGCGCTCCGAAGAGCCCACCTCAATGAAAACTCGCGTCTTACGTATATGTTTGCGGCGCTGGCCGCGGGACAGGGGCGTAGAAATTCGGCGCCTATGTTCTTACGAGTAAAGGGAGGCGGCCCCAAGTGAGTCTTAGAGCCGCTCTCCTAGGATGGCCGCTCGACCCGCGCAGCGAGCCACAGGAGCCGTCGATTACAGGATCTCTTCTGACCAATTCTCGAGGATGTGTTTGACCGCGCCCGTGAATTGATCGGCCAGGGCCCCATCGATGAGCCGGTGGTCAAAGGTTAAGGCAAGATAACATACTGATCGGATGGCGATTGCGTCCTCAACCACAACGGGCGTTTTCTCGACCGAACCGACGCCCAGAATGGCTACCTGCGGCTGGTTGATGATGGGAGTGGCGAACACGCTGCCGAAGCTTCCGAAGTTGGTGATCGAGAATGTTCCGCCCTGCACTTCATCGGGCTTGAGCTGGCGCGAACGGGCGCGCGTCGAAAGATCAACAATCGCGCGTTGCAGGCCGACAATATTTTTTTCGTCGGCGTTGCGGATGACCGGCACAATCAGCCCGTTCTCGAGCGCAACGGCGATCCCGATATTGATGTCATTGTGGTAGATGATGTTCGTTCCCTCGATAGAGGCGTTCACGATGGGGAACTGACGCAAGGCGGCGCTGGCCGCTCGCGTAACAAAGGGCAGGTATGTCAGTGAGAAACCGTACCGCCGCTGAAAATCCGCTTTGTAGCGCTCGCGCATTCGCGCAACCTTGGTCATATCCACCTTGTGGACGGTGGTGACATGGGCGGAAGTGCGCTTGGAGAACACCATGTGCTCGGCAATTTTCTGCCGCATGGTGCTCATCGGCTCGATGCGGGCGCGTGGGGCCTCGGCCCGGGGCAGCGGCGGGAGTTCCTGCTCCGCGGGCGGCGCGGGCGGCATCGCGGGCGCCTGCGCGGCGCGCGCGGGTTCGCCATAAGCTGGAGCCGTTACGCTCGCAACCGTGCGAGCCGCCTGCTGCGACATGTAGTTCTCGAGGTCCTGTTTGGTGATGCGTCCCCCGGCGCCGGTTCCCCGGATCTGGCGCAAATCGATATTGAACTCCCGCGCCATTTTCCGAACCAGCGGCGACAGCGGGCCTGGCGGCTCCTCCGCCGGAACGGATGGCGCCGCGGCCGCCGCCGCGGGTTGCGGCGCGTTGATATCCTCCCGCGACGACGCGGGCGGGGGAACCGGCGTTGGCGTTATGCTTTCGGCCGCTGCGCGCCGCGGCTCCGGCGCTTGTTCGGCTGGCGAGGCGGTTGCGCCTCCCGCTGCGCTGCGCGCCGATGGAGCGACATCACTCCCCTGACCGTCGCCGGATTCGTCAATTCGCCCGACCACGGTGTTAATGCCCACGGTCTTGCCTTCCTCAACCAAGACCTCTTTCAGAATGCCCGCCGCTGGCGCCGGGATCTCCGTGTCGACCTTATCCGTGGAGATCTCAAAAAGCGGTTCATCGCGCTCCACGCGCTCACCGGGCTTTTTCAGCCATTTGGTCAATGTGCCTTCGACAATGCTCTCCCCCATCTGGGGCATGACGACATCAATCATTTTTTCTCCCGTATCAGGCCGGTCCCGCCGGCTCTGGCGCTGCCTCTGTTATTTCCATTTCGAACTGGCGGCTCAAGCCGCCGATCACAGCTTGAACAACTTCCGCGCGGCAAGCCCGCGACCCGAGTTGTCGCATCGAGGTCACCGGTTTCGACAACCCGCACGGCACAATGTAATGGAAATAGTTCAAATCGGTATCAACGTTCAGCGCAAAGCCGTGGGATGTCACCCAGCGGCTGATGTGTACGCCGATTGCTGCGATTTTCGCGTCCTCGACCCAGACCCCAGTCAGGCCGGGTATGCGCCCGGCCCGGATTCCGAATCCGGCCAGCGCGTCAATAATCGCCTGCTCGATGCCGCGCACATAGGCGACAACATCGCGCTTCCATTCTCGCAAATCCAGAATCGGGTATCCGACGATTTGGCCCGGTCCGTGATACGTCACGTCCCCGCCTCGATCCGTCAGATGGAATTCGACTCCGGCGCGCGCCAGCAATTCTTCGCTCGCCAATAGGTTCTCGCGCCGCCCGTTGCGACCCATGGTGACCACGTGCGGGTGTTCGACGATCAGCAGCTGGTCGGCGATCTCGCCGCGTTTCCGGCGGTTTACAAGCTCGCGTTGAATCGCGAGCGCTTCGGCGTAGCTGATACGCCCAAGATCGCGAACCTCACATCTGCGCATCACGATGCTCCTGCCGACCCCTGCTCCGCGTATCCGCGTCACCTCGGCCTGGACCGCTTAAATGTTGATCGCGAGCCCGTATACCGAATTGAATGCATCTCCCAGGGCCTCGTAGATGGTGGGATGCGCGTGAATTGTGCTCATCATCGTTTCTACCGTGGCTTCGGCCTCCATTGCAGTGACAGCTTCGCTGATCAGCTCGAAAGCCTCCGGTCCGATGATGTGCACGCCGAGAATTTCGCCCCACTTTTCCTCAGATACGACCTTGACGAAGCCCTCATGCTTTCCGAGAATGCTCGCCTTGCTGTTGGCGACAAACGGAAACTTTCCTACCTTCACCTTAAAGCCCTGCGCCCGCGCCTGCGCCTCGGTCAGACCGACGCTGCCGATCCCCGGATCCGTGTACGTGGCGCCAGGAATGCGGTTCTTATTGACCGGTCGCACGCTTTTTCCGGCGATATGGCCGACTGCAACCAGCCCCTCCATGCTGGCGACGTGCGCCAGTTGCGGAGTGCCGAGGACGACGTCGCCTATGGCGTAAACGCCGGGCTCGCCCGTGCGCTGGTAATCGTCAACTTTGATGAACCCGCGATCGGTGGCGATGCGCGTGTTTTCAAGGCCTATGTTCTCAGTGACTGGCTTGCGGCCCACGGCGACCAGCAGCGTCTCTGCCTGCATGTCCTCGCGCTTGCCGTTGGCCAGCGTGACCGTAAGCCGCACGCATCCGTCCATTTTTTGAATGTCTTCCGCTTTGGCGCCCGTTTCGACTCGAATTCCGTTCTTTCTGAAATGCTTTTCGAGCTCCTTGGACACCTCCTCGTCTTCCACTGGCACGATGCGGGGCAGCATCTCCAGAATCGTCACTTTGGTCCCGAAGCGGCTGAAGATCGAGCCAAACTCGACCCCGACTGCGCCTGCCCCGATGATGATCATGGTCTTCGGAATCGCCGTCAGGTTCAGAATCTCGATGTTCGTCAGGATACGGTGGGGGTCCGGCGTCAGACCGGGAAGCATGCGCGCGTCGGATCCCGTCGCCACGATGATGTTTTTGGCTTCGATGGTCTGCGCGCCCTTATCGGAAGTGACTTCAATTTTCCCATTGCCTTTCAGCCGGCCATAGCCCTTGATCCACTCCACTTTGTTCTTCTTCATGAGCGCTTCCACGCCCTTGGCGTGCTTGGCGACAATTTTGTTCTTGCGTTCGTTGACCAGTCTGAAATCGAGGCGGGGATTGTCGCAGTGGATGCCCTGCTCCTCGGGATTCAGAAAGTATTCCCAAACATCGGCGGCGTGCAACATGGCTTTCGTGGGAATACAGCCGACATGCAGACAGGTGCCGCCAAGTTTGGGATCTTTTTCGATGATGGCGGTCTTAAGCCCGTACTGGCCGGCGCGCACCGCCGCTGTGTAGCCGCCCGGACCGCTGCCAATAATCACGAGATCGTAGGTCATTGTGCCTCTTCAGTTTAACAAGGGGCTCGGTCGAACCCCGATATTCGGCTCCGAATGAAGAGCCAGTCGGATGGCGGAAGGCTGTTCGATTCCTGTTGCGCCGGCGTTTGCGCTCCGCCGGCGCCGGCAGCATGCTGCGGGCCCTGCTCAATGCTGTCCCGGACATCGCCGTCCGCGTCTGTGATTACGAATCGAAACGCGCGCTAGGACCCCGACCCCGCCGGCGCTTCCGCCTCAGCATGGATCTCCTGCAGGCTCCATACGCGAATTGGATCCTTGCGCCGCGCCGCCACCGCCTCTACCGCCGCCCGCGCGCCGCTCATGGTGGTGATGATCGGAACCCGCCATGACACCGCCGTCCTGCGAATTGCCTGTTCGTCGCTGAAGGCGGTTGCGCCGCTCGTGGGCGTGTAGATCACCAGTTGTACCGACCCCGCCTTCATCAGATCCACGACATTCGGACGGCCTTCGTTGACTTTGAACACCACCTTGCATTTCACTCCAGCGGCCTGAATCAGCGACGCCGTCCCGCGCGTGGCCGCGATGCTGAACCCGAGTTCGGCGAATCTTTTTGCAAGCTCGGCCGCCGCAGGCTTGTCCCGGTCATTCACGCTGAAGTACACTTCCCCTTTGTCCGGAATGGGCGTCCCTGCGCTGAGCTGAGCCTTGCCGAAAGCTTCGCCAAAACTCTCCCCGACGCCCATCACTTCCCCGGTCGATCGCATCTCTGGTCCCAGGGCGGGATCCACGCCGGGAAACTTGTTGAAGGGAAATACGGGCGATTTGACGAAATACTTGCCGCCGAGCTCCAGCATGCCGGATGTGACTCCGCCGGTCAGCGCCCCCAAGTCCCGCAGCTTGTGTTTCAGCATGAGCGCTACCGCGACCTTCGGCAGCGGCACTCCGGTCGCCTTGCTGACATACGGAACCGTGCGCGACGCCCGCGGATTCACTTCGAGTACATACACCCTTCCATCCTTCACGGCATATTGCACGTTCATCAGGCCGACCACGTGCAGCGCGCGCGCCAGCCGCGCCGTGTAATCCTGAATCGTCTGGCGGACGCTCTCCGACAGCGTGATCGGCGGCAGGACGCAGGAGCTGTCGCCGGAATGAATGCCCGCCTCCTCGATGTGCTCCATGATTCCTGCGATGAGCACATCTTCGCCGTCGGAGAGCGCGTCCACATCAACTTCCGTCGCGTCTTCGAGAAACCGGTCGATCAGCACAGGGCGCTGCTGCGAAAACACTACCGCTTCTTGCATATAGCGCCGCACCGTGTCCTCCTCATAGGCGATCACCATTGCGCGGCCGCCCAGCACGTAGCTGGGCCGCACCAGCACAGGATATCCGAGCTGGCGCGCGACGGCGCACGCCTGCTCGACGTTGGTCGCGGCGCCGTTGGGCGGCGACGGAATCCCGAGCTCATCGAGCAGTTTGCCAAACAGCTTGCGATCCTCGGCCAGATCAATGTCGTCCGGATCCGTCCCGATAATCGGCACGCCCGCGCGCTTCAGCGGCAGCGCAAGCGTCAACGGCGTCTGCCCCCCGAACTGGACGATTACTCCTTCCGGTTTCTCCGTATCGTAAATGTTCAGCACTTCTTCGAGCGTTAGCGGCTCAAAATACAGCCGGTCGCTTGTGTCATAGTCGGTCGAGACCGTTTCGGGGTTGCAGTTCACCATGATGGACTCGTACCCGAAGTCCTGCAGCGCGAACGACGCGTGGCAGCAGCAGTAATCGAACTCGATGCCTTGTCCGATGCGGTTCGGACCGCTGCCGAGAATCATGATTTTTCTCCGGTCGCTCGGGTCCGCTTCCGACTCCGATTCGTAGCTCGAATACAGATACGGCGTGAAGCTCTCGAACTCCGCCGCGCAGGTATCCACGCGGTTAAAGACAGGGGTGACGCCGAGTTCCTTGCGCCGCGCGCGCACTTGAAGCGGCTCGACGCCCCACATGCGCGCAAGCGTGGCGTCAGAAACACCCTCGCGCTTGGCTCGAGCGAGGGTTTCCTTGGAGGCGGTCTCGAGCGACGCCCGGGCTAATTCAGTTTCGAACTCCACCAGATCGCGAATTTGTTTGAGGAACCACGGGTCGATTTTCGTGTACCCGTGCACCTCCTCGACGCTGAACCCGTTCTGGAACGCGAAGTGGATATAGCCGAGCCGCTCCGGATTCGGCGTGATCAGACGCGGTTTAATCAGCGCCGGGTCGTATTGGGTCGCGCTCTCACTCTTGCCCGTTTCGAGGCTGCGGATTCCCTTGTTGAGAGCCTGCTTGAACGTCCGCCCGATCGCCATCACTTCGCCGACCGATTTCATTTGCGTGCCCAGCACGGGCTCGGCGCCAGGAAATTTCTCAAACTGCCAGCGCGGTATTTTCACCACCACGTAGTCGATGGTCGGCTCGAAGCAGGCCGGCGTTTTGCGCGTAATATCATTCTTGATTTCGTCCAGCCGGTAGCCGACCGCCAGCTTCGCGGCGATCTTCGCGATCGGGAATCCCGTGGCTTTCGAAGCCAGCGCCGAGCTTCGCGAGACTCGCGGATTCATCTCCACGATCACCATACGGCCGTCGGCCGGATTGATCGCAAACTGCACGTTGGAGCCGCCGGTGTCGACGCCAATTTCCCGCAGACAGGCGAGCGCGGCGTCGCGCATCATCTGGTATTCGCGGTCGGTCAGCGTCTGCGCGGGCGCGACGGTGATGGAATCCCCCGTGTGCACGCCCATGGGATCGAAATTCTCGATCGAGCAGACGATAATGGCGTTGTCGGCGACATCGCGCATGACCTCCAGCTCGAACTCCTTCCAGCCGAGCACGCTCTCTTCGATGAGAACTTCGTGAACCGGCGATAACTCGAGACCCCGGCTGAGGATCTGCTCGAGATCCTCGGTGTTATACGCAATGCCGCCGCCCGTCCCCCCCAGCGTGAAGCTGGGGCGCAGGATCACCGGATATCCGATGCGCGAAGCGAACGCGATGCCGTCGTGCACGTTGTTAACCAACGTGGATTCGGGTAAATCCAGCCCGATTTTACGCATCGCATCCTTGAACATCAGCCGGTCTTCGGCCTTTTTGATGGCCTTCAGGTTCGCCCCGATCAGTTGGACGCCGTAGCGCTCAAGGACCCCCGCTTCGGCGAGCGCGACGGAGAGGTTCAGCCCAGTCTGGCCGCCCACCGTGGACAACAGCGCATCGGGCCGCTCTTTTCGGATCACCTCTTCGGCAAACGCGACGCTCAGCGGCTCTACGTACGTCTTGTCCGCCAGATTGGGATCCGTCATGATTGTCGCCGGATTCGAATTGATAAGAATCACTTCGTATCCGTCGGCTCTCAGCGCCTTGCACGCCTGCGCGCCTGAATAGTCGAATTCGCACGCCTGCCCGATGACGATCGGCCCCGATCCGACGATCAGAATGCGGTGAATGTCGTTTCGCCTGGGCATCCTAACGGCCCTTGTGTTCCTGCATCAGCCGCAAGAAATCTTCAAACAGATAGTGCGAGTCATGCGGGCCCGGCGCTGCCTCGGGGTGATATTGGACGCAGAATATCGGATAGTTGCGATGTCGGAATCCCTCGAGAGTCTCATCGTTCAAATTCACGTGGGTGAGCTCTACCTCGTTGGCATTCAATGAATCCGCATCCACGGCGAAGCCGTGATTGTGGGATGTGATTTCCACCTTGTTGGTGAGCTTGTTCAGAACGGGATGGTTGGCGCCGCGGTGCCCGAATTTCAACTTGTACGTCTTCCCGCCGAGCGCCAGTCCAAGAACTTGCTGGCCCAGGCAGATGCCGAATATGGGCGTTTTGCCGATCAATTTCCGGACCTGTTGCTGCTGGAATTGGAGCGGTTCCGGGTCGCCCGGACCGTTTGACAAAAAGACGCCGTCGGGCTTCATGGCCAGCACATCTTCAGCGGTGGTTGTCGCAGGAACCACCTTCACCCGGCAGCCCACCTGCACCAGCCGCCGAAGAATGTTCTTTTTGATGCCGAAATCGTAAGCGACAACGTTGCAACAGGGTTCGGCTGGCGCGGGCAGCCGGTCCGAGGGCGAACAGCCTTCGACGGGTTGCGTCCATTCGTACGGCTCGCTGGTGCTCACGCGACTCGCCAGATCGAGCCCCGCCATCAGCGGCGCCTTGCGCGCGCGTTCCACCAGCTCCGCCGGATCCGCGCCCGAGCAGGCCAGGACGCCTCGCATTGCTCCGCAGCTTCGCAGGTGGCGCACGAGCGCCCGCGTATCAATCTCAGCGGCGATGGGAATTCCGTTTTCGGCGAGAAATCGGTTGGCGGCCTCCTCCGATCGCCAATTGCTTGCGATCGGCGAAAATTCGCGCACGACCAGCCCTTCAATGAACGGCTTCCGCGCCTCGCTGTCGGCTCGGTTGGCGCCGTAATTTCCGATCTGCGGATTTGTCAGTACGACAATCTGCCCGGCGTAGGAAGGATCCGTGAAGATTTCCTGATAGCCGGTGATCGCGGTGTTGAAAACAACTTCGCCGCAGCTGTCTTTAGACGCCCCAAAGCTCCTTCCCTCGAAGACCGCGCCGTCCTCCAGGGCGAGCAGTGCTTTTTTCAACTCGGTGGATCCTCCAGGCGGGGGTGTAACTTTTATTTCATCACGCGCCGCCAGCGCGCGTCCACTCCGCTATGTTTGGATCGACCGGCGCATCCTGTCGCGTTGTTTTGCGGCTCCTTTCACCATCGCCACCCGAGCCCGGCGGCGCACGCGCACCCGCAACCGGTGCGCATGCCGGAAAGACGCCGACGCCGAGCCGCTCTTGTTCCCAGGCTCCTGTTTTTCCACTTCCCCGTTAGCGCCTGCGCCCATCGCCGGGTCCTTCCCCAGCGTCGGAAGCGAGGCCAGCGACATCCAGAACTCCTCAATGCCGCGAATCACAGCATAAAATTGATCGAGTTCCACCGGCTTGACAATGTAACAGTTTGCCGATAAGTCATACGCCATCCGGACATCATTCGGCAACTGCGATGTCGTCAGTACGATGACAGTGATGGACCGCAGGTTCGGATCGCTCTTGATGGTCCTCAATACTTCGAGGCCGTCGCGCTTCGGAAGATTCAAATCGAGAAGAATCAGGTCCGGCCGGGGCGCGTCCCGGTATTCACCGCGTCTGCGCACGAAGTCGATCGCCCTCGCGCCGTCCGTGACAATGCTGATTCGCTTGGGAATGTTCCCTTCGAGCAAAGCATCGTGCGCCAGACGCGCGTCTGCGGGACTGTCTTCGACGAGGAGGATTTCGAAAGGTCTGTCAAACATATCCTCTTTGTTGCACCTATTCGCGCGGCAGCCGCGCGAGTTTTAACCAGAAGCTCAGCGTTGCACGAATCACGCGAACGAACTCCTCCGGGTCGGCTGGCTTCAAAATGTAAGCGTTAGCGTGCAGGTCGTATGCGCGCGTCACGCCCTCATAGGAATCGTCGGACGCCAGCACGACAATCGGGATCCGTTTCAGTTCCGGGTCGCGCTTGATTTCCGCCAGCGTGTCGCAATCGTCTGGATTCGAAACGTCGAGATCCAGAAGGATGAGATCGGGCCGCGCCGCGCCACTGTACGCGCCGGCGCCGCGGAGGTACGGCAGCACATCGCGGCAAGCGGCCACAACATTCAGATTGTTGTTTTCAAGCGCGTGCCGTACGAGCTGAACTTCCTCGGCATGTTCAGATAACAGCAAGATCTCTGCCGCAATGCTCGGTGCTTCCGCCTTCATCAGCTTCGAAAAAGTGGTTGCAGACTAATACCAGCTCGGCGGCGTTCGGCGAGAGCGCACACCCAGAGCAATTCAATTTTATCCGAAACCGCCGCTGCTCTCGGTCTGGGAAGCGCGCATGCGCGCTTTGCCCACGATACGATAGTGATTCCGCCCGGCCGGTGAACAGACGCCAGTCGCCAATGATGGAGCGGCGCCGCGCGACGATCGAACACGAGGCGCGCACACCGACCGCGCGCCGCTGTCAATGTCCGCTGAACGTCGTCGTATTGAGCAGGCCGCCCGGCGCGAAAAGCACTGGAGGCGATGGGGGCCCTACCTGGCCGAACGCGCCTGGGGGACCGTGAGAGAAGACTATAGCCCCGATGGCGACGCCTGGAATTATTTCCCGTTTGAGCATTCCCATGTCCGCGCCTACCGGTGGACCGAAGACGGAATCGCAGGCATCTGCGACAACCATCAGCGGCTTTGCTTCGCTCTCACGCTCTGGAATACCCGGGATCCGATTCTCAAAGAGCGCCTGTTTGGCCTGACCGGCGAGCAGGGAAATCACGGAGAGGACGTCAAGGAGTGTTACTACTATCTCGACTCGACGCCGACGCACTCCTATATGAAGTGCCTGTACAAGTACCCCCAGGCCGAATTTCCCTATGAGCGTCTCCTGGCCGAGAATCGCCGCCGCGGCCGCGGCGACCCCGAATTCGAGCTGCTGGATGCCGGCGTGTTCGCGGGCGACCGGTACTTCGATATTTACGTCGAATACGCGAAAGCGGATGTCAATGACATCCTGGTGCGGATCACCGCCATCAATCGCGGCCCGGATCGCGCGCCGCTCCACATCCTGCCCACGCTGTGGTTCCGCAACACCTGGTCCTGGAAGCCGGGCGCTCCCAAGCCCGAACTCGCAGCCAAATGCGGCCGCTCAATCGCCATTCGCGAATCCTCGCTCGGCGAGTATGAACTGGAGCTCGATGGCGGAGGCGAGTTGCTGTTTGCCGAAAATGAGACGAATTCCAAGCGGCTGTGGAATACGCCGAATTCCTCGCCCTACCCGAAGGACGCCTTCCACCGCCGCGTGATCTGCGGCTGCGAGGGCGCCGTCAATCCCGCGCGGACCGGAACCAAGGCTTGCGCCTGGTATCAAATCGAACTGGACGCCGGCGGCCAGCATGTACTGCGTCTGCGGCTGCGCCCGTCTGGCGAAGGCGCGGCCTCTTTGACCGCCACCGAGTTCGAGAGCATATTTGCCGCGCGAATCCGCGAAGCCGACGAGTTCTATTCCTTCAGCCCGCACCTGTCCGAAGATGGCAAGCGGGTGCAGCGCCAGGCCTTCGCCGGAATGCTGTGGACCAAGCAGTTCTACCATTTCGTCGTCGCCGAATGGCTGGAAGGCGATCCAGCGTTCCCGCCCCCTCCACCGCAGCGAAAGCGCGGGCGTAATCACGATTGGGTGCACCTGTACAACGAAGACGTCGTTTCCATGCCTGACAAGTGGGAATATCCCTGGTACGCCGCCTGGGATCTGGCATTCCACATGATTCCGTTTGCGATGGTGGACCCGGACTACGCCAAATCGCAGCTCGCGCTGTTTCTGCGGGAATGGTACATGCATCCGAACGGCGCGCTGCCCGCCTACGAGTGGAACTTCAGCGACGTGAATCCGCCGGTGCACGCATGGGCGTGCTGGCGTGTTTTCAAGATCGACGGCAAGCTGCAAGGCCGGCGCGATTATCAGTTTCTGGAGCGCGTTTTCCATAAGCTGCTGATGAATTTCACCTGGTGGGTGAACCGCAAGGATTCCGAAGGCAACAACATTTTTGAAGGGGGCTTTCTGGGGCTCGATAACATCGGGCTGTTCGACCGCAGCAAGCCGCTCCCCACCGGCGGCGTCCTCGAGCAGTCGGACGCCACCAGCTGGATGGCCATGTACTGCCTCGTCATGTTGAAAATCGCCATCGAACTCACCCATGTCGATGCGACTTACGAGGACATCGCCAGCAAGTTTTTTGAACACTTCCTGTATATCGCGACGGCCATGAACCGAGCCGCCGACGACGGTCTCTGGGATGATGAGGATGGTTTCTATTACGACCGGCTGAAGCTTCCCGACGGCAGTTCGCGGCTGGTCCGCGCGCGGTCGTTGCTCGGGTTGATTCCTCTGTTCGCGGTCGAAACTCTGGAAGCAGCCGATCTCGAGCGTCTGCCGGGGTTTCACAGCCGTATGAACTGGTTTATCGACCATCGGCCTGATCTGGCCCACAACGTCGCGTCGATGACCCGTGAAGGCAAGCAAGAGCGGCGGCTGCTGTCGGTGCTCGAGCGGGCGCAACTCATTCGCGTGCTGGAGCGCATGCTGGACGAGTCTGAGTTTCTGTCGCCCTATGGAATCCGTTCTGTCTCGAAATATCATGAAGCGCATCCGTATTCGGTCCAACTGGACGGACACGAATACTCGGTGGCCTATGAGCCGGCGGAGTCGCGCACCGGGCTGTTCGGCGGCAATTCCAACTGGCGCGGCCCGATCTGGTTCCCGGTGAATTTTCTGATCATCGAATCGCTTCAGAAATACAATCACTATTTTGGCGACGACCTCCAGGTGGAGTTCCCCACCGGCAGCGGTCGCCAGATGAATCTTTGGAACGTTGCGGCCGAAATTTCTCGCCGGCTCGCGCGCTTATTTCTGCGGGACGGCGCTGGCAGGCGAGCCGTTTTCGGGGCCAATGAAACATTTCAGAGCGATCCCAACTTCCGCGATCATCTTCTGTTCTACGAGTACTTTCACGGCGATAACGGGGCCGGATTGGGCGCCTCGCACCAGACCGGGTGGACGGGGCTGGTGGCGAAACTGCTTCAACAGAGCGGGGAATGAGGGCGGCAGCGAGCAGCCGGTAAGCCCGCGAATATTTTTATTGCGCGGCCACCCGTCTCAGGTGTATAGTAAGTACTTCAATGCATTCCGCCTATTCCAGCGCGTTTCGATTTAGCTTCTGGCGATTTAGCGCCTGAATCGAGACGGGTGGCGTTGGCATAGGCATTCTGAACATTTTAAAGCCCAACCCACTCGAAAGAGTGGGTTTTTTATTTTGGAACGGATGAGAGCCCATGATTATTTCCATGAAGCTGCATGCGACCCGTGAGGAGATCGATCAGGTGTGTAACCGCGTTCGCGAATTCGGATACAAAATCCACTCCATCGAGGGTGAGGAGCGCGTCGTGATCGGCGTGGTGGGCCTCGGCGATGTGACCGCGTGCCTAGAATCCATCGAGGCGATGCCTCAGGTGGAGAAGGCCGTTCGGATCTCAGCGCCGTACAAGTTTGTCAGCCGCGAGTTCCGCCGCGAAAAGACCCGGGTTCGCGTGAACGGACACGAAATCGGCGGGGACCGGTTCACGGTGATGGCTGGCCCGTGCTCGGTCGAATCCGAGCAGCAGATCTTGACCACCGCTGAGGCTGTCGCCAAAGCCGGCGCGCAACTGCTTCGCGGCGGCGCCTTCAAGCCGCGGACCTCGCCGTACGATTTCCAGGGGCTCGAGGAAGAAGGTCTCAAGCTCCTCCGAAAAGCCAAGCAGGCTACCGGCCTCGCCATCATCACTGAAGTCATGAGCGACCGCGACGTGGATCTGGTTGCCGAGTACGCCGACGTTCTTCAGATCGGCGCCAGAAATATGCAAAATTTCGCCCTGCTGAAGGCGCTGGGACCGGTCGGCAAGCCGGTGCTGCTCAAGCGCGGCATGAGCTCCACAATTAAAGAATTGCTCATGTCGGCGGAGTACATTGTCGCTCACGGAAATCCGAACGTGATCCTGTGCGAGCGTGGAATCCGCACCTTTGAGACCGCTACGCGCAACACCTGCGACATTGCGGCGGTCGCCGTGCTGAATGAGCTGACGCATCTGCCCGTCATCTTGGATCCCAGTCACGCGACGGGAAAGCGCAGCCTGGTTCCCGCGCTCTCGCGCGCCGCGGTGGCGATTGGCGCCGACGGCATTATCGTTGAGGTGCACCCGTGTCCGGAAAAGGCCGTCAGTGACGGCGCGCAGTCGCTCGACATTGCGCAGTTCGAGCGCATGATGTCGGATCTCGATCCGTATATCGCGTTGTGGGAAGCCGCCAGAATTCCGGAACGCGAGCGCGCGGAACAGCTCTCGACCGCTTGTGCGCGATAGCCGGGCCGCGCCGTCGGCGCCACGCTCCCGCGACGCTGGCGCGGATCCCTTCCCGCTTGCCCCCTCGCCCGGTTAAGTGCCCGCTGGCGCTCGCAAACGCGCCCCGCGCCTAGCCGGCCAGCGGCAGGCGGCGCTGCTCGCGACTCCTCGCTTCCCGCTCGATTGCTGCGCGGACCCGCCGGATCCCTTTTTCCCACTCCGGGAACAGATTGACGTAATGAATCTGGCTCAGAATGCGGCGCGGCAGCGCACAGTCATCCAGTCTGACGGGAATGACAAAGATTTCATCCAGCGGCAATCGCGACGCGCACTCCAGCGCATAGCGCAGTTCGCTCTGGAAGTGGCCGCGCTTGGAGACGGAGTTCTTCGAAAAACACGGGATAAAAAAATCAGAGACTTCGATTGTCCGCTCGATCGAGCGCGACCAATTCTGGCCTGGCAGCAGCTTTTCCAGGTCGAGCCACGGCCGGAAGCCGAGCGCTTCGAGATCATGATAAAGACGCCGGGCCTTTGCGAGATCCTCCCGCACGTAGGCGATGAAGATGGTCGGCGCAGTGTCGCGGACAAACTCGAAGCCGCCCTCGGCCGGCCGGAACAACCCGAGGCCCTCCATTTCCACTGAAATTCCTGCTTCCACAGCTTCCCGGATGATTTGCGCGATCTTTTCCGCAGCGGATTGCCGGCGCTTCTTCACTGCGCGTCTTTTCATTTCGAAGAGGTTCCGTTTCGGCGCTCCGGCGCTGGCTTCTGGGCTTTGGCGATCAACTGAGCAAGCTCTCCTGAGCCAGGCTCGTCACCGCGGCGCAGATTCTTCACGATCCGGTGGACAATGGCGTCAATCCGGTCCGCTGCTTCGCTTTTTGATACATGAGCCACCCGCGCCAAACGGTGTGCAATGTCGTTCTTTCGCATCTCGATTTCATAGTATGCTTCGTGTTCCGGACAGCCCGCCAGCCAGGCGCAGCGTCGTATCCGTAACGCATTGATGCCGTAAGATTCAATTGTTGTTTGCGGAACGGGCGCCGAGCATTTCCATGAAGTGATTTTAATCACCCCTTAAGCCGCCGTTCATGTCGGGTTGTGAAGATAAGCGTGTAGACGAAACGAATCGTCGAAACTCAAAGGAGACCCGTACAAATGAAGAAGCTCATGACCCTCATGCTCGGCCTCGGCCTCGTGCTGGGCGCTACGGCATTCGCTCAGGACACCAAGACCGATACTCCCAAGAAAGAGAAGAAGGCGAAGAAGAGCAGCAAGAAGAAGTCTGAAAAGACGGACGCCAACGCGACCCAGAAGTAGTTCCGTCCGAGATTTCTGAAAGGTTGAGCCGCGCTGAGCCGCTCGGCGGAGAGGCTAAGGCGGCTCTTTGTATTTCGGGAGGCGCTTACGACGCCGCGGGCGGGCGGCGGCGGTGCCAGTCGGTGCGAACTTGATATTCGCGACCGACGCTGAGCAGCAAATTCTCCGAGAAAGGTCGGCCGACAAGCGAGATAGCAACAGGCAGGCCGTCGGCGAATCCGCAGGGGAGTGACAGGGCGGGGATGCCGGCCAGATTGCCTGCCGGAATAAGCGCCGTCAGGCCGCGATCTTTGGGCGGCGGCGCGGCGTTTGCCCGCGGACGGTCGAGCGGCTGGGATATTTTCGGAGCGGCCGTGAGACGGGAAGGCGTCAGCAGCACGTCCACTCCCGCAAACAGCTCGCGAAATCCGGCCTGCACCAGGCTCCGGATCCGCATGGCTTTCAGATATTCGCTGGCCGGGATCTCAAGGCCGGCTTTGAGCCCGGCGATTTGCAAAGGGTCGGCAAGTTCTTCGACCTTGCCGCTCTGAATCAATGGCTCGAAAACAGACGAACCTTCCGCTGCAATGATTGTGCTCGTGAGCGCCCCGTAGGGGAGATCGGGCAACCGAACCTCTTTCAGCCGCACGCCCAAAGATTTGATCTGTTCGAAGGCCGTCTGGAGACTGGGGCGCGCCGAGGATTCCGGCCACTCAGCGAAATCGACGGGTGCGAATCCAACCACGATGTCCTTAACCGGCCGCGCGTATTGCGGCGCATAATAGAAGCTCTTGCCGGCAGAGGCGGGATCGTTTGCGTCCTTGCCGGCAATGGCTTCCAGGACAATTCCGCAATCTTCTGCCGACCGGCACATAGGCCCGATTTTATCCATCGTCCAGGAAAGCGCCATAGCGCCATGGCGGCTGACCAGGCCGTAGGTGGGACGCAGGCCAGTGACGCCGCAGAATGCGCTTGGAGTAAGAATCGAGCCCGAGGTTTCCGAACCGAGCGCGAATGGAACAAGGCCGGCCGCGACTGCTGCGCCGGAGCCGCTCGAAGAACCGCCGGCCCATCGCGTGCGGTCCCAAGGGTTGAGGCAGGGTCCCTGTAGAGAGGCCCGGGCATAACGGTAGCTGGGGCCGCCCGCAAGCTCAATCATGGAGAGCTTGCCGGTCAGCACGGCGCCGGTGCGATCCAGCCGGTTGACAACGGTCGCATTGTAATCGAAGACCTGGGCGGCGTACGGTTTGGCGCCCCACGTGGTCGGCTGGCCGGCGACAGCGAGCAGGTCCTTTACTGCGAAAGGAATACCCTGCAACAGCCCCCTCCAGCGTCCGCGCTTAATGTCATCATCAACCTGGCGCGCCTTACGCAGCGCGGAATCGCGGAGAGAAAGCGCAAGGGCGTTGTAATGCGGGCCTAATCTCTCCAGGCGGTCCGAGAAGGCGCGCGCGAGTTCAGCGGCGGAGAACTGCTTTTGGCGCAATCCGGCGTTCAGTTCAACGATGGTGGCGAAAAAGACGTCGTCGTTGATGTCGGCCATGGGCTAAGCCCGAAAGGTGAACGCCGGCTCAATCGACATTGGGAGCGGCGTTTTCGACAGTTGTTCGAAATTGGCCTTCATCTGGGCGCGGCGGGCGTTGAGTTCCTGCTCCGGCGGCGCCTGGGGGGGCGGCTCCTGGGCGGCGCTGGCGGCCGCCGCCGCAACGCCCAACAGAGCGCGCCGGGTGAAACCAGATGGTTGCTTCACGCGCCCGCCTCCTGCGGCGCATGACATCCCGCGCAGGCGAGCGCTTCCATTGCCGCCTTCTCCATGACCGCCCGCGGAGCGCTTTCGCCTGTCCAGATTTCAAACTGGCGCGCAGCCTGCTCAATGAACATTTCGACTCCGCCGATCACCGTCTTGCCCTGTTCCCGCGCCCGGCGCAACAAGACGGTCTCGAGAGGATTGTAAACCATATCGAAGACAATCTCGGCGGGGATGCGGTCATCGAAAAAGCATTCGTTCACGTGCGGAAACATTCCGAGCGGGGTGGCGTGCACGAGCGCGTCGAAGTGCGAGGCCTGAGCCTGGTCCCGGCTGAGGGGTTCGGCGTCGCAGGCCTTCGCGAGCGCGCGAACCCGATCGGCGTTGCGTCCGACGATGGAAAGCCGGGCGCCGGCCTCCGCAAGCGCGTAGGCGGCGCTGCGCGCGGCGCCCCCGTTGCCGACGACAAGCACGCGCGCCTTGGCCAGCCGGAGCGCCTTAGAGAGCGGCGCCGTGACGCCTTCGGCGTCCGTATTGGCGCCGCGCCACTTGCCCGCTTTGCGCCACACGGTGTTGACGGCCCCGATCCGGCGCGCCAGGGGATCGATAAGGTCCAGGTAGCGCATCACCTTCTGTTTGTGCGGAATGGTTACGCTGAACCCGGCTATCGGCAACTTGTCCGCAAGCGCGAAAAAATCTTTTAAGTGCTGCGGAGGCGTGAGGAACGGCAAATAGACCGCGTCGATTCGCCGAGCCTGAAAGGCGCGGTTATGCACCGCAGGCGAGATGGAATGACGCACGGGATCAGCAATGACGCCATAGATCTTCGCAGCCTTGGAAAATTTGTCGAACCGGTATAGTTTTCGAAGCTGGCGAGCGCTCACCTGCCCGCTCGCCGTTCCCAGGGCGGCGTTGGGGGTTGCATAGGTGTAAATGCCCCCGAACGCAGGGGAGAGCACCCGCGTGGGAAAGCCGATCTCTCCCATGGCGAGCACCACGACATTGCGCCGGGCATGGGTCTTGGCGAGCGCGAGAACGCGCGCGTTATCGGACGGTTTTCGAGCCGTAGTGACGATCTTATAGGCGTCGGCCTGAATCCGCGTCATGCGACGGAACACCGCGTCCAGCGACGGCGTCCCATCGTAGTTGTGATAGGAGAGGATCAACTGGCATTTTCCACGCAGCGCATCCAGATCCGCCGCGACGCTCTCGGCCGACTCGATTTCAATGTCGGCCGCCTGCGCGCCGGCTTCGACAGCGGCCGCCAGAATGTTGATCTGCTCCTCGATGCTGCCGTTGAAGCGGCCGCGGTTCTGATGGCGTCGGCAGGTGGCGAGAATCGTGCAATCGCGATGTGTTCCGAGGAAATCGGCAATGGCCGCGACGCCCTGGCGCGGGTCGGGCAGATAATCGAGCCGGAATTCCAGGAAGCGCTCGCCCGCTTCATACTCGCGTTCCGCATGATCGAGCAACTGGCGCACGTCCGGCAACCCGAGGGCGATGCAGATGCTTGGGAATGGGTTCCGGTGCGGCATTAGTCCAACGGGCAAACTGAGGATATCACAGCTGACGCGGCGTCCTGTGGAGCACGGTGGGCGGCCGGAAAAGCCGCTCTCGCCGCGACGGATGCGGTTTGTTACCCTCAGCGGACAAGGTGATCAGGGCCGCCAGTCGGCCATATGAGCGCGGCTTCCGTGCGCCCGCGACGGCGTTCGAAAGCGGCGCCGCCATTACCGCTGAACACGGACGCATTGCCCGCTCAGCCGCCGCCAGCCAGCAGCGCGACCGGGAATGTCGCGAGCAGATCCGAAAGCTTCCAGCTCTCGCCGGCTTCGCCAGTGAGTGCGTTCCGCCACGGCCCGAAGCCCTCGGGCGGGACCAGCCGCGTGTCGCCCCAGGCCCGCTGGCCAAGCGGATAACGATTTCCGGAAAACTCCGAAGCGAAGCGCGGAATCGCCGTGACGCACCAGGCGCCGTCGCGGCGCCGCGCGAACGCGAGCACATGGCGGGCGCGCTCGCCCTCGGCTGCGACCGGGATGTAGTCGCCGCCTGCAAATAGATCGGGATTCGCGTTTCTCATCCGCAGCGCATGCCACGCGACAAAGGCCTTCACGCGGCCGTCTGTCCACGTCTCGAGCAGTTCGGCCGCGCAGTTTGGGCGCGTCCACGCGTCCATCTCTTGGGCAACGCGCAGGCGCTCCTCCACGTTCACCGGCCTGCGGTTATCCGGATCCACCAGGCTAAAGTCCCAGAACAGAGTGTTCTGGTAAAAATCCGGTATGCCCGGCGCAGTGATTTTGACCAGCGTTTGCGACAACGAATTCAGCGCGCCGAACATCGCAATGCGGCCCAGAACCGTCAGAAAGTGCTCGCGGAAGCGCGTCCCGGGCTCGAGGATCGCGTCCGTAAAATTGAGAACGGCGTTCTCGCGCTCCTCATCCGGTTTGAGCCACGTGGAATACACCTTCGCTTCGCGCATCGCTTTGACGAGATATTGTTTCAGGCGTTCGCGAAAGGATGACTCTTCGTCCGGACGCAGAGGCCAGGCGCCGAGCAGGGTCTGATAGAGCAGCATTTCCTCGTTCGCATCCGGCGCCAGGCGGCCGTCCACCAGAGCTTTTTTATCGCGGTTCCATCGCGACCATCTGCGCACCCAGCGGCCCCACTGGTCGGGCATCTCGGAGAGAACGTTGATGCGCGCGCGCACATCCTCGCTGCGCTTCGTATCATGCGTGGAGGTGGCGTTCATCGTCGCCGGCCAGGCGCGGCCGCGTTCCGCGTTGAACTGGTGGAACCGCGCCAGCGGCGTGGCCTCCGCTTCGCTGCCCACCTCATTCAGCGAGATCAGGCGATTGTACAAATACATGGCGGTGTCCTCGACGCCTTTGGCCGTGATCGGACCCGTGAGTTGCTGCCAGCGCATGACGAACAGGACCCACTCGCGACGGCCTTCGGGCCCGAGCGTCGGCGGGAATTCGAGCAGCAAGACGTGCCGCGCGAACTCATAGGCGCGGTCGCTGACATGAGGGTTGCGCTCGCGCGCGTTCCGGACGGCCTGCTCGATGTACTCGCGGTCGCGCGCCGAAACGCGCTCGCCTTCCACGTACGTGCGGTATACGGGAAGACTGGCGGTGATCTCGATCATCGCGCGGCGAAGCTCCCAGGGGCTGATATCCCGGCCGTGGCGGTCCGCTTCGGCGATTAGGGCCAGGTGCAGCGCCAGCGCCGAAAATTCTCCGCGAAACAGCTGCCGTAAAATCCAGCGCTTCTGGTCATAGGCCGCTTCAGCGAAGTTCCAGTTCAGCCCCGTGAAACGGGAATAAATCTCGCTCAGCGCAGGCATGTTGCTCTCATCCACCAACACGCCGTTGAGCATGTCCAGGAAATCGTAGCCAGTGGTGCCGTCGATCGGCCATTCGTCGCGCAGGCATTCATCGCCGAGCAGAATTTTCTCCACCACGACGTACGGCCGCGGCTCGTTTGCCGCCAGCCGCTCGAGATAAATGCGCGGATTGTGCAGGCCGTCGATGTGATCGATGCGCAAGCCCTGCACCTTGCCTTCCTGCACCCAGCGCAGCGCCGTCTCATGCGTGGCCGCGAATGCGCGTTCGTTCTCCTGGCGCACGCCGACCAGGTCGCTGACATCGAAAAAGCGACGATAATTGATGCGCTCGCGCGCCACCTGCCACCACGCGATCCGGTACGCCTGCCGGTCCAGCAGGTCATCCAGGGCGTCAAAGCTTCGAGGGTCCCCTTTGCGTCCGTTGAACGCCTCGATATTTTCGTCGATAAATGCCCGTGCGCGAGGATCGCTGTCGTAAAGCCGCCAGAGACGCTTCTTGATCAGCGGAACATCGCGTCGGCGCGCCTCGATGGCCTCCCACGCCATCGAGCTTTTTTCGGGCAGCCGGTGGATCATGTCCAGCAACGCCGAGAACTCGTCGGATTCGGGGCGGCGATCGGAACGGTAATCCAGGATTTGCGCGTATGTGCTGGGGTCAAGCGGCAGCCGGGTCGAATAGTAGCTCACGAAGAACCCTTCGGCGTCCAGCCGGAGTTGAAACTCGCCATTTTCGAGCGAGGCGCCGTACGGCGAGCCGAGAATCGGCAAGAAGATCTTATCGGCGATCGCGTCTGCCGTGGGTCCCCACTCTACGTCGAAAAACGTTCCGTACATCGAGGAGGCGCCGTTTTCCAGCAAGTCCATCCACCATGCGTTATCGGAACTGGCGGCCATGTGATTTGGCACGATATCCAGCACCAGGCCCATGCCGCGCGTTTTCAGCTCGGAAACCAGCGCTTCGAAGGCTTCCTCCCCGCCGATCTCCGGGTTCACGCGCGACGGATCGGTTACATCGTATCCATGCATGCTGCCCGGCCGCGCCACGAAGATGGGAGATGCGTACAAGTGAGAAATGCCCATCTTGTGCAGAAAGGGAAGCAATGCGCGGGCCTGCTCGAGGCCAAAATTCTTGTTCAACTGAACGCGATAAGTGGCGACTGGTTGCTCAGCCATCAGCTAGGGTCAGGCCGCCGGCGTCGGCCGGCTGGATTCAAGCTCCGGAACCTCGACGTAGAGGCGCAACTTCTCGCCCAGCGAATGAAAAACGTGCACCCACAACTCGGCCTCGGCGGAGCCCTGCTGCGCGCGCCGCGCCATCTCGGGGTAGACAGTCTGCAGAATTTCGTAGCACTTGTTCTGGACGGACCACAGCACCAGTTGAAACGGAAGATCCTTTTGAAGAGCGAGAGCCTGATCGAGGTGCTGCAGGGCGTCGGCGTCGAGCGGGTCGGCGCAAAACCGGTCCGAGAGGCGCTCGATCCGCTTTCGCAGCGCGTACTCGAGCGTCGTGTGATCCAGCTCCGCTCCGGCGACGCGCGCCTCTTCGAGCAGCGTGCGAACCCGCTCCACATCGAGCTGCCGGGATTCGAAAGCATGCCGGAGCATGCTGTTCAACGCCACGCTGGCCGCATTCTGGAAAACTTTCGGCGTCGGCAACCCCAGCCCGTGCAGAAAACGCAGAAGCGCGGCGTGATGTTCGTATACCTGGCGGTAGGCAGCCTCGGCCTCCGCAACCGTCGATCGCAGGATTTCATCAAGGAGCTTGCGCTGTTCATCCTTGAACAAGCTCTTGAGCGAATAGATGTTGGTGCCGAAACCCCGGTCCAGAAGGCGGATGACCTCGGGTACATCGGCGCGGTAGAAAGCCTCGCCGGCGTGTTTGACCAGGTCGAGATAGGACTGCTCTCCCTGAAATTGCCGAACGCCGCCCGTAAGGTTGTGATCGCCGAAGTGGAGCACCCCGAAGGAAAGCTCTCTCGCTTCCTGGGTGACGTCGGAAGTGAACCGGGCGCGGCCTAACGCCAGACGCAGTTTTCCCGCCTCCATGACGCGCTGGTCCGCCCGGTTCACGGTATAGCAATAGATTTGGGTCTGATCCGGGTAGCTTTCAAAAAGCGAGCTAATGGCATAATGCGCAGCCAGCTTTTCCAGATCCACCATGGCGGGCTTGACCAGGCGGTCGTAGATGCGCGCTCCGTCTCCATGCTCCGGCAAATTGCTTTTGGCCTCGGCCAGCCGGTCCTTGAAGGGCTGTTCCAGCGCGCGGCCGAACAGTTCGTAGGAGAGCTGCACCACTCGAGCCGCGTACTGCATGACTTGCACCGTCTCGATGCCCGATAACTCATCGAAGAACCAGCCGCAGCTTGTGTACATCAGCATGGCGTGACGCTGGAGCTCCAGAAGTTTCCACAAGCGCACTTCATCGCCGGACTCCAGCTTGCGGAAGGCGTGCCTCTGCATGAAGCGGTCGCGGTTTTCCGGCGACCGGTCCAGAATCACGTGAATGTAGTCGTTCCGCGCCTGCCAGGGATCCTGAACCAGCTTGGCGGCGGCCTGCTCATATAAGGGCGCAACGGTGTCTCTCAGCCAGTCCAGAGCAGCGCGCAGCGGCTTGCGCCATTTCTGGTTCCAGCCCGGCCGCCCGCCGGAGTTGCAGCCGCAGTCCTCAGACCACCGCCCTACGCCGTGTACGCAGCTCCACGCGGTGTTCTCGTAAATCTCCACCTCATGCGACGGCGGATGTTTCCAAAGATACTCGCCATAATTGGTGATCTCCGCCAGCCGGTTCGATTCGATGTGGTGCAGCGCGTAGGCCAAAGCCATCTCCCCGTAGCGATGATGATGGCCGTAGGTTTCGCCGTCTGTTGCGATGTGGACAATCTGGTCCCAGTTGCGCGAATCGGAGAACGCGCTCATCAGGCGGCTGGCGAAGCGCTCGCCGCTGTCCAGCAGTCGCTCAAAGGCGACCGCCTGCGAGACCGGCCCATCGTAGAAAAACAGGTTGATGGACCGGCCTGAGGGCAAACCAATGAAATAGGCCCGCGTGGGATCAATCGCGCCTCCGGTGACATCGCGCCATTCGCTAGCGCCCGTCTCGCGCACCCTGCGCGCCTGATAGGGTGAAAGCACAGTGAACTGGATGCCGAGTTCCGCCATGATATCGAGGGTTTCCAGATCCACCGCCGTTTCCGGCAGCCACATGCCTTCGGGCATGCGCCCGAACCGGCTGCGGAAGTCTTCGATGCCCCATAGCGCCTGGGTGTATTTGTCGCGCCGGTTGGCGAGCGGCATGATCATGTGATTGTAGGCCTGCGCCATGGCCGACCCGTGGCCGGAAAAGCGCTGCCGGCTCTCGCGATCGGCTTCGATCACGGCGCGGTAGGCTTCCGGCGCGTCCGTCTGCATCCAGGAAAGCAACGTGGGACCGAAGTTGTAGCTGATGGACGCGTAGTTGTTGACGATGCGCACGATACGCTGCTGGGCGTCCAGAATGCGGCTGGCCGTGTTCGGAGCGTAGCACTCGGCCGTGATGCGTTCGTTCCAGTCGTGATAGGGATACGCGGAGTCCTGCAACTCGATGGTTTCAAGCCACGGATTCTCGCGCGGCGGCTGATAACAATGGCTGTGGATGCAAATATATCTCATGCCTGGGTCAACCCCGGATTACTGCCTCGATAAATAGATGCAAGCTCGCTGGAAAATTTCGCTCTTTTCAATGCGAAACGGCGACTTCCGAGCGGGCGGCGGAGTCGGCGCCAGCCGGAAGGCGAATAGAGAAAACAGCGCCTCCGGCGTCGCCGTTGCGCGCCTGAACCGAACCCCCGCTCTCAATGACCGCGCTTTCCACAATGTGCAGGCCCAGGCCCGGGCTGCCGCGCCGCGTGGAGACGTGCGGGCAGAAAATGGAGGACAGAATGCCCTCGGGTATCCCCGGGCCGTCGTCGGATATGGTGAGCGCGACGCTGCCGCCGTCGCGCACGGCCGAGACGGAAATACTGCAGGTTCGCGCTCCGGCGGCGTGCGCCGCCTGCGCGGAGTTAATGAACAGGTTCATCAACGCCCGCTCTACCGCGGAGCGGCGGACTGTCAGAATGACATCCGCCTCCACGTCGATCGCAAAGCGCAACTCAGGTCCGCCGATCGCGGCGGCGAAATCCTTGGCGAACACAGCGGCGGATTCGACAAGGGCGCGCACGCAAACGGGACGGTCCGCTTCCGCCAGGCTCGCGACGATTCGGCGTCCGCGTTCCACCCCGCGGACAATCGTCGCCGCGGCTGCCGCCCATTTTGGATCGGACGCAATCAGCTCGGCGGCGTCAATCACCGTTTGAAATACGTTGTTCAGATCGTGAATCAAGCAATCGACGGCGAGATTCGATCTGTCGCGCGGATCACTCAAGCAGCTTCCCGTTTACGAGGAGGTGATGTGACGGAGTGTACTATAAAATTCCGGAAATGACACCCTGGCGGCCTCAGCGCCCTCGATCACGCACTCGCCGTCGGCGGCGAGCGCAGCGATCGAGAACGCCATAGCGATCCGGTGGTCGCCAAACGAGTCGAGAGTCGCCGCGCGGAACCGCTGCTTTCCGGGCACGTGAAAGCCGTCGGGGCGGACCTCGATGTCAACGCTCATGCGCCGCAGATTTTCCGCGATGGTGGCGATGCGATCGGTCTCCTTTACGCGAAGCTCGGCGGCGTCGCGCACCGTCAGGCCGTTCTCGCTCACGGCGCCGAGAATCGCAAGAACTGGAATTTCGTCGATCAGGGCGGCTGTCATGGCGCCCTCCAGTACGCCTCCCCGCAGCTTGTTATATCGTATCACGATATTTCCGGCCAGTTCGCCCGAGACCTGAAAAATCTCCGGCGTCCGGACGGGCGCGCCCATGGACGCGAGGAAATCGAGGAGCGCGCCGCGCGTGGGATTGAGTCCGACGCCCGCGATGGCCAGACTGGAGCCCGGCGCCAGCAGCGCCGCGGCCAAAAAGAACGCCGCGGAGGAAAGGTCGCCGGGCACGCGCAGCTCCTGTCCCTTCAGCCGCGCGCGGCCACGAACGGCGATGCGCCGCGGCCGCACGTCGATGTCGGCGCCGAACTCGCGCAGCGCGATTTCCGTATGATCCCGCGTGGTTACGGGCTCGTGGACGACAGTTTCGCCGTCCGCATACAAACCCGCGAACAGGATGCAGGTCTTGACCTGGGCGCTGGCGACCGGAAGCTCATACTCGATCGGTTTCAGCCGGCGACCTTCGATCGTCAGCGGCGGAAAGCGCCCGTCGCGGCCCTGAATGGATGCGCCCATCGCTCTGAGCGGCGTTATGATGCGATCCATCGGGCGGTGCGCCAGACTCTCATCGCCGCCGATTTGCGAAGTGAAGGGCTGCGCCGCCAGGATGCCAGACAGCATGCGGATGGTCGACCCGGAATTGCCCGCGTCGAGCATGCTCGCGGGCCTGCGCAATCCCTCAAGCCCTTGGCCATGGATCACGACCGAATCCACGTTGCGCTCCACGCGCGCTCCCAGCGCCTCGACGGCGCACAACGTCGACTGACAATCCGCGCCGGTGGAGTAGTTGTGAATCCTGCTCGGGCCTTCGGCGATGGCGGCGAGCATGGCGTAGCGATGGGATATCGATTTGTCGCCGGGAAGCGTGATCGTGCCGCTGACAGCCGCGGCGGGCGAAATGCGTTCCTGCATGAATTCACCAGTGTCGCAAATCCGAAATGGCGACATTGCGCGATACAATATCCCTGCGGCTTTTTGATGCGTTTCAGCCTTAGAGCGCTTGTGGCGCTCGCGATGTTTCGATATGTTGCCGGCGCGCAGCCTTCCGCAACGTACTCGATTCGAACCATTGCCGGATCTCCTCGCACAGCCGGCGACGCCGGTCCGGCAGTCGCCGCGTTGCTGTGGTCGCCGACGGGCGTCTCGGTGGATGCCTCCGGAAACCTCTACATCGCCGATTCAGGCAATGCGCGCATCCGGAAACTTACAGCCGCTGGAACGCTGACGACGATGGCGGGGAGCGTCGCGGGATTCGGAGGCGACGGCGGGCCCGCAACTTCGGCGCAGTTGTCATTTCCGACCAAGGCGGCGCTGACCCCAGGCGGCGAGCTGCTGATCGCCGACGCAGCCAACAACCGTCTCCGTCGAGTGAGCGCGAGCGGCGCCATCGCCACGCTTGCCGGCAGCGGGCAGCCCGGCTTCGCCGGCGATAACGGCGCCGCGGCCAGCGCGCAGCTCAACTCGCCGCGCGACATCGCCGTGGATGGCGCCGGAAACATCTATGTGGCGGACGCCAGCAACAACCGGATCCGCCGCATCACCCCGCAAGGCAAAATCTCGACGATCGCGGGGCAGGGCGGATACGGCTATTTCGGCGACCAGGGCCCCGCGGTCCAGGCGATGCTGGCGCTGCCGCGCGGCCTGGCGGTTGACGCCGCGGGCAATGTGTACGTCGCCGACACAGGAAATCATCGCATTCGTAAGATCACTCCCGACGGAGTGATTTCGACCATTGCGGGAACCAACTCTGCCGGCGCGGGCGCGGACGGAATCAGCGGCGTGCTTTCGGCGTTGAACTCGCCGAGTTCGGTGGCGGTGGACGCGGCAGGCAACATTTACATCGCGGATACGGGCAATAATCGCGTGCGCCGCCTGAATGCGCAAGGCGCCATCATGACGATTGCCGGCGCGGGCGCAAGCGGCTTCAGCGGCGACGGCGGCGATGCGGTCTCGGCCTTGCTGAACGGTCCGCAAGGCGTCGCGGTGGATGGGAGCGGCAATGTGTACATCGCGGATACGGGCAACCACCGCATTCGCAAGGTCTCCCCGCAAGGAATCATCACCACGATCGCGGGCGCCGATCCGGCGGCGGGCGACAATGGTCCGGCCGTAAGCGCGCGATTGTTCGAGCCGGGCGGTCTGGCGCTCGATCCCGCCGGCAACCTCTATATCTCCGATACCCTGAACAATCGCATCCGGCGCATTTCTGGCAGCGGCGTGATTTCCACCGTCGCCGGCGCCGGAGCCGCGGGGTATTCCGGCGACGGCGGTCCTGCCCTTCAGGCGCGATTGAACAATCCCCAAGGCCTCGCGCTCGATCCGGCGGGAAATCTGTATATCGCCGATACCGGAAACAACGTCATCCGGCGCGTCTCGCCGTCCGGCCAGATTACAACGGTCGCCGGAACAGGCGAACTGGGCAACGCGGGCGATTTCGGGCCGGCCGTGCAGGCGCAATTATTCAATCCCAATGCGGTCGCGTTGGACCGCGCCGGCAATCTTTACATCGCCGATTCGGCCAATAATCGCATACGCGTCGTCGATGGTTCGGGCACGATCAGGAACTTGGCCGGCGATCCGGGCGGGCAGCCCGGCTATGCGGGCGACAACGGTCCGCCTTCATCGGCGAAGCTGAGATATCCGCGCGCGCTGGCCGTGGATGAGGCGGGCGATATCTTCGTCTCGGATTATTTTAATTGCGTCATCCGGCGGATCAGTCCCGCCGCAAATACAATCACGTTGGTCGCCGGCAAGCCTCAGTCCTGCGGGTACGCGGGCGACGGCGGGGCGGCCAGGCAGGCGCAATTCAACCTGCCCGCGGGGCTGGCGCTGGACAGGTTCCACAACCTCTACATCGCTGACTACCTCAACAACGTGGTTCGAGTGGTCACGGCCTCAGGCGTGGTCGCCCGCGTTGCGGGCAATGGCCAGCCCGGCTTTTCCGGAGATGGCGGACCCGCGACCGCAGCCAGTCTATCGGCCCCTCGCGACTTGGCGGTCGGCGCGGACGGCGGCATTTACCTGTCCGATCAGGATAACAGCGCGGTGCGGCAATTGAGCCCGCAAACGGTTGCGATCACGAATGTGGTGAATGCAGCAAGCCAAAGCGGCGGCCCTGTTGCGCCCGGAGAGATCATCTCGATCATGGGCGCGCTGCTTGGTCCTCAGCCGGGAGAGTCCGCGGCGATCACAAATGGCGCGCTCCCCACCGCTGCGAGCGGCGTGCGAGTGCTGTTCGACGGAATCGCAGCGCCCTTGCTGTATGTGTCAGCCAGCCAGATCAACGCGATTGTTCCCTACGAGCTGGCGGGCCGAGCCACCGCGCAGATACAGGTCGAAAGCGGCGGATTCCGCTCGGCGCCGTTTCTGGCGTCGCTGCGCGAAGCGGCTCCTGGCATTTTTACAATCAGCGGCTCAGGATCCGGACAGGGCGCGATCGTCAATCAGGATGGAACTCTCAACTCCGCCGAGAATCCGGCCGCGCGCGGCGCCATCGTTTCCATCTACGCGACGGGCGAAGGCGCGATCCAGCCTGCCCCCGCAACCGGCCGGATCGCTGCCGGACCGCCGGCGACGCCCGTGCTTCCGGTATCGGTCGCCATCGAGGGCCTTGCCGCGCCAGTGCTGTACGCAGGCCCGGCGCCGATGGCGGCAGGGCTGCTGCAGGTGAACGTGCGGATTCCCGACGGCGCGACTCCCAGCGATCAGGCGCCCGTGCAGTTGATGGTGGGGACGTTTGCGGCGCAGCCCGGCGTGACCATCGCCGTACGCTGAGCTGGAGCTGCGCATGAACCCGCAGCAGCGCGGATGATCGCCGTCCATGCGTTTCCGCGTACGGAACGGGTATAATGCCCGCAACCAATGCCTGCCGAAGCATATTTGAACTGGTTGATTCAACATACGAACACCGCCTGGTGGCACGATTCGGCTGAGGACGCCGAGCTCGACCGCGGGCTGAAGCGGGGCGCCGTCGGCGTCACCACCAACCCCTTTCTTTCGAATCTTGCTGTCTCAAAGAACCGGTCGCTGTGGCAGTCAGAAATCCAGTCGATTTGCCGCCTGGGCTTCAGCGCAGAGCTCAAGGCAGAGGCCCTGATGCGACTCGTGGTGACGAACGCCGCGCGCAAATTTCTGCCGTGTTTCGAACAGAGCGGCGGAGAGTCCGGATGGGTGTGCGCGCAGGTGAACCCCGCGCGGGCGGGCGATCGAGATTGCATGTACGCGATGGCGCGGCGGTTCCATCAATGGGCGCCAAACATCGCGGTGAAGCTTCCGGCGACCCTGGCCGGACTCGACGTGCTCGAGGAGTGCACGGCCGAGGGGATCGCCGCGACTGCGACCGTCAGCTTCACCGTCCCTCAGGCGCTCGCGATCGCGGAGCGCCACCGGCGGGGAATCGCGCGCGCGCGGCGAAATAACGTCGCGCCAGGAAAATGTTTCGCCGTGATCATGATCGGGCGGCTGGATGACTACTTGCGCGAAGTGGCGCAGGACAGCCACGCGCCGGTTAGCGAATCCGATATTCAGCAGGCCGGGCTGGCGGTGACCAAGCGAGCCTACGCCATATATCGCGAGCGCGGATACGAAGCCAAGCTGCTGGTGGCGGCGCTGCGCGGAGCCTATCACCTGACCGAGCTCGCCGGCGCCGCGCTTTTGATGTCCATTGCGCCCGC
>Ga0070740_10001227_pt1 | contig 37314 bp, 29 predicted proteins | sample Coa_R2_FD_67286 | JGI IMG/M metagenome (GOLD analysis project Ga0070740, IMG submission 67286) | Surface soil microbial communities from Centralia Pennsylvania, which are recovering from an underground coalmine fire - Coalmine... | ecosystem: Environmental > Terrestrial > Soil > Unclassified ... | reverse complement strand
CGCAGCAGTTCGCGCTGATCGCGCAGATCGCCGGGCGGGATCCAGCTCTCGGGGAGGGTTCCATTATGCAGCAGGATGGCGAGTCCCTTGGCGTCGAGGGCATCGGTGCTCCTCTTCCCAACCCCTGAACCCGTACAATCGGAAAGCGATGGAACTTGCTTCCAGCACTCGAATCCCGGATGGCCTTATGGCTGCAATGTCGCAGCTAGACGGAAACTCGCGTCTGGGCCTTCGCACTTCCGAATACACACTGCATCCAGGCTTCACAGCGACTCAATCCTCAACAGCTCTTAGAGATAGCTGGACTGTTGCTTCAGAGACGTATCGGATGTCACTGTCATGCGGGTTCGGCGGCCCGAGCTTCCACGGTTCGCTGCATCCTCGCCCAGCAGGTACAGGCAATCCACAATGGGATGGAAACTTCGGTGAAAGCCTCGGCATCAGCACGAAGATTCGGATGGGTAGCTGGGGTATTGCACAAGCGCTCGGTCTACCCGACGCTGAATGCGAGTTCGGGGCATGTGGCAGTGGACCAAGTGCATTTGGACCGGGCAGTATTGGGGCGCACTACCCTGCCATTCCTCCACAAGTAACGGATTTTATGTTCATGTTCTCGTGGGCGATGCAACAGACAAATGCTGTACATGCTCACCCATGGCATTACGGAAATTGGTGCGGCAAAGGAGGTTCAGGGCTACCAGTTGATAAGACTGATTTTGCCTGCATGAGGCACGACTATTGCTATGCCAAGAATGGGTTAACTTATGCAGACAACTTTAATCCATTCATAGGAGAAACGAAGGGTGCCGCCATGCAGCGCTGCAATGAGGCTCTGTGCTCTGCCACAGCTAATTCTTCTGGCTCTGCCCGAGAAATAAACTCCTTCTTTTCTTGGGGTGGCGGCGGTCTGTTTGACTGCCATCAATAACAACAAAGAGCGGCGTGTGACGTTGCATAAGTCATCGTTGAGCGACAGGAGATATCCAGATGATGCGCCTTGACAGAGCCATATTAATTGCCATCGTTGTCATCGTAGAGTTAGGCTTGCTCTACGCAGATGGAATCATATTTATAGGTTTCATGGCTGCAAACAACGTGGAAACACCCTTAGCGGCAAAGCTTTCGATGCTCCTAATGTGCATCTGCGACCCTATATCTTTCATCTTGTCTTGGTTTAAACCGAAGATTGCTGCGGCCCTCTTAGCCTTTTCAGCTGCGATCACTCTAATGTTGAGTGTGGTTGGTTCCGATAGGCACAGCCTCGGCGCATTATGGCTTTCGGGAGGAATATTTTGGGCAGTGAAGTTTGTGCTCTCTTATGTCTTCTACAACAAATTAGGCAGTAAAACCTTTGGCCGTCTTCAGTCCCACGCGGGTTAGTGGGTAGCCATGCTGCCAGACAGTTCTATAAGCACTCATTATGCGAGTTCGGGGCGTGCGGGGTAGGGCCGTCCGCGCTTACGCCTGGACAAACGGCACAACTTGGTGGCCCGATCCTGATACCGCCGAGTTGGATGTTCGGTCTTCTTGCCCTGTTCCACCACCCCAATAACGGCCCGTATCCAACGCGCATGTTCGGCACGCATTGGTGTGGCCCTGGCGGTGCAGGTCCCACGGTCAATGGTCTAGATGCAGCCTGTCAAGCGCATGACCTTTGCTATGGTGCACATGGTTTTACTTCCTTCTCAAATTGGAGTCCTTATTTGTCACCGCTCTTGTCCCAAAGCCAAGAGCAGGCTCTCCAGCAGTGCAATCAAGCGCTTTGTAATGCCGCAAGCCATAGCAACGACCCTGGAAGCACAAGAGTGCAGATGTACTTCACTTCTGTATCAGCCGGCGCTTGCGCGCCGTAACTAAGAAGTCCAGGGATGCAGAAGTACAACTGAAAATGGCCGGAGGGTAGGTACCGTGCGATGAAGAAACGCATCATCTGGTGGGCGATTCTGGGCTTTGTGATTCCCGTGTTCTGGGGTGTTGCAAGTTTTGTTTTCTTTTCAGCCAGGCAATCGGTCTGGACCAACATCTACTGGGGGCTGGTCTATGTGACATGTCCGTTTTGGCTACTACCCTCAAATACGACGACGACGGTGATGACGCCCTTTCTGAACGCTGCCTTGTACGGCGGACTTGCGTTCCTTTTTCTGAATGCCCGAAGTGCGCGCAGCAAGAGTCCCACTCCCCCTACCTGAGTTCCTGGACAGCTCGTGAAGTCCTGCTCCAGTCCAGGGTCGCGAGTCCCGCGCCGCCTGCGGCGTCGGGAGGGCAGTGTCGCGGTAGGTATGAAGACCGCGATTGAGAAAGGGAAACTGCCGGCCCTCGAGCCGGGCGCGATGGCCTATATGCAGTCGAAGCAAGGGTTCCTTAACAGCGTATGCGGGAACTGCGCTCCCCATCTCATGTTTTACGTTGCCGTGAAAGACGCTCACACCTGGGGTGCAGGCGCGCTTGGTTCACCGCGCAGGATCTCGTCGCCGACCTGGATCTCGTGCGGGGATACAAACCTCGCTTGTCCGTAAACCACAGCGCATCCGGCATTCGCCAGCATTTTGCCGAGGCTCTGTCGGGAATTCTGGACAATGGTCGCAGCCCGCGACTTCACCTCGGTCAGTGAGACCTGCACATGACCATCGAGATGAATTCCAAACCGTGCTGCTTCGCGAGCCATATGTGCCACCTTTGCGCTGGCAACCATGGCTTATGTCGGAGTACATCCTGTGTTCACGCAGGTGCCGCCGAGGACCTTCCGTTCGACCAGGGCGACCGTCTGGCCTGCCTTGGCGGGCCTTGCAGCTAGAAACGGCCCGGCCTGCCCCGAGCCAATGATGATCGCGTCAAAGGTTCTGCTCATATAAACTCCCTGATGCGGCAACTCCGAGTACACGGCATATCGCTGAAGATGCCACGCGCGATCGAATCGTTGACGGAACACGATCGCGCGACCACAACTTCACGCCGGCTCTTCGGCTCATGCGGCGATCGACTCCATTGTTAGTCCGTTCCGGGCCTCAATTGCTTTCACGCTATTGACAAACGCCTTCTCCAGAACGCTCCTGCCGATTGTGCTGAGCACGAACCCGAGCAGGCGTCCCTTGAAGTTTTTGCCTTCACGGACGACCTCCACATCAATATCGGTCGAGCCGTTGGGTTGGCGGGTGAAAGTGTAGGTATGTCCGGATGGGCCACCCCAAAGATTGGAGTCAGTCGTGGTGAGCACGACATGGTTCGGATCAGACCAGTTGTAGTGCAAACGTTCCCACACACCGCCGGAGCCTTCTGTGACATCAGCCTCGGTCGGGCCCTGTTGATGCACTGTGAGGTAATCGTCAGTGCTGTTGGGGAAAAGCTTCGCACGGCCAAGACCGAAATCGGTGAGTCCGGCGATGTATTGCTCAGGTGTCAGGTCGGTTGTTTGGTGAAGATGGATGGTAGGCATTGCATTTCTCCTTTTCTGTTGAACTTTACCGTGCAGATGCGATCTGATCGTGCTTTCGCTCCTGGTCAGTGCCGCTTACGGTGAGTTTTCGGTTTCGGTTCCTGGGCCAATGCATCCAGGGCATATTGAAGGAAGATTTCGAGCGGAGCGTCGCTCTTTTCAGCCTGCGAACGTAGAAGCGCTCCCTCCCAGCTGTTGAGCAGAAAGCCGGCCAGCGACTCGGCATCCGTATCCGCCGGAAGCTCTTTCTCTTCGACGGCCTGTTGAATGGCGGCTGCGATCTTTTGTTGCCAGCCCAAAAAGGAGACGCTAATCTGTTTTCTCAAACGCGGACTTTCCGCCGCCATCTCTAGGCTGAAACGCCCCATCATGCATCCGGGTATCTCACTCATCTGACCGTACGTCTTGGTCAGATCGATAAAGTAATGCTTCAGACGCTTCAATGGCGGCGTCTTCAAGTCGCTCAGGACGCTCGCCGCATGCTCTCCTTCGCGAGCGACATACCGGGCGAGCGCAGCCGCGGCAAAGTCCTCCTTGCTGCTGAAGTGGTGATAGAACGAGCCCTTGGGCACATCCGCCGCCTTCAAAATGTCCGACAGCCCGGTGGCGTTGTAGCCGTTCTGGTGCATCAGCTCAACCCCCACATCCAGCAAGTGTTCACGCGTTGATTTTGCGTTCATGAGAAGCTCCTCGTATCTGTTCCTGCTTTCGCAGGAAAGCAGGGAACAGACCATCTTGCATACGTTCAGTGCTGAATGCTGTACCGGGCCGCTGGTACCTGGTGATTGAGGTTCGGACCAAGAGCCTTGCGCGCGGCTTCATACTTCTCCCAGTCAACAGCATCGGGCAGCGCTGGAATGGTAATCAACTCATGCTGGTCGAGGCCCGCAAGCGACGCATCCACCATATCCTCTGCCGTCATCACAATCTCGCCCGGCAGGTCGTCCACAGGTCGGCCGGCCTTGTCCCAGAATGGCGTCGCCGTTGCGCCAGGCAGCACAGCCTGGATGGTCACGCCCGTGCCTTCCAGTTCGTTTTTCAGAGCCTGGGTAAAGTTCACGACATACGCCTTGGTGCCACTGTAGGTGCCATTCAAAAGATCTGGGGCAAGGGCCACAACCGAGGCAATGTTGATCAGCAAGCCGTTCTTGCGCGCCACAAAGGGAGGCAACGCGGCAAGGGCCAGCCGCGTCAGCGCGGTGACATTCAAATAGATCATCGACTCCAAATCGTCGACGTTCGCATCGAGAAGCCTGCCGGCGCTGCCCAGGCCGGCGTTGTTGACCAGCGCTGTAATCGTGGAGTCGTTGCTGAGCCGCTCCGCCACGCGCAGAACGTCTTCTTTCTTCGTGAGGTCGGCAACGATCGTCTCTATCCTGCGGCCGGTAGACTTCAATCTTGCGGCGCTCTCCGAGAGCCTCTCCTCATTGCGCGCAACGAGAATCAGATCGTAGCCGCGTTTTGCGAGGCGATCGGCATATACGGCGCCGATGCCGGTGGATGCGCCTGTGATGAGAGCTGTGCCTTTCAATGTTGACATGCTTTGATTCCTCCTGAATCGTCGAGGCCCTCTGGCCTACATCGCAATAGAGTAGACCGGTCGGTCTAACGATTCAGAAAAGCTTGCACGCCTTGCGTTCAGCATCAAACTGTACCTTTCCTCGGCGAGTTGCTATCGGCCCGATCTGCGCTGTATAGTCTTGAAACTGCGAGAAGTAGGGATTGCATTCCGGCCTCTGAAGTTGGGATGGATGGACATGAACCGACTAAGCTTCGCTCCGTGATGATCGGACAAATCGAAAGCGCAGAGACTGATCAAGTTCGATTCCCGGTCTAGAGCGTTCAGGTTTAGATCAGCGCGCCAAAGGTTAATTGGTTCACTACCCGAAGAACTGAAGAATTATCCGGCCGGAATCAGCCATTGCCTGAATACGCGGGAGGTACTGGATGAAGGCATTGATCTTTCGCCAGACCGGGGAACCGAAGAGCGTATTGGAACTGGCGGAGATCTCTACGCCGCCTTTGGCCGCCGGCGAGGCGCTCGTCCGAGTGCTGCTGACTCCGATCAACGCTTCGGATTTGCACATGGTGAGGGGGCGCTATGGCCGCCAGCCGGAGTTGCCAGCCAGCCCGGGTATCGAGGCGGTCGGTATTGTGGAGGCGTTGGGGCCGGGGGCACAAGGTCCGACGGTTGGAACCCGCGTGATATTCACCGACACATGGAATATGTGGCGCGAGCAGATCGTATGCCCAGCGGAAAAGCTTGTTCCAGTTCCGGACGGCTTGGACGATGCAGCAGCCGCTGCGTCGTACATCAATCCTTTGACCGCATGGGCGTTGACCTTGTCAACTCACAAGCTCAAAGAGGGTGACTGGCTCCTCCAAACAGCGGCTGCGTCCAGCGTAGGAAAGTTCGTGCTTCAATTGGCGCAGAGATTTCGGTTCAAGACCATCAACGTAATCCGGCGGCGCGAGCAAGAATCGATCATACGCAAGCTCGGAGGCGATGAGGTCATTTGCACCGCCGATGAAGACCTCCGGGCGCGCCTGCAGGAGTTGACCGCAGGCAAGGGCGTTGAGCGAGCGATCGACTGCGTTGCTGGAGACATTGGCGCTGAGATTGCCCGCAACCTCGCTCCCGGGGGAACCATGCTTGTGTATGGAGCTCTTTCGAGTCATCGGCAGACCGATCCTGCGAAGTTCCTCATGCCGATCTTTGCTCCACGGTTGATTTATTCGACGGCAACGGTTCGAGGGTGGTGGCTACCCCGTTGGGTACCTTCCCAGCCGCTGGCGGAAGTGCGGACAGCGACGATCGAACTTCTGACATTGCTGTCGAAAGGCGTTCTTACGTCGCCAGTGAGTGTGCGGTATCCGGTGAAAGACTTCCAGGAAGCCGTACGCCTGGCCGATGGTGAGGCGGGACAGGAAAAGGTCTTGTTGGACTTTTCCAACGGGTTGATAAACCGCTGACTGAAGCTCGAGCACTAAGGAGTCGTTTGATATAGTGGCCCCGTTCTGATGGGCCCATGGGGGCCTGGTGAAGCGAACATCTTCGAAAAGTACAAAGGGAGGCGCGGATGCAAAAGATGAAGGCGGTGCAAGTATCCAGAGCGGGGGGAGACCTCGAAGTCGTCGAGCGTGACATCCCTGAGACGGGACCAGGACAAGTCAGGATTCGAGTTCAGGCATGCGGTGTATGCCACAGTGATGTGTTCACAAAAGAAGGCCTGTTTCCCGGGATTTCATATCCTCGCGTCCCTGGGCACGAGGTCGCTGGCGTCATTGACGCGGTTGGTCCTAGCGTGAATGGGTGGGCAAAGGGGGACCGTGTCGGCGTGGGTTGGCATGGAGGACAGGACGGCACTTGCACCGCTTGCAAGAAAGGGGACTTCGCTAATTGCTCGAACGTGCTGATATGTGGCCTCAGCTATGACGGAGGCTACCAGGAATACATGATCGCACCCGTAGAAGCTCTGGCCCGAATGCCGGAATCGCTCAATCCTGCGGAAGCCGCGCCGCTCATGTGCGCAGGCATTACGACATTCAACGCACTTCGACACAGCGGGGCAATGGCGGGGGACCTTGTCGCCGTTCAGGGAGTCGGAGGGCTCGGCCATCTCGGGATTCAATTCGCGAAGAAAGCCGGTTATCGCGTCGCTGCCGTGGGCCGGGGCACTCAGAATGCGACAATCGCACAAAAACTCGGAGCGGACTTTTACATCGACAGCGCTGCCACCGACGCTGCGGCCGAACTGCAGAAGCTAGGTGGTGCAAGCGTCGTGCTCGCCACAGCGCCGAGTGGAAAGGCCATGTCTTCGCTTCTGCCGGGGTTAGCGGCCAATGGCACACTCGTTGTTGTGGGCGCTTCCGAGGATCCTCTTGAAGTATCCACCGCGCTCTTGATTCTTGGGAGGCGCAACATCAAGGGCTGGTCGGCGGGAACACCCTCGGATTCTGAAGATACCTTGCGCTTCGCTGAGGCGACTGGGGTGCACCCAATGATCGAAAAACTGCCGCTGGAAAAGGCGGCCGAAGCCTACGCTCGCATGATGAGCGGGGACGCTCAGTACCGCGTTGTGCTTACGATGGGCTGAAGGCCAGAATCCGGTTGGCGAAGACTCGGGTTAACGAGCGCAAGCTCGCGTGGGAAACGATTCAGGGTGCTCGATCGGCGCTGAAGGTTCTCTATACGCGAACTCTGAAGCAGACCTGGTTCGATCAGGAGGTCATCAATCATGTGCATCTGGTCGTGGTAGCCGAACTCGTGGGCTACGTCGGTCCACGACTTTGTGGAGGAACGCGCTTTGCAGTCGAGGGCTCCCTGAAATCTGACAATTCTTGCATACAGTTTGGGGCGCATGCCAAAGTGCTCGCTGAACGTCCGCTCGAATTGGCGATCGCCGATTCCGGAGTAAGCCGCTAGTTCCGCCACCCGGACCCGGCCGTGAAGGGCCTAGTTTTCCTGTACCAAGTCTGATGTTAGTCCGCAGCTGGTTTGAAGGGCCTGGAAAAACAGTGCCATTGATGCAGAAGCTGCCTACGAAATCGCTTAAGAGGCTATGAGGCCATGATTAAAGGTTCCTTGTCGCTCATGCTCAGCCAAGGGCAGCGCCCCCTCCCCGGGGTGTTGTACGGAGATTGTTTGTTTTCAGCTGTTTACGGCTGCCGGTCTGTACGGAGATCGTTTATTTTGTGCGACTTACGACGGAAAAGAGAAAAGGCATGGCTTTTTGACCATGCCTTTCTTGTGCTCTTTCTCTCATTATAGCCAATCAGGGGAATTAATTGCAAAAGGTAAGTTGCTGAACATGCGTGCGTTAGCTCGTTAGGGAGCTTGACAAGGTTCCTGTGGTGTCCGGGCTGTTAAAAACTCCGGCCTTCGTGCTGAAGAGGAGTCCCACAGCTCTTCGAGATGTGGGACGCACGGGCTCTTCAGCAGCCATCCTAATCTTGTCTTCCGGTTTTAGTTTCGGGTCGGCAGAACTTACTCCATCCATCAATCAATTTTCATTGAATAGTCAATGAGAGGCTGACGCTCTGATTCAAATTGGAAGCGCCGTCACTGGGTGTTCCAGCGCCGGTTACCTGAATCACAGCAGTTCCTGGTGTTGCCTGGTTCGCATTGGAGCTGCCGCCACCGCAGGCCGCAAGAGCACCAAGAATGCAGAGGAGGATGACGACCGCCAATCCACTCTGCGAACGAATGCTTCTGAGGAACCGACGACGACCAATCAACAGGAGCAATCCTCCCAATCCGGCAGGTACCAGCAGGAAGCCGGCAGGGAGTGCGCCGCCACCCTGTCTAAAGAAGCTTCGTGATTCGACTGAAGCGGTATTTCCGTTTGCGACAATGGTCAGGGTTCCCTGCACCGGATCGGCTGTTGCCTGGCCGGGGTTGGGTGGCGGAATCATTAGTGACGCCGGACTGAAGCTGCAGGAAACTCCTGCGGGCAGTCCACTGCAGCCCAGTGATACGCTGCCGGAGTAGTTGTTCACCGGAGTCACAGTCACAGTAAGCTGGCGGGTCGAGCCGCGAGGAATGGTCAATGACGTTGGCGTGGTGGTGATGATGTAGCTAGAGGCCGAAGTTACCGTGAGGGTTCCGCTGTTGAATACAAAGTAGTAGTGCTCTGCCGCAAGCGTTCCCTGTACGGCGACGATGGGATATTGACCCGGCGGCGATGACTCGGTGGCTACAGTAGAAAGGTCCGGAGTACCAGTTACGTACGGAGGCGCAATCGGATCGGGACCGGGATCCTGCAAAGAATATGTGAATGTTGGATTGGGCGCACCCACAGGGCGGCTGAAGCTGGAGACAAAGACATTCAATGGCGCACGAACAATATTGAACGACACAGATGCCGGGGCTGCTGCTTCGTAATCCTTATTGCCTGCCTGTGTAGCGGTAACTGTTACCGGCCCGATGTCTGTCGGAAATATCGCTACGCTGGATCCATCAGGCGCAGGCTGTAATTTGGCCGGGCCGGATGCCGTGTACTGCACCGGCAATCCCGAACTTGCATTGGCGAAGACAATTTCAGGAGCTGTTCCGTAAGGCAAATCTTTTACATCCCCGAAGGAGATAGTCTGGCTGGCGGGGGTGACGGTCAGAGTACCCGGATTGAATGCAAAGGTGTAATTCTGCGCAAACAGGGTGCCCTGCGTCGCGTTAATCGAATATGTGCCAACTTGCGACGACTGGACTGCAGTTGTTGTATAGTTTGGCGCGCCTGAGAGAAGGGCGGCAGTATCCGAGCCGACAAATCCTGTGGCAACGTATGTAAACGCAGGATTCGGAGTGTTGTAGGGGCGTGTAGCATTCACCGGTGTGATGGTCAGCGTTGCCGGATTTACTATGAATGTCTGTGTTGCTGTTGCGGGGGCATAAGTCGAGTCTCCACCCTGAGTAGCCGTGATTGTTATTTTCCCTGCGCCAACCACGGTGGCATACCAGCCTGCTGTTGTTTGCTGATGATGGACGAGCCCTTCTGGTGAAAATGTTACATCTACTGGAAGTCCTGAGCTCGCTGTTGCAGTAAAGCTGAAGGAGGAGTGGGGGTCGCCATAAGTCGTCGGCGGCATAAAGGGACTGATTGTTATCGTTTGCAACTTGCCGGCTGATACCAGCAGAGAACCATTCACAAAGCTCAATTGATAGTCCTGAGCGTAGCCTGGAGTTAGCGTCAGACTCCCTTGTGTGACTTTTACTGTATAAGTTCCAACAGGAAGTATCGTTCCTGCTGGAATGGCCGTCCCTTTGGGGTCTACAACCACTACTGTCGGGCCTCCGGTAAGTACCGCCGACTGGGTATCTCCTGCGACGAAACCGCTAATGGCGGCGGTGATATTTTGCGGGACGGGCTGTCCCTCAATCAAAGTGAGGTTAGCCGGGCCGGTCACGGTCAGAATGGCTGGAGCTATAGTGACGGTTTGTGTGGCCGATGCTGGCCCGTAAGTAGAATTACCTGCCTGATCGGCTTCAACCGTGATCGATCCAGCTCCGAGAACGACCAGCGAGTTGCCGGAGATCTTACCGGGGCCACTGTTCACCTTGAAGGTCACGGGAAGGTTAGTGGGATCATGAGTCGTCGAATCAAGCGCAGTGGCATTCAATGGGATTGGGCTCGTTCCGTAGGTGGCGTTTGAAATCTGGGAGAAGTCAATGGTTTGAGGCGTCCTGGCTGTAGCTGGCATAACCTGGCGGATCAAAGAATTGATGGAATCAGCGATATACAGATTGCCAGCGTTGTCCCAGGCCAGGCCCCATGGAAAATCCAGCGTTGCCGCCGTTGCCGGTCCATTGTCTCCACCATAGCCGCCGGTCGCCGAGAGTTGTCCGGCAATTGTCTGAATCCTGCCATCGCTTGCGGTGACTAAACGGACCCCGTTATCGAACTGGTCAGAGATGATCACATTTCCTGATACGTCGGCCAGGACGTCGTAAGGATTATTCAATTGCGCGCTGGTCGCGGCGCCACCATCCCCGCACTGTGGTGGAGTGGGTGGTGCAGCGGGGCTGCATGCCGTACGCAACGTGCCGGCCACTGTATGGATTTTGGGCGAGGATGCGGAGAGATCGATTTCGCGGATGACGTGAATATTCGTTTCAGCGAGAAAGAGGTTGCCATTCGGATCAAAAGACATGCCAAAAACGAATCCCAGCGTCGCGCTCAGTGGAGGGCCACCTTCGCCGCAGTTATCTGCCGAGACTGAGCAGTCGGACGGAAAAGAGCCGCTCCCATTGGCTGCCTGGGCCGCAGCCACATTGCCCGCAATGGTCGTGATCTTGCCGGATGTGTCGATGCGGCGAATCAGATAATTACCGCTGTCTGCGATGTACAGATTGCCTGCGCTGTCGAATTTGACAGTATTGGGGTAGTTCAGCAGAGCGGAAGTTGCCGGTCCGCCATCGCCACTGTATCCGTTCCGGGCATGCATCGGGTCTCCGACGATGGTGCTGATGGTCCCGTCGGCGGCGCTTACCTTGCGAATGCTTTGCTCCACTTCATCTGCGATATAAAGGTTTCCATCAGCATCCACGGCTATACCGAAAGGTGTGTTCAGAGGATTCGTCGTTCCTGCAGGAACCAGGGCTGGTCCACCATCTCCGCAAGGATCAGGTGGCGCACAGAGAGGGGCAGAACCCGGGCCGGCCAAAGATCCCGCAATCATATATTGATACCCGCTCTGCGGAGAGGGAACCCTGTGCGCCAGGATGGGAGGCACCTTGTTGCCTCCATAAACCACTGAGACTCCGCCACCATAAGAGAAATACAGATTTCCATCAGCATCGAGTGTCATGAAGTACGGCTGAACAATCTGGCTCTTGTTCGCCTGAACGCCATCGTATGCTTGCGAGGCATTCTGATCTTTTGATCCGGCAAAGATACTGATTGTGCCGCCGATGAGGTTCGTGGCGCTTTGCGCCTGAGCTGGCGCAGGACGCAGACCGCCAAGCAGGGCGAGGATAACCGGCAAGATCCTGGCCACGGATCGCGGACGGATAGCACGGGACATGGCTTGACGTGTATTCATGGGTCGTATCTCCATCTGACTTCTATTGCTGTATCAGGTAGAACTGAATGTCGGGAGCGCTGGAAGGGACAGTAAAGTCTGTACCGCTCGCGACAATCACGGCTTTGCCGCTTATCTGCCCTACCATGGCGGACAGGTGCAGGCGGCAGGTTGGAATTCCATTGGGGGTCAGTCCGATATCGCTCAGGCTTACGTTATGCGTCGGGCAGCCGCCGTTCGGGTCCAGCACCGTCATGGTGGCGTTTGCGAACAGCCCGTTGATCAGAGCGCTTTGCGGACCGAACTGAAAGAGGTCCGAGGAGTCGGCTTGTTGTGTCACATCATCGTTGGCATAAATTCCCCCATTCAGGGCCACCGAGCCATCGATCGCTGGTCCGAAACTTACAGGCTGGGTGACGGCCGTAGACGAATACTCGACTTGAAAGCCCCGAAAGCTGGCGGTCGCCAGTGACTTGGTGCTAACAGGGTAGAGAGGCTGCGCGAAACCCAGGGCTGAGGTGTAAGTCTCGTAATCAACAATGGCCATGCCCGCGGAGCCGAAGCGGAAGGCTGTAGGCAGCTTGTATGCCCCGCTCGTATCGATGCTGACCGAAGATGCTCCGTGGTCGGTTGTGCATGTACCGGTAAACGAGTCAGGCGAATTCTGACCTTGGTAATTGAGAGAGAGCTGGTTTCCGTTGGGATCGATGTACTCCGCATCTGCGAATGACCAGGTCTTGCCATCGGGTGTGGTGCTGGCCACGAGATCACCGCGGCGATAGATGAGTATTGGGGAGCTATTCGCAGTAGTGTTTATCATGCCCTGGAGCAAATAGCGCTGCTTGCCGCTAAGTGCCATGCAGTTTTCCTGTTCCACCATGACCACTGGGGAGGTCGTATTATCGCCGGGTCGCAGGATCGCCCCGGCCCCGGGAATTTCAAGAGCCAGACCGGCAGCTCCGAGGTTGAGGAAACCGTTCTGTGGAACGAAGGTCCCGGAGGCTGTGGCTGGTGTTGAGCCCTCTGCCGGTAATGACTGGTAGCTGTAGGCGTTCTGGTTATCATCGATTGTCAGCGCCCAATTGAGCGGACTCTGCGTCCCGATGTAGGAGTTGCTGCCTGGAACCTGCTGAGGCGTGGAGGGCAGCCCAGAGGTAGGGCTCACCGTATAAGGTGGAGAACTGCATCCAGTCAGGACCAGACTGCCGGCCCCCAGAACGTACAGCAGGAAGAGCATTCGCCCAGTCTGTCGCGAGCAGAATGGGATTGCTGATCGGAGAGAGGGAAACAGGTGCGATACAAATGGCGGCATGGTGTTTCACTCCATGGCTAAAATGCCAGCTTCAATGCAAACTGCATGGTTCGGGGACGGTGAGCATCGACGGGATGAAGAAAGGAGCTGCCGGTCAGGCAATCTGTGCCGTCTCCGCCAACGGCGCTATAGTTGGCCACCGGTCCGCCGTAGCAACTGACAGTGTTCTGCGCCTGGTTGCCGAGCGTAGGATTGAATATGCGGAACTGGGTGTGATTGAAAACATTGAAGGCTTCTGCGCGGAACTCCAGATTCAGCCCTTCGCGAAGCGGGAAGGTCTTCTGCAAGGCAGTATCGAAGTTCCATCGCTGTGGGTTATTGAGCGAATTACGGCCCGCGTTGCCGAAGGTCAGGCCACGAGGCGCAGCAAAGCCCCCTGGGTTGCGAAGCAGAGGGCCGAAACTGGCGGAGTTGTTGCCTGCTCGTGGACGGGCTCCACGCGGGTTCCCGATGATATCGGGATAAGATCCTGAACCTATCCCGTTGGCCACGCCCGCATTGTCCAGCACGGATATCCCGGTCGGACTGCCGTTGTTGACGACTGTGAAGGGAATACCGGTTTCGAATAAAGTGATGCCGGAGAGCTGCCATCCATTCAGAAGCAGTTTTGCGACTGAACTCGTCGCGAATGCCGAAGGTGGCTTGTTCACCGCAGCCGTGTTTTCCGAATCAGGGTCGCTCGATATTGTGCTGGCAAAGTGCTGCCAGAAGGTCAGCAACGGCAGATTGTAGATGTAGCTGATGTGTAGCAAGTGGCGTTGGTCGAAGTTCGAGCTTGCATAATTCGTCCGTATATCAGCCGAGTTGACGAATGTTGCATCCGATCTGTCTGAAGCATCGTCAAGCGAGTGGCTGTAAGTATACGCAACTCCAAGGGTCAATGGACCCTGCGTTCTGCGGATGCTCGTCTGGAAGGCGTGGTAGTCAGAGAAAGCAATGTTTTCGAGCGAGAAGATCTGGCCAAGCGAAGGCGCGTACGTACGCAGAGCATTCGGATTGCGCGCCAGGCTGTCGGCCGTGCCGTAACAAGCCGCTTCGAAATTCAGCGCAGCCGGGGTTCCGCTGATCACGGCGCCATTCCGCAACTGGTACGCAGGCCCGGGGCCGCCAAAACCAGCTTGGCGGCTGCCGCAATCGCCGCCATCCGGTGCTCCTGTAAGCGGGTTGTATCCTTTGCGAATAATCGGCTCGTGAGGGCCAAATGGATTGGCTGCCGCAGCGAGCGGAGATAGCTGGTTAATCTGCCGATCGGCAGTCAGATGGTTGCCGCGGCTTCCTACGTAGGCAGCAGTAAACAGGGTGTTGCTGGGCAACTCATGCTCGACGCTAAGGCTCCATTGCTGTACATAGGGCCATACAGCTTTCCTGGGAATGGATGTGACGTTCAGTGGATAAGCGACATTGCGCCCAATGGATCCCCATCCCTGAGGGCTATAGGCAGTCATGTCCAGCACAACAGGCGCCGAGCCTTCGAGGGAGCCGGTATTTGCCTCATCACTGGTTCCATGCTCGAAGAAGACTCCATACCCGCCGCGAAGAACTGTCTTCCCGGCACCTGTCACGTCCCAGGCAAAACCAAAACGCGGAGACGGGTTGAAGAGGTGTCCGGACATGCAACTGGCGGGCACGCCATTCTTCCCGCACTGCACCAGCCCGTTCAGGATGCGCGGATCGAGATTCGCCTGGGGATTGTTGGGATTCAACGCAAGGGATACGCCGCTGGCTGCATCCACAAGTTCGCCGGTAGTCCCATTCACGCTTAAGCTGGCGGCAACGCTTTTGTCATATCTTGCCGGGTCCCAGTTGTAGACGTTCTGGTCCGCCGTGCGATATGTGCCGAACAGGCTGAGCCGGAGGCCGGCATTGATGGTCAGCCGGGAATTGACTTTAAAGTCATCCTGGATGAAAGGCTCCACGATCTGATAACGCTGCCGGTAGCGGCTCTGGCCGCTGTCCTGCTGGAAGCTGGCAACCTTCCCGTTCAGATCTTGCGGCGTAAAGGGAGGGTTTATCTCGCGAAGGAAGTCAACATAGAGGAAATCTGCAAAGGCATTACCTGTCGTCCCGGCGGAGTTTCCCTGCACGTTGCTGAAAGTAAAGATTCCCTGAGTATCGCCCGTTGCTGCGCCGATCGGCGTATTGTCCTGGTTGCGCTGATAAATAATCCATTGCGCTCCGAATTGCAGATTGTGACGGCCGAGTGTCTTAGTGAACGTATCGCTGAAGCTGTACGTTGGGTTGGTATGCTCCCACGGGATGTAGGCCGGATCGATGTTGAATCCAAGACCGCCGTACGCGGCATTGTTGCCGGCAATCGAAATCCCCGGCAGCTTCGCCGAGCCGGTATTAAAAATGGTGGTGACGCCGCACTGTATCTTGCCCATTACATCCGGGCTGCACGGAGCGGTGAGTTCCGAGGGGTACTGGAGCGAGACTCCCGGTGCCGGAATGTTCGTTAACTTGATCCTGGAATTTGTATAGCTGGCGACGAACTCGTTGAGTGAGCTCGGCGTAAGTACTGCTGTAACCCGAGCCACTATACTCAGACCGGGAGCATAGTAGCGGCTCTGAATGGTTGGGAAGTTATTAGTCAGATATGCGTAAGGCGGGATTGGGGTAGTTTCGTCCCATTCGTCATGAATGTAGCGAAAACCAGCTTGCATCTTCGAGTTAATGGCATGGTCAATGCGGAACAGCTCTTCGCGCCAGTAGGTCGGGAGCGAGACATCGGCGTTGTAGCACGAACCGATCGAGGAGTTACAGCCACTGGTTGCGTTGGGAAAGGGAATAATGCCCGTGTTGAGCAACGCAACCGAATTACGGTTCAGACCAGTGTTGAACTGGTTCAGTGGCGCATAATTGAGCTGGTTATGCGGGAAAGGTACACCGCCTATAGTAGGACAATCCGGATAGGCGACGGGGTCTACCGACGATACGGAACCATATGAAGGACAGACATCGTTGAAGTCTCCATTGCGCTCCGCCGCCGAAGGTACGCCTTGCCGGTAGGCAGTCGGTGACTTTTCCAGCCTTGCTTCTTCTGAGAAGAAAAAGTGCGTTTTGCCTTTGCCGTTATAGAGCCTGGGGATGACGATGGGGCCGCCAATGGTGCCGCCAAAATCATTACGGCGATAAAGTGGCGCTCCCCTGGTTACGTCGAAGTAGCCTTTTGCGTTTAACGCCTCGTTGCGGAAAAACTCATAGAGATTGCCATGCAGGGCGTCGGTGCCTGAACGGGTAGTTACGATGGTGGTCGCATTGCCCATGCTGGGATACTCGGCGCCGTAGTTGGAGGTCAGCACCTTGATTTCCTGTATGGCGTCAATGCTGGGATAAACGATGAGCGTGCTGTGATCCTTATTGATACCCACATTCAACGTCTCGGACCCATCCACCGAGAAGCTGTTATATTCGGTCCGCCCGCCATTGACGCTGTAGGCCACGCTTCCCGCCTGCCCGACCTTGGCCTCATCCTGCTGAGTCTGGTTACTCACGCCTGGTGTAAGAGCGATCAGCTGTGTGAAGTTGCGTCCGTTGAGCTGAATCCCGGCAACCTCTTTACCAGTGATCGTGCCGCTGACCTCAGCGTTCTGTGTTTCAACCTGGGCAACGTTACTGCCGGCATCAACATTCACCGTCGCAGTTGTCGTGCCGACCGTGAGTTGAACGTCGTAGACGAACAACTGACCCACATCAAGCCTGATGTCACTGCTGAGCGCAGTATTGAACCCTCCCGCGCGAACTTCGATCTGATACCTGCCGGCCGTCAGGTATGGAATCGTGTATTCACCTGATTCGTTCGATTTCGTGTTGTAGATAGCTCCTGTGTCCAGGTTCACTGCATGAACCTGGGCGTCTGGAACTGTGAGTGCCTGCGGATCGGTGATATGACCGGAAATCCGGCTGGTCTGCGCCAGCGCACTGAAACACACGAACAACAACGCCGGGACAAGCGTCCAGTGTCTATGGAATCTGTGCAGCATTTTGCTTCGTACCTCAGTTACCGATGGCTATTGTTTGCGGACAGTGCGGCGGAGAATGTTATTTGAGAGGCTTGCTTATATTGTTCGCTGGCCATTTTATGTAGTGATTCGACAGAGTGAGCCAGGTCTGCCAAAACAACTGGCGCTGTGCGTGCGCCGGGCGCATCGTGTCCAATCAGCTCTTTCAGCAGCGTCCGGTTATTATCGATACCTGCTGCCATGTCGACTGGTTCATGCTCCGCCGCTTTATCAGGCGGCATTTGGATGCCAGTCTGCTGGATTGCCTCCGACTCTTTTCTGAGTGCGATATCCAGTTCGTCATACCATGAGGCAATCAGGCGATGATATAGATCCAGCGCATCCGGAGAGAGCCTCTCCGGAGTGAAATGCCGGAGTTGTAACAAGGCATTGTTCGCTCGGACCAATTCGGTCGATGCTGCAAAGAGCCGATCCGCCAGATCATTTGATGCATCCCTGCTTCGACCCTCCTCCTGGAGAAAGCTTTCCAGCAGACTCGGCCCGGCAACCACGGATACGAGGTGTACATTTGCGGGCGGACTGGTTTCTTCCGGATGGCGGGACGCCTCGCTCACGGTTGTCAGGTTCGTCGAGACGTGCGGAATGAGATCTAATCGTCGTTTAACCTCTGACTTCTGCTCCTCGTCCTCCACCAGGCCGCTGATCCGAACTCCGATCACACTTCGTGAGATTGTCAGGCGATCGGTAAAGTCGGCGTGAAGATCATGCAGCGCCGATCTGACATCAAGCTCTGCCAGGTCGAGTTCAGCATCAGGAATTGGACGCTGCCGCTCAGGCAATTGTAATGATCGTGGAGAAGCGGCAAGCGGGCCGGAACCGATGCTGTCGCTTACAAAGAGATCTTGATTGACCGTCGCCCAGGGGACGACAGCATAATTCAATTCCGCAATCTCAACCCTCCCAAGATCTCGAAACTCCGCGGTTCTGCTGATGGGATGGAAGTCGGAAGTCCGAATCGTGATAGTCTCCTGCTCGACATCGCTTCCCTCCGTATCCACGCGCAACGTCAGGAATTTGTTGCCGGCGCTGTGCACTGATTCGTTCCTGATGCGGCTATGTGCTTGCCAATCCTGGAAGGATGCAGCAGATAACGGAGCGTCCCAGCTGATACCTGCCTCAGCAAGCCGTTTCTTCAAATCCGCCTTCTTCTCGTCCAGTGCCTGTTCTTTCATGTGACGTTTGCCTTTGGGATCGCGATAGATCGAACGCTCAAACGTCCCCTGGCTGCTTCGAATACTCACTTGCTGAAAAATCGCGCCCGATTTCTCACTCTGCGCATCCTGCCTTTCCGCGGCAGCAGCGCGTTGTAAGAACTCAGCAGGCTTAACTCCGTTGGGTCCATGCAATCGAATCGTAAAGACGATCAGCATAAGCACTGCGCAGACCAGCCCGGTAACAATCAAAGGGACAGTGGTGAGACTCTGCCATCGCGTCAGAAGATTTACGTGAAGCGCCCGCGCAGGTGAATCTTCAGCTTTGCCTAGAGTTGTTTCAGTCTCATCTTCTTCATCTGAACTGCTTCCGGCTGTCACGAAAGAGGGTGAGAAGATATCCCGGTATAACGGATCGTAATATTGAACCTCAACGACCAGCTTTTGGGCGGAGAATTGAAGGTCGACTTCGAGCCGCCGCCCCATGCTGAATTCAGCCTCGCGATGAACAACAGGCCCGCTATGAGGCGGTGTGGATTCTACGGCCCAGGAAAGCAGAGAAATACCAAGCTCACTGAGAATTTCAATGAATTTAATATCTCGCGCCAGAGCCTCCACCTTGAGTCCATTGAAGGATGCTCTGATGTCTCTCGATGCGAGAATCTCACCATTGACCGCAACGATCAGTGAAGTTGGCCGATGCTCGAAAACCTCTTTCAGCCGACGCTGCGCGCACAACATCGTATTCTGCATCGCTCTCCGCGATGAAGGAGGAAACTCTCTCTGAGGGCCGCGCCGGTTCATTCCGAAGGGTTCGCCGGACACGTGGGGACCCTGGTTTATTCGGCAGATTTGCTCAACTATGGCCAGACACTTCGGACAACAAACGAGATGCGCGAGCAGGTCACGGTGAATAGGGGCATCAGGGCCCTTCTGGTAACGCGCAATGAGCTGCTCACTGGACATACAAGCCCCGTGGGGCGCATGGAAAAGCTGATTGAGCAGTTCTGCAAGAAGGGCATCCGCAGGAACGGCGATTTTCGCCGGAAAAATCTCAACCGGCCCTCCATGCTGAATTTCACGAAGCTTATCTGAATCGAGAAGATGCAGCCTGATCTCGTTCCTGCCTTTGTGCAGGCGTTCGTCGACAGCGTCACGAGACATCAATGCGATACATGCAATTTCATCAGGCAGATAGCCGTGAAAGAACCGAAGGGCGACGATGCTGGCCGATTTGGAAGTTTGTTTCCGCCATGAGACATAGGCGGCAATTCTTCGAAGGACATTCTGTGCTTCTATCCGATCCACATCCGGACCAGTGAGAAGACCGAGAGCCAGCGCATCGAGTTTCGCATCCGCCAGGCTGACAAACGAGTGACGCTTTACCTCGCGCACATGAGCCAGGTAGACATATTCCAGGTAGGTGTAGAGCAGCGCCTCGGCATCTCGAATCTCTGCGACTTTCAGGTTCGCCTGGCAGAAACGAAGAAATGTATCCTGGATCAAGTCTTCGGCAGTTGCCCGGTCATTCTGCGCGAAATGCATGGCCCACCGCAACAGCCATTGGTATCGGCTCATGAATACATCAGCCGCTGTGCCGGGTCCGGTAACGAAGTTAGTGAGCCGCATGCTTCTATATCTAACGTTCCACTAATCCTCGAATTCTTAGCTTAAGTCATAGAAATTTAATCTTAGTTATTGTCCCTGTCCTTTAACGATAAGTAGAGCAAATTGACCAATAATTAATCCATAATTCGACACATATTCACAGCCATTTTTCTCTGATCTGGGCAATGATTGTCGGGCGGGCCGGTTCATGAAGTGCCGCCCCAATCACAGCGGAACTCATTCCGCTCTCGCGAACAAACTACATTTCGATTATTTGGATTTCATTCATTCAGATTTTGCCCGGATCATGGTCCACCGGCGAATGACTGGACTTTTGCGCAACGACAACTCGTAACCCGCCAATAACTGTTGCATGCCGATGAGGCATGCGAATGGATGTCTCACGGTTGCGTCCCCCAAATGAGCGCAGCCCCTCATCCGGACAAAGGAGTCCTGTCGTATGAACCTACTCTCTCTGAAGTCAGTACTGATAAGAGCCATTGCTGCTGCAGCTATTGCTGCCCCTATCGCGGCCGGCGCGACCACCTACAACATACAGGTTGAGGCCGCAGGGTCCTCAGCCCAGTTCTATGTCTTTGCAGAAGCTGCCTATCAGCAAGCCAAGGTGTTCAGCGGCGGCACGGCCAGTCACTATACTGCGAAGAATGCAGGCTTCGTGCACGATAACCGAAGCGCAGGCGTAAACGACGAAGTTGGAAATCTTTGGGTCGTCTGGAGCCAGAACGGAACAACAGTCGATATCTGGGCCTATCTGTCCGTCGATTCCACCGTAGGCGTCCGCGCTTTTGAGTCCGCTCCGCGCGCTTCGCTGACTTTTCCCACCACGCTTCCGGCGCCGGGTAACATAGTTACCACCTGGGATGACAATTCGGCCGACGTGGCCCTCGACCCGAATGTACAGGCAGCACTCTCAGGTGCAAAGTTCACCGCTGCATTTACTGACATCCGTCCTGAGGATGCCTTGTACGCCACGAATCATCTGCTGGGTGGGGTTGGAACCTGCGCAGGCACTCCAATCAAAAGCACAGTTTCCGGCTCCACCGCAACAGCAACGCCGGTGAAGTTTGCCCTCACCGGCAATGATCCTTGCTCAACAAGCACAGCGACCGTTCCCTTTGTCACCATCCCGGTGGGCGCGGCTCCGATTGTTTTTCTTGTGAACAGCTCGAATACCTCTGCCGGTCACCTGGGCAATAGCGCTGTCACCAACATCAGCTCGGCGAATGCGACCAAGCTCTTTGACGGCTCCGAATGCGATGCCGGCCTCTTCGGCGGCAGTTCCACAGTGCCGGTGACGGCATGGCTGCGCGAAGGCCTGTCCGGCACCATGAACACAGCCAACTACACGGTGTTCGGGGGCGCGCAGGAAAATGGCGTTACCACGAATCCGTTGAATCAGACTTGCACTACAGGTGCCGGCTCGCGCAAGCGCGGCATCGGCACAGGTGAAATCGTCAGCAGTGTGAGTGGTACGACTGCCGACCAGGCCGGCTACATCTTCTTCAGCTATGAAGCAGTCAATGGCAAATCGAATCTGAAGTATGTGAAACTCGATGGAATCGATCCTTTCACTGGGACTTACACGACTGGCGCACTGCCTACCTGTTTGACTGGCGGCGCTATCAAGTGCGCTATTACTCCTAACGCCTCTTTCGCCACTCTGCGTAATGGTACCTACAAAGCATGGTCGATCTATCGCGCGATCAGCGACAATGCCCACGCCGCGAATGTTAAGTCTCTTGTCTCTAAGGCACAGACGGTCGCCGGCATCGGGACAGGTGTGCCTGACTTCGTCCCCTTCAGTCCGGTCTGCGGTTCCAGCGCAAGCAACGATGAGAAAGGCCTCGATGTATATCGCGAGCACTTTTCTTACAGCGTGTCGCATATCCAGTCTGTAGCAGACAACACCGTCACCAGCGCCGTTACCAGCACCCCGAACGATGGGCCAGTTCAGGCGAACGTCTCCTGCACTACTGGCGGCATTCGCTCGCTGCCCTTCCGCACTCTGGGAGGCTACATTACGACGAACAACACGAACACCGAGGTGATGGGAGATGTGGGCGGAGCCATCCAGGGTCCGTTCACCGGCAATCCTACTGTCCCTGGTCCAACTACCAGCGTCAGTCGTTAGACATGATAGACAAGGCAAGGGACAGCACTCTATGTCCCTTGCTTTGTCTGACATGTTCGCCGCGCGTCCTTGTCTTTTTTTTGTGTCACTCGTTACGTTGTTACACCAGAGGTTTGCAGTGTCTCGTCTCATGATTGTCGTTATCGTTCTCATGTCAGCCACATTCGGCTCCGGCCAGATTTCCGGTCACGCGACAGCGGATGCATCCCCGATTCCATTCATCACCAGAGACGCAGCAGAGCCCCTACCCGAAAGATATGACGTGCTGACTATTAACAAGGCCGAGTTTTTGAAGACTGTGGTGGAAGTCGGACAGACCGCAGTCTTTCCCGCCTATACAGAAGAATTGCTGAGGGTGAAGTGGCGGCCGCACGATCCGATCGATGTATCCATCGTGAAGCCGTCTGGAATCGCGAAGCCTCCTGTCGTCCTCTTTCTCTATGGCTATGGCACGGATCCTGAAAAATTCCTTAACCAGCAATTCTGTGCCACGCTTGCCGGCAAAGGTTTTGCCTCGGTTGGGTTTCAAACGGCATTGACCGGCCCGCGCTATCATGACCGGCCACTAAAAGAGTGGTTCGTCAGTGAATTGCCGGAATCTATCGCCGCTTCAGTGCATGACGTACAGCTGATGATCGACTACCTGCAGACGCGCGACGATCTTGACACGCGACGGATAGGCATCTTTGGACAGGGTTCTGGAGGCGCCATCAGCATTCTTGCTGCGGCTGCGGACCGCAGAATTACAGCGGTCGATGTAATGAATCCGTGGGGGGATTGGCCAGACTGGCTTGAACATTCGCCGGTTGTGCCGAACGAGGAGCGCGCCGATTACGTTTCTCCCGCATTTCTCGAAAAGGTCAAACCACTCGATCCTGTTCGCTGGATGGATCGCTTAGCTGGCCGTCCGTTTCGCCTTCAGGAAACTCTTTTCGATGTGTCGGTCCCCAACGAAGCCCGCAAGAAAATGCGAGAGTCGTTACCTGAAACTGGTCAATTTGTAAGCTATGCCGACCTGGCCGCTTATACGGTGAATGTTTCGCGGAATGGCCGGATGCTCGACTGGATGCAAGAGCAGTTGGGAATTTCGCGTTCTGGTCGATCGGATCTTTCGGTAAGTACGAAATAGAATTTCGGAACTCTTGTGCAACCTGCTCTTGCGCAGGGCGATCAGGAGTCGCCCCATGTAGCTCCGATTACAGACGGATGAATCCTGGAAGCGCGCCTTATCGCTTCTATGTCGTTAACGTTTCATACAGGAGAAACCAGAAATGCTGAAAGTTTTATTGCAATCCACCGCCTGCATCGCGTTGAGCTTGGCCACGATAGCGACTGCGCAAACCGTTAAGACGCAAATCAACTTTGAGCAACCCATAGCAGGTGTGACAGTCAATCCAGCCACGAACCTTATCTATGTAGTAAGCCCGTCTTTTGGTGGAGCGAGTGATACTCTCTCAGTCGTAAACGGCAGCACGGACCAGATTGTGCGCAACATCCAGGTGCCTGTAGGGGCCTACCTGCCGGCAGTGAATCTGTTCACGAATAAAATTTACATCGCGAGCTGCAATACCTTCAGTTCCAGTCCGTCATGCTTCGTTACAGTTGTCGACGGCAGAAAGAACCGCGTGCTGAAACAGATTCCCATTACCACAAGTGAAGGCGACGGGCTTCTGGGAATTGCAGTGGATATTCTCTGCAATAAGGTATATGTTTCGAACGCTACGAGTAGCGCCATCAACATCATTGACGGTTACACCGATACGCTAACCGGTGCAATCGCCATTTCGGGAGGGACACCCACCGGCCTCTCTGTAAATCCATTTCTTCACCGGCTCTATGTGCCACTCGGCAACGACGAAGTTGAGATCTTTAATACCAAAACAGATTCATTCCTGAGCACGACTACCGTCGGATCGGCGGATTCTTTTGCAGCTGTCAACTTTGTCACAGGCAATGTCTACATTACGGATGCAGTCACTGGTCCATCGACCGTTGCAGTTCTCACGCAGGATGGCAAAATTACAACAACGGTTCCAGTAGGTGACACGCCTTATGGTCTGGACGTTGACCCGATAACAAACCGTATCTATGTTGCGAGCACCGCGCTGAACACCATCACCGCTATCGACGGAAAAACGAACGTGGTAACCGGGAATGTATCGAATGTGCCTGCGACCTTTGTTGCAGTAAACTTCCTGACCTCAAAGGTGTATGTCTCAGGAGGCAATTCGCTCACGGTACTCACAGAAAAATAATTGCAATATACGATTGATCGATACAAGACATTGCTGCGCTCCGCTCATTTATTTGTTTCGAAAACTGAGTGGAGCGCACCTAAAGGCGTAGTACGTCGAGATCACTTCGTCAGCAGCGGTGCGAGTGCTTCCTCATCACGCCCCTGCGCTATGTGCCAATCCAGTGATTGTGGGTATTCCGAGTGTCCCGCCATCTTTTTCCATCTTTACCGAGCGGATTCGCTTCAATCAAACGATGACACAATGATGTACGCGCAAAATTCAGAGAATTTCAACCCGCCTTGCAAAGACGCTGAACCCATCCCAATGTAGCGAAGGAATAAGCCTCTTGCGTGTGGTCACGATGGGCTGCAAGTAGAATTCATGGGAGATCTACATGAAGCGCAATGGGAGTATGTCAGGTCTTTCGTGGAGTGGGATCAGGAGGTTAGGCAAAGGCCGGACGGTCGCGGCGGGCGTGGGGGCGGTGCTCGTCGTGTTTTGAATGGGGATATATCATGTCGAATTGCTTCGTTCAAACAGGCAAAAATTGGTATCTTCTTCAAGTCATCGGATGTCAGCATGGCTGCTGGTTTCTTTCTTTCTGTGTGGGCAGCACGGGCTTAGGAGAGATTCTCCGCTAGATCCCGATTAAATCTAATCTCGCCGTTCCTGTCGGCTGACTTCATCCGGACCTCAAATGCAAATGTGGAAAGCTGTTGTTCGGAGAAGCCTACGACACGATCCCTTCCACTCTCGTCGATGCCTTGCAAAAAGACATAACCTGCTTCAGCTCGATAGACGAATTTGCGAACAGTAATCGCTCCAATCGATGTGTAAAGGATGTAGGCTGCCTCATCTGGCTTTTGGATGAGAGATCGAATATCTCGATAAATATCCCAAAAATGTGAGTCCATTGCTCCTCCTTGTTGAGCGGGACCGCCGATTGTCTCAGCGACGGGTCCAGTTGGCGTGGCGCGAAGTTGTTCTTTTGCGCCTTGCAGCTATTTACCGGGTTGGGGCGGATAATTTTTGAAAAGCTTGACAATCGCCTTTTGCAAATTTCCGTAGTTTTTGTTCGGATCTTTCTTGAGGTCGACAGTCTTGCTGGCATCTCCACACCAGATCAACTGTTTTCTTGCGGGATCATAGAGGCCGACTACCAGCGTCCCAATGGGAATGGTGGAAGTCTGGCCTTGAAGCGAGCTGAAGCCGCTCCCCCAGTATGGTGCTCCGTCCCCCCAGGTGTTGATTCCCGAGCCCCACAGGTTTATGCTCTTTTCCTCTCGGACGTGGGTCTGGTAGCCCACCAGAAGGTCCCCACCCTTGTCGACCTTAGTGAGACCTTTCTCTGCGAGCTGTGCATCGACTGCGCGTCTAATGTCCTGATCGAGCAACTGATCGTCTGGGATATTGCTCGTGCTCGAAGGTGGGCTGATCGGCACACTCGATAAGTAGGCCGGTAATTTGGGCAAGCCAGCTGGTGGATTCTGGAAGTCAGCCGGCAAGCTTGGGTTGGTCGGCAATTTGGGCAGGCCGGCCGGTGCGTCGGCCTTGGGCTGCCCGCTCTGGGGGGCGACCCATTGATAAGTCCGGTAGGATTGAAAGTTCGCTCCTCGGTCATAGTTGTAGTGAACGTCCTGTCCATAGGCGTAAGCGACCATGAACAACAAAGTTAGTGGCAATGTCAGCCGTTTTGTGATTTTCACGATATCTCCTTTCATCTATTGCAAGCACACATCCGGCAAGCAATCTTCGTACACGAACCCTGAAGTTTCGCCGTCACGCAACAAGGCGCCGGCAGTATCCAGCCAATGGCAAATGTGACAATGGCTGAATTTTCCGGTTCTGAGCTACTTGGGCGCAAAGGGAACTGGGGGCGGTATACGATGCACAGCGGTAACGAGTGCGACAAACTCCGGAAATGATTCAAATTCAGTTTTCAAATGCTCCCACTCCCGCATGAATAGCGGGCTGCGGAACCGCCGCTCAGCGGAACGGAGCATCAACTCCCACATTCGTTTTGGTATGCGGCGTTCGCAAAATAGGAGATAGGTTAATGAAACCAGAGTACAGAATCGTAACATTGAAATGGTTAACTCGTTCGTCTGCTCTGGCAACTCTGTACCCCCTGGAACACTCAGCCAGAATGTTGCCGAAGAGTTCTTCAAGAGTTCGTCATAATGTGCAGACATTGCCAGGAAGATCTGCGTCTTCACCTGCTCGCGGTGATTCACAACCGCTACAACCACACCAAGACCTCCCATCAGAAGCGACAATAAGGTTGCGTATTGAATGATGTGCCCAAAGTTCATATCGGTCACGCATGCACTCCCGATACTGCAGGCATCTCGGCCGGCTTCTCTGAAGCAGCCGAAGCCGCGTGCTCCGTTTGTTCCCAACGGATCAACTTCAGATCCAGCACGACGAAGGAATAGAGGACGGGAACGAGCAGAAGCGTCACGAAAGTAGCGATCGTCAGTCCCCCAATCTGCGCATAGCAAAGAGGCTCCCAAAGCGGGCCGCCGTGTGCAGCCAACGGAAACAGCGCAATCACTGTGGCCGCAACCGTGATCATTACCGGTCGCAAACGAAGGATGCCGGCATCGATCAGCGCCAACTCCAATTCCTCGCCCTCTTCTCGTCGCTCCTCGATAAATTCAAAGAGCACAATGATGTGGCTCACAATTACACCAATGAGGCTGATGATCCCAAGAAACGCCATAAATCCAAAGGGCTGGCCCATAATGGCGAGTGAAAATATTGCACCGACAACGCCATACGGAATGGCAGCAAAGACGATGAGGGGTTTAAACGCATTCTTGAACTGTGCGAGAAGGGCCAGGTAAATGGCGCTAACGCAAATGAGCAGCACCGTAGTGAGATCAGCAAAGCCGCTGACTTGTTCCTTTTGCTCGCCTGCAAAGCGAAAGATAAATCCGTCGGGAAGCTGCTTCTGGAATTCCTTCAGCCTTGGCATCGCCGCTGCGATTACCTCCGAAGGTAAATGCCCCTGCGTAGGCCAGCACTGCACCGTAATCGTCCGGTACTGATCGAAGCGTCGGATTTTAGGTGTTACGGGACCCAGGGCAGTGGTTGCAACCTGATCGAGAGGCACCGGAGGTGTGCCTTGCTGCGAGAAGACATATAAACTGCGCAGATCGGAGAGTTGGGACCGCTCCTCCATTTGCATGCGTCCAACAATCGGAACCTGCTGGTTGCCGTCTCTCAAGACTCCAGCGGTGATGCCATGCAAAGCCGCGGCGATGGAATCGGAAACATCTGCGTTGGTGACGTGCGCCAGGTTTGCCCGGTCCGCATCGACGTGCACGACTTCTCTCACACTCGGCTCGCCCCAATCGTCTCGAACTCTGGCGGCGATCGGGATGTCGCGAAAGATTTGCTTCAGCTGGTCGGCTTCCGCTCTGAGATGTGGCAGATCTTCGCCGGAAATTCTGACCTGAACCGGAATTCCAACAGGCTTGCCCGTTTCGAGAGTCCTCGTATCGATGATTGCTCCCGGAATTTGCTTGTCCAGCTCCGGCTGCAATAGGGCAAGCAGAGGGGTCGTATCATGATTGTCTTTGGTTCGCAGAATCACCTGTGCATAGTTGGTTTGCCTGTCCTCAGGCGTGGCGCTGCTCCAGAAGCGAGGACCGCCGCCGCCCACGAAGATGGTCATTGATTGCAGGACATCCTTCGGGTGTCCATGCTCCGGATGGCTTTTGCCATACTCCTCCGCTACCCGGCGAGTGATGGATTCCACCTGCTGAGCAGCAGCTCTGGTGGCGCTCGCCGGACTGTCCTCAGGAAGCCACACGTCGATGTAGGAAAAGTATTGAAGATCCTTTGGAAAGAACTGCGGCTTGAGCCTGGAGAAGACAACGCCGCCCGCTATCAGCAGGACAAGCGAGCCCGCCAGGCACAGCTTCCTGTGTTCAATGGCCTTCTTCGCGGTTCGGAAATACCAGCCAGTGAACCCACGCTGCCGCCTCTCCTCAATTGGAGTTTCACTCTTGGCTTCCAGCAGAAACGAACTGATGAGCGGCACAAAGGTCATCGAGACCAGCAGGGCCGCCAGCAAAGAACAACTAATGACGATAGGCAGACTGTACAGGAATTTCCCTGTATCTCCAGGCAACAGCAGAAATGGAAGATAGGAAACGATATTCGTGACCGTCGCGTACGCCATCGTTTTAAACAGCTTTGTCGGTCCCTGCCACGCGGCAACTGACCGCGGCTGGCCGGCACCCAGCTCGCGCACGATTGCGTCGCCAGACACTACCGGCACATCGACTAATAGCCCCAGCGCAATGATCAGCGAAGCGATGGAGACCTGTTGCAGGTCGATCCCGAGAGTACTGATGACCCCAAACGTAATTGCGAGCGTGATCGGCATGGAAACAGCGATCAGGATAGCCGTCCGCCAACTCCAGAAGCCAATCAGAGCCACAACTACCACCAGCACCAGCGCCTCGATCAAGCTGTGGCTGAAGAGCTCAATGCTGTCGTGTACCTGCAGTGGCTGGTCCGAGGTCCTGGCCAGCACCAAGTCGGCCGGTAATGTTTTTCTCGCGCTCGCCAGATTGGCGTCCACCTGTTTTCCAAAAGATCCGATTTGCTCTCCCTTCCTCATCTGGACCGAGAGCGTGATCGCTCGTGTCGTGATCCATTTTCCGTTTTCGTCGCGGCGCGTGTACCGGTTAAGGAACGAAGGTGGATTCTCATATCCCCTGTCGATATCCACGAGATCCCGCAAATAAAGCGGCGTTCCGTTGGGTGATGTGCTAATCACTACATTCCGCAGATCGTTGATGCTATTAAACTCGCCTGTGGTGTTGACGCTGACTGTGCGACCGTGTGCGTTGAGGGTTTGACCGCTCTCAGGCAGATTCCGAGCTGCGAGGATCCTGGGAAGATCCGAGGGCTTGAGGTTGTATTGCGCCAGGCGCTCTTGGGAGAAGTTCAAATATACACGCTCCTCCAATACCCCGGAGCGGTCCACCTTTGCCACGATCGGCAGAGTCTTAAGGCTTCGCTGAATGGTATCGGTAAAATCGTCCAGGTCGCGATAGGTATATTTGTCACCGGCCACGGCTTGAAGCGCTGCGTTGGTGTTTGCGGGATCGCTGATGATCGCAGGTTTCCATGCATCCGGATGAAATTCGTCGGTTTGCATGTCCTTGTTTGCAAACCTCTTTAAAGCAGATTGCAAATCTGGCGTGCTGAGGTCCGTCGTCAAGTCGACCCCGATGAAGCCCGATCCGGAAAACTCCCGCAGATCGGAGCAGAGATGTTGAGTTGCCATGTCTCGGGTCACAAAAGACAACTTGCGCTCGACTTCGTTGCTGTCAATAGATTTCGGAAAAACCACAACGATGGAACGCCGCGGCTGAGAATGAGTGTCCAAACCACTCCTAACCTGGCGGATCTGTGCCTCTACAAGCTTGCTCATCCAGTTGACCTGAACCGGGTCAGCTGGGGGGCTAGCAACCGTAAGCATTAATGCAGACGTATCTCCGAAGTCTTTGATATACAAGATTGGACCGGCACCCTGCGGGAGGTCATGGACCGCATCCAGCCGAATCTTGACATCATCCAGCTCCTTGTCCCGGTCATACTTCCCCTTTTCGGCCAGCTCGAATTGCACCATTGCCGAACCAGTTCTCGATGTGCTCTTGATCTCTGTGACCCATTGATTTGAAGCGAGGGCCTGCTCGATTTTTCTGGTCACCAGTTGCTCCACCTGTTCGGCCGATGTTCCCTGCCAAGGCACAATGACCATCGCCTGGCGCACAGGAATGTCTGGATCTTTGCGCTGAGGCATTTTGAGGAGCCCGTAGATTCCCCACAGAAGGGCCACGGCCAGAGAGACCCAGGCGATGTGGCGCTGCTCGATAAAGAAACGGGCGAGATTTGTCTTTTTTTCCGCTAATAGCTGATTATGTTCGTGAGTCATCGCTCGGTCTCCTAGTTGACTACCCGGACTGGGCTTCCGTCGCTTAGTTGATTGGTGCGGTTGACGACGATTCGTTCACCGGGCGTAAGGCCTTCGTCGATGACGACCGATTTGCCAAAAGTTTCACCAGTCCTCACGCTCTTCAATTGCGCAACCTGTTTTCCATCGCGCTCCGTTACAGTGAATACCGAATAGTTATTCGAGCCGGATTCCGCGGTCATCAAGGCAGTCATCGGGATCACCACTACACTCTGCGCATCACCACGCTCAATGCGAATACTGGCGATCATGCCGACCTTTAGCGAACGGTCCCGGTTGGGCAGTGTAACTTCGATGTTGAACACGCGTGACTCACGGTTAGCAGAAGCAGCGATTTCCGTAATGCGTCCTGTGAGTGTCTTTCCCTGTAAGGCTTCAACATGTACCGGTACATCAGCGCCCAATTTGAGGTGGCCCAGCATATTGTCGGGCACGCCGAAGTTCACCTTCACTACGCGCGTATCGTCAAGCGTAAAGGCCTGTGAGCCTGCGGCAACCAGGCTGCCCGGCTCCACATTCTTTTCGATGATGATTCCGGGCATGGGAGCTTTCAGGCTCGTATCGCCAAGATTGATCCGCGCGGAGACAGCCTGCGCCGACGCTGCGCTCAACTGGCCGCGGCGCGCTTCAATCTGACGCATTGCGGCTTCCACATTGGCGGTCGCCGCGGCGTGCTGATCGACTGCAGCATCGTAATCGGGCCGGGTTATTGCTTTGGCGGCATAGAGGGCCTGCGCACGCTCAAAATCCAGATCTGCCTTTGCCTGGTCGGCCTTTGCCCGGTTGAGCTCCGCTTGCGAAGCATCAAGCGTACCCTGCATGGAGCGCTGCTGGCCGACTGCTGAGTTGAGCGATGCCTCATAATCGGAGCTGCGCAGTCGGGCCAGCGTGGCGCCGGCCGGTATTTCGTCGCCCACTTGTACATCGCGCATCCGACCACTGATGTCCTTCACTCGATACAGCGCCGCGACATAACCGGGTTCCTTGAACGCCAGCTGAACCTCAGTGTCTGGACGAATTTCGCCAGAGTACGTCCAACTGGGCTGGACCAACTGCGTGGCAACGACTTCCGTCACAACGGGAACCGGCCCGGGACCCGCCTTATCCGTCTTAGCGCATCCAGCGAGTACTGAAAGCGCCGCAAGCGTCAATATTCCTATTGAGGTACGCATCATTCTTCTCCTATCGCCTTCTTTAAATCGGCTCGTGCCTTCCTAAACGCACTCAGGGCCTGTTGCCGCTGGTTGTCCGCAGAAGCAAGCTCCGACTGTGCTTGAAACAAGTCTCTGTTCAATGCCGCATCGCGCTTCACCTGCTCTTGTACTTCTTGGAGCTTCTGCCGGGCCGCTAGTTGGCCGGCTTTGCTCAGGGCCAATTGTCGGCGCGCGTTCTCCAACTGGCGCCACGCACTCCTCACTTCCAAGAGAATGGCGCGCTCGGTAGCACCGACTGCAATCTTGGCCTGTTCTTCCTTCGCCCGCTTTTCCTCATATTCGTGGTGTTTCCTTCCCCAGTCCCACGGCTCCCAATGGAGCGACATACCAACGGTCCCGACGTTGCTGGGGAAAATATCCTCGAAGTTCGCAGTGGTGTAATAGCTGAAATCCAGACTCACGTCGGGAATGTATTCTGCCTTCTTCGCCCGAGCGTCGTAGTCGGCTTGCTGCACCTGGATCTTTGCTTTCTTCACATCGGCCCGATTTTGGAGAGCCAGAGCCTCCATAGCATCAGGTGTCGCGAGCTCGATATCTGCGTCTCCGAGGGCCGCTACACGAAACTGCGTGTGTATGTCACGGCCCATTAAATCGTTCAATCTTTCGCTCGCCGACGCGATCCGGTCACTCGCATCACTGATAGCATTCTGTAACTTCAAAAGTTGCGTGTCGGCGTTCAGCAAATCAGATTCGAGAATGGTTTCTCTGCCGCGGTATACCAACGCCAGACGATGCGACTCACGATAGTAAGGGAGTGATGCCTGAAGACTGTCCAAAGCGCTCTGTGCCTCGGCAACTACGTAGTAGGCACGTCGAACCTGATCCACCACCTCTAGGCGCTTCTTCGCCTGCTCCTGACGCGTGGCATCCAGACCCAACTCAAGCGCTTTCAATTGCAGATGGAGCTGATACTGCGTCGAAAGCGGCTGTGCAACCAAGACATTCATGATGCCCACTGGTTTTCGCGGAATCTCAACTTTCTGATTCGCCGCGGGGATAGGCCCGGTCGCGCTGTATGTCCCAAGCGAGCCCGCGGGGTAAGTCACAGATGGCTTCGTAATGAGTTGGGCGCCCAGCGCAGTGACCTGTGTATTTGCAAAACGCCTTGTCCTATTTGCAGCCAGATCATCCGCGGCACGGACTGTATCGAGGCTGGCGGTCTTCAGGCTGCTGTTGTTCGCAACAGCTTGTTCCACCGCCTCTTCCAGAGTCAATTCAGGCAGGTCTGATTGTTGTTCCGCCGCTTGTTCAACCGTCGGCGGGCCGGGGAGAGGTGCAGGAGTCTGGCCTTGCGCCAGCAGCGCCATCGTCCCCAATGTGAAGGCCAAGCAGCTTGTTGGAATCCGTTTCATGAGGCGATAGTGCCTCGAACGCGGAAGCGGGGGGAGTAATACCTCGTAAGGTCGATGTAAGCCCTATGTAAGCTAACGGGATTGCCAGTAGCTTTTAGTGCCTTAAATTGAGCCTTTCCAGGAGTTTGGCAAACCTGCGGTCAGCGTAAAGAGGACGAAAAAACGGTTCGACCGCAAGAAGATTTACGAAGTTCGTTTTGTGGTTGATCGCTTCATCCAGGCGCTGGAAGGCCAGGTCGAAATCTCCCATTCCTACCGCAGCGAAGCCTTCTGCAAGAGGAGTCAAGTATTGCCGCGGCGTGAGTTGATGCAGTCTCTCGATACATTCTTGGGCCTGCGATAAGCTGCCATCTTGGGAGTGGGCTGCGGCAAGCAGACCAATATCCATTGGGAAAACAGAGGCCGAGAGACACTGTATCACTGCGTGGTAACGCTGCTGCTGGAAGTGCAAGAGTCCTTCATAGAATCGCGCTTCAGGATAGTCTCGATCCAGTTCGAAAGACTGGCGGAGATGCTCTGCGGCTGATGAATAGTCTCCTTTTACATAATGAAGGTAAGCCATCCGCGCGCAGTCGCTGGCCGAGAGCGGATCCAGTTCAGTCGAGCGGCGAAGTCCAGACTCAGCCGCGCTGATGTCTCCCTGGCACAACAATGACATGGCACGAAACATATGTGCCGGAGCGTGACTGGGTTGGAGTTTTAACGCGAGGTCATATAGTTTCTCGGCTTCATCCCAACGATGTTCAAACCAGGCACGAAGTGCGCCCAGCACCGTGCACGTTTCTCCGGCTTCGGGATTGAGTGCGTAGCCGCGTTCCGCGCTTGCCTTCACTTCCGGATACACATCATGTCCCGAGACCATTCCGAACTGGGCAAGTAGGCCGCCCGCCGCAGCCATGCCGCTGTAAGCAAGAGCGTAGTTGGGATAAGTCTTTATGAGGCTGCGTAGCTGGTCCAAGGCGGCCTGTAGGGTTTCAGGCGTTTGTTGGTGAATCAGAAATCGTGCTCGCAGATACCGTGTATATGCATCAAGATCAGGAGGCGAGGATCGCGCTGGCCCTTGGCCTTTCGGCATGTGAAGCCTGAGTAAGTCCGCAACCGATTGTGCAATCTCTTCCTGAATTGCTAATACGTCTTTGAGTTCACGGCGGAACGTCTCCGACCAGATGTGATGGCCCGATTCGGTCCGGATTGCCTGGGCAGTGATACGCAGTTGTTCGCCGGCCTTCCTCACGCTTCCTTCGATGACAAGATTCGCGCCGAGACGCTGCCCTACTTCCCGAATATCGATGTTGGCACCCTTGAAGTGAAAGGCCGATGTCCGCGCAATCACGTTCAAGCCGGATACCCGCGTAAGCGAGTTCGTGATCTCTTCACTGATCCCGTCGCAAAAATAATCCTGTTCCGGCTCTGGACTCATGTTCACGAACGGCAATACCGCAACGCAAATACGTTCTGGCGGTGGCTTGATGCTGATTTCTTCGCGACACTTTGCGGGATGGGCATCAAGCCACCTGAAGATTGGGACATAGCTGCCCGGCCGCAATCCAATCAGAACCGGATCAACCCTACCCTGCCCTTCCTCGTAATAAGCCTTCAACTTCGATCTGAGACGACGCGCCTCGACGCGCACAATCGCGTCGATATTCGGATCGTAGTCCGAGGTGCGGTCGAACACCTCCATGGCAATGGAAAACTCCTTGAGGCTATCGATATCTCCTTCGATTGTCCGATTCACGATGTGCGTCAAAAACCGGCATAAGCGGACCGACGAAATGAATCCAGGACTATTCACCACACGTGCTAATTGGTCGCGAACCGCCGTCACCGGCACGGGGTGTGTGGCAGAGCTCGCTGGAGATTTTTCGGATGGTGAGCCCGAGGTGGACACTTGCTTCTCTCCTCCATTCATTATCCTCCAGAAGCTTGGCCGCGTTACGGCGAGCTTACGGTGGCTTACGGCCAGTCGAGGGTCTGAGAGCCTAGTGTGGAATCCGGTAGTCCTTAGTGAATCGCGATGCAATCAAACGAGCGAGCAGGAACAGTAATTTTCGTGTCCAACAGGAGCCCGGAAGCGACCGTCGCGCAGGATATCGAAGCGCGTGGACTGGTTGTGCAGTCGGCACACAGCATCAGAGAGGCAGTTGATTTGCTCAGCTCGGCATGCAAGAAGACCGTGATCGTCACGGAACTCGCCTTAGCTGATGGGAATTGGAGAGATCTAGTCGAACGGGTCAATTGCATCGATATCAATCTCTCTACTTCAATCCTACTTGTGACTTCTTCCATTACGGTAGAACTCTGGTGGGATGCGCTCGAATGCGGTATAGATGACATTCTACCCGCGTCTCTCCTGGCCTCTCGCATATGTCAACTTCTACGGGAGAATAGTTTCGATGAACGGAACCAATAGCTCAGCCAAACATTACGATCTGGTGGTGACCGGCTCCGGCGCTCGCGGATATCACGGCGCCATTGAAGGCGCGAGACTCGACAAAAAGGTTGCGATGATCGAACAATCTACAACTCTGGGTGGGGATAGTATCAACACTGGCACGATTCCGAGCAAGACACTTCCGGAGGCCGTCCTGCGTTCGAGCCGATCGGAGTGTAGGGATCGCCGGATCTTGGCCTCGAACCTGGCACGGGGAATCGAAGAGGTCGCGTCCAGCGAAGTTCGGGTACTTGAGAATCAGTTTCGACGTAATGATAGACCATTCTCATTCACGCGATTGCGAGCATTCCGTTTGAAGATCATGGCATCAAGAAGCTGAACACCAGCCGGATTTATCGTGAAGGACCGAACGCTATGCGTGTCGTGGATATAGAGCTTCCAGTGATGCCATACCAATCCGCGCGCGATCAGGGCCAGCAATTGTTCAAGTTTCTCACTTTCAACGGGAATTGCATCGCCGGCGAATGTGTCGCTGAGGTGTCTGTGAGGCCTCTGGGTTTTTTGCAGGCGTTTGGGAACCATCGCGACGCAAGATTGGCTGATGCATCGGAATGCTTCCCGCCGAACGGAAGCACGGAAGTCAGATAGTGTTCCGGTCTCGATTTGCTATTGTTGCAATCCGCGCAAGCGGGCGCTTGAATCTGTCTCGTCCCATTGCGCGTAACTCGACTCAGCACCGGCGGGCATGGAGCCAGTTATGTTCAGGCCATAATTGCCAACCACCTTCTGGACAGCTGCGCTGGCAGTCAATTTCTGAAAATAAGCATGACGGGGAGCACAGTCCATCTTCCATGTATCGGACACCGCTTCAATAACAGCGCCATAACTCCCGCTTACCTCGTATACCAGTTCAGCTGAGATAATGAAGCCGGAGAAAATGACCTTCTCCTGTCCCTAACGACTTCGGTTCTTCCATCTGAGCTCCATTGGTGACAGTATGTGAGGTCAAATTGCTCGCGAAGAATTGGCCCGACTTTCTCGGCCGCTCATAAATCTATGTCACGCCCACAGCGAGTTTAAGGGGATACCGTGCAAATTGGAAGCAAACGGTATGACTTCTCTGCCTGCATAGAGAACAATGCCCCGCAACCAGTTCTTTCCAACGGTGTCTGCCAGTTCACGAAGGCCGCGAGCATCTTGGCTGCCAAGGGTTGCGGAAGCCTTGACTTCCACGCCGACTACTTTTCCCGCACGGTCTTCCAGAACAAAGTCCACATCCACGCCGGAGGTTGTTCGCCAGAAAAACATCTCAGGCCGGGCAGTGCTCCAGGCGCACTGTTTGCGCAATTCCATCATGACGAAGTTTTCCAGTACCGCACCGGCCAGGGTCCCTTCTGCTTTCAGGCGGTCCACGGTGGCTCCAAGGCTATATGTAAGCAGTCCGCTGTCATTGAGGTAAACCTTGGGAGTCTGGATTACACGCTTCCCAAGGTTCCGAGCCCAGGGACGCAGTAATTGCACGAGAAACGTTCCCTCCAGTAGGGCAAAATAACGCTTCAGCGTGGTCTGCGGCAATGCCATCGTGCGCGAGAGGTCAGCAAAATTGAGCAGGCTTCCAGCGCGGGTGGCCACAACGGAGAGCAACCGTGGGATGGCGGTTGAATCTGCAATGTTGGCAAGATCCCGGATGTCTCGTTGCAGCATCGTCATGATGTAGGACTGAAACCAGGCATCGCGCCGTGAGGGGCTATGCCTGGCAACCGCCGAAGGGTATCCTCCGGCAACGAGGTGTTCCAGCAAGGCTTCCCATTCGAGCTTTTGGAATTTGCCCGACCAGTTCACTGGCTTGGGAGAAAACAACGAATCAACAAAGCTCTCCTGGTGGTTCTTCATCTCGCCTTGGGAGAATGGCCAGAGCGTAAGAAT
>Ga0070740_10001226_pt1 | contig 37386 bp, 30 predicted proteins | sample Coa_R2_FD_67286 | JGI IMG/M metagenome (GOLD analysis project Ga0070740, IMG submission 67286) | Surface soil microbial communities from Centralia Pennsylvania, which are recovering from an underground coalmine fire - Coalmine... | ecosystem: Environmental > Terrestrial > Soil > Unclassified ... | reverse complement strand
CGCGTGTTCTCCTGCGGCGAGCGGACCCTTCAAAGTGACCAGCATCGAGCTCTCGGCCAGTCCCTCGCTGAGCGGCACTCACTGCAACACGCTCTTTACCGAAACCTACACGGCGATCTTCCATATCGCGCCGGGTGGTCCGGGCGGCACGATTGTTTTCCAATACACAACCAACAACGGGCGTGGCAGTTCCCCCAACATCAGCCTGCATGTGGCTGCCGGCCAGACGAGCGTGACCTATAAATTTTACTGGACGGGCCTGCTGCCCGCCGATCACACCGAGCCCGGGACCGGCATCGTGCTCATGTCCGCGCCCAACCAGGGCGAATCGCCCGCCGCCTCGCCAACGGGCCAGTGCTCATAGCATGGGCGAAATTGAGCTTAATAGGTGTAGAGGTGGAGGTGAGCTTGCCTCACCTCCACCTCTACAGTAGAGAGGCAGCTTGCCTGCCTCTCTCCCTCCCCTCCGAATCGAGAAAGAGATCCCTCCCCCTCCGAATCGAAAAATGTAGCAATCAGGTCTCAACGCTGAAAAAAAGCTTCTACGGGAAAAGCTTTGTCACATTCGCCTTATAAAACTCCGCCTCCAGAAATTCCAGCAGCAGGGCAAAGTTCAGAAAATCCTCGTCGTTTTTGAGTTTAGCGGCGGGATCAGCGCCGCCGTTCAGATTGGCGATAAACGGCGAGACCGCGCTGACAATCTCAGCCTGGGTCATCGGCTTATCGAAGGCCCCGTTGGCGCTGAGCGGCTTCTGCAGGAGCGCGTTCAGGAATCCGGCGTGGCGGGCCTCGATGGTGAGGATCGAGCCTACGGTGAGCAGCGTATCTTTGCCGGTGAGCGCGGGAGCAGCCATCAGATAAGCGCCGACGCCCACATTCTCAAGCTGCTGAGCCATACTGGCAAAAGCCTGCGCGTCGGTCTGCTCCAATTTCTGGAAGGTTGGTTTGGAGCGAGCCGCGCTCTTGAGCGCGTCCTGCAAATATTGCACATGCTGATCCTCGTCGTTCATAATCTCAGTGAACGCCTGCTTGCTACTGGTGGCTGGCTGCATGACAAGGGTAGAAGCCTGGCCGGTGCTGGCGCTGGTCGCCTGGCTGGCCGGGCCGGTTGGTTGACCGGTAGCGCTGATGGCCACATTGGTTGTATTGCCGGTGGACGAGCCGCAGGCGGCGAGCAGGCCGGTGGGCACGATGATGGCCGCCCCCGCGAGGGAGCGGCGCAAGAAAATACGGCGCGGCGTGGCGTTCGCCAGGCGATTCACGGACCTCTCAGAAAATACCTTATCCTCGGAATCAGTTACTGAAGTGAAAGCGTCTGTCATAGTTTCCTTCTTTGCTAGTGTGTAGTTACAGATTCCAGGATGCAACTTCCCTGGCACCTCCCGGATTTTTCTCATGCGAGAAGCAAGCCTGCACGCTGGCAGAGAAGGAACCTCCTGTCACCCTATCCACCTGAACCCTCTTAATCCCGAACGTATTTCGTCGTCTACGAACCCTTCTTTTGAAGAAGTGGGCATCAAATGCCAAAAATCGAGGTTGTGCAGTACCAGTATTGCTCTTCCCTCCCTATTGTATACGTATTCTGACGGTTTTAGTCTGCCAATAAGAAAATAGTCCTATCTTTTTGTTCTGCTTATAAAAACAGTAAAGCTCTTTTTACAGGTTGCTTGCTACCGCTTGCAACTTCTTGACAGGTTCGCTATACTACTCAGGAACAACCAAATAGACTGTTTCCGGCGATGATGAAGAGGAGTAGCCTCCCAGGGGTAGCAGCGAGCCGATGAGGGTGCGAGATCGGCGATCCGTAAGGGGTGAAGGGCGCTTCGGAGCCGGTTTGTGAATGAGTGGCTTCTAGCTATCGCTCCATTGCGATTGATAGAAGAAGCAGGGTGGAACCGCGCATCATACCTCGACCTCGGATCGCCTTTAAGCGATTGAAAAACCCCGGGCCCGGGCAGGTATGGATTCGTCCCTGGGCGTTATTGAGCGCCTGGGGAATTTTTTTTGCAAGGGAGGAAAGCACAGAATATGACACAGACCGAGGAGAAAGAGGTAGCCGTGAGGGATATCCCGCTGGTGCCGATTGAAAAGATCGTCTCGTTGTGCAAGCGTCGTGGTTTTGTCTATCCCAATTCGGAGATCTACGGCGGCGTCTCGGGCATTTACGATTTTGGGCCGCTGGGTGTGGAACTGCGCAACAACATTCGCCGTTACTGGTGGTGGTCGATGGTGCAGACCAACGACAATATTGTAGGCATTGAAGGCAACATCATTACCCACCCGCGTGTATGGGAGGCCAGCGGGCACGTCGAGAACTTCGTCGATATCCTGGTGGACTGCAAGCAGTGCAAACGTCGTTTCCGGCGCGACCATCTGCCAGAGGAGAATCAGCAGCAGAACAAATGCCCGGAGTGCGGGGGCGAACTGACCGAGCCGCGTCGCTTCAACCTGATGATGGAGACGTACATAGGCGTCGTCGAGGGCGATAAGATGAAGACCTACCTGCGCGGCGAAGCCTGCCAGAACATCTACCTGGACTACGACAACGTCCTGAAGTCCTCGCGCATGCAGATTCCCTTTGGCATCTGCCAGATCGGCAAGGCATTCCGCAACGAGGTCACGCCGGGCAACTTCCTCTTCCGCCAGCGCGAATTCGAGCAATGGGACCTGCAATTCTTCGTCCATCCGAGCGAGATGACGAAGTGGTTTGAGTACTGGAAAGAATTTCGCTTTGAGTGGTACAAGGGCCTGATCAACCACAAGGACCGCCTGCGCCTGCGCCCGCACGCGCCCGACGAGCTCGCCCACTACGCCAAACAAGCCTTCGACATCGAATACCGCACTATCCTGGGCTGGCAGGAGTGGGAAGGCATCCACTGGCGTCAGGACTGGGATCTCTCGCGCCACAGCGAATACAGCGGCCAGGATCTGAGCTATACCGATCCAGAGACCAAAGAGCGCTACATCCCCTGGATCGTCGAAACCTCCGGCGGCGTGGACCGCACCTTCCTGAATCTGCTGCTGGATGCGTATGAGGAGGAACCCGATCCCTCCGGCAAAGAGGCGCGCACTGTGCTGCGCCTGCATCCCTGGATCGCCCCGGTCAAGGTGGCCGTGCTGCCGTTACAGAAGAACAAGCCGGAACTGCTTGAGACGGCGAAGAGCCTCTACAAGCAGTTGCAGCGCGTTATGGTGGCGCAGTACGACGACATCGCCAACATCGGGCGGCGCTATCGTCGCCAGGACGAGATAGGTACGCCTTTCTGCGTCACCATCGACTTCCAGACGCTGGACGACCAGACCGTTACCATCCGCGAGCGCGACGGCATGACGCAGATCCGCGTTCACCTGAACGAGGTCAAGCCCTACCTGCTGGAACGCGTCACCTGGAACTATTAAACGAAAAAACAATGGACGTCGCTTCTCTTTTGCGGGAACTGCGCCTTGCGCATTCTTGCAAAAGAGAAGACTTTTAAAGTGAAAAAAGGAGACACGGATGGACCCTTATTCCCAGCCCCCATCCTCGCAGACCCCGCCGCCTGGCTATCCGCTGCCGCAAACGCCATATCCCCAGAGCCAGCCGGGATATCCAGGTTCCTACCCGCAGGCAGCTTTTCCCGGCTATCCAGGCCAGGGCCAGCCTGGGTATGTTCCACTTCAGCCTGGCTATCCGGGCCAGCCGTCGCGCACGAAGCGAACCAGGATCTGGATTATCGCCTTTATCGTTCTTGTTCTCTTGCTTGGCGGTGGCATTGCAACCTATGCGATTGTACAGGCTCAGAACTCACCGACCGCCACACTCCAGCAATTTTGCGACGGGCTTCTCCATCTCGAGGCCCTGAAGGTCTATGATACGCTCTCTACGCGGTATCAGCAGCAATCGACCCTTGCTACCATACAACAGGGCTTCGACCAGGCTAAGAGCCAGGGCGGAAAAATAGAGAGCTGTGTTGTAGATAGTGTACAGCAGGAAAGTAGCACCGCGAGCGGCGTGTTGACGATTGTTGCGACGAGTAGCGCCAGCGCCTCCGCGCAGACCAGCACCGTCTCGGTCACGCTCATACAAGAAAATGGCCGGTGGAAGATCAACTATATCTCCTCTCTCGCAACATAAAGAGCATGTCAGATGGGGAGGCTTTGTGTCTCCTCAGCAATTTCTTTCGTTTGATATAGTGAAGAAAAGGGCATATGTCGGCGGGTTTCGTTGGGGAGATGAGGGGAGGGCATCCCAATGCTTTATTATCCTGGAGAAAAGGTTTTGCATATTCTATGACACGTATCCTTTCCTATAATATTCTGTTTGGTGGTGGCGAACGTATTCGTCGTATTGAACAGGTGATCAGAACGGTCGATCCCGATATCGTGGGGATTGTTGAGGCAATCGACGAAGAGAATATCAGAGAGCTGGCCTGGCGCCTGAACATGCCATACTGCACAAACGCGTCCCCGGATGGCTCCTGGCAGACCTCGAGCGCGCTTTTGAGCCGGCTGCCAATTGTGCGCAGTGTGGTCCACGCGCGTCCAGGTGTGATTACCAGGCCGGTGCTGGAGGTGACGCTGGAGGAGGCGCATGGCGAGAAGCTGACCGCGTTTGTGGCGCATCTGGTCGCCTCCTTCTCGCATGGGCGGGGCAACGACCGTGTGCGCTCCAGAGAAGTGCGCGAAATTCTGCGCATCCTGCGCGGCAATCACGGGCCGCACCTCCTGATGGGCGACTTCAACGCCCTGGCGCCCGGCGATAAGCTAAAAGCGAGCAATCTGCTGAGCTATCTGATCGAAGGAGATGACGATTGGCAGGGGGACTGGCAGGCCAAAGAGCGCATGGGGCATCCCTCGCTCAACGGCGTTGTGCCGCCGAAGCTGCGTTTTCTCAATCCATTGCTCTGCCGGGTTCCCCGGAGTCGAGTGCTGCGCGCCCTGTTTGACGAGGCCGCTTCTCTCTACGCGCCGCGTGGCAGCATCGGCCTGTTGCAAAGAGCCGGCTACGTCGATTGCTTTCGCTACGTGAACCCGCGCGCCTGGGGCTTTACCTGTCCGGCGGACGCCCCGGCGGGCCGCATCGACTACATCTTTGCCAATCCGCTGCTGGCCACGCGTCTTTCCGCGTGCAAAGTGCTCGGCGGAGAAGAGATTGTGCGTTTAGATGCCAGCGATCATCTCCCGGTGATGGCGGAGTTTGGCGTAGGCATCGAGACAACCTTCAGGCCATACAAAGACGAGCTGGTTGAAGAGCCTCTGGGCGAGGCCCGTTAAGCCGGTTCCACAGAAAAAAAAGCGCCCGGACGGCAAATACGCCGTCCGGGCATGCTCCTTTGCGCCAGTCGCTTTATTGAAAGACATCCTTCGTTTTCTCGAAGAGATTGCGGAAAATGTTCTTCTCATTGGAGTCGCTGCGTTCTTTTTCCAGGCGTTCGAGCTCCTCAAACAGGCGTTTCTCCTCGGCGCTCAGGTTTGTGGGAGTTACGACCTTCACCGTCACGTGCTGATCGCCGCGCGCGGTGCTATGGACCACCGGGACGCCCATATTTTTCAGGCGGAACGAGCGTCCACTCTGCGTCCCCGGTGGAATCTTCAGGGTAGTCGTTTTATTATCGACCGTCGGCACCTCCACCTCGGCACCCAGCGCAGCCTGCGTGAAGCTAATCGGCAACTCGTAAATGATATCGTTGCCATTGCGTTTGAAGAACGGATGCGGCTTCACCGTCAGGATGACATAGAGATTGCCGGGAGTGCCGCCGCGCGCGCTGACCTCGCCCTCGCCGGTCACGCGGACATTAATGCCGTCATCGACGCCGGCGGGGATATTGACCTTCACGCGCCGATTCTGGCGCACGCGTCCCTGGCCGCGGCACTTCTCGCAGGGAGTAGTAATCACGCGCCCTTCGCCACGGCAGCGCTCACACATCGTCACATTGACGAACTGGCCAAAGATCGATTGTTGCACGCGGCGGATCTCGCCGGTTCCCTGGCAGGCCGAACAACGCGCAGTGGACGTGCCGGGTGCGGCCCCCGTGCCGTGGCAGGTCGAGCAGTTTTCCCAGCGCGGCAGTTCGATCTCTTTCTGGCAGCCGAAGACTGCCTCCTCAAACGTAATCGTCAAATCGTAGCGCAGGTCCGCGCCCCGCTGGGAGCCTGCTCTACGTTGAGAGGCCGTTGCGCTCGCGAAAAACGTCTCGAACAGATCGTTAATCGAACTGAACCCGAAGTCCGCGCCAAAGCCAGCCGCGCCGGCCCCATTGCTCACGCCCGCGTGCCCAAAGCGGTCGTAGGCGTTGCGCTTCTGAGGATCGCTCAGCACCTCGTAGGCTTCATTTATTTCAATGAAGCGGGCCTCCGCTCCCTGCTCTTTATTGGCATCCGGGTGATATTGCTTGGCCAGGCGACGAAAGGCTTTCTTGATTTCGTCCTCGGTCGCGCTGCGCGACACACCTAATACCTCGTAATAATCTCGCTTATTCGTGGCCATTCAATGGTCCTTCGTCCTTCTAAAGGAAAAACAGGGCGTTGCCCTGGCAGAACTGCTTCCGCCTCTCCATAGTGCAATTGATCGATTGGTGTCTGTGCTGCGAAGACGGGCTCCGCGCGTCTATGTTTAGCGAGCAATAAAGCTCGTCTTATGCTCAAAAACTGATCTATGTATCTGTAGAATAGTACAATTTTGGACTGCTTTACGCAAGATGATAGCCCACAAGTTAGGCGGACGACCGTGTGCGTTTGCCCGCGTTCCGAAATTACGAGCTCCCATCGTGCCTATCAACGAGGGCAGGGGCAAACATTTGCCCCTGCACCTGGCCTTTACATCTCTTTATATTCGCCCTCAATGGTATCGTCTGATGGGCTGCCGGAGCTACCCGGTGTCTCCTGTCCGGGGGTCGCGTAGTCCGCGCCGGCGCCGCCGCTCTGGCGATAAATCTCGGTCGTGATCTTGTGGAAAGCCTGCTCCAGAGCCTCGCGCGAGGCTTTGATGCGCGGGACATCCTCAGTCGCCAGGGCTGCGCGGATATCGGCGATCTTCCCCTCAAGCTCGCTCTTCTGCTCGGCGGTCAACTTATCCCCCAGTTCATTGATGCTCTTCTCCGCCCGATAGGCTGCGCTATCGGCGAGGTTGCGCTCCTCGATCTCCTCCTTGCGCCGCCGGTCATCGGCAGCGTGTGCCTCAGCGTCGCGCACCATGCGATCGATCTGCTCCTTCGACAGACCGCTAGAGGCCACGATCGTGATCTTCTGCTCGCGCCCGGTGCCCTTATCGCGCGCGGAGACGTTCAGGATGCCGTTCGCGTCGATATCGAACGTCACCTCGATCTGAGGAACGCCGCGTGGGGCGGGCGGAATGCCATCCAGGATGAACGTGCCCAGCGAGCGGTTATCCCTGGCAAACTCGCGTTCGCCCTGCAGAACATTGATCTCCACGCTCGGCTGGTTGTCGCTGGCCGTCGAGAAGACCTGGCTCTTCTGCGTTGGGATCGTCGTGTTACGCTCGATCAGGCGAGTAAAGACGCCGCCCAGGGTCTCGATGCCTAGCGAGAGCGGGGTCACATCGAGCAGCAGCACGTCCTTCACATCGCCGGTCAGCACACCGGCCTGGATGGCCGCCCCGATCGCCACCACCTCGTCCGGGTTCACGCCGCGATTCGGCTCGCGATCGAAGATGCGCTTCACCAGCGTTTGCACTGCCGGCATGCGGGTCTGGCCACCGACCAGCACCACCTCGTTAATGTCGCTGGCGCGCACGCCTGCATCCGAGAGAGCTTTCGTCACCGGCGGGCGGGACTTCTCGATCAGTTCCTCGACCAGCTGCTCCAGTTTGGCGCGGGTCAGGGTCATGTTCAAGTGCTTGGGACCGTTGGCATCCGCCGTGATAAAGGGCAGATTGATCTCGGTCGTCATTGAGCTGGACAGCTCCTTTTTGGCCTTCTCGGCGGCCTCTTTCAAGCGCTGCAGGGCCATGCGATCCTGGCGCAGATCGATGCCATTCTCGCGGCGGAACTCGTCGGCCATCCAGTTAATGATGCGCTGATCGAAGTCATCGCCGCCCAGGTGCGTATCGCCGTTAGTGCTCTTCACCTCAAAGACGCCATCGCCCAGTTCCAGGATCGAAATGTCGAACGTGCCGCCGCCCAGGTCGTAGACTGCGATGCGCTCATCCTTCTTCTTATCCAGGCCATAGGCCAGCGAGGCCGCGGTCGGCTCGTTGATGATGCGCAGCACCTCCAGACCGGCGATTTTGCCCGCGTCTTTCGTCGCCTGGCGCTGTGCATCGTTAAAGTAGGCCGGAACCGTAATCACCGCCTGCGTCACGCGCTCGCCCAGGTAAGCCTCGGCGTCCGTCTTGAGTTTCTGCAGGATCATCGCCGAGATTTCAGGCGGGCTATACTGCTTGCCCTGTACCTCAACCCAGGCGTCGCCATTGCTGGCCCGCACCACCTTGAATGGAACCAGGCGTCGGTCGCGATCGACCTCTGGATCATCGTATTTGCGGCCCATAAAACGCTTGATCGAATAAATGGTGTTCTCAGGATTGGTGACGGCCTGGCGTTTCGCAACCTCACCAACCAGGCGCTCACCATTCTTGTTCATTGCCACGATCGAGGGGGTTGTGCGCGAACCCTCAGCGTTCGGAATAACAACCGGCTCGCCACCTTCCATGACTGCAACGCAAGAGTTGGTCGTTCCCAGATCGATACCAATAACTTTACCCACTAGTGCCTCCTAAAAAGAGTTCGTTTATAGATCATCATAGCCGTACATTTCGGCCAGAAGCTCATTCATGACTCTGGTCATGTAGCGCACCACCGCGATGGCGCGCCCGTATTGCATGCGTGTCGGCCCGATCACGCCCAGCAGCCCTCCGATCTTGCCCTCCTGGCCGTAGCGAGCCACCACCAGGCTCACATCCTTCATCTCGTCCCACTCATTCTCGCCGCCGATAATCACCTGGACGCCGTTGACATCGCGCAGGTGCGATGTTAAGGCCGGCAGGAAGCGATGCTGCTCCAGCACAGACAGAACTTTGCGTACCCGCTCGCTGCGCTCCTGCTCCGGCCCCATGCTCGTAAATTCGGGCTGGTCCAGAATATTGACCACGCCCTCGCGATAAAATGTATCGCCGATCGGATCGCCGTGCTGCTCCAGGATGCGCGCGATCGTTGTGCCGAGCAGGCGTTCGGTGGTCGAAAAATCGTGCTTCTCCAGCAGCGCCTGGACCTCGCCGGCGTTCTTGTTCTCAAAGAGCCTGTTCAGGCGGAGCGCCGATGTGCTGAACTCTTCCTGCTCGATCGGTGAATCTAGCAGCAGGCGCTGCTGCTTCACCGTGCCGTCGGTCAGCACCAGCACCAGGTGAGCGGAGAGCTCGGTCACTGAGAGCACCTCGAAATGCTTCAGGCGGCCTTCTCTGGCACGCGGGGGCGTCATCACCGCCGCGCTGTGCAACAACTGCGCCATCACCGAAGCGGTCAGGCGAACCCATTGGTCTAGTTGGTCCTGGACCTGATAGAACTGATGGCGAATCAGGCGCTGCTCATCGAGCGAGAGAGCCGATTCCTGCATCAGATGTTCAACAAAGTAGCGGTAGCCCAGGTCCGTCGGCACGCGCCCCGCGGACGTATGTGGCTGGTAGATCAGGCTGGCCTCTTCCAGCCCCGCCAGTTCGTGGCGAACCGTCGCAGAACTGAAATTCAGCCCATATTTGCGCACCAGGGTTTCGGAGGCCACCGGCGTAGCGCTATGAATGTACTCCTCGACCAGGGCCCGCAGGATCTCCTGTTTGCGCGGACTCAGTTGGATCATCTTGTGCTTCCTGGCCCTTCTCACCATCCCATAGCCGGGATAATGATGTATAGGATATGATACTGTACTTGTCAATTTAGATTGCTAGCAGTCTCATGTCTCGACTGCAAGTACAGAATAGCACTCTCCGGTGGGGATTGTCAAGTCTGCCGGAAGGGGAAGGTAGGCATTTGGGGGAATGTGGGGGATGGCGCGAGGCCGCGTTCGGGCGCTTCGTGCCATCCCCTATCTATACGTCAGCCGCCAAAGGGATCGATAGGCCAGTAGGGAGTATCGCCGCCGATGTCGCTATTCCCGTTCGGGGTGCCGTTCCCGGTGTTGCCCTGGGTGCAGGGGGGAGGATTCTGGCCGTTTCCGCCGTTCCCGTTCCCGTTCCCATTGCCACCGTTGCCGCCCTGTGGACAGGTGGGTGGCGTACCGGCCTGCTGGGGCTGTTCGCCATCAATCATCCAGTCAGTCACCCCGCTGCCCTGCAGGCCGTTGTAGGTATTGACCGAGGCTTGCACTACCCCGCCGGGCTGTGGGAACGGGTCGGGTGGCAGATTGAGATCCGTATGCATGCCGAGGAGCGGGCGTCCGCTGGCATACTCGATCACGTCGTGCCAGATCGGGCCGGCGCCTGTGATACCTATGACATGCTGGGCCATTGGCGCGCCATCGGCATTGCCGGACCAGACCCCCACGACAACATTGCTTGTATAGCCAAGCGTCCAGTTATCTTTGAAGTTGTCGGTGGTACCTGTTTTGGCCGCCACCGGCTGATTGTTCCAGTCCTGCATCGTCAGGGTATTGAGGCCCTGGAATTCATAGCGGCGCGCGTAGTTGTCGGAGAGCATATTCGTCATCAGGAAATTGATCTGCTCGCTGAAGACGCGCGATCCATTCGGGTGGGATGGGTCGTAATGGTAGAGATTGTGCCCGTAGTTATCCCAGATATCCAGAATGTTATGGTAAGGGACATGAACGCCGTCGTTGGCGAATGTCTGATAGGCATCCGTCATCTGGATAAGAGGAATCTCGGCGGTTCCGAGCGTGAGCGTGGGACCAAATGCCTGCCACATCGTTTGGCCGGGGAAGAACCTGGCCAGGTCGCTGTCGATAGCTGTAATGCCCACTCGCCTGAGAGTATTCACCACATTCGTTATACCGGCGTACATCAGAGCTTTGACTGCCGGCACGTTGTACGAGTTCGCCAGCGCAATACGTACATCCTCCTGAATATTGGGATGGTACGTTCCCAGGTAGTCGGGCGGTACATATGCGTTGCTTAAGCTCGTTGTGTCGTTACGCGGGAAGTATGTTTTGGTATCGAGCAACCTGATGCCGGGATACCAACCCATCTCGAAGGCGGTTGCATAGGTAAACGGCTTCATAGTTGAGCCTGGGTTGAGGCCCGAGGTAGCCGCGTTGAACTGTCCCCGGACGTGCTGGCTGCGGTCGTTATAATCCGCGCTGCCATCCATTGCCAGCACCTCACCGGTTTTGGCGTTCATCACGACCACAGCAGAGTCATTCACGTTATAGTCCGTACTTAAGACGGCGCAGCCCGTATACAACTGGCATAATCGATCGCGCAGGTTATGCTTCACATCCTTCTCAACGAACTGCTCCAGGTTGAGATCGAGCGTCGTATAGATGTTGAAGCCGCCGGTCAGCAGGGTATTCGAGATACCGGTTGCCGGGTCGATGTCTCCCAGCGCCTGTGAGAGGGTCTGGATCACCCACTGCACAAAGTGGGGCGCGAGCATGGTCTGGTGAAAACCGATAATGTTGATTTTCGCGGCCATCGCCAGGACCTGGGCCTTGATATCCTCGGTAATCGGCTGGCGGATATCCGTTTGCGCACCCAGGCCCAGGTTAATGCTCATGCCGTCGGCGATCATCTGGTCGAGCACATACGGCAGACGGTTGGTCAGCAGATTCTGGAAATTGTCTGCGCTGGTCGAAGGATCGAAGTGCGTCGGGTTTTGCGGAATGCCGGCCAGCATCGCCGCGCGCGTCAGGGCCAGCAGGGGATCGACCGCGCAGGTGGACTCATCCTTCGGATTCGTACATTTCGTCAGGTCGCGGTCCAGGAAGGCCACCCCAGGAATACACTTAAAGTTGGCGCTACACATGGGTTTCAGGCCAAAATAGTCCTCGACTGCAGCCTCAACGCCCTTTTCCTGCGAGCCGTAGGGAGTGACATTAAAGTACATCTCCAGAATTTTCCACTTGGGATACTGCTGGGTCAGGCCAATGGCCAGCGCGGCCTCGCTGGCCTTGCGCTGGAACGTATCCTGGTTATTGCCCGAAAGGTTCTTAATCAACTGCTGGGTGATCGTGCTACCACCGCTCGTCACCGTTCCATTATTCTGAATAAGCTGAGTAAAGGCGCGCAAAATGCCCTGCGGATCGATGCCGTTGTTGGTCCAGAAGGTTGGATCTTCGGCGGCGATTTGAGCGTCTTGCAGGACGCCTGGCAGATAGTTATAAGAAACCGGCGTGCTGCGTCCGCCCAATCCCCAGACGCTATTCGCGTACAGCGTATAGAGCAACGTGCCGTGACGGTCATAGATACGCGTCGATTGTGGAATGTGCTGATTCGCCAGGTCCTGAAGCTGAGGCAGCGAACTGGAATAGAAATTATAGGCATAGCCGGCGGTCGAGCTGACCAGGATCAGCAGCAGGGCCGCCAGGGTTGAGAGAATGATTGTGCGCAGGCGTTTGCTGCCCGGTCCATTGTGCGTCAGGCGTTCGCGGCGCCGTCGTTTCAGGTGAACAATGCGCTGAGTACGCGAGCGCCGCCAGGGCGTTGGGCGCGTGGGAACAGGCCGGACCGTGGGCGGGGCCGGCGGTTGAGGGGGCCGGTAGCGCACCAGCGGATCGGGAGGTGCCCCCTGGCCGGAGCGGCGCAGCGCGGCCATTTTATTCGAGATGCGCTGCACCATCTGGGCCGGTCGTGCTATAAACGAAGGGCCATGCCACTGCGCCTGTGGGGGCGGCAACTGCTGCGAAGGTCGCCCCGCAGGCGGACCCGGAGGAAGCGGCGATTGTCCCTGAGGAACAAGGTTATTGGCCGGTTGCTGGGCCTGGTTCCCATAGTTGCTAAGCAGACCTGATTTGCGCGGTGGCGTCCCAGGCCCTGGCTGGCCGTTTTGATTATTTTGCGATTGCCAATAGTTATTACTCATCAGGTATTCCTTTGACTTCCTTGTAGCTACTCCCCGGCGCTGCCCTGCCCGCAGGCATAGACTCGGCATATGCCACCGGGTTGTTGTCCCTCACGCTCTTTCATTGTCTGAAAAAACGAGGAACATACACAGTTTCAAGGATTATTGAGCCTCAACCACCTCTTACTTTTCTCGCATCCTCCCCGTTACTCTCGTTTCTGGCATTCTTGGTCTAAAGAGTTAAACGCTCTAGAATGGGGCAACTAACACAGTTCACCTCTTCTTCCTATTGGCCGCCGGGCGGATATCTCGCGCGGATAATAGAGAATCTGCTCGCGCGCTAAATGACTATATTCACGATCATCGCTTTATTTGTTGTGTTACAATGGGTGCGAAAGATATAGATACATTTTCGTGGCCTGGAGTTCTCAAAAAGCGAGGAGTGAGTGATGGAAGTGTTTGATAATCGCAACGTCTCTGTGCGGGATACCTTCCCCTGTACCGCTTTGAGCGCAGAGGCAGCCGGGTACTGGGTTGCTTTCAATCGCGTCCTCGGCATCGGGCCCGCCAGGTTTCGCCTGCTGCTCGAGTATTTTCGCGATGACCTTGCGCTGGCCTGGCGGGCGGATAGTCAGGAGCTGGCGCAGGCGGGTTTGCACCAGAAGACGATCGAGGCATTTCTGGCTCAGCGCGCGAAGATTGAGCCGGAGCGAGAGATGGAGCGCCTGCGGGAGGCGCAGGTGGGCCTGCTGACCTGGCGGGACGCGGCCTACCCGGCGCTTTTGCGCGAGATCGACGACTCGCCGCCGGTTCTCTATCTGAGGGGAACGCTGACCGAGGCTGATCGTTTTGCCCTGGCCGTCGTGGGCACACGCAACTCTGATGGGTATGGCCAGCAGGTGACGGAGCGCCTGGTGACGGAACTGGCGCGCGGCCAGGTGACGATTGTAAGCGGGCTGGCGGCGGGCATCGATTCTCTGGCTCACTGCGCGGCGCTGGATGCCGGCGGGCGCACCATAGCCGTTCTGGCCTGTGGACTGGACATTGTGTATCCCGCGCAAAATGTCAGGCTGGCCCGGCGCATCGTCGAGTCCGGTCAGGGGGTGCTGCTCAGCGAACATCCCCTGGGGATGAGGCCGGAGAGCGGCAGTTTTCCCGCGCGCAACAGGATTATCTCGGGCATCTCGCAGGGAGTCCTGGTGGTGGAGGCCGGTGAAAAGAGCGGAGCATTAATCACTGCCAACTGTGCTATCAAGCAGGGGCGCGAGGTTTTTGCGGTTCCCGGCAATATATTCGCGTCGCGCAGCGCAGGCACGAACCGGCTCATTCGGGATGGCGCGCACATGGTTCTGGAGGTCAACGATATTCTTGAATCGCTCAATCTCTTTATGATTCCCCTGCGCATGGAGGTGCAGCAGGCTGTGCCGGAGAATGCAGAGGAGCGGGATCTGCTGGCTCTGCTCGGACACGAACCAATCCATATCGACGAGCTTATTATCAATTCTCAACTTCCCGCGCCCACCGTGACTGCAACTCTGACCATGTTGGAATTGAAGGGGCTGGTGAAGGTGGTGGGCAGCACGCAGTTTGTTTTGGCCCGCCAGGGATAAGGGATAAAGGTGGTCTGCTGCTTTCGTCTGGCGAGAGCGCGTCAATAATGTGTACAATGGAGGTATAGGACGACCAGAGAAAAAAACACCGGGAGCAACCTGTGATCTACCTCGACCACCTGTTGGATGCGACGCGGGGCGTGCTGGCCTACGCGGGCAAGCAGAGACATTTTGATGCCTTTAACCACGATACTCGCCAGCTTATTCCGGGGGAACTCTTTGTCGCGGTGCGCGGCGAGCATGGCGATGGGCACGATTTTGTGCTGGATGCGGTCAGACGCGGCGCGGCAGGTTTGCTGATCGAGGCCGGTTATCTCCGGCACGCGCCCGCCGAACTCGCGCAGGCGCTGGAGGGCGCGGGTGTCGTGACGGTGGTGGTGGAGGACACGCGCCGGGCCTTGCAGCAGTACGCCCAGGCCATTTTGCAGCGCTGGCATCCCGTTGTGGTTGCTGTCACCGGCAGCACCGGCAAGACCAGCACGAAGGAGGCCATCGCTGCCGTGCTGGGCAGCAGCTACGCTACGTTTAAAAGCTGGCAGAACTATAACGACCTGCTGGGCCTGCCTCTCTCTCTGGGACGGCTGGAGGAGCGCCATGAATATGCGGTGCTGGAGATGGCCTGCGACCATCCAGGCGAGATCGCGCAGTTGTGCGCCATCGCCCGTCCCACGATTGGCGTGCTGACTAATATCAGTCCCAACCAGTTGCAATATTTTGGCTCCCTGCAAAATCTGGCGGCGGAACTCTCGTCCCTGCTCACCTGGCTGCCGGTGGATGGCGCGGGCTTCGTCGGCGATGTGCGGGGATACGAGATCCCGCGAGCCGTTCAGGCTCCAATTCATCCGTTTGGATTGGATCATGTTCATGAGGTAGAGATATCCTGGGAGGGTCTGCGTTTCACACTCAAGGAGAATGGCGGAATCACACTGGCCTCGCGCCTGCTGGGGAGGCATCACGTCGCTACCATGCTGGCGGCCTATCGGGTGGGGCGCTATTGTGGCGTCTCTCTGGATGAGATCAGGCACGCCCTGGCGGGAGTTGAGCCGTTGCGAGGAAGATTGCGAGTCTTGCCCGGACCGGGAGGCGCAATGCTATTAGATGATACGCACAACGCCTGTCCCGCCTCGACGATTGCCGGTCTTGAGGCATTGCGCGCGCTTCCTGCCGGTCGGCGTGTCGCGATCCTGGGTGATATGCTGCGCCTGGGCGATTTTACGGAAGAAGGTCATCGCCTGGTCGGCGCGCAGGCCGCATCCTGCGTCGATTACCTGATCACCCGAGGCGAGTTGGGCGCGCAAATTGCCGAGGCGGCTCGCCAGGCAGGCTTGTCCCCGGAACGCACCATCGCCACTGCCACGCACGAAGACGCGGCGATGGTGGCCAGCCGCTTGCTTGCCATGCCTGCAAGCGATGCGGAGCGAGGTCCGGCTGTCGTCTTAATCAAAGGCTCAGAAGAGACGCGCATGGAACGCGTCACCGAACGGCTCATGGCGCAGCCCGAGCAGGCGCCCGAAGAGTTGGTGCGCCAGACGCCGGGCTGGAAACAGATCGTCCTCATGCGCCCGGAGCGACCTACCTGGTTAGAGATCGATTTAAGCGCGATCGGCAACAATACGCGCAGAATCAAGGACCTGGTGGGTCCCGCTGTGCGCGTGCTGGCGAGCCTCAAAGCCGATGGATATGGGCATGGCGCGTTAAAGGTAGCGCGCACGGTTCTGCACAACGGAGCCAGCATGCTGGGAGTGGCAACGGTGAGCGAGGCGACGCCTTTACGTGAGGCGGGCATCGCCGCACCCATCCTGGTCTTTGGCTACGTACCGCTCTGGCAGATGCGCGAAGCCGTGCGCCTGGATCTGACCGTCACCATCTACGCGTCAGAGGCGGCCCGGGCTCTGGCGCGCGCGGCCCAGGCCCTGGGAAAAACCGCGCGCGTCCATGTCAAAGTCGATACGGGCATGGGCCGGCTGGGCATTCGCTCTGAGCAGCTTGATGAGATCCTGGCGCTGGTCCGTGAACTTCGCAGTCTGCCCGGTCTGGAACTGGAGGGCATCTTCACGCATTTCGCCAAAGCCGATGCCGAGGACCTCACGCACGCCCGCCTGCAACTTGCGCGCTTTCAAAGCGTATTACAGGCAATAGAAGCAGAGGGCATGCGGCCCCCGCTGGTGCATGCCGCCAACAGTGCCGCGACCTTCAAATTGCCGGAGGCGCGCTTCGACATGGTGCGTCCGGGCATTGCGCTGTACGGCCTGGACCCCTCGCCGGAGGTGCGGCTGCCGGAGGGTTTTCGCCCCGCGCTCTCGTTTAAGACGCAGGTTGCGCAGGTCAAATTGATCCCGGCTGGCGAGGGCATCAGCTATGGCTGCACCTATATTACGGAGCGACCAACGTGGATCGCGGTTCTGCCGGTCGGTTACGCCGATGGCTTCAGGCGGGCTCCCGCCACCTGGGGTTCTGTGTTAATTCACGGCCAGGAGGCGCCTATCCTGGGACGCGTCTGCATGGATCAGTCAATGGTTGACGTTTCGCATATCCCCGGCGTGCGCGTGGGGGATGAGGTTGTGCTGATTGGACGCCAGGGGCAGGCGGCGCTGACGGCGGAAACGGTTGCTAGCCGTTTAGGTACCATCAATTACGAAGTAGTCTCGGAGATTCTCGCGCGTGTGCCGCGTGTTGATTGAGTAATTCATCGACACAGGAGGGAGCCTTAGATATGAAGGCCGGCGATGAGAAGCAGCAGATGCCGGTGCCGGCAGAAACAGACCGCATCTCTGCCGTGATTATTGCAAATCCTGCCTCCGGCAGTTTTCCCCGCCATCATCACAATCACGATGACACGCTCGCCTATCTCAAAGCACGTGGCTGGCAGGTTGAGCTCTGGTTCACCAGCGGCCCCGGCGATGCTCGCGTGCTGGCCCGGCGTGCGGTTAAGCGCAACATCTCGCTTGTCATCGCCGCTGGTGGGGATGGCACGATCAACGAGGTGATTCAGGAGCTTGTTGGCAGCGAGACGGCGCTGGGCGTGCTCCCTATGGGGACCGTGAACGTGTGGGCGCGTGAGGTGGGCATTCCCCTGGATGACGCGAAGGCGCGCGAAATCCTGGTGCATGGTCAGACGCGGCGTATCGATCTCGGTCGGGCCAACGGTCGCTACTTCCTGCTCATGGCCGGCATCGGCGTCGATGGCGAGGTTGCGCAGGCGGTGGAGCGCAAGCCCCTGAAACGGCTGGGCGTGCTGGGCTATGCGCTCGCAGCCTTCTGGTTCGGGACCGGCTACCTGGGATTTCCCCTGACCCTCAGGATCGACAGGGCCGAGCCGGTGCGCACGCGCGCCCTGCAAGTCATCGTTGGCAACACCCAGCTCTACGCGGGCGCGTTCAAATTCACCTGGCAGGCTCGCTGCGACGATGGCTTGCTCGACCTGTGCGTGGTTCACAAACGCGGTCCGTTGGGGCGGCTGATTGTTCTGCTCGATTTCGTCCTCAAGCGAGAGAAACGCCGTCTCTGGGTGCGCTACAACACATTTCGAGAGGCAACAATTGAGACAAAGGACCCGGTTGCCATTCAGATAGACGGCGAGCCGGCGGGCTATACTCCCGCGAACGTTGTGATTGTGCCGGGCGCGCTCAAAGTGATTGTGCCGCAAACTGTGCCGCCGGGGATCTTTGCTTGAGGACGCCGGGCCTGCGCGAAATCGAATCGGGTACAGCCCGGCATTCTCTTCTATGTTACGAAATTACTGGATAGGCTGGGCCGGCGTCGGAACGGCGGGCGTACTTTCTCCGCCCAGGCGACGCCGGGCAGTTTCGAGGCGTCCGATTGCAGGTACGTGTTCTGTCGCCCCCGCCAGGCCGAAGAGAGGCATATTGTTGTAGACGCATTCGTACTGCCCAGGCTCAACCAGGTAAGATTCATGCCAGATGCCCACGCTTCCATCTGTCCCAATCAGTTTATTAAAGCGTCGCCAGGCTTCCAGGTGCGGAGCATCTTTGTCGCGAGCAAACTTTTCCAGGTCCTCAAACGAACGCCAGTATTGGACAGTGGCCACCCCGCGCCAGGTTAGAAACACATGCGCACCGAGAAAGCCTTTCTCTGGATGCTCATAGAGCGTGCGCAGCATCGGTCCCATAGCTCTGGCAGCCGTCAACCACTTCCGAAGTGCGAAGAATTTATTCACGCGCATACCGATCAGAAAAACCACAAATGATTCGTCGTGCTGGGCGGTAAAACGTCCAGGAATGACCTTTGCCATAACTCAAGCTCCTCTTTTTAGAATTGCTCAGCTATACTTTGCCCTTCTCCTTGAGCTTTTGTAAGCTGTCAAGCGTCTCTTTGCACCAGGCCAGCATGGCCTGGCAGTGGTGGATACCATATCTGACCGTGATCAGTGGATACATGCCCCGCGCTTCGTCCAGGTTGCCCTCCTGCATACAGTTCTTGAGGTCGGCCTCGATATCCTGATACTTCTGCAGCAGGCGTTGCTGTATCTCTTGAAACCGCTGAACGTGGACAATATTTGTCTCAACGGGGAGAAGATGGCCAAAGAACAGCTTGAGCAGAATTTCGATGCGCTCTGGCGTCTCCTCGACCGCCTCCCCCAGCCAGCTCACCAGTTCCGTTTTCCCCTGTTCGGTCAGGGTGTAGATGTTGCGCTCCGGCTTTCCCTCCTGCCTCTCTGTATGGCTGGTTGCCAGTCCTTCCCTCGTAAGCTCTTTCAAGAGAGGGTAGATCTGCCCGTAGCTCTCGCGCCAGAAGTTGGAGGTGCTCTGCTCCATGAACTTTTTGATCCCATAGCCGGAGCTGGGCTCCAGAGCAAGCATGCCGAGAATCGCGTACCGGCTCTTATTTTCTTTGGCCATATATATCTCTCCTCTATATATATCTAAGAGATATATATCATAAAGATATAGAAATGTCAACCTCTTGCGGGGCCGAGAGTGGTATAGAGGGAAAGTCACTTCCTGGCCGGCCCGTAGGAGCAGGAGTGCCGCTCAGACGCGGGCTGAAAGATAAATGCTCGACAATTCCTTTACGTCTGGATATAATAGAAAATGGCGGATTTTTCCAGCGGGAAGGGTGGAGCAAGAGGAATGGTACATACGTATAGTGAACAAGGAGCGAAGCTATGGCTACTCCCCGGGATGCGCGGCGCGAGCAACCGCACACATACGTCGTTGAGAATCGTTCCGATGAAGAGGAACTGCGCCGTTTGCAGGTTCATGATAGGATGTTTACTTCCCGCATGGGAGGCGTACTACCTGAGCAGGCTGATCCAGGTGAGTTTCGGCGCGTGCTCGATGTTGGCTGCGGCACCGGAGGCTGGCTGATCGAGGCCGCGAAGACGTATCCGCACATGTCTCTGTTGATCGGCGTGGATGCAAGCCGCATGATGGTCGAGTATGCGCGTGCGCAGGCAGAGGCCCAGGGGGTCAGCGAGCGCGTAGAGTTTCACGTGATGGACGCCCTGCGTTTCCTCGAATTTCCCAATGATTTCTTTGATCTGGTCAATCAGCGTGCGGGGATGAGCTGGCTGCGCACCTGGGACTGGGGCAAGCTCTTGCAGGAATATATACGTGTGGCCGGGCCCGGGGGGATAATCCGTGTGACCGAAGGTGATGTCATTCCAGACAGCACCAGTCCGGCCCTGACGCGCGTTGGCGAACTTGGCGTGGCGGCGTTCTACCAGTCGGGGCATCTCTTTACAGCGGAGAAGGGGGGCGTAAGGAAAGAGTTGGCGTCCCTGCTGAGCAGGCACAGCATCGAGCAGGTGCAGACGCGGGCCTATGCGCTGGAGTATCGGGCAGGCACGGAGCAGTGGCAGGATCTTTTTGACGATATGAAGCATGGGATGCGCACAGGGCTGCCATTTCTGCGCAAATGGACCCAGGTGCCCGATAACTACGAAGAGATTTATCAGCAGGCGCTCAATGAGATGCAGCAGGCCGACTTTGTCGCGACCTGGCACGTGGTCACGGCCTGGGGGAGAGTGCCGCCAGACAAAGAGCGGATAGACTTTTTCTCCAGTCCTCGCTAAATAGAAGGACACGCTGTCCATTGCGCGCATATGACGGAGATTGGGAGGCGAAGCCGGCAGGCCCGCCTTCCAATCTTTTATGATTGGCGTTTTATCCCACCAGTCCCCAGCGCGTCCGCGTGCGTTTTTCCAGCGGACCGAAGATCAGCGCATCGATAGCGACGCCGATCACGATAATCAGCAGCATCACGCCGACCACCTGGGCGGAGTCGAGGAGGTCGCGCCCGGTTTCCAGGAGATTGCCCAGGCCGACCGTGTTGTAGAGCAGTTCTCCGGCCATCAGCGAACGCCAGGCGAACGACCAGCCCTGCTTCAGTCCATTGAGGATCGTTGGGAAGGCAGCGGGAAAGATCACCTGGGTATAGAGCGCCAGCCCGCGCGTTCCCATATTGCGGGCCGCCTTCAGATAGACCGGCGAGGTGTTCCTGACGCCCGACTCAACGCCCAGCGTGATCGAAAAGAGCGCACCCATCACGACGACGAAGATGATCGCCTGGTCGTTCAGTCCGAACCAGAGGGTTGCCAGAGGAAGCCAGCAGATGCTGGGCAGGGCTTGCAGGCCGAGGAAGAGCGAGCCGAGCGTCTCCTTGAGCAGGCTCACGCGACCGATCAGCAGGCCCAGGACCAGGCCGAGGAGGAGCGAGATTGCGTAGCCGATCGCCAGCCGTCCCAGGCTGGCCAGCGCCGATTGCAGGAAGAAGCCGCTGCGGAAGCCGGTGGCCAGCGAGTTGAGCACCTCCGGCGGGCTGGGCAAAACAAAGTCCTGCCAGATATTGCTATTGAAAAGCAACTGCCAGGCGGCGATCAGCAACACATAGAAGAGCAGGCGAACGGACCACCGGCCCCAGACTGAGGAGCGCCAGCGCCTGGAAGACGTTTCAGCGCTCAGTGCGGGTGGTTGTTTGATTGCCTCTGCCATATATTTCCTCTTTCTCCTCATCGGCGATTGCCTCGCGCAGCACCGCCATGATCTCCACCGTCTGATCGACGACCTGGTGATCCTCCAGCGTGCGCGGGCGGGGCAGAGTGATGCGAAACTCGCGCACGATGCGTCCGGGGCGGGGTGCGAAGACCAGCACGCGGTCGCCCAGGGCCACGGCCTCGCGCACATTGTGGGTCACGAAAAGAATAGTCTTGCCGGTCGCCGCCCAGATCGCCTCCAGTTCAGCGTGCAGGCGGTCGCGCGTAAAGGCGTCGAGCGCGCCAAACGGCTCATCCATCAGCAGGACAGCCGGGTTGATCGCCAGCGCACGCGCAATCGCCACGCGCTGGCGCATCCCGCCTGAGAGTTGGTGGATATAGCTGCGCTCAAAGCCTTGCAGGTGAACCAGTTCGATAAAACGCTGCGCAATCTCTGCTCGTTCCTTGCGCGGCACGCCGGCCTGGCGCAGGCCAAACTCAACATTGTGCTGGACATCCAGCCAGGGAAAGAGCGCGGCCTCCTGGAAGAGCAGCACGCGGTCCGTGCCGGCGCCGCGAATCGGCTCCCCGTTTGCGAAAACGCTGCCGCTGCTGGGCGCTTCCAGGCCCGCGACAATGCTGAGCAGGGTTGATTTCCCGCAGCCGCTGGGTCCAAGCAAGCAGACGAACTCTCCGGCAGCGACCTCCATGTCGATCGGCTGCAGGGCTTCAACGAAGCCGGCGCGTCCACTGAAGATCTTGCTCACGCCCTCGACTTTGAGCGGGATTCCCCCGGCCTCCTGCTCTTTTTTCTTTACCTGCTCAACACGTGGAGCGTCGCTCAGGATCGCTGCGAAAACCATCGTAATCTTTCCTTTCTCGTTGTCAAAGCCCATCTGCTTTCAAGCATTTCTGCTCGCTGTAAGCCACCCTCTAGGATGTCGCGACCGTGGCCAGCCCCTTAGAAGTCAGAATCTCGTTGAGCGGGCCGAGATTGTAAAAACCCGTGAGATCCGGCTTACTGCTCACAAAGCCCAGCGCATACGAGCGGTTGGCCTGCTGATTGATCGTACTGACCAGCGGATCATAGGTAATCTGGAGGTCCTGAAAGGCCGGCGCCAGTTCATTGCTCTTCACGGGCGAGCCGGTGATGGCTTTGATCTGCTCGTTGGCAATCTCCGCCGCGGCGGTCTGGTTGGAGCGAATATACTCTACCGTGTCGATATCGGCCTGGAGAAATTGCTTCACCACGTCGGGGTGCGCGCTATAGAAAGCCTGGCGAACCACGACGATAGTGGTTGCAAACTGGCCACCCGGCCAGAGCGAGCTTTCGTTGAGAAAGACCCTCCCTTTGCCCTCGACGAGCAGGCGGGTGGCCCAGGGTTCCGGCATCCAGGCTCCATCCAGCTTCCCCTCTTTAAAGAGGCTCAAAATGCTGGCATTGTCGGTCGAGATAATCTGAACATTGCCTCCCTGATCGGTACTTTTCAGATTATGCGCTTGCAAATAGTTGCGCAGCGCCACATCCTGGGTACCGCCTTTCTGAGGATCGGCGATCTTTTTGTTCGCCAGGTCGGCGGGACCGTTAATCTGTTCGTCCGCGCGTACAACAAAGAGCACGCCGCCGCTGGAGGCTCCGGCAATCACGCGCAGGGCGGAACCATGACTCTGAGTGTAGCCGTTAATTGCCGGGCTGGGACCGACGAAAGCGATATCGATCGAGCCTGCCAGCAGGGCCTGAATCTCGGCGGGACCGGCATTGAAGGTCTTCGTTTGCAGATTGACCTTCGACCCCAGTTCTTGTTTGAAGGTTCCGCGTCCCATGCCCACCAGCGCTACGGCGTGGGTGAGATTGGGAAAGTAGCCCAGATCGAGAGTGACCTGGCCATTCCCGCCACTCGCGCCCGATCCGCAGCCGACCGCGAGAAAAATAAGGCCGAAGAGGATGGTACGCCATCCGAAGATACGTTTCATGAAGAGGCTCCTTCTGTGCCTGAAAGCACAAAACTCACAGACAGGGGAAGTGGCCTTGCCCGAACATTGCAAGCCGCGCCGAAAGGTATCCACATCGATCCCGCATTTCCCCTCAAACGATTAGGAGAACGCTCATCCTGTTCTCCTGACATCAGATACTTTCTTGCCAATTGTCTAAAGTATAGACAACCGGTATCAAAGAAGTCAAGGATAAGATATCTCAAAAGATGGATTATAGCAGATTAGAATAGAAATTTTAGAAGCAAGAAAAATTTTGTATATGTGACGTATATCATCTTTTAGATGAGCCAGAAGAAAGCCATTCTGTGCGGGCGCATGGCCCTCTTCTGGCTGCTCAAAGGGCGAGAGATACCGGGATATTACTTCTCGATCGGAGCGCCGATCAGGCTGCCCCACTCGGTCCAGGAGCCGTCGTAGTTGCGCACCTTCTCATAGCCCAGCAGATAGCGCAGGACGAACCAGGTGTGGCTGCTGCGCTCGCCGATGCGGCAGTAGGCGATCACATCCTTGTCAGGTGTCACGCCTTTGCCTCCATAGATCGCCCTCAGTTCCTCGGCGCTCTTAAACGTGCCATCTTCGCGGACCGCGCTGGCCCAGGGTACGTTGGCCGCGCCGGGGATATGGCCGCCGCGCTGAGCGCCCTCCTGGGGCAGGTTCGCGGGCGCCAGCAACTCGCCACTGAACTCACCGGGGGAGCGCACATCGACCAGGGCCAGGCCGCTGCGGCCCAGTTCGCTCAGAATCTGATCGCGGAAAGCGCGGATCGAGGTGTCGGGCGTCTTCGCTTTGTAGTTTGTCCTGGGATACGATGGCACCTCGGTCGTCAGTTCGCGCTTATCGGCCAGCCACTTTACGCGCCCGCCGTCCAGCAAGCGCACATCGTTATGGCCGTAGTACTTTAGAATCCACAGGGCCCAGGCGGCGAACCAGTTGTTATTGTCACCATAGAAGACAACCGTCGTGTCATTACTCACGCCGGCGTTTGACAGCAGTTCTTCGAGCTTCTCCTGTGAAATAGGAGAGCGCACGACCTGGTCCTGTAGCTCTTTCTGCCAGTTGAAAGCCACCGCGCCCGGAATGTGGCCTTCGTTATAGGCTTTTGTATCGACATCAACCTCGATCAGGCGAACGTTGGGATCGCCAATATGGGCCTCGACCCAGGCGGCGTCTACCAGAACCTCTGGATGCACATATCCTTTATTTTCTGCCATAAAAAACCCCTCTCTCTGCATTTCTCTTGAAATAGTCCGAACACATCAGGGCAGGCGACCTGCCCGGCTTAAAAACACAATATCATATGTTCAGTCTTCCCTCAAGGGGAATTCTTGATTTTGTTGATCTACTTTTTAAATTGCTATTGATCGCCAGGAATTTATTCACGGGGGTTATTGTTCTCATGCATAACAGTTATGGAATCGATGCGACCGTTGAAGGCGCCCACTCTCGTCTTGTGGAGGGAGAGATCGCATGAATCTGTATCATCTGCGTGTATTTATGACCGTTGCGGAGCACGAACATATCACCCGGGCCTCGGAAGAGCTCTACTTGAGCCAGCCGGCGGTCACTAAGATTGTGCAAAGTCTGGAGCAGGAGGTTGGGCAGAAGCTGGTGGAACGCCAGGGGCGACGTATTGCGCTGACCTACGCCGGACAGGTCTTGCGAACCTATGCGCGCCGTATGTTCGCGCTGGAGCGCGAGATGGAGGAGGCGCTGGCGGCTTTGAGCGATATTGAGACCGGCGAGGTTACGCTGGCGGCCAATCATATTACCGGCATTTATCTGCTGCCCACGATCGTCGCCCGTTTTCGGGCGCGCTATCCCTGTGTGAAGATCAACCTGGGGATTCTCAAATCGCGGGAGATCGTCGAGGAGGTGCTTGAATGGCGCCTGGACTTCGGGCTGGTGGAGGTCGATCCAGCCGAACTGCCGCTTGGTCTGGAGTATGAGACGATCGCGCACGATGAGCTGATCCTGGTTGTCTCGCCCAATCATCCCTGGAGCGAACTCAACTCGATCAGGCCGGAAGAGTTGCGCGATGGCGTGCTGATTCTGCGCGAACCCGGCAGCGGAATTCTTGAGTCGATCGAGCACGCCTTTGCGCACCAGGGCTACTCCGTGAGTCCTCTGCTCACCGTGCCGGACAGCGAGGTTATCAAGCAGATGGCGCTCAAGGGAGTTGGAGCCACGATCATCTCCGCTATGAGCGTGCGGCGCGAGCTAGAAAGTGGCGAACTATTGCGCCTGCCGATCGTCGATATGGAGATGCGTCCCCGGCTCAGCATGATCTGGCGCGAGGAGAAGCAATTTTCGCCCGCAGCCCAGGCTTTCCGCGATCTGCTGCGCCGCGAGATTCGCCTGGTTGAGAACGTTCAGCAGGCCACGGCGTAGGTTTTCCGGCTCCCTGAGCGTCTCAGTCCTCTGGCGTGATGCGCCAGTAGATGCCCTGCTCGCGCTGCAAGAGATGCTCACCGATCATCTCGCGGCGCAGCGTCGAGGCGTCTGGATGGTGGCGCTGGATGATCTCGTTGACCTGGGCCTCGGTATAGCGCATGCCAGGCTCGAACAGGTTCGCCAGCCAGCGCAGAACCACCGAGCGCTTCTTGCGATTGGCCGGGATCTCCTTCAGGCGTGGTCCCTCGAAGAAATCCCTGAGCACCTTGCGCTCCCAGGCGTCGCTCTCCATCTCGGCCAGCGGGACCAGCTCGACCATTTTCTCAGAGGAGAGCAGTCCCTTGCTGATCGTGCGCAGATTCTCGGCGTCGAGCCGGTAGAGATGGATATTGCCGTCCGTGCGCATCTGCACCAGTCCTAGTTCCTTGAGCCGCGCCAGGTGATGCGAGATCGTCGGGGCCTTCAGTTGCAGCAGCGCCGCCAGCTCCTCCACACTGTATTCGCGCGCCGCCAGAATACCCAGCAGCTTCAGCCGGTTCTCATCGGCCAGCGCCTTGAAAAATTGCAGCAGCGTCTCAAACTCTTCAGGTGGCATTGCCCGGTACTCTCCTAATTAGATATATATCTAATTAGGAGAGTACCAAATTAATTGTAAGTTGTCAAGCTGGTTTTTTCATGGTTTTTGCTAACGTTTTATAGTAAGATATTTATACTTCACACAGTTTAATGATTATGGTAGCATATTGATACCAATTATTGGAAGAAGGAGGAGCGTGGAAAAAGCGAGCAGGTATTCAGGGCTATCCAAAGGAGATAAGGCTTGCCTCTGAAAGATAAACAGAGTCGAACAATTTTTGTGTTATAATAGAGCCAGCCTTCACCGGATGGTTTGGCTCTCAACCTGAAGGGAATGAAAGGTGAAATGTTAATGCCCACGTTTGAAGAGAGACTGACCGCATTGGAGCAAAACGCCATGCAGAACATCCACGATTTACAGGCGAACATGACAATTATGATGGGTGTCATAGGAAGCCAGGGCCAGGATATTAAGAGAATATTGCAACGCCAGGACGTTATGGATGGCCGTTTAAGCGTGATGGACGGGCGTTTGAATATTGTAGAGCAGCACCTGGACCAAATGGACGGGCGTTTGCATGGCGTCGAGCAACACCTGAGCCAGATGGACGGACGTTTGAACGGCGTCGAGCAGCGTTTGCATGGCGTCGAGCAGCATTTGCATGGCGTCGAGCAGCATTTACATGGCGTCGAGCAGCATTTGGGCCAGATGGACGAAAAATTTGATAAGCATACCAAACGCTTCGATCATGTTGAAGGAATGCTCGCTCAGATTCTCGATCGGCTGCCAGAAAAATCGTAGCAAACGCAATTCAATCAGAAAACGCCTGGTTTGTCTATAATCCGGGCGTTTTCTGTTGTGGAATCCGCGAAGTGGCAGAAGAATTGCGTGGCTTTTAGCAGCTTACCGTCTCACGCTCTTCGCGATAGAGATTCCGCCGCTGCCTGTTTTGAGTCGGAGCCGCGCGCGTGGTCCGTCGCCGACTTCGTTGCTGCCGAACTCATTGCGAATGCCGCCGGAGCCAGTTTTAGCGTCCAGGATAAAGGCCGCGTTGGCCGGCAAATGCAGAGCGATGCCGCCGGAGCCAGTTTTGATTTCGGTGTTGCTGCGTGGATCGAGCGCGCCCGCGAATGAGATTCCGCCGCTGCCGGTGAAGATGCGCGAGGTGCCCGCGAGCAGACTCTGGTTGAGGGCGACGCCGCCGCTACCGGTGGTGAGAGCAAGCTGTCCCTGAAGTCCATCTCCTTTCACCCCGCCGCTGCCGGTTGTCACCAGCATGTTTCCCTGAAGATTGCCAAGCTTTATGCCGCCGGAGCCGGTTTTTATAGCAATCTGCCCTTGCAGGTCGTAGGCTTCGACGCCGCCGGAGCCGGTGCGCAGGCGCATATCGCCGGCGGTGCCCTGCACGATGATTCTACCAGAGCCGTTCTCGAGCTGGATGTCGCAGCTTGCGGGCACGGTGATCTCGAAATCGATGCTCCTCAGGCCAAACTGGAAGATATTCCAGCTTACCTGCGTGAAGATATTCAGCGCATCGCCGCGCTGATCGTAGCCGATCTGCATCTTTTCGGGATCGATGCCGAAGCCGCTGGCCCTTTTCGTAGCGGCCACGCTGATCATTCCCTCCTCGCCCCGGCGAATCGCGACCTTGCCAGCGCCGTTCGTAATGACCAGCCGTGCGTGCTCCATAATCTGGAACGTGCGCACAGGCATTGGGATGGTCACAATGCGCCAGTTTGTGGCGAGCGCGCTCAGCCCGGCCACAATCAGCAGGATGACGACCAGCCAGCTCAGCCAGCTCAGGATAACGCCGAAGATGCTGCCGGCGATGAAGACCGCGCAGAGCAGAGCGACAAGCGCGAGCAATCCTCCAACGCTCTTCTCGCTTTTGGGTTCCGGGCGCAGCTTCTCGCCCTCGCTCCAGATGTCCCCGATTCTCAGGCCGCGATAGCCCTCCTCGTAGGGCTGATAGGTGTCCGTTTGCGGCTGCGTCTGTTCGCGTGGATCGGTATTGAGAACGCGCTCATCCGGCTGCGCTGCTCCTGAGGTGCTATATATGTGCTCCTGGTTTTGCATGGAAGGTCCTTACTTTGGTAATCAAGATGAAGACAGAGAAAAACATCATTCTATATACGCTGCTGGCTTGCGCGAAGTTGCGCCTTGCGACTGGCTGGTAGAAGACAGGCGCTCATCCTTTACTTTGCAGACGCTTCTGCGCTATTTGTGCTAATTGCTTATAATGATCCTGTAGCTGCTGAAGCTCTTTCTCTGTCAGGTTCTCCGAATTCAGCATGCTGTTATCAGCCCCTTTGAGTGCGCGGATCAACTCGTCTAGTTTTAGCTGCATGGCTTCGCTATCGCGGTTCTGCGTATTCTGAATAAGAAAGACCATTAAGAATGTAACGATCGTTGTACCGGTATTGATGACAAGCTGCCAGGTATCGCTGAAATGGAAGATCGGTCCAAGCACGGCCCAAGCAATCACTATGAGCAAGGCCCCTCCAAAGGCGGTGGGATGGCCAAGCATTTTGGACATCCATCTGGCGAAGCGAGAAAAAACGATGTGTGGCTCAACTCTCTCTCCTTTTCAAGCCGCTTTCCAGCATAATGGAATGCGATATTTCCTGCAAGTAACACGTTGTACAGGGAGAGAAAGAGTATCTACGCCACCAGAGAGCGATAGACCAGACGCTGAAAGTGTCGCAGCGCCTTCTCATGGTGCAGCATCAGCTTGCCCTGATCGAAGAAGCCAGAGTTCAGGCCGCGCTGGACGGACTCGCAGAGCACGATATCCTCTTCCTGCACCTGGTCGATAAAGCGAGCAAAGTTCTCCTCATCTTGCTTTGTCACCTCATCGACGAAGCAGTAGTCGAAGATAGCCAGCGTTTTATGAAGTTCGATGGGCAGGAAGAGGTTGAGCGAGACGTTGCCGGGACCGGGATAGAGGTTGAGGGTGAAGTTAGGCCAGAGGTAGGCATAGAAGCCGTCAGTTATCTCGCCGCCGGTATTGTATAGCTCCGACTTGCCATGTTTCCCGGCCTCTTTTTTCGGTCCGCCCTGGGTGGAGAAGTATTCGTACTCGGTGACGGTATAGTTATTGACATCGATCAGCGAGCTAAAGCCGGGATGGGCGACGGGACAGTGGTAGCACTCCAGGTAGTTATCCACCACGATTTTCCAGTTGGCCGCGATCTCGTAGGTGCGCCGCACGCGCCGTTTGATCTCGCCCAGCCGCAGGCCGGTTGCCTCCAGCAATTGTGGAAGCTCGCCGAGGATGGTCTTGAGGGGAGGCGCGTTTTTGTCGGGATTCACGAAAATAAAGGGTCCCCAGGTATCGATCTGCGCGGTGTGCAGCGGAAATTGCGTTTTGTCGAAGCCGGGTTCATCCTTCATGCCAGGTGCGCTGCGCAGGCTGCCATCCAGATTATAGGTCCAGGCGTGATAGTGGCACTGGAGCGTTTTGCGGTTGCCGCAGGGTTGCAAGACCAGTTCAGAGCCGCGATGGCGGCAGACATTGATGAAAGCGTGCAGCGTTCCTGACTCGTCGCGCGTGACCACGATCGGCACATCGCCTAGCGTACAGGTGAAAAAATCGCCCGGCTGCGCTACCTGCTCGGCCATGCCGACATATTGCCAGCTCTTATGAAAGATCCGCGCCCTCTCCCGCGTGAAAAGCGCCGGGTCCGTGTACCATTCAGCCGGCAGGGTGTAGCCCTGCTCAAGAGAATCCCGTAGATGGGTATCTGCGCCTGGATTGCGAGAGCGTGCCGTTGTAGCCATGTGCTTATTCCTTGTGCGGGTTGGCAGAAAAAGAGATACGTATCATCGTTAGATGATACGTAAACAAGTCTACTATGAAAAGCATACCATTACCTGGCAGGCGGTGTCCAGGAAATTTCCGGTCTGGACAGGGCTCTGCTCCTGGAAAGTCAAGCATTCAGCCTTTTCCTCTCATCATTGAAGGCCCATATTTACAATATGGATCGCCTTCCCCATTGCGCTCTCAGCCGCCTCCAGGGTTATCTCGCCCAGGCCGGGGTGAGCGTAGAGGATCTCGCTCAGGTCGGTCAGGGTTGCGCCCATTTCGAGGGCGAGGACGAGCTGGCCGACCAGGTCGCCGGCGCGGGGCGCGACGATCGTCGCGCCGAGCAGCGTGCCGTCCTGGGCGGCGCTAAGCAGTGCGACGCCGTTATCGGTACCCAGGGTGAGCGCGCGCCCGTTGGCGGCCAGGGGGAAACGTCCGGTCATCAGTCCCTCGCCGGTATTCCCAGCGTCCGTACTCACGATAGCGATTTCGGGGGTGGTATGCACGACGAGCGGAGTGACCAGAGGCGCGAACTGCACGCGCTGGCCGGCGATGACCTCGGCGGCGACTTTGCCCTGCTTGATGGCGCGACTGGCCAGGGCCGGCCCTCCAGTGCAATCGCCTACCGCGTAGATGTTTGCCCGGCTGGTGCGCTGCTGGTTGTCAACTTTGATTCCGCCGTTGGGATGCCGGGCGATGTCTGCCGCGTCGAGGTGCAGTCCGGCTGTACGCGGCGTGACGCCCTGTGAGAGGACCAGCGGACGGTCCTGAATGGCGCTGGCTGCGGTTTTGGTCGTGATAGCGATGCCCTGTTTGCGCATCGCGGCCTGAACCAGGCGCAGGGCTGTGGGATCGCCATTCGCCAGAATGTGCGCGCCCGGCGTGTAGAGCTTGACGTTGACGTTCAGACGCGCGAAGAGCGTGGCCAGTTCCAGCGCGATATAGTCGTCGCCTGCGATGCTCAGAGCTTCTGGCAGTTCGGGGAGAGCCAGAGCCTGCTCGGGCGTCAGGACGGTCTTGCCATCATAGGGCAGCCCTGCGAGCGGCGTGGCCTCGGCTCCCGTGGCGATGATGCAGGCGTCAAATTTGAAGCGCAGCGAGCCATGCTCTCCCTCGACGCGTACCTCCTGATCGTTGATAAACCAGCCGGTGCCATGTACACACTCGACGCCGTTGCCGCTCAGCAGGCGGCGCACGCCTTCAGAGAGGCGTCCGACCACGCTCTGCTTCCACGCCTGCATCTTGCTCCAATCGAACGTGACATTCTCGCTGCGAATACCCAGCGCGACCAGATCATCCCCGCGCGCCTGGGCGTATCTCTCGCTGGCCGCGAGCAGCGCTTTCAGGGGAATGCAGCCCAGATTCAGACAGGTGCCGCCGGGAGCGCCGGCATCGACCAGGGTGACTTTGCGACCAAGCTGGGCCGCGCGAATGGCAGCGACATAGCCGCCGGGTCCCGCGCCCAGCACCAGCACATCTACAGCGGTGGTAACATCTCCAACGACCATCGGTTCCTTCTTTCTCTCCTCGCTTGCTCATGGAAAGGCTGACTCATCAGGTTGATCATACCATATCTGACGCCCTCATGCAGAGCCGCTCCTCCGCGCATGCAGGTCGCTCATTTTCCAGGAGAGCATGGAGATTTTTCAATAGATTTAAACACTTGACAAGAGGCACTTTGATCCGTATAATATTGAGTGAACGATCATTCATTTGGATGAACGTTCACTCAAATAAAGGAGAGAGCATGACAGCTTCACCAGATCCTATTCAAGCGCAGCTTATTGCAGCGCGCCGCAAGCAGATTCTTGAGGCGGCGGTCAAGGTATTCGCCGAAAAAGGTTTTCATCAGACAACGATCAAGGATATTGCCAGAGAGGCAGGGATTGCCCAGGGGACCATCTACAACTACTTTGAGAATAAGACCGCGCTGATGCTCGGCATTTTCGACAGCATGAACGAAACTGACCGGCGCGAGGAGAGCTTCACAGAGCTTGCGAGCGGGGATGTTCGCGAATTCATGAAAGCCTATCTGCGGCACCGCCTGACGCTGCTGCGGGCCGACAATTTTGAGGTCTTTAAAGTAGTGCTTTCCGAGGTGATGGTCAATAAAGAGCTGAGAGAGCTTTTTCAGCGCAACATTCTTGAGCCGACCTTTGCGATTGCAGAAACATACGTTCAGCAGTGGGCGGCGCAGCACATTGCCAGGTCTGTCGATCTCAGCCTGACCATGCGCGCAGTATCGGGCATGGTGCTCGGCCTGATTGTGGAATACCTGATAGGTGATCAGGTGCTACAGACGAAGTGGGACGAACTGCCGGATTTCCTCACCGATTTCATTCTAGACGGATTGGGGGTCAAGTGATTTATGAATACGTTACAAGTTGACGTGACCAGCGCACAATTCAAAGCGAATCCATTTCCGTTTTATGCGCAGTTGCGAGCCGAAGCGCCTGTTTTTCCCGTATTCATGCGCATGCCTGTGAAGCAGCGGGCCTGGCTGATAACGCGCTATGATGACGTATTGGATGTATTAAAGGACGCGCGTTTTGCTAAAAATCCTCGCAACGCCCTCTCGCCAGAGCAACAGAAAAAGGTGTCCTGGATGCCGCCGATGTTCAGGGCACTTGAGCGAAATATGCTCGACCTGGACAGTCCCGACCACACGCGTCTGCGGGCGCTCGTTCACAAGGCGTTTACTCCGCGTCTGATTGAGCAGATGCGCGATCAAATCCAGGCGCTGACGGATGAACTCTTAGATAAAGTCGAGCCAGAACATCACATGGACCTGATTGCTGATTTCGCGCTGCCTCTGCCGCTCACAATGATTGGACGCATCCTGGGAGTTCCGTCCGAAGATAACCAGAAGTTTCATCGCTGGACAAAGACTTTTCTTGCGGCGACGACAAATATGAACTTCTTTGTCTTGATTCCTACCATCATGCGTTTTATGAATTACTTGAAGAGGCTTATCAAAGAGAGACGTACACATCCCAGAGACGACCTGGTGACAGCGCTGGTCCAGGCCAGAGATGGCAGCGATCAACTGAGCGAGGATGAAGTTCTGGCAATGATTTTCCTTTTGCTGCTTGCGGGCCATGAGACCACCGTGAACTTGATTGGCAGCGGAACGCTGGCGCTTTTGGAACATCCTGACCAGTTGGAGAGGCTGCGGAACGAGCCGGATATCATCAAGCTGGCCATCGAGGAATTGCTGCGTTTTGTCTGCCCGGTTGAGATGGCAACCGAACGCTATGCCCGCGAGGATGTCACCATCGCGGGAACGACTATTCCGCGCGGTGAACTCGTTCTGGCGGTAATTGGCTCGGCAAACCGCGACGCGGAGCATTTTGATCATCCCGATTCTCTGGACCTGACGCGCGAAAACAACAGGCACCTGGCCTTCGGTCAAGGAGCGCACTACTGTCTTGGCGCTCCGCTGGCCCGGCTTGAGGGGCAAATTGCCATTGGTACCCTGGTCCGGCGCATGCCCGGCCTGCGTCTGAATGGCAGGCCGGATGAACTTCGCTGGCGCGGGGGCGTCATTCTGCGCGGATTAGAGGCTCTCCCCGTGTCATTCTGAATGCTTCGTTTTCGTGAGCGGGGAGAACGAATTCTCCCCGCTTGCTTTCCCGGAAAATTATGCAGCCGCAGGACAATCAACTTCATGGATGAGGTGAGTTTTTCCTTCTCCATGACGTACTTTTTGTGTGTAACCAAAGGCGTATCTTCTTTATGTAGAAGTCGTTCCCCTGCATTTTTTCAACGCAGTCGGGCGGTTCTTTTTGGCCAGCGATGCAACTATCTAACACTTTTAGATGGTTGCATCGCTGGCCAGCGGAAAAAGAGGTCCGGCGGGCAGTAGGCCAGACGGGGGCGAAGGGTACGGCCAGAAAGCAGAAAGGTAGTTTACAAAATCATGGTTTCGCTTCGCAAACGCCAGAGATGTAAGCAGGATCGCCTCGAATCTGTGCGTCGAACCAGAAGAACGGTTCACGCGTTTTTTGCTCTTTTTCTTCTTATAATGCTTGCTGCCTGCTCGACGGGAGGTACGCAGGCCAGTGGCGGTCCGGCTGCAAAGGTATCGCCGACGCCAACCGTGCCCAACGTGCCGCCGGGCACGGTCCTTTTCAGGGCCGATTGGTCGCACGGGCTAAGCGCCTGGGGAAACACCAAAGGCTGGCAAATAGTGAACGGGATGCCGATGTCCGACTTGAGCACCGACAATGCGCTGACCGTGCCATATCTACCGGTCGTTCACAACTATGTCATCGAGTGCCGTTTCCAGGTTGTCCGAGTGCCGCACAGCGGGGGGTATTTCATTATCAAAGCGCCTAGAACGGCGGACAAAGATGGCTACACAGCCGGCATTCTCGGTCTCTTTGCTCCGGGTGCGCGCAAAAGCCCCTACAGCAATCCTGAGGCGACGATCTATCTTGATCCCTTAGATCATATGCAGTCTCACATGGCTCCTATCGACTATGATCCTTTCAACAACTGGCATACCTTCCGGGTTCAAATTAAAGGACCGGCGGGGGACCTCTTTATCGACGGTGCAGATAGCAGCACGGCGGTCAGCGCGCAGGGCGAATGGCTCTCGAATGGTCCCTTGCAAATAATTAGCTCAGGTGCAATTGTGCGCATCTCCAGCGTTACCATCACGGCTCTGTAGGCGTGGAAAGTACATCACAGGGTTGCTCGTCCCCGCTTTCGATGCTTGCCCGCGCGAGTTCGGTGAGGGGACGCGCCCTGCGTATGTGGGGATTGAGCGTAATCAGCGCGGCGGTGACGACCACGCCGCCGCCGAGTAGCATAATTGTCGCAATGGGGCCGTATACTTGCAGAAGAAAGCCAGCTAGCGCGAGGCCGAGCGGCGCGCCGCTGTATGAGATCAGACGAAAGACGCTATTGACGCGTCCCTGGAGCTCGTCCGGGATAAGAATGCGCCGATAGCTAAATTGCGCCAGGTCAGCGATCATCAGAACCGCATAGAGCAGGGCGACCACGATGCTCAGCGCAATCATATCGCGCGGGAGCAGCAGGAGGAACCACAGGACGGCCCAGAGCCAGTGGCAGCCGATAAAGGCGACGCGAAAGGTCAGGATGTGCTGAAAGCGATCGGCCAGGATCGAGCCGATCATACCGCCCACGCCATCCATCGCCAGCACCAGGCCGATGGCGAACGGCGTGGCGTGCATGTGCTGGCCCAGGACAATGACCAGCAGAACAATGCCATCGAAAAGCAGGTGAGTGAGCGTGCCGGTGAAAGCGATAAAGAAGATCAGCGGCTGCCGCCAGATCCAGAGCAGGCCCGCGCGTATCTCAATCCAGAGCTTCTCCGGTCTGCCGGTTCGCTCCTGCTGAAACTTCGCGCGAATGCAGGAGAGCGAAAGCACCGAAAGGAGATACGAGCAGGCATCGAGCAGAAAGGGCAGAAACTTTCCCAGGCTATAGATAGCGCCTCCCAGGGCGGGACCGAGCAGGAAGGCCACGTTGCGTCCCATCTCATTCTGAGCGGTTGCCGCGACGATCTGCTCTCTGCCCACCACCTGCGGCATGCAGGCCACTTCTGCGAGATCGAAGAAGACGAAGAGTGTGCCCTCGAGCAGCGAGACGAGATAGAGCTGGAGCAGCGTCAGGTGGCCGAGAGCATAGGCCACAGGAATGCTGGCCAGGCTGAGCGCGCGCCCGGCATCGCAGATCTGCATCACCCGTTTGCGGTCCCAGCGGTCGCTCAACGCGCCGGCAGGCAGGCTGAGCAAGAAGTAGGGCAGCAGGCGCATGGAGCCGATCAGACCGGCCTGCGCGGGCGATCCACTCAGAAAGAGCGCCAGCAGGGGAAAAGCGATCAGCGAGAATTGCGAACCGAGCGTCGAGACAATCTGCCCGCCGACCAGCAGGAGATAGTCCCGGTTGCGCCAGAGCGAGCCAGCCACGCGCGCGCTTGCCTCAATCTTCTTTTCGCTTTCCCGGGTTGTAGGCACCGGTCATTCCTTTGTTCTTAAATTAAATCCAGCAGAAGCTGCTGGGGATGCCCCACCAGCTCTTTAAAACGTGCGAGGAAAGCGCCGGCCAGCGCGCCGTCGATCAGGCGGTGGTCGAATGAGAGCGCCAGGGGCATGCGCGCCTGAGCGATAATCGAACCTGCGCGCACGATCGCCTTCTCCTCAATTCTACCGACCGCCAGGATGGCCACTTCGGGATAATTGATGATCGGCGTGCCGCTGCTGCCGCCGAAGCTGCCGACGTTATTAAGCGTGAACGTGCTGCCGCTCAACTCGTTCAGGGCCAGCGTGCGCTTCTTCGCGCCCTCGATCAAGCTCTCCAGCCGCGTCGCAATCTCTGCCAGGCTCAGCCGATCGGCATCGCGCAGCACGGGCACCAGCAGTCCCTCCGGCGAGGCCGTAGCCACTCCCAGGTGGTACGAGTGCTTGTAGACAATCTCGCGCTTCTCCTCGTCCAGGCTGGCGTTAAAGATCGGGAACTCCTTGAGGACCGGGATGAGCATTTTGATCAGCAGCGGGAGATACGTCAGGCGGATGCCACGTTTCTCAGCCGCCGGCAAGAGCGCGCGGCGCAATCCCACCAGGTCGCTGGCGTCCAGTTCATCGAAGGCGGTGGCATGTGGAACCGTGCGCCAGGAGCGTTCCATATGCTCGGCGATGCGCCTGCGCAGTCCGGTCAACGGTTCACGTCGCTCCTCTGCCGCTGGCTGGATGGGCGAATGGACCAGGATATTCTGTGGGCGTGCGGCGGGCTTATCGGCGGCTGAAGTTTTGGCGCGCTCGGCATACGCGCGCACATCCTCCATGCTGACACGTCCGTTGGGTGCGGAGGGAGGAACCTCGGCGAGATCGACGCCCAGCTCGAAGGCGAGCTTGCGGACCGCCGGGGCGGCTAGGACGCGCCTGTTCGCGCCCGCCGTGCCATTGCTTGTGGATGTGCTGGAGGCGAGCGCCGGCGCTACATTCACAGCTACTGGTTCTTGCTGTGCATGAAGCGGCGCCCCTTGCGTGCGCTGCGCCTCTACACCGGCATTGCTTCCTGAGGGCGCAGTTACGGATGCGCTCTCCTGCGCTTTGCCGCCGGACCGACCCTGCGGTGCATCGTAGACCAGCAGCACCTCACCGACCTTC
>Ga0070740_10001217_pt1 | contig 37581 bp, 18 predicted proteins | sample Coa_R2_FD_67286 | JGI IMG/M metagenome (GOLD analysis project Ga0070740, IMG submission 67286) | Surface soil microbial communities from Centralia Pennsylvania, which are recovering from an underground coalmine fire - Coalmine... | ecosystem: Environmental > Terrestrial > Soil > Unclassified ... | reverse complement strand
GCGGCGGACGAGGTGGACGACCCGCACCTCCGGGTGAGCGCCCAGGTAGCGCCAGACGCGGCGCGCCCCCGGCGTCGCGCGGGCCTGCTGGTAGAACAGCTTGAACCCCACCGCCACCGGACTGTGCGCATGCTCATAGAAGACGTTGCGGTGCAGGAACGCGACGCCGTCATCGCCGTAGCGATAGAAGTCGTGCGGGTCGGTCGCGGTGCCGTCCCCTTTGGCACGCGCGGCCTGCGGGAATCGCAGGCCGGAACGGAATGATCGCTGCCTTTCTTCTTCGACCGTGTTGAAGAGTTCTCCGAAGAGGTGGATGTCAGGATGCTTCGACAGGCTACAGATTAATAACGTAGAGCCGCAGCGGGCGTGTCCGAGCAGGATGAATCTGGTCATGAAGCGACCGGGTTGCTGTTGTACCATCTGGATTGAGGATTAAGTCAACTGACAACTGCGGACGGAGTACTCAGGAGTTCAAAACCATACAAGAACCTCGCCGCTGAGTCAAGAAGTTAATCCAGAAAATCGTTGACAGCGGGACAGGCAGAGCTTTATAAGAGCTGTCGTCCACCGTCCAAGTTTCACAGGCACGTCCCGCGCGCGCGGGACCCCGTAGTTTCTCACGATCCCGAGGCACATCAACGAGAGCTAAAGCAATGACCCGTACGGGGCCTACTGCAAAGCAAAGGCCGAAACGAAGAACATAAGGATCACCGGTCTCCTGATCATTTCCGCATCGCTAAAACTTCGACGCGGCGGTATGCCCTCGAGTCGCTAAGAGAAACCCACGGTCAGACCCGGTCTTGACGCGCATGGGCGTCGGCGACCTCGCGGGGCGCAGCCACCGCGCCCCGGGCAGCCTGCCTGAATAGGAGCCGTCTAATGCCTCCCGACCGAAAGAATCCTTCATCGCCCGTGAACCCGCTGAAGCTGGATGTCACCGAGGAGGTGCGTTTCGCCGTCGTGATGTACGGCGGCATCTCACTGGCTATTTACATGAACGGGATCGCGCAGGAGCTTCTCCACCTCGTGCGCTCGACCTCACCGGAAACCGGCGGCGGCGACACGTCGAGAACCAACCTGTCACCGACCGAGAAGGTCTATCGTAAGCTCGGGCAGATGTTGGTGAGCGGGGAGGCCCTGCCGGACGTGCCCTCTGACGACTCCACCGAACCCATCCGGACGCGTTTCATCATCGACATCCTTTCGGGAAGCTCCGCGGGCGGCATCAACGCGGTCTTTCTCGCCAAGGCGCTCGCCAACGATCAGCAGTTAACGAAGCTCAAAGAACTGTGGGTCAGTCAAGGGGACATCGCGAAACTACTCAACGACAAGGGCGCTGCCGAAGGCAACAACCTCAAGCCACAGTCCCCGCCCGTCTCGCTCCTGAGCGGGCAGCGGATATACCTTGAACTTGTCAAAGCCCTGGAGGGCATGGATAGCGAAGGGAAGGCCGGCGCGGAACCCGGCACGGCAAATCTCGCGGCAGCGCCCTCGGCGGCGTCGCCGAACGTCGAAGAACTAGACCTGTTTGTTACCGCCACGGATATGAGGGGGGAGCCTGTCGAGCTTCAGCTCGCAGACGGGCGCGTGACAGAGCGTCGCCACCGCAACCTATTCCATTTCTCGTATAGTGTCTTCGAGTCCGACGCCACCCATCCCCCGCGAAACGACTTCGTCAGGGAGAACAACCCCTTCCTGGCCTTCGCCGCGCGCTGCACGTCCGCACATCCGGCGGCCTTCAACCCGATGACGCTCGGCGACATCGCCCCCGTGCTCGCCAGCAGCAGTGAGTTCGCCGACCTGCCTCACGCCCCGGCCTTCGCCGGGTGGCAGAAGTTCTACGCCGACTACCTGCGCGAGCGGCCCGACAAGACACGCGAAGATTTGATTAGGGAGTTCCTTACTCGAAACTTCAACGACGGCGGGGTGCTCGACAACCAGCCCTTCGGCCCCACGCTCGACACTCTGCCCCTGCACTTCGCGGACAAGCCCGTCACGAGGAAGCTGGTTTACATCGAGCCGGCGCCGGAGCACATAGGGCCGCAGCAGGATCAGGATGAACGGCCCGACTTCGTGGAGAACGCCTGGCTGTCGCTCTCCACCCTGCCGCGGTACGAGCCGATCCGCCAGCACCTGCAAAAGGTTCTCGAACGCAACCGGCTGGTGGAACGGATACAGCACATCACGGAGGGGCTGGAGCAAGACGTTAAAGTCGGACGCAGCCGCGTCGGGCGCACGCCACCTCCGACCCCCGAACAGTTCATGAATGCCGACATCGTTGACATGATCGGCGAGAGAGGGGAAGTCTGGGGCGGATACCTGCGGCTGCGCGTGGCGGAAGTCACGGATGACCTGACGCTCCTCGTCGCGCGGCTCGCCGGCTTCGACGAGCGGTCCGACGAGTTCCAGGCGATCCGTTACGTCGTGCGCTACTGGCGCATGGCTCACTACTCGCCATACCGGCGGGAGCACCTTCGACCCGAAGATCAGAAGCACGCGCGCTCGCTCGGCGTGCAGCACACGGACACCGAGAACTTGTTCCTAATGCGCTACGACCTGGCGTGGCGCCTGCGCCGCCTGCGCTTCGTGCTGAACAAGATTGATGACATGGCCTGCTTCGACGACCGAGGCGAGGAGATATTGCAGAGTGCCGAGGAGCCTGAGGCCGGGCGCTTCGCCCCTTACCCGCGGCTCCGTCAGGGAGCGAACGGCGAGGATGAAGCCGGACGCAGGCAGACCCTCGCCGCCCAGAGTGAATTCAGGCGAGCGCTCATCGAACTCAAGACCGATCTCAACGCCGTTTACAAGTCGCTGCGCATCAGGCAGCAGCAGGTCTGGTCGGGCGGACTCGCCGAGGCCCGCGACACCGTGGACGGCCCCGGACTGGATGCGCTCGAAAAGGAGTTCGACGAGTCGCCCGAAGCGGCCAGTGAATGGCTCGACGTGAATCTCAAGCGCCGCGCGGGCGGACGCCGCCGGACGGACGCGCGCGCCGCGACCCTGCTGGCGTTGGTCGAGAGGAAGATCAAGGAGTTGAGCTTCAACCGCGGCGACCTCATCTCGCTGCTCGACAAGTACACGTCCGAAGAACAACGCGACGAGAAGATCGCCTCCATCGTGGACGGCATCGGCGACAAGAAGTTCAAGTCTTTCGCCGACGCGCTCGCGCTGTCCCTCGGCGACGCCATGGCCGAGGCAAACGACGCTTGCGAAAAGATTCTGCACATCAATGAGGACGCGGCCCCGCCCGCAGAAGGGGCTGTCGCCGCGCCGCTCGGTGCCGGGGAGACCGTCCTGCGGGCGGTCAGGCACTACTACAGCTACTTCGACAACTACGACGTTATTGCGCACCCGATTCTCTACGCCACCGACGCGGGCGACGAAATAGACTCCATCGAGGTCTTCCGCGTCAGCCCGGAGGACGCGACCGCGATCATAGACGAGAACAAGGTCGGGAAGCGCAAGCTTGCCGGCACGAAGCTGAGCAACTTCGGCGCGTTCTTCAAGGAGGGGTTCCGCGTCAACGACATCCTGTGGGGGCGACTCGACGGAGCAGAGCGCATCATCTGCGCGCTGCTCCCCGGCCCGAAAGAGGAGGTCGTGAAGAAGCGAAAAGAACTGATCCGGCAGGCGCACCACGCCATCATCACCGAGGAACTCGGAGTCGAAGACGCCTCGGAGCTGCTCGAACACCTGAGCCGGCTCTCGCGCGACGGGCAGCAGACTCTCAGCCGGAACCTGAAGGACGAACGCGTCCAGTTCGCGCTCGGAACATACCTGACGAAGCGCGACGCGGTCTGTTACTTCCGCGACCAGTTCCTACAGAACTACGACTCCGCCTTCAGCTTCGACAACCAGGAGATGCTCGTTGACGCCGCCCGCGGCAGCAAGGTCTTCGGGAAGATGCTTGAGGGCTACGCCGACAAGCACCAGATCAAAGACAAGAGGCTCGCCTGGATCGCCCGCGTCACGCAACTCTTCTACGGCCTCGTCGAGGTGGCCGTCCCCGACAGCATCCCGAACCTGGTCTTTCGCTACTGGCTCCAGTTGCTCTACCTCTTCGAGTTCCTGACCGTCCTCTTCGGGATGCTGCTGTTGAACCCGACACTCCAGCACTTCGGCCTGCTGGCTTTCGCCCTGACGGTCGCGCTTAACGGCGTGGAGTTGCTCCTACAGGATTTCATGAAGGGCAGACGCCGCGGCCTGCACATCCTGGTCGCCGCCGTCGCCGCCGTCGCGGTCGTGCTCGTCGTGCTGGGCGGGGCCTTCGCGGCCAGCCTGGAGTCGGAGTCGGCCTGGAACTTACTGGTGCGCTTCAGGGGCTGGTACGCGGAGCGGACGCCGCTCGGGTGGAACCTGAAGACGCTCGCGCGGACGCTCGTTACGCTCCTGGTGCTGGCGTTTTTTATCCGGGCGGTCGTTAAAGGCAGGCCGGGCGGGACGGACGAAACATAACACGCAGGCGAACGAGTCGGCGCGCCTCGCCGTATCGAAGAACCAGCGGCTAAGCCGGGAGACGGTCATGATCGAACCGATACACCTGAGGGCGATTGGGGGCGCGGCATTGCTCCTGTTCATCACCATCCTTCTCGCGACCTACTTCGTCAACACGAGGGCGGGCGCCGCGAGAGTCCGCGCGATTGAAGTGGAACTGCCGCTCGACGCCGAGGGCGTGCGGCGGAGCGTCGGCGACGCGGACGACCCCAGGCGCAAGACGTTACTGGCGAACCAGGCTCTCGACTCACTACTCTTCATCCCTTCGTACACCTTCCTCTTCCTCGCCCTGAGTTGGTTGCTGTCGCAGCGCAGCTTGCCGAGCGCGTCGTGGCTGGGCGTCGCCGCGGGGGCGTGCGCCTTTGCGGCGGCGGCCTGCGACTACCTTGAGAACGCGAGGATGAATTCACTCCTGAGCGCCCCCCTGAAGGAATTATCGCAGGGCCTGATAGATTCGACGCGCCACGCGTCTCTCGCGAAGTGGGCCTTTTGCTTCGTCACCTCGCTGCTGCTCTCTTCGCTCTTTCTGTGGAGGCGGGACTGGCTCGTGATCATCGGCGCGGTGCTGGCGCTGGCCTCCTGCGTGGGACTGCTCGGTTGCGTTGCGGGGTTGTTGGGGTCGCTTTACCGGCCTTTGATCTCCTACACATTCTACGTCGTCATGTTAGGCGACTTGGGCGCGTGCCTGTTGTTCTTGATCCGCCCGGACGTACTCCTCCGACAACTTTGAGGAGAGACACATTCGGAAGTGTCAAATCGCCTCGACGAGACCTAGGATGGTCACGAGTTCTTCATCCGAGAACTCAATCTTATCAACTCACCGGCCACCTACTTTTTCTACCCCTGATTCGCGTTAAATCTTTAGAAATATGATCATGATCCGTTTCGCGCGCTTCGCACCGGTAAAGTCGGCAGGCAAATTGGTATAGAGACGACGACCGTAAATGGCACTTGCGCGCGCCCCGATGCCGGGTAGCATAGTGCACAGATGGATGGCGCCGTTCTTCAAATAAAGCTTCGATGCCGAGCGAGAAGGTAAGGCGCTACGAGATTAATTGAGCGGCAGTTGTGATCGTGCGCCGCCTGCGCCCTGACATGGGGCGCATCGCGCTGAGTGTTTGAGACGGGACTCGATGGTTATCTACGAGGCTGACGGAAGCCTGCCGGCGAATCAAGCGGTGCGCGTGGCGACGGCGGAGGGCGGGCGACCGAAGCGCGCGCTCGTCCTGGCCGCGTTCGCGACGGTCTATCTGATCTGGGGTTCGACATACCTCGCCATCCGATACGCCATCCAGACCTTGCCGCCGTTTCTGATGGCCGGGAGCCGCTTTATAGTCGCGGGCGCGGCGCTCGCGCTGTGGGCGCGCGCGTCCGGCGCGGCACGCCCGACACGCGCGCAACTCCGCTCGGCCTGCGTCGTCGGCGCGCTCCTTTTTCTCGGAGGGAACGGCGGAGTCGTTTGGGCGGAGCAATATCTTCCTTCGGGCGTGGCCGCGCTGGTCGTGGCGACCGAGCCTCTGTGGATCGTGCTGCTGAACTGGGCGCGACGGGGCGGGGCGAGGCCGGGCCGCGGCGTGTTGGTCGGGCTGCTCCTCGGCTTCGCGGGCGTGTGGCTGCTCGTCGAGTCGAACGCGTCGGCGGGCGGCGCTGCGGGCAGTCGTGCGCTGCTGGCGACGGTCGTCGTCATGGGCGCGTCCGTCTCCTGGGCCGTCGGCTCTCTCTACTCCGTGCGCGCCACGTTCCCGTCCTCGCCGCTCCTCTCCGCAGGCACACAGATGCTCGCCGGCGGCGCGTTGATGATCGCCGCGGGGACGATTACCGGCGAGTGGAAGAGTTTCGACGCGGCACACGTGTCGGCCCTCTCCGCCGTCGCGCTGCTCTACCTGATCGTGTGCGGGTCGGTGGTTGCCTTCACGGCGTACAGTTGGCTGCTGCGCACGGTCACGCCCGCGCGCGCCTCGACCTACGCTTACGTCAACCCGCTTGTCGCCGTCCTTCTCGGCTGGGCGCTCGCCGGCGAAGAGTTGACGACGCGGACGATTCTCGCTGCCGTTGTGATAACCGCCTCGGTGGTCGTGATCGTGACGCGGAAGTTCGGGTAGCTGATGACTGAGTCAGTGTTGGAGCCGCAGCTAATCGTGGTCGGACGCGCCTTCGAGACGGCGGCGTCGCTCGCTGTGATCGAGAAGGCTCAGTCCACGGGCGCTCTCAAAAGAGGAAGCCCCGGCAGATTTGCGCCCGCCGGGGCCTCCTCTTGATTAGAAGGTGTGCTTAGACAATGTTCCGGCGTCGGTCGAATGACACTGGCCGACACGAGAGACGCTGAGGGCTATTTCTGCGTGACCGCGCCGGCGGCGATGCCTCCCTTGAAACTCTGCAAGACGACGGACGTAAACGGCCCGGCAAAGGAACCCTGCCCCTTGAACTTGCCGCCCCCCTGATTCGACAGCGTTCCGATCTCAACGCCTGCCGGCGTGAGGACTGCGATCACGCCGTTGGTCGTGTCCGTGTCGGTCGCCTCGATTGTCCACTGCTTCTTGCTGACCACGTACTCGGCCCTTGTGAGTCTGACCGTGTCGCTCGGCCCGAGGACGGTCAGCGTGGCGCTCGTCGTCGCTCCCCGATACGACGCCGAAATCGTCACCGGCGTGTTCGCCGGCACGTTGGTCAGGATTCGCATCCCGAACGACGCCGACGTGGCTCCGGGCGCGACGCTAACGCTCGAAGGAACCGCGACGAGCGACGGGTTGGAACTCGAAAGGCTCACGACCGTGCCGTCCGCCGCCGGGCCGTTCAACGATACGGTGGCCGAGGTCGAGTTGAGGCCGCCGAACAACCCGAACAGGCTCGGCGTGGCGAGCTGCACCGACGAGACAGTGAACGGAGGGATGACGTTGAAGCCGGCGCTCTGGTTGACGCCGTTCCACGACGCTGTGATCGTCACCGGTTCAGCCGCTGCCGTCGCGCCCGTCAATACGTCGAAGGTCGCCGAGGTAGCGCCCGCAGAGATCGTCACCGTGTTGCCGCCGGGGAAGAATGCCGTCGCCGGGTCGCTGCTGGCGAGCGTAATCAGCGCGCCGCCGGCGGGTGCCGGATCGCCGATGGTCACGGTGGCCGCCACCGTGTTCGCCCCGCCCACCACGAAGCCCGAGTTGACCGTCAGAGCGGACAGCAGCGGCGGGTTGCCGTTGGCGTTGCGGATGACGTTGAGGCTCGACCCGCTCGCCCAGGCGAAGTCGGGCGCGCCGTTGCCGTCAAAGTCGGCGCTGACCAGCGGAGCGCCCGTGAACATCGCCGTTGAGTCGCCTGCGACGAACGCGGAGCGGACGAATGTGCCGTCGCCCTGGCCGTAAATCACTCTCACTTGATTCGGGTTCTTCACTCCGAGTCGCTTGGCGGCGGGGCCGGGGAAGACACCGGCAACGTCGAGCTTGCCGTCGCGATTGAAGTCGCCGACCAATAGATTTTCTCCGCCCACGCCTCCGCTGGTGATACCCGGACTGACTACATTAAAAGTGCCGTCGCCGTTGCCGAACGCGGTGTAAGGTGTGAAGACGAAGCCCGCGCGCGTGATCGCGCCGCTGACGAACTCGCCGTACAAGTCCATCTTGCCATCGCCGTTGAAGTCGCCCGCCACTGCCAGATTTGCCTCGAAGGGCACGCCCAGGGTGAAGGGCACAGGCGAGTCGGTGAACGTCCCGTCGCCGTTGCCGAACTTGATGGCCGCGTCCGGGCCTACGCCGAGGCCGTATTGGCAGAGGTCGGGCTTTCCGTCGCCGTTGAAATCCGCCACCACGACGCCATACGGGCCGGCGAAGGTGGACTGGCTGAATGTGCCGTCGCCGTTGCTCAGGAGAACTGCGTCGAGGTAAGTCAGGCCGGTTTGCAGCACGAGCATCAAATCAGACTTCCCGTCGGCGTTGAGGTCGGACGCAAAGATAGAGATGGGTGATCCCGCCACGTCAATAGTGGTCGCCGCCTGCAAAGTGCCGTCGCCGTTGCCGAGGAGGATGCTCAGTGTGTTGGTCAACTTATTGGCCGCCGCAACGTCGAGACGCCTGTCGCCGTTAAAGTCTCCCACGGCGACGGCGGTGGGGTCTGTGCCGGTGTCGAAGTCGCGCGCCGTCTGAAAGCTGCCGTCGCCGTTCGACAGCAGAATGCTCACTCCGTGATTGCCGCCGGCGATGCCGTTCGCAGTCACGACATCCGCGCGTCCGTCGCCGTCGAAGTCTCCCGACGCCGCGGCAGAGGCGCCAGCCGCCGCGTAGTTGGCGGGAGGCGCAAAGCTTGGGACGCTCTGACCCAGAGCCGTCGCCGCCAGCATGAGAGAGGCTATCGCCAGCCCGAGTACGTGTTGGGGAAGTCTGGTCACAATAAGATTCCTTTCGCCTGATTGATTTGTGGATTCCGAGTCTTTCGAAGTAACTGTCGGTTAAATCGTCAGACCGAGAAGGGTAATGCTCTACGCCATTACAGAGCGTCGAACAAAAATAAAAATACACACGGCGGCGAAGGTCTTTTCGGGAGGAGCTAAGACACTTAGGCGAGTCAGTTCAGTGCGCTCGGTGAGACGTGACGCTGGATCAGACCCTAAATAAGAGTTACGCGACGCGCCGAGTTCGCGCTATCAGGCCGACGATAAACAAGCAGGCCGCGGGAGCAACGAAAGCTCCCGCGGCCTGCAATTGATTTACTCTTGGTGGGCAAGAGTTGCTCCGTGAGGATGCAAAGCTTTTAGGCGAGGGCGCGTTCGGCCATCTGCTCAAGCCCTCCCGCTTTGAGGAGGTCGAGGAATTAGCCGTGCGCGCCGTCAGAAATAGCGAATAATATTACCTTATAATGCCGAGCAAAGTTATCGCATCCGATAATAGGTCTTATGTGAAGTCGGCTGTGCCCGCGAAGTTACAGAGATGACCGCCGCGACCCTGTGGAGATTATTGATCCCTCGTCGAGAGGGTTCTCGCGTTTTCTTATTGTGTTGCGTTTGAAACTCGACGGAGAGTGATTTGACAGCGGCGGGCGTGATGGATAGAGTTTTGAGGTCTCCCGAACAACGCTACTACCTCAGCCGCCTTGACACGAACGACGGCCAGCCGGGGAAACTTGACATGAAAGAACTCAAACGGGGCGCTCGTCGCTTTTGGCAGACGGGCGGCGTGGCGCGTCTGCGTGCCGCCGCGCGCATCTTATTCATCCTCTCTTTCACCTTCAACCTACCTTTATACTTCGGCTTCAGCACGGCCAACGCGCAGACCACTTCAACACAGGACGGCGGCGCACAGGATCAGCGAGGCATCGGGTTGAAGCCCGACGCGCAGCAGAAACAGGCGACGCCGGAACCGGCGCAGCCGCGCGGCGCGCGACCCGAACTCGTGCTGCAAACCGGCTACGCGGTCATGGCCGCGACGGGTTTGAGCTTCAGCCCCGACGGGCGTCTGCTCGCCACGTACAGCGGCATGTTCAGCGGGCAGGTCAAGTTGTGGGACGTGGCGACGGGGCACGAGTTGCGGACGCTCGCCGCGGACACGGGCGGTGCAGACTTCGTTGGCGGCGGCGTGCGCTCCGTCGCCTTCAGCCGGGACGGACGACTCGTCGCCGCGGGGTCGGACGACGGCTCGACGAAGGTCTGGGACGTGGCGACCGGGCGCGAGCTTTACAAACTCGGCGGCGACAATCGAGGTACCGGAGACGCCGCTGTCTATCGCATAGCCTTCAGCCCGGACGACCGCGCGCTCATCGCGCTCGGCAGCGCGAGCGCAAAGTTTTGGGACTTGACGACGGGGCAGTTGTCGAGCGAGATGGAAGGGGTGGCGCTCGGCAGCGGCGCGATCTACGGCTGGGGCGGCCTCGCCGTCACGCCCGACGGCGGTCAGGTTCTGCTGCTCTCGCAGGCGACGGGACAGTCTGAACTCTCGATCAAGTTCGTGGAGATCGCGACGGGGCGCGAGGCGCGCAGCATCGAAGTCCCGCACTGGGACATACGGACAAACGCCGTCGGCAGCCTCGCGCTCACGCCGGACGGGCACGTGCTCTCAGCCGATTGGGAACTCACAAAGGACATGAGCGGCGCGCGGCACGTCAAGCTCCACGACCTGACGGCGCAGAAGGAGCACCAACTCTTCGACCTGCCCGCGGGCAAGTACGCGAGCATGAACTTCAGCCCCGACGCGCGCCTGCTGGCGACGACCGTCGGCAACAGCGTCAGGCTCTGGGACACGGCGACGGGCGCTCAAGTGCGCGGCATCGAAGTGCCGAGCCTGCCGTCGCGACTCATGCCCGACTCCTACGTCTGGTCAACCGCTTTCAGCCCTGACTCTCAACTGCTTGCGACGACCGACAGCGACACGCAGATCACTCTCTGGGACGCGGCGACGGGGCGCGCGGTGCGCTCGCTCGCCGGCCACGTCAACTACACCTATGAGGCCGCCTTCAGCGCCGATGGGACGCGACTGCTCACGGGCGGCAAAACGGTCTGGGACGTTGTGACGGGGCGCGGCTTGCGCGCGTCGGCGGTTGATTCGCCCGCCGCGCTCGCGCAGTTCAGCCGCGACGGTCGCCTCGTCGCCGAGCGCGCGCTGACGGGCAGCAACAGCGTCGCGCTCTACGACGCGCAGTCGCACAAACTCCTGTACACGCTCGCGCCCGCCGAGCGTGCAGACCTCAATCAAGTCGTCTTCAGTCCCGACGGGCGTTTCGTCGCCACGAGCTACCGGCTCGACCCCACGCAGGTGCAGGCGAGGGTGCAGGCCGCGCAGTCCGCGGCGAGGATCGACCCGAAGGAGTTGATGAAGATCGCGCAGCAGGCGGCGAAGAACTCGAAGAATAACCCGAACGCTTACACGCAAGCCTACGCGCAGTTGATGGCGGCCCGCATGGGCGGCTCGCAGACGGGCCTTGAGAGCCAGGTGAAAATCTGGGACACCTCGACCGGCAAAGAGGTGCGCTCGCTCTCGCTGCCGCCTGCTAACCCGTTCGTGCCGGGCATGGTCGAACACATCGCCTTCAGCGGCGACGGCCACACTCTCGCCGCCAGCACCTTCGGCACGCGCTCGGTCAGACTGTTTGACGTGACGACGGGGCAGCAGGTCGGCGAACTCGGCGCGTCGCCCGCGTCGGGCGCGCAAGGGGCATTCGGCGGCACGAGCATGGATGCCGGCGACGAGAGAGTAATTTCAATCGCCTTCAGTCCCGACGGTCATCTGGTCGCCGTCGGCGGCAAGACGAAGGAGAACAGCTTCGACCCTTCGGCGCTCGTGGCGTCGGCGCGCGCGCAGGGCGGGAAGCGGCCAACGTTCGACCCGAAGCAGTTGCAGAAGCAGATCATGGAAGGCGAGCACGCCGTCAGCACGGTAAAAATCTTTAACGCGTCGGGTGGTCAACAGGTGCTGAGCCTGAACCTGGGCGCGAACGACGCGAAGGCTCTGGCCTTCAGCTCCGACTCGCGCACGCTGGCCGCGGCCTCCGCCGACAGCACGATCAAGCTCTTCGACGCCGCTTCGGGCACTGAGCTGCACACGCTCGCGGGCGAAGGCGAGAACGTCAACTCGCTCGCCTTCAGCCCCGACGGTCGTCTGCTCGCCTCGACCTCGAACGAGGGCAGCACGGCCTTGTGGGACGCGAAGACGGGGGCGCGGCTCGCGACGCTCATCTCGGTCGGCGACGGCGGCGACTGGCTCGTCGTCACGCCCGACGGACTCTTCGACGGCTCGCCGTCGGCGTGGAATCAAATCCTCTGGCGCTTCGGCGGGAACACTTTTAACGTCGAGCCGGTCGAGACCTTCTTCAACGAGTTCTTCTACCCCGGTCTCCTCTCCGACATCGCCGCGGGCAAGCGCCCCCTCGCGCCGCGCGACATCGCCCTCATTGACCGGCGGCAGCCCGTCGTCGCACTCAAGTCGGGCGCGGGCGACAAAGTCTCGACGCGAACCGTCAACGTGAGCGTCGAGGTGACGGACGCGCCCGCGGGGGCGAAGGACGTGCGTCTGTTTCGCAACGGCTCGCTCGTCAAGGTCTGGCACGGCGACGTGCTCAAGGGGCAAGCGAGCGCGACGCTCGAAGCGACAGTGCCCGTCGTCGCCGGGGAGAACCGCTTCACCGCTTACGCCTTCAACAACGACAACGTCAAGAGCCACGACGCCGCGCTCGAAATCACGGGCGACGACACACTCAAGCGTGCCGGCACGGCGTACATCGTCGCCGTCGGCGTCAACTCATACGAGAACGCGCAGTACAATTTGAAGTACGCCGCGGCGGACGCGCAGGACTTCGCCGACGAGTTGAAGCGACAGGAGTCTCAACTCGGCAGGTACAGCAGCGTCGTGGTCGTGCCGCTTCTCGATTCGGAAGCGACGAAGGCCAACATTCTCGCCGCGCTCAGAATCCTCGCCGGCGATGCGAACGCCATGCCCGCGAACGCGCCGAAGTCGCTCGCCGCGCTCAAGCCCGCGCAGCCCGAAGACACTGTGGCCGTCTATTTCGCGGGCCACGGCACCGCGCAGCGAAACCGCTTCTACCTCATCCCGCACGACCTCGGCTACGCGGGCGGGCGCGACGAACTCGACGCCGCGGGCCTGCAAACCATTCTCTCGCACAGCATCTCCGACGAGGAGTTGCAGTCGGCATTCGAGGGGCTGGACGCGGGCCAACTCCTGTTCGTCATCGACGCGTGCAATTCGGGTCAGGCTCTTGAGGCAGAGGAGAAGCGGCGCGGGCCGATGAACTCGAAGGGGCTGGCGCAGTTGGCTTACGAGAAGGGGATGTACATCCTGACCGCCGCGCAGAGCTATCAGGCGGCGCTCGAAGCGGCGCAGTTGGGGCATGGGCTTCTGACTTACGCTCTGGTCGAAGAGGGTTTGAAGAAGGGCGAGGCCGAGACGCCCGCTTCGCGCGACGGGCAGATTGTCGTGCGCGAGTGGTTCGACTACGCGGCGGAGCGCGTGCCGCAGATGCAGTTGCAGAAGATCAGGGAGCAGCGCGGCCTCGGACTCGCCCGCATCGGCGAGCGCGACGTGCAGCGGCCCCGAACCTTCTACCGCCGCGAGATGGACGTGCGCCCGCTCGTCGTCGCGCGCGTCGAGGCGGCGCATTCGGGGCAGTGAAGAGAAAAAGGGCGGGAGGCGATGTTCAGTCAACGCCTCCCGCCATCACCCGCTTAAGCCCTCTCTAAAAAGAGAACTTCAGATCGAATTTCACACGGCGTCCGGGCGTGACGGTCGAGACCGCCTGTCCGAAGGCCGGCGCTTCGAGGTAGCGGACGGGGACGGCGAAGTTCGCGCGGTTGACGAAGTTGAAGACCTCCGTGCGGAAGACGATTGTTTTCGACTCGCCGAGGCGGAACGTCTTGATGAAGGCCGCGTTGAGGTCGAGGTAGTTCGCCGCGCGGAAGGTGTTGCGCCCGACCGCGCCGTCCTGCCCGACGGGCGCGCGAAGTGAAGCGAGGTCGGTCGTCGTCAGTCGCAAAGGTTGTCGCCCGTCGCCCGTCTCGACGATTCCGTTGGTCGTGTTGAGACGGTCGGTGAGGTTGCCGTCGAGGTTCACGTCGAAGATGGAGTTGACGGTGAAGGGCTGTCCCGTCTGGAAGCGCCCGGTGCCCGCGATCTGGAAGTCGCGGAAGACGACGCGCGCGGCGCGGTTGGTGAACACGGGAAAGTCGTAAACGGCGTGGTAGGCGAAGCGGTGGCGCGCGTCGTAGTTCGACGGGCCGCGCTCGCCCGCGAAGGTCAGACTGTCCTGCGGGAGCGCCGACGCGCCCGCGAGGTCGAACACGTCCGACACGTCGTCGGTCGCCTTCGAGAGCGTGTAGCCGACGCGGTACTGGAGTCGGTTGCGGAGTCGCCCGCGGAGTTCGACCTGCATCGCGTCGTAGCGCGAAGAGGCGGTCGTCTCGAAGAACTCCACGCCGCCCACGTCCGCGACGGGGCGACCGCCAGTGACCCCCTGGCCTTTGCCCGCCGAGTCGCCGCTGAGGCGCGTGCCGGGCTGGACGGCGATGCCGAAGAACTCAGGCTCGAAGCGCCCCTCGCCTTGCAGTTGAAAGTCGAACGAGCGCAGGAGCGTGACGGAGTTAGTGCCGAGGTTCGGCGTCGTGAATCGCGGGAGGTCGCGCCCGCGCGTGCCGACGTAAGCGACCGAAAGAACTGTATCGCGCCCGAAGCGCTGTTCGACGGAGACGGAGAAGTGGTCTGCGGACGGAGCCTTCTGTCGGCGTGAAGGCAGCGTCGCCTCGACGCCGCTCGCGCCGGGCAGAATGCCGCCCGCGCTCGCGAGCAGATCAATCTGCGAGACCTGCTCGTCGAGCGTCCGGTTCGGGTTCAGAAGGTTGAGCGTGCCGGGCAGGACGAGTCCGAGGTTCGGGTCGGACGGATTCAAAAGGCTCAGCGGGACGAGCGGGAAGAGGAGGTTGCCGAAGCCGCCCGCCGTGTTCACGGTCACGAAGTCGGGGAAGACGTTTCGCGACTGGCTGACGACGGCTCCGAGTATCTGGTCGTTGAAGCGACCGTAGCCCGCGCGTATGAGCGTCGCGCCGGGCGCGCCGAAGAGGTGCGGCGACCACGCGACGCCGAGCCGCGGCGAGAAGTTGTTGAGGTCGGGGTCGTAGATTCGCGTGCGCCCGGCGACGAAGGTCTCGTAGCCGGGAACGATGCTGAGTTGCGGGTCGGTGAACGTGTCCTCGATGCGGTTGTGTGTTTCGTGGACGGGCGTGTTGTACTCGAAGCGCAGTCCGAGCGAGAGATTCAGATTCCGACGCACGCGCCACTCGTCCTGAGCGAAGGCGTCTATCTGGTAGAAGCGGAGGTTGACGCCGGAGTCGCTCCCTTCCGTGAGCGTCTGGAAGAAGCCGCTGGCCGCGCTCGCGGCGGCGAGGGTCGCGGCGTCAACGAACCGGTTGCTGATCGCGAGTCCGCCCGGCCCGGCGGTCAGCAGCGGGTCGCCCTGAAAACTGAGGAGCGGTCGGAAGTTTCGCGGCAGGATGCTGTTGAGTTCCGTGCGCCGGTTGTCGGAGCCGACGACGAGCGTGTGGTTGCCGCGGCGGACGGTCAACTGGTCGGCGAGTTGGTAGGTGTTATTCACGCGGCGCTGCGGGAAGTTGAACACGTCAACGCCGACGGGGCTGAAGCCGGCCATCTGGACTTCGCCGAGCGGGCCGAGAACGTCCTCGACCGTGCCGATGTTGTTGAGGTAGATGACCGGCCCCGTGTTCGGCACGAGCACGTTGTTCACGGCGTCGAAGTTCGGCAGCGTGAAGTTCGACAGCAGCGGCGCATTCAGGAGGAACGGCTCGTTCGGGAACTCGCGGCTCGCGAGGGTGTGCGCGGTGTCGCGAACCTCGTCGAACTTCAGGCGCGTGCGACCGTAGCTGAGCCGCAGTTGGTTGAAGAGGGACGTGCGCGCGCCCGAACCCGAAAGCTCGCTGTCGAGGAAGAGCGAGAGGTTCTGCGTCCGCACGCGCGGCTTCAGCGTCGAGAAGAGCGCGCCGCCCGTCGAGGGGATGTCGCGCCAGTCGTTCGTGAAGTTGTAGCGGCTCGTGAACTGGTGGGTGCGCTCGCCGCGGCGGAAGACGTAGTCGAGCTTGCCGGAGAGGATCGCGCCGCGCGCGCTCGCCGGCAGTTGCTCGGTGAACGTGTTGTCGCCGTAAACGCCGCGCGGGTTGTTCGCGAACGGGTAGAGGCTGAAGACCGCGTCGCCGCCGAGCGTCGAGGGGAAGGTGAAGACGGGCTGGCCCGTGAAAGGGTCGGTCGAGACGCCGGTCGCTCCCGTGCCGAACGCGCCGCGCTCGGCCACGGTCGGCACGGCGAAGCTCTGCTCCTTCGTCGCGTTCAGAATCTCGCCCTCGCCCGAAACGAAGTAGAAGAGTTTTTGCGCGACCACGGGGCCGCCCGCGACGAAGCCGAACTGCGAGAGCGTCGAAGAGTCTTTGCCGCCGCTGCCGTTCTGCACGGTGACGGGGCGCGGGTTCGTCGGAACGAAGTTGAGCGTGTTCTGGTTGAAGGTGAGCGACGACGAGACGATGACGGGCTGCGTGCCGGAGAGAAGCGGCGACGTGGCGCTGCCGAAGTTGGTGTCGAAGAAGTCGCGGGCGTTGAGCTGGCTCGAATTGAAGAGGCCGTAGAGCGTGCCGTGATGAGAGCTTCCGCCGGAGCGCGAGATGGCGTTGACCTGCGCGCCGATGTTTCGACCGTACTGCGCGGGCGCGAGCAGCGTGACGACCTGGTACTCCTGAATTGATTCGATTGGCTGCGGGACGAGCGCGAAGAACCCTTGACGGCGGACGCCGATGTCTTCGTCATTGTTGTCCGAGCCGTCAACGGTGAAGTTGTTGGCGCGCGAGCGCAGGCCGTTTGAAGAGAACTGACCCGACGTGCCGACGCCCGCGCCGACGCCGGGGCCGCTGCCTCCGCCGATGGTCTGCGGCGGGAGCGCAACGTCGGGCAGGTAGAGCGCGAGTTCGTCGAACGTGCGCGTCAAGGTCGTTCCGCCGAGCGGGAGGCTCTGAACCTCCTCGTTCGTGAACGCGCCGCCGTGCGAGGCGTCGCGCGCGTTGATGCCGGCGCGCACGTCCGTCTCCGCCGCCGTGTGCCGCGGCGCGGCGGTCGGAGTCGCCGAGGCCGGAGTCGGCGACGCGGACGCGGTTGTCGTCGTGGGCGAAGGTTGAGGTGGCGTGTTCGTCGTCGCTGGCGTCGGCGTCGCGGTCGCGGGGTCGAGGACGATGGGGACGGGGACGACTTCGCCGGTTCTCATGCCGAGGAGTCGCTGCACGGTCTCGCCCTGCTCGTAGCCCTGGGCGCTCGCGCGGATGGTGTAGGTGCCCGGAGGGAGCAGGCCCTGATAGAAGCGCCCCTGCGAGTCGGAGAGCTTCGTGAGCGTGACGCCGGTCTGCTGGTTGATGAACTCGATGCGCGCGCGGGCGATGGGCTGGCCCGTGCGGCTGTCGGTGACGGTGCCCTCGAACGCGCCCGTGACGGTGTCCTGCGCGGCGCTCGTGTGTGGCACGAAGGGGAAGACGAAGAAAGCGGCCAGCGCGGCGGCGAGCGCGCGCCGGATGGGGTTCATTCGAGGGAACATTCAAGCTTCCTTTCCTGCGGCTGGAAAACGAAACCTTGAGTCGCCGGATTGTATATCAAAAAGAGTGATGAGTGATGAGTAATGAGTGATGAGTTCAAAGCAGCTTGTTTTTACTCATCATTCATCACTCATCACTCTTCTTTACTGTTGACCGAAGCGCGAGCGGTATTCGGTCGAGGAGATGAACGCCTTGACCATCTCGGCGGCGTGGAAGTCGCCGCCGAAGTGGTTGAGCTTCGCGAGCCAGAACTGGAAGCCCGCGGCGTCGGGGTCGCGGCGCAAGTAGCCGAAGTATTCCATTCGGACGAAGGCCGGGTTGAACTCGGCGCTCGCGAAAGATTCGTTCCCGATGATCTTCAGAAGGACGCCCGCGCGCGTCTCGCGCTTGGTGAGCAGGCCGACGACGAGCGCCGTGCGATCCTGCTCGGCGAGCGTGATGCCGGCGTGCGCGGCGAGCGCGTCAACGTACTGCTCCTCGTTCAGCCTGTCGTATGCCTGCTTGAACGCGGGGCGCGCGACCCACTGCGAGGCAAACAGCTCCTGGTTGGCGGCGAGCCGGTCTTCCGCGCCCGGCTGGCCGATGATCACGCCGTCGCGCAAGACGGCGAGGTCGGGCAGGTACTCGTCGAACGTAGGCGCGCGCCCGAACGTCGCCACGTAGAAGCGGTCAACGACGTAGCCGGTCTGCTGGAACTCAATCGAGAGGAAGAAGGCCGCGCTCGTGTCAACGTGTTTCACTTCGCGGCACTGAGAGTCCGCGCCGCACGACTCGATGTTGTTGACCCAGAAGGCGAGTCCGTCGGGGTCGGGCGCGCGGCCAAGGAAGTCGAGGTACTGCTGCGTGACGAAGAAGGTCGAGTCGTCAATCGGGTTCGACGCCTTGTCGTCGTCGAGGATGGTGAGCGTGGCGTGCGTGATCGAGCCGAGGCGGCCCCCGACCGCGTTCGAGAGCGTGACGTTGACCGTGCGGTTGCCGTCGGCCACGTTGTTGTCGAAGACGGGGATGCTGATGGTCTTCACGCGCTCGCCGATGCCGAAGACGAGCGTGCCCGAAGTGGCGGCGTAGTCGTGCCCGGCGTGCGCCGTGCCGTCGGAGGTGGCGAAGTCAACGGCGTCGGGGCTTTCGGCGCTGCCCGTGCGAATGACCTCCACCTCGGCGGTGCCCGCCGATTCGAGCACGTTGAAGTCCGAGTTGTCGAACTGCAACTGCGGCGAGGGCGAGATGAGGAAGTTGTCGAAGAGCGCCTCGGCGGGCTGCGGCGTCGGGCGGAACGTGCCGGCGGAGAGTTCGGCGATGAGCTGCGTCTGATTCGCCGGAAGCGTCGCGCGGAAATGCTCAGTCCAGTTGACCGCGTCGGGGCTGGTCTCGAAGATGATCTGGTGCGCGGGCGCGTCGTGGCGGAAGCGCCAGAAGCGCTGCCGCGCCGGGTCGTAGGCGATGCCGACCGAGAACTTCTGCCCGCCGACGTTGATCTCGAACAGGAGCGTCTGACCAGTAGTGTTGTCCTTCGGCCCGTCTTTCGCGGACGAGTGTGGCGGCGTCGCCGTCGCGATCGGCGTTGAGGACGGCGTCGGCGAGGGTGTCGGAGTCGGAGTCGGAGTCGGCTGGTTGTCAACGACGGAGAAGCGGAACCAGTTGTCGGAGTCTCTGCCGAGGCCGAAGATCGTCTGCGCGCCGCCGCCCGACGCCGCCTGCACGACCTCGACGCTGGCGATGGGAGTCTGATTCAGGTCGAGCGCGCGCACCGAGACGAGGCCGCTGAAGTGCGGGCCGTCGGCGTCCGCGCGCGGCTGGATGTGGAGCAGGCCGCCCGCGAGGAAGACCTGGACGAGCGGGTCGAAGGCGGGCGGCGGGTTCGTCAGAATCCCGCGCACCCACTTGTTCGGGTCGGGGTCTGGGCCGCCGCTGAAGTCGTCGCTCTGGTCGGGCGTCGGGGTCGGCGAAGGCTGCACCGTGCCGACCGACTGGAACTGCACGTCCGCACTGACGCCCGTCACGCTCTGGTGCGCGGGGTTGAAGACGAAGCCCTCCTTCTCAGGCGTGACGACGAAGCTGCCGGTTTCGGGGATGTTGGGGAACGAGAAGTTGCCCTGCGCGTCGGTGTGCGCGACCGCGGAGAACGAGCCGGCGAGCGTGATCGTCACGCCCGGAATCGGGTCGCCCTGCACGTCAACGACGCGCCCCGTGATCGTGTGGTTGGTGAACTGACCCGTGAAGTTGACCTTCACCACGTTGTCCTGAAGGTTGTTGACGACCGTGCTCGCGGGCGAGAAGCGGAAGTTCACTTCCGTCGGCGTGAGGTTGAAGTTGCCGCCCTGCTGAAGTCCCGCGAACGTGTAGTCGCCGTTGGGGTCGGTCGTCAGGTCGGCGTTGGCCGAGCCGCCGAGGTGAATGTTGACGCCGACGAGCGGGTTGTTGGCCGGGTCTGCGACGTGGCCGCTGATCGAGAAGGTCGGGGGCGCGGTGACGGTCGTCATGGCCGTCGAGCTGTTGTCGGCTGGGTTCGGGTCGGGCTGGCTGGCGGCGGCGGTCGCGGTGTCGCTGAGCGTCGTGATGTTGTTCGTCTTGACGACGAGGGCGACGCCCGCGGCCTCGCCGTTCGCCAACGCGCCGAGCTGACAGGTGACTGTGGTCGTGCCGGTGCAACTCCCCTGGCTCGGCGTCGCGGAGACGAACGTGACGCCCGCCGGCAGCGTGTCGCTGAGGGTGATTCCCGTCGCCGGGTCGGGGCCGTTGTTCTTGACGGCGATGTTGTAGGTCAGTTGGTTGCCGACCACGACGGGGTCGGGCGAGTCGTTGTTCGAGACGGAGAGGTCGGACGAGGGCTTGCACTTGCCCTGGCCCCCGGCGTTGAAGATGGATTGAATCTCGGCTTGCGAGAGCGCGTGGTTGAAGACTTCGATCTCGTCGTAGAGGACGGGGTCGGGCTGATCCGAGACGGCGATTGAGGCGCTGGTCGTGAAGGTGAAGGTCGGGTTGTAGGTCTGCGACGCGCTCGCCACGCCGTCGAGGTAGAAGAAGACGGTGCTGCCGCTCTTGGTGACGGCGACGTGGTGGAAGTTCGTGTCGGTGATCTTCAGCGCGCCGGAGCCGACGCTGCTCGTGCCGACCTGAGTCAGGAACAGTTCTCCGGTCGCGAGCGGCGGCTGCGAAGGCCCCGCGACGCCGAACCCGTAGCCGCCCGACCCGTAGGAGATGACGGCTGGGCCTTTGCCGGTCAGCGTCGCCGGGTTGAGCTTCACCCACGCGTCGAAGGTGAAGTCCTGGAGTTGAAGGCTCGCGGGGTTGCCGACCGTGGCGGAGCCTCCGGGCGTGCTGCTGCGGAATGCCTGACCGACCTTGCCGGAGACGAAGCTGATGTTGCCCTGCGTCGTGCCGTTGTTGCCGTTCTGAATGTCGTTGGCGTTGCCGTCGCCCGGATACCACGCGACCATGCCCGTGGGCGGGGCGAAACAGGTGGCCGTGACGGCGACGCAGGCCGAAAACTCCGACGTGTCGCCGGTCGCGTCGGTCGCGGTCGCCGTGATGCTTTGCCCGCTCGCCACGGCGACAGGCAGGGTCGCCTTGATCGTCGCATTGCCGGAGGAGTCGGTCGGCACGTTCACCGAGCCGAGGAAGACCTGCCCCTCGCCGTTGCCCGACGGGTCGCACGAAGGATTCGAGAAGAACTCGACTCGGAAGGTCGCGCCGACGAACGAGTTGAGCGTGCCCTGAATCGTCGTGTTCGTGCCGTCGGACACGGCGGAGGTCAGGACGGGGAAGTTCTGCAAGTTGTTCGGGCCTGTGTCGGCGTCGCCCGCGTCGTTGGCGGTCACGCCGTCGGCTCCGAGGTCTATGCCGGGGCCGGCGTTGTCGTGAATCGAGTCGGCGAGTATCGAGTCGCCCGCGGACGTGGCCGTGACGGCGACGCCGTCGCCGCCGTTGAAGGCGATGGTGTTGGACGCGCCCGCGGTCGTGCCGCCGACTGTATCGTTCGACGCGTCGGCGAGGAAGACGCCGTGGCGGACGTTGCCGAGCGCGGCGGTGCCCGCGGCGTTCGTGCCGATGAGGTTGCCGGCGACGGTGTTGTTGTCGGCGGGGTTGACCGCCTTGTCAATCGAGACGCCGTCAAGCCCGTTGCCGGAGATGACGTTTCCGAGTTCGGCGCTCGTGCCGCCGACGGTGTCGCCCGAAGTGCCGAAGATGATAATGCCCTGTCCGTTGGCGATGGCCGCAGCGCCCGCGGCGTCCGTGCCGATGAGGTTGTTCTGAATCCGGTTGTTGCTGTTCGTGCCGCCGCCGTTGTCGAGGACGCCGGAGCGACCGTTGCCAGACAGAAGATTGCGTGAGCCGACGGTTGAGCCGCCGACGAGGTTGTTTTTGCCGCCGATGGAGACGGCGTCGAAGTTGTTGGCGAGCGCCGCCGTGCCCGCGGGCGTAGTGCCGATGAAGCAGCCCTCGACCGTGTTGCCGTTGCTGTTGAGTTCTATCCCTGTGCCGCCCGGCCCCGGCCCCGAACCGAAGCGGTTGATGACGAGGCCGCGCACGGTCGAGCCTCCGCCCGTGATGGCGAGGCCGCTCGCGGTCGCGCCCGCGTTCGTGCCGTCGAGTTCGATCTCGACGACGGCGTTCGTCCCCGTGGCGAGCGTGTTCTTCGTCGCGCCCGTCTGCGTGTAGCCGTCAATCGTGACGGGGTCGGTGATGCCTGGTAGCGCCGATGCCGGGCTGATGGTGTGGACGCCCGTGCCGGGGATGTTGAAGGCGATGGTCTGAGTGCCGGGGCTGGCGTTGGCGTCGAGTATGGCTTGGCGGAGCGAGCCGGGGCCGCTGTCGTTCGTGTTCGTGACCGTGATGGTCGAGGTCGTCTGACACTTGCCTGCGCTCTTGGCGTCGTAGATGTTTTTGACTTCGGTCGCGGTGAGTACGCGGTTGTAGATCGAAAGCTCGTCAATCAATCCATTAAAGGGTGTGCCCGCCGCTGGGAAATTGCCGATTAGCAGGGGAGCGCCGTTTGCGGTTCTGGTCTGGGCCGTCGCGTTGGTGTTCTCCAGCACGCCGTTGACGTATATCTTCATCGCGGCGGTCGAATCCCACGTGGCGACGACGTGATACCAAGTGTTCGTCTGCACGGACGTGACGGAATCAACAGTCCCCGTCGAGCCGATAAGGAAACGGAAATGATTAGTTGTCTCAACCGTCAAGTCGAAGTTGCTCGCGGCGTTATTGCCGACGCTCATGACGTGCATAGTGTGGCCGGCGGCTGAAGGCAGTTGATTGAGGTTCACCCACGCCTCGACGCTCGCGGTGGTGGTCGGGTCAATCGCCGCGGTGTTCGGGGCCGTGACATCGTCGTCCACGCCGTCGAAGCTGAACGCTTGCCCGACGATGCCCGTAGCGAACGTCGCGCCGTTCTGGAGCGTGCCGTTGTTGCCGCCGATGATGTCGTTCGCATTACCTTCCGCCGGATACCACGCGACCATGCCGCCCGGCGGCGGCGTGCAGGAGAGGAGCGTCTGCCACGAAGGATGTTCTTCGCTCGAAGGGCTGTTGGTGAGGTCGGTCTGCCCCGTCCCGTCGGCGGCGTTCATCACGTAAATTTCATTATTGCCGTCGCGGTCGGACTCAAACGCAATCTTAGTGTTGTCTGGACTGAAGACCGGGTTTGAGTCGTTCGCCGGATTATTTGTGAGCCGGGTTTGATTCGACCCGTCGGCGTTCATCACGTAAATTTCATTGTTGCCGTCGCGGTCGGACTCAAACGCGATCTTGCTGCCGTCTGGACTGAACGAAGGGGTGACATCATCCGACGACGGGGCGTTGGTGAGATTCGTCTGCCCCGTCCCGTCAACGTTCATCACATAAATCTCAGAGTCGGCGTCGCGATTAGTCTCAAAGATGATCTTGCTGCCGTCGGGACTGAACGAAGGTTCTGTTTCGGTAGCCAGGTCGTTTGTGAGGCGGGTCTGGTTCGTCCCGTCGGCGTTCATGATGTAAATCTCCGCGTTGCCGTCGCGGTTGGCCTCAAAGACGATCTTGCTGCCGTCGGGACTGAACGAAGGGAATCCGTCGGCGTTCGGGTCGGTAGTGAGTCGGGTCTCGCCCGTCCCGTCCGCGTTTATGACGTAGATGTCTTGATTGCCGCCGCGCACAGACTGAAACGCGATCCTGCTGCCGTCGGGACTGAACGACGGTCTGGTGTCGTCGCCCGCATTGGTGGTGACGGGCGTTTGATTGCTGCCGTCCGGGTTCATCAGGAAGATGTCGAGCTGCCCGCCGGTGCGATCAGAGTCGAACGCGAGACGCCCGTTGGCCTGAAGCGATTTAGGCTTGATGCGCCCGCTCCCGTTCGTGTCGGGGCGGTCGGCCAACAGGCTCGGCGTCGTCTTAGTTTCGCTCGGCTGTTGCTGCCGGGCGGCGGCGGCGACGCGCTGGAACAGCAGCGCCGGGCCGTAGGCGAGCGGCGCGACGAGACTGCCGGTCAGAACCGACAGGAACAGCGTAGAAGTCAGGAGTAGGGCAAGACGGCGAGGGGGCATTCGGCCAGGCATTATTTACTTCCCTTGAAAGATTAGGTAACGAGGAACCTTCTCACAGCCGGGCGGGCCGCGGGCGAAAGTGAACGGAAAACTTTTGGCAAAGGGAGGCCGCCGAAAGTGCGCCGGCGGCCCGTAGCAGTGCGGTCTGCCGCTAAGACTCGCAGCCCCGCGCGGAACTTAATTAACGGCTGTGAAGATTAACATCCGACGGTGCCTCTGGCAATCTTTTCAGACGCGCGGCGAGAACGAAAACGGGCAACCGAAAGATTGCCCGTTTGACGGTGGTGGGTTATGTTAACGGCCAAGCGAAATAAAAAAATGGAGCCACCTTGGAGACTCGAACTCCAGACCTGTCGATTACGAATCGACTGCTCTACCAACTGAGCTAAGGTGGCTCGCGCGGAAAGAATATACGGAGGCGTCGCGCGCGCTGTCAAGCAGGGTGAAAAGTGGTGCGGCGCGCTGCCGAATTCAGGAGGAGAGATGCCGAAGGACAAAGCTGAAATTCAGGATCAGTACAAGATCGGCGGCGGCTCGCTCAACGAGTTCGAGTTCGACCGCAGCAAGGGCGAGATGGAGGAGCAGGAGCACCGGCGGCCCGAAGAAGAGGGCTTCGCCGAAGGTCTGCACGGCGCGTCGGAGCCGAACCTGCCGCAGAACGTCGCCGCGCGCATTCATGAGGTCGAGCAGCGCGCGCACGAGATCGTCGAGCGCCGCAGGGCGAAGCAGTCGGCGCGCGGCGCGTCGAAGAAGGGCGCGGGCGGCGGCGCGAAGGCCGCGAAGAAGGCAGCCGCGAAGCCGTCGAAGAAAGCAGCCGGGAAGACTTCAAAGAGCGCGGCAGGGAAGTCGTCGAAGAGTGCCGCGTCGAAGGGCGCGAAGAAGGCGTCGGGTAAGTCTTCAAAGAAGTCCGCGGGCAAGACTTCAACGTCGCGCGCTTCGGGCAAGGCGGGAGCGTCGAAAACTTCCGGCGGAAAGTCGGGCGCTGCGGGCGGCGCGAAGAAGGGCGCGGCGAAGAAAGGCTCGAACAAAGGCGCTGCGAAGAAGGGCGGTGCTGCGGGGAAGAAGGCCGCGGAGAAGGGCGGGCGCGGCGGAAGGTAGTCGTGCGACGCGGCACGAATCACGCGCGGCGCGCGCGGCGGCCTTGATTGGGAGAACAAAGGAGCATGGCACATGGCGGAGATGAGCAAGGGAGAGGCGCGGGGCGAGCAGCCGAACGCGGGCGACGAAGAGGCGGACGAACTTCAGGCCGAGCAGGAGTCCGCCGAGGCGATGGACGCAGACGTGCCGCACGAGTCTGAAGACGCGGGCACCCGGCGCTCTGCTTGAAAAAACTCACAACCGAAACGGTAGAAACAGCCGCGAGGACGAAAGCAGTGGCGTGTGACAACTGAAGAGTGACAAGTTAGAATCTGTTTTCTGCACGTCACTCGTCACTTTTCACTCGTCACTGCTTTTATGAAAGATGTTGTTGTCATCGGCGGAGGCTTCGCGGGCGTCGAGGCCGCTTGGCAGGCCGCGCAAAATGGCGCGCGCGTGCGGCTGTACGAGATGCGGCCCGTGCGTCAGACTCCGGCGCACCGGACGGACAGGCTCGCCGAGATCGTCTGCTCGAACTCTCTGAAGTCGGACGAGCCGGGCACGGCCCCGTTTCTTTTGAAAGAGGAATTGCGGCGCGGCGGCTCGCTCGTTCTCGAAGCGGCGATGCGGACGCGCGTGCCCGCGGGCGCGGCGCTCGCCGTTGACCGCCAGCGGTTCGCCGAACTCGTCACCGAGCGAATCACAGCCCACCCGAACATCACGCTCGTCCGCGAAGAGGCGACGCGCGTCGAAGAGGACGCGGTAAACGTAATCGCCGCCGGGCCGCTCTGCTCCGACGCTTTGGCCGAAGAGATTGTGGGGCTGACGGGCGGCACGGGGCTTTACTTCTACGACGCCATCTCGCCGATAGTCGCCGCCGATTCCATCAACACCGAAGTCGCCTTCCGCGCCGCGCGATACGGCAAGGGCGGCGACGACTACCTCAACTGCCCGATGACGGAGGAAGAGTACGCGCGCTTCTACGACGCGCTCGTCTCGGCGCAGAGCGTACCCTTGCAGCGCTTCGAGGAGACGCGCTGGTTCGAGGCTTGTCTGCCGCTCGAAGAACTCGCGCGCCGCGGGCGCGACACGCTGCGCTTCGGGCCGATGAAGCCGGTGGGCCTGCGCGACCCGCGCACCGGGCGCGAGCCTTACGCCGCCGTCCAACTCCGCCAGGAGAATTTGATGGCCGACGCCTACAACCTCGTCGGCTTCCAGAATCATCTACGTTACGGCGAGCAGGCGCGAGTGATTCGTCTGATTCCGGGCCTCGAGCGCGCGGAGTTTTTGCAGTTCGGGCAGATTCATCGCAACACGTACATCAACGCGCCCCGCGTGCTCGCGCCGACTTTGCAGATGCGCGGGCGCGAGTCGGTCTTCTTCGCGGGGCAGATCAGCGGGGTCGAGGGTTATGTCGAGTCGGTCGCAAGCGGGTGGCTCGCCGGGACAAACGCGGCGCGAGTCGCACGCGGGGCGTCGCTCGTTGAAGCTCCGTCGAAGACTGCGACGGGCGCGCTCGCGCGCTACGTCTCAGGAGCGGACGCCGAAAAGTACCAGCCGGTGAACATCACTTTCGCGCTGCTCGAACCGCTCGCCGAGGGAGAGCGCAGGCGTTTTAAGCGGAAGCGCGAAAGGCACGCGCGGCAGGTCGAACTCGCGCTCGCGGAGTGGGACGGCTGGCTGCGAACTATCAGGGACGAGGGGCACGCGCCGCGGGCCGCGGCACTATGAAGACGGACGGAAGTAAGAACAGGGCGGCGCTCGGACTCGCGCGCGCACTCGCGGCCTGCGCGTGCGCGCTCGCTCTGCTCGTGGCCGCGACCCGTTCGCCGCTCGCGCAGTCGGGGCGCAACAAGGGCGCGACGACGCAGCCCGCCAACACGAAGCCGACGCCGACGCCCGCCGCGCTCGTCGGCCCCGTGGCCGAGCCGCCCGCGCCCGAAAGACACCCCGACAAGACTCCACCGCCGCAGAAGGAAGAGGCCGCGCCCGCCCAGTCCACTTCGCAAACCTCTCCGACGAAGACCGGCGCTGAAGAAGTCGGAGACGACGAAGTCGTCCGCATCAGCTCGAACCTCGTGCCCGTGCCCGCGTCGGTCGTTGACCCGCGCGGGCGCGCCGTGACCGACCTCACGCTCGCGGACTTCGAGCTTAAAGTTGACGGCGCGGTTCGCCCCATCGGCGAACTCAGCCGCGCCGAGACGCCCGTCAGCATCGCGCTGCTCTTCGACAACAGTTCGAGCCTGAACGCGACGCGCCCGTTCGAGCGGCAGGCGGGCATAAAATTTCTCAAGTCGGTCGTCCGCCCGGTTGACCGCGCCGCGATCTATTCAATCGAGACGACGCCGATACTCGCGCACCCCCTGACGAACGACGTGCGCGCGCTCGTCCGCACCGTCGAGAGCTTCGGCAAGCCGATTGCCGCGACCGCCCTCTTCGACACGGTCGCGGCGGCAGCCGACTACCTCAAGCCGCAGAAGACGCGCAAGGTCATCGTCATCGTCTCGGACGGGACGGACACGATCAGCGACCTCGACTTCGACGCGACGATGGAGCGCCTGCTCGCCGACGACTGCCAGGTCTATGCCGTCGAGACGGGCAACAGCGACAACGCCAACCTCCACGACCTCGCCGGAGAGCGACGCCTCGAAGAGTTCACCGGCCAGACCGGCGGCGCGGTCTTCGTCCCGCACACGAACGAAGAACTCAACGAGGCCTTCGCGCAGATCGCCGCAGACCTCGCCAACCAGTACGTCCTCAGCTACTACCCGCCGACCGCCGACCCGCGCGACGGTCGCTTCCGCAACGTCACGCTCACCGTCAAGACGCGCCAGGGCCTGCGCGTCCGCACGCGCAAAGGCTACTACGCGCCGAAAGGATAGTGAGCGGTAAGCAGTGAGCGGTGAGCAGAAAGCAGTAGTCAGGCGGCGGATTTTGAATTATCCTTTTGCCGTCTCGGACGTTTCGCCGCTGACTGCTCACGGCTGACTGCTTACTTGCTTATGGAGCAACTACTCGCACAGTTCCTCGAACACCTGCGCTACGAGCGCAACGTGAGCGAGCACACGCTCAGAAACTACGCCATTGACCTCGGACAGTTCCTCCAGTACCTCGCGCCCGCAGACCCCGCGACGGGCGCGCGCCGCGAGGTCAACGTCCGCGACATTGACCACATCACCATCCGCGAGTGGCTTTCGGAACTGCACGCGGCGCAGAAGAAGAAGACTTCGATAGCGCGAAAGCTCGCCGCGCTGAGAACCTTCTTCCAGTTCCTGATGCGCGAGGGCGTCGTCGAGTTGAACCCGGCGAAGCTCGTCTCGACGCCGCGGCTAGAGAAGAAGCTGCCGAACCACCTCTCGGTCGAGGACGCCGTGCGCTTCATCGAGACGCCCGACGTGGCGACGGATTTGGGGAAGCGCGACCGCGCGATTTTAGAGATGCTCTACGGCACGGGCGTGCGCGTCTCCGAACTCGTGAAGATGAACCTGCACGACGTTGACTTCCGCGACCGGATGGTGAAGGTCAGGGGCAAGCGCCGCAAGGAGCGCATCGTGCCGTTCGGCGAGCCGGCGCTCCACGCGCTGATGCGTTACCTGACCGAAGTGCGCCCCGCCTTCCTCAACAACGCGCCCATCGCCGAACGCGACAACGAGGCCGTCTTCCTCAACTACCAGGGCACGCGCATCACCACGCGCTCGGTCGGACGCATGGTTGACAAGTACATCGTGCAGTGCGCGGGCATCCACAACATCAGCCCGCACGCCCTGCGCCACAGCTTCGCCACGCACCTCTTAGACAGCGGCGCAGACCTCCGCGACATACAGGAACTCCTCGGCCACGCGCGCCTCTCGACCACGCAAATCTACACCCACGTCTCGATGGAAAAGTTGATTGAGGTTTACGACAAGGCCCACCCGAAAGCTTAAGGCAAAAGTAAAAAGGCAAAAGAGGGATGCAAGCGTGCTTCCCCTCTTTTGCCTTTTGCCTTTTTACTTTTGCCTTACAAGGTCGCGTGCTCGTCCTCGCCCTTGTTCTGCTCGACGATGGATTGGCATTCGGCGTCGTAGCGAGCGGTGGGGACGGCTTCGAGGCGGCGTTCGGGAATCTCTTTGCCGCAGCGCGCGCAGACTCCGTATGTGCCCTCGTCAATCCGCATGAGCGCCTGGTCAATGTCGGCGATGGCCTGCGAGTCGCGCTCGCTCAGGCGGTACTCGATCTCCTGGCTCACGTCCTTGACCGACTGGTCGGCCACGTCCTTGACGCCGTCGTCGTTGGCGGCGAACTCCAACGCGTCCGACTGGTTCTCGCGCGCGCTCTGCGTCCGCTGCCTCAGTTGCTCCGTGAGTAACTGGCGGAAGTGCTCCAACTTCTGAGCGTCCATCGAATGATTGCCCCCTGCGAATTTTCTGTTTGTTTCCAAGCCGGGAGAGTATAGCACGCCGCCTCCGCGAGCCTCACGCTCGGCAAGCGGAGCGCGGGTCGAGCATTCAGCAAAGGCCATTCACCACGGAGACACGGAGGGCGCTGAGGCGGCACGGAGAAATTTGAAATCCCGAATCCCTGAATCCTCCGTGCGACCTCTGAGTCCTCTGTGCCTCCGGGGTGAATTATCTGTCACCCACCCGTTTGCGAATCGCTGCGTTGTCGTGTGTCGCCGCAGAGAAGTTCGGCTGCGAGCAGCGGGATCGTCAATTCGTGATGGCCGGTGACGGAGAAGCCGCGGCCCGCGCCGCCGCTCACGGGGCGGCGGACGACGTTGGTGAGCGGGCGGTAGGATTGTATGAAGTCGAAGTTGGCCGTCGTGAAGTCTTCGAGCGGGTGGCCGAGGTTGCGCACGAGGGTCACGCACTTGAGGAAGACTTCCGGCAGGATGACCGCCGAGCCGACGTTGAGATAGACGCCGCCGCCGTTCAGACGCCGGACGAGTTCGGCGAGCAGGCGGAAGTCCGTGTGCGTCGTCGCGCCCAAAGCCGCGCCGTCGGCGCGCGGGTGAAAGTGCGCGATGTCCGCGCCGATTGCGAGGTGCGCGGTGAAGGGGACGCGCGCCTCGTAGGCCGCGCAGAGCAGCGACAGCTCCGCGTGTTTCGGATTCGACGTGACGAGCGCACGCCCCATCGCCTCCCCCAATCCCAACCCGTCCCTCGCGCCTTCGCGCGCCGCGTCGTTCAGGAGTCTCCCGGTCTCGTCCGCCGCGCCGAACGCGCCCGCGCCGAGCGTCGCGTCAACGTCCTCGGAGGTCGAGCCGACCGCGGCGATCTCCGAGTCGTGAACCAGCACCGAGCCGTTCGCGGCGACGCACGAGACGAAGCCGCGCCCCATCAAATCAATGATGAGCGGCGCGAGTCCCGTCTTGACGACGTGCCCGCCGATGCCCCAGATGATCGGCTTGCCCAGGTCGCGCGCGCGACGCATCCGCGCGGCGATCTCGCGCAGCGACCGGACGGCCAGAATGTTCGGCAGGCTCGCGAGGAAGTCGCGCAGCGAAGCGCCCTCGCCGAAAGGGCGCGCGAAGTCTTCGACCGCGACCTTGCTCGGACGCTCCGCGAGCGGGTACGTGTTCACGCCTTCGAGGCCGAGCGGCTTGTCGTCGTAGATTGACATGGGCGAGTGACGAGTGACGAGTGACGAGTGACGAGTGACGAGTGTAGGCAGGAGTTCTTAACTCATCACTCATCACTCGTCACTCATCACTCTGAAAAAGCATTCGCTCGACCAGGTCGCACAGGACATGGCCGACGAGGTTGTGCGTCTCCTGTATGCGCTGCGTGTCGTCGCTCTCGACGACGAGCGCGAGGTCGCACAAGTGCCGCACGCGGCCACCGTCGCGTCCGAGCAGCCCGACGACCTTCATCCCGCGCGCGCGCGCGACCTCTGCCGCGGCGGCGACGTTCGGCGAGTTGCCGGAGGTCGTAATCGCCAGCAGCACGTCGCCTTCCGAGCCGAACGCCTCGACCTGCCGCGCGAAAACGCGCTCGAATCCCGTGTCGTTCGCCACGCACGTCAGCACGCCGCCGTCGGTCGTCAGCGCGAGCGCCGGAAGCGCGCGCCTCTCTTTCAACAAAAACTGATTCACGAACTCGCCCGCGACGTGCTGCGCGTCCGCCGCCGACCCGCCGTTGCCGCAGACCAGAAGCTTGCCTCCCGCGCGGAAGGCCGAGCCGATGATGCCTGCCGCGCGGGCCACGTCCAAGGCATTTGCGTCGAAGAAGCGGCGCTTGGCCTCGATGCTGTCAGAGACTATGGAGTTGATGCGCTCGCTCACGCCGTGCTTCAACTCGTCGCGGACGGTGAAGGCGGATTTCAGAGGCTCGTTGTTGCTCAAGCTGTTTCGGCTCCTCGCGGGCGGAGTATATCACGCGGCGTCTTTGCGCCTGCCGCGCGCAGTCGCCTTGCCGTTCGTTCCGGCTGACCTCGATTCCTTGTCGTTGGCGCGTCCGTTGGCTTCGGCGGCGTGGCCGTTGAGGAGCGGACGCAGGGCGTGGCCCGTGTGGGACTTGCGGGCGCGGGCGACCTCTTCGGGCGTGCCCGCGGCGACGACGCGACCGCCGTGCGCGCCGCCTTCGGGGCCGAGGTCAATGATGTAGTCGGCGCTCTTGATGACATCCAGGTTGTGCTCGATAACGATGACCGTGTTGCCGAGTGAGACGAGGCGCTGGAGAACGTCGAGCAGCTTGTGCACGTCGGCGAAGTGGAGTCCGGTGGTCGGCTCGTCGAGGATGTAAATGGTTCGACCCGTCGCACGCTTGGAGAGTTCGCGCGCGAGCTTGATGCGCTGCGCCTCGCCGCCTGACAAAGTAGTCGCGGACTGTCCGAGCTTGATGTAGCCGAGGCCCACGTCGAGAAGCGTCTGGAGCTTCTGCTTAATCTGCGGGATGTTTTCAAGGAGCGGCATCGCCTCCTCGATGGTCGTGTCGAGGAGGTCGGCGATGGACTTGCCCTTGTACTTGACCGAGAGCGTCTCGCGGTTGTAGCGCGCGCCGCGGCACACGTCGCAGAGGACATAGACGTCGGGCAGGAAGTTCATCTCGATGCGCTTGAGGCCGTCGCCCTCGCAGGCCTCGCAGCGCCCGCCCTTGACGTTGAAGGAGAAGCGGCCCGGCTTGTAGCCGCGCTCGCGCGACTCAGGCAGCATCGCGTACAACTCGCGGATCGGCGTGAACAGCCCCGTGTAGGTCGCGGGGTTCGAGCGCGGCGTGCGACCGATGGGCGACTGGTCAATCTCGATGACCTTGTCAACGTTGTCGAGACCTTCGATGGAGTCGAACTCGCCCGGCTCTTCGAGCGAGCCGTAAACGTGGCGCGCGAGCGCGCGGTAGAGTATGTCGTCAACGAGCGTTGACTTGCCCGAACCCGAAACGCCCGTCACCACGGTGAGCAGGCCGAGCGGGAATGTGACCTCGATGTTCTTGAGGTTGTTCGCGCGCGCGCCGACGATGCGGACGCTCAGGCCGTTTGGCGCGCGCCGCTTTTCGGGGACTTCAATCGAGAGCTTGCCGCAGATGTACTGGCCCGTGATTGAAGCCGGGTTGCAGGTCACGTCTTCGGGCGTGCCGACCGCGACGATCTCGCCGCCGTGCGCGCCCGCCGCGGGGCCGAGGTCAACGACGTAGTCCGCGCGCCGAATCGTCTCCTCGTCGTGCTCGACGACGACGACCGTGTTGCCGAGGTCGCGCAAAGCGGAGAGCGTTTCGAGCAGGCGCTGGTTGTCGCGCGGGTGCAGGCCGATGCTCGGTTCGTCCAGAACGTAGAGCACGCCGCGAAGCTGCGAGCCGATCTGCGTGGCGAGTCGTATGCGCTGGCCTTCGCCGCCGGAGAGCGTTGCCGAAGCGCGGTCGAGCGTGAGGTAGCCGAGTCCGACGGTCGCGAGGAAGCGGAGGCGGTTGCGAATCTCGCGCAGGACGAGTCCGGCGATCTGCTCCTCGCGCTCGTTCAGTTTTAACTTCTCGAACGCGTTGACGGCCTCCTCAATCGGGAGCGCGGTGTACTCCGCGATGCCGAGTCCGCCGACGCGCACGGCGAGCGATTCGGGTTGCAGGCGGCGGCCAAGGCATTCGGGACACTCGACGGGCGAGACGAGTTCTTCAAGCGCTTCGCGCACGCGCTCGTTCGGAGGGTTATGCATCCGCTCCGAAAGATGACGCACCGCGCCCGGCCATTCGCTCTCGTATTTGTAAGAACCCTGACGGAAAATTATCTGCCCCTCGACGCCCTGGAAGAATGCTTCGCGCACGACGCCGGGCAATTCGGCGAAGGGCGCTTGCGCGTCCGCGCCGAAGTGTTCGATGACGGCGAGGAGCGCGCTCTTTAAATAAGCCGCGCCCTGCTTGTCTGCCGCCGCGAGCGGAAGAAAAAGTTTGTCGGCGCGCTCGGTCGCGTCGGTGACGATCTTCGCCGGGTCAACTTCGAGAATCGTGCCGAGGCCGTGGCAGCGCTTGCACGCGCCATACACCGAGTTGAACGAGAACGAGCGCGGCTCAAGCGGGGGCACGTTGATCTGGCAGTTCACGCACGCCATGCGCTCCGAGTAGAGTTTCTCTTCGCCGTCAACGACCGAGATGAGAACCGCGCCGCCGGTGAGTTTCAGCGCCGTGCGGATGGATTCGGTCAGGCGCTCGTTGATGCCGGGCTTGATGAGCAGGCGGTCAACGACGGCCTCGATGGTGTGATTGCGACGCTTGTCGAGTTTGATCTCCTCGTCGAGCGAGACGAGTTCGCCGTCAACGCGCGCGCGCAGGAATCCGTCCTTCGCAAGCTTCTCAAGCTCCTTCTTGAACTCGCCCTTGCGCCCGCGCACGACCGGCGCGAGCACCATCACGCGCTCGCCTTCGGGCATCGAAAGCACGCTGTGGACGATCTGCTCGACCGACTGGCGCGTGATCTGCGCGCCGCAGACGTGGCAGTGTGGCTGGCCGACGGAAGAGAAGAGGAGCCGCAGGTAGTCGTAAACTTCCGTGACCGTGCCGACGGTCGAGCGCGGGCTGCGCGAGACGGTCTTTTGTTCGATGGAGATCGCGGGCGAGAGTCCGTCAACCGAGTCAACGTCGGGCCGTTCGAGCTGGTCGAGGAACTGTCGGGCGTAGGCCGAGAGCGATTCGACGTAGCGGCGCTGGCCCTCCGCGTAAATGGTGTCGAAGGCCAGAGACGACTTGCCGGAGCCGGAGAGTCCGGTGATGACCGTCAGCCGGTTGCGGGGAATCTCGACGCTGACGTTCTTCAGGTTGTGCTGGCGCGCGCCGCGCACCGTAATGCGGTCTATCGCCATTGCAAAAAAACTTCCGCGGGCTACACAGTTAGGAATATCGCGCCTCGCGGAAACGTTTATTGTAGCAGAGCCGCGCGCGTTTGTCCTCCGCGCGCGCAGGCCCGGAGTAGATTCGCGAAGCCTGCACCGGTAGAGTCGCAAGCGCGAAGGCGCGAGACCGCATGCGCGGCAGTGCTAAAGTTTCGTCGTCTTGACACTCTTCGCGCGCGACTCATAAACTTCCGTGTCGCGAGTGATTCCCACGAAGAACAAGTTGACTGCCCGGAGCGAGTGAAGGCGGAAAAGAGGTGCTGAATCTTCCGAACGCGCTGACGCTGTCGCGCATCCTCGTCGTGCCGCTGCTGGTCGTCGTGCTGCTGACGCCGCTCTCGGAAAACTGGCTCGGCGTCCAGCGCCACTTCATCGGCCTCGCGCTCTTCCTCGGCGCGGCCTTCACCGACTACCTCGACGGTCACATCGCGCGCCGCCGCAGCCAGATTTCCCGTCTCGGCATCCTGCTCGACCCCATCGCCGACAAACTCCTGATCAGCGCCGCGCTCATCTCGCTCGTCGAGAATCGGCTCGCGCCCGCGTGGGCCGTCTGTATCATCGTCGGGCGCGAGTTCGCTGTGTCGGGGTTGCGCTCGGTCGCGGCGGCTGAAGGGATGGTCATCTCGGCGTCGAGGATGGGGAAGTTCAAGATGGCCGCGCAGGTCGCGGCGGTCGCGCTGCTGATCGCGTCGAGCGCTTCGGGCGAGCCGCCGGTCGCGAACTTCGGTCGCGCGTTCCCGGCGATTCAGTTCTGGACTGTGCCGGAGCTTCGCGCGGCGCTCAGGCATCTGTTCGGCGCGGGCGCGGTGACGGGGACTGACTGGCAGGTGCTTCTCTACACGGCTGGGCGCGCGATGCTGTGGGTCGTCGTCATCTCGGCCTGCGTCTCCATGTACGGATACTTCCGCGCCTTCTACCTCGCCGCGGTCGGACGCGCTGCCGCCGGGCGCGCGCCGGATGCCGGCGACACCAAGCAAGCAACCGACGCGGCGCTGGCACAAAAGGGCAGCAAGGTCTCTGTGAGTTAGAAGCGTTCAGCACTCAGCGGTCAGCCTTCAGCTTAATCCTTTGTGACCTGTGTGAATACCTCTGCGGCCTCTGTGGTTAAGAACGTCTGACTTAACCACAGAGGGCACGAAGGATTTCACAAAGGGCACAAAGGAAAACCAAAGCTGAAGGCTGACCGCTGAGTGCTGAACGCTCTAACAGCTACTGTACCTCGACGGCATCGCCCGTGTTTATCTCTTCGAGGTTGCGCGTGACGACGGCGGTCGCCGTGCGGCCTTCGACGCGCGTGACGACGAGTTCGCCGACGACGTGGCGCGGGACGGGCGGGCGGAGGTGTTTGATCGCGGGCGTCTTAACCGTCCGGCCAGACTTCGGGCCGTCAACGTTTTTGACCCTCTGCGCTTCGTTCGAGAAGCCGCCGCCGCGAAGCTCGTTGCTCTCGTAGCCGCGGCGCGAGTTGGCGACGACCTCGTCGCCGTACTTGACGATTGTGCCGTGCCCTTCGGGGCGGAAGACGGTCAGGCGGTCGCCGACGCGCAAATTATCCTCGGCACCGAGGTCAACGAAGACGACCTCGTCTCGCGCGAGATATTCGCGACCGTCGCGCGCCAAAATGATGTGGCCCGTCGCCTTGCCCGAAGGCTCCGCGAAGCGGTCGAGGTTGCCGTCGGTTCCGGCGGCGGGCACCGCGCCCGAAGGCACGGGGCGCAGAAGGTCGCCGAACAGGATGGCGCTGCAAGAGTTCGTCACTTCCGCGACGGAGACGCGGTCGCGCACGCGCACGACGCGGAGTTGACCGACCTCCTGAACGAAGACGCCGAGCGTACCCTTGTGTGAGAACTTCGAGCGAAACTGTCCGCGCGGTCGCGTCACGTCGAACTCCTGCCCGACCTTCACGCCCTGCTGCGCTCCGGCGTCAATGAAGACGAGGTCGCCCTCGGCGAACGTGCGGTGTTCGCGCTCCGACTCCGCGCCGACGATCTGCGGCTGGCCGGCGGGGACTTGCTGCTCGATGAATCCGCCGCACAGGGTCTCGCTCTCGCGTGCGACGGGCGCGGGTCGCCGCTCGTTCGGACTGACCGTGGGCAACTGCCGGGAGTTTGACACGTCGGCTGACTGTGCGCTTGCCGTCGCCGCGCAGAGGGCGCAGAATACGAGCACAAACGCGGGCACTTTGCAGATCGTAGGAAGGTTGCTGCTACGCACGGGAATCTCCTTGTGTCTCTGTCGCATCAAAGGCTTTCCGAAATTTGAAAGGCCGGGCGGGGCCTGAGTCTGATCCTTCGGGGCTGAAAAAGCGGGAGGCGCGAGAGGCAGCGGTCACTGTTCGCCGCCCTTTTGCGGGCACTTTCCATCCTACTGTCCGGCGCGTCCGAGCGTCAACAAATTTGTTCCGTCCGAAGTCGGGACGGCGGGTCGAGACGCGCTTCGTCGGCGGCTTGCGTTTTACCGAAGCCGTTGTTAGTATTCACGTTTTGCCGGAAGGCGCGGATTTCCACCGTATGTAAGCCGGCGTAGCTCAGTTGGTAGAGCATCTGATTTGTAATCAGAGGGTCGGGGGTTCAAGTCCCTTCGCCGGCTCTGTCGAGTTTTTGACAAAGGCAGGGGTGGTCGAGTGGTTAATGGCACCGGGCTGTAAACCCGGCGGGCTTCACTGCCCTACGTAGGTTCGAATCCTACCCCCTGCACCAGAAGTCAGAGGCTAGAGGTCAGAGGTCAGAGGTTAGTGAAAGCAAATCGCTTTGTCTGACCTCCGACCTCTGACCTCTGACCTCTAACGATTGGGCGGGAGTAGCTCAGTTGGTAGAGCATCAGCCTTCCAAGCTGAGGGTCGCGAGTTCGAGCCTCGTCTCCCGCTCCACTCTTCAGGCGGATGAGTTTCGGCGGGCGCACGCGCGCCCGAGTAGCTCAGGGGTAGAGCGCATCCTTGGTAAGGATGAGGTCATGGGTTCAAATCCCATCTCGGGCTTACGAGTTGGCTAAACATTCTATTTAAAGAGGACGATTAAGAAATGGCGAAGGAGAAGTTCGACCGGTCGAAGCCGCACGTCAACATCGGGACCATCGGGCACGTCGATCACGGGAAGACGACTTTGACGGCGGCGATCACGAAGGTGCTCGCCAAGCACAAC
>Ga0070740_10001216_pt1 | contig 37598 bp, 38 predicted proteins | sample Coa_R2_FD_67286 | JGI IMG/M metagenome (GOLD analysis project Ga0070740, IMG submission 67286) | Surface soil microbial communities from Centralia Pennsylvania, which are recovering from an underground coalmine fire - Coalmine... | ecosystem: Environmental > Terrestrial > Soil > Unclassified ... | reverse complement strand
TTATCTCTACGTTTGGACGTGGTGGAACCGGCCGCGACCGTTGGACCCGCACTGCTGTACACCACAGCAGGTTGGTGCCGCGAGAAGGATGTTGGGGATGCGCCATAACTGTGGTGGAAGCGTATGGCGGCCAGCAGTCATTGGGGAGGGCCTCGCCGACTGCAGCGAGTTCGTGAACCTCGATGCGACCGGTGAGTATCTTTCGTGCCAGGAGTGTGGCAGCCGGTTCTACGCCAGGGGCTGGCGCTTTGTGCGTCCAGGTCGGCGTGACCCCTAACGGTCGCTCACCCGGCTCGCAATCGGTGACCGACGACCCGGGCAGGTACGTAGATTTCGTCGGCGACCGGGAGATGGAAGGCGCCGGTATGAACGGGGAGCGACCAGGTGGCGGAACTCCGCCGAGCCTGTGGGACGCCTACGCTGCCGTCGCCTGTGGGGAGATCGCGGCGGTGCGCGCACTGCTTGCGCCTGATGTCATCGGGCACGAGCATAGCAAGGGGACAACGCCACGGACTCTCCGCGGGCGTGAGGCTGTCCTGCGGCGTCTAGCGGACATCGCCGTCGCTCATTGGGAGCACGCCATTATCGCTCTGCATGCGCTACTGCCTACCTCCAGGTATCGTGCCGTCGTGGCCACCTGGCACGCTACCTCGCGCTTTACCGGCCACGCCTACGCCGTACGGCACGTGCTAATAGCAGAACTTGACTATCGGGGTCGCGTCGTCGAGGTCTGGTTGATATATGAGCGCCCCCGCCCGGACGCCGGCTACTGCGACGACGCTGTGATCTCATTCGCGGAAGGAGTAGAGGAACCATGAAAGTCGTGATCTCGCGCACTCACCGTGCCCGCCTGGCTCTGGTGGGGCTCATGCTCCTCTCTGGGATGATCCCGCTGTGGAGGTTCGCTCCAGTCCCGTGGCCTATCGGCACCGCGGTTAGGCCGCGCGATCTCAGTAAGGTCCAGCACGTGGTCATCATCATGCAGGAGAACCGCTCCTTCGACCACTACTTCGGTACCTATCCCGGCGCCGACGGCATCCCTTCCGGTATCTGCTTGCCAAATCCAATACGTGGCGGATGTGACGCCCCATTTCATGACCCGTCGCCTCTGAATTACGAAGCCGGCCACGATGCGTCCTCGTACGTGGCGGACTTGAATGCCGGGGCGATGAATGGGTTCGTGCAGGAAGCCGCCCGGGACTGGTGCGGCACGGGCCATACCTACCCCTCCCAATCTGCCGTCAACCCCGCCTGTGCCGGCTCGGAGCCGTTCGCCGTGATGAGCTATCACACCGGTCAAGAGATTCCAAACTACTGGGCCTACGCCCAGAACTTCGTGCTCCAGGATCACCTCTTCGCGCCCGTGACCTCCTGGAGCTTGCCCACCCACCTCTACCTCGTCTCCAACTGGAGCGCCACTTGCCCCATCAGCGGCGATCCGATGAGCTGCAGCACCGACCTCATCTCGCCGACACGCGCCATCACCAGCCCCTTCGCCTGGACGGACATCACCTACCTGCTGCACCAGTCCGGCGTGAGCTGGGGTTACTACGTTAGCCCTGGCACCCCGCCCGATTGCCTGTCGGGGCTGGCGGTCTGCGGGGGGCAACAAAACGCCAGCACCCCCTCGGTCTGGAATCCGCTGCCGTTCTTCTCGACTGTGCACACGGATGGGGAGATCGGCAACGTGCGCCCGCTCACCGACTTCATCACGGCGGCGATAAGCGGGACGCTGCCGGCGGTGGCGTGGGTGGTGCCGAGCGGGCGCTACAGCGAGCACTACCCGGCCCTGGTGAGCGACGGGCAGGCCTACGTCACCTATCTGGTCAACGCGCTCATGAGCGGCCCGGAGTGGGGCAGCACGGCCATCTTCCTGAGCTGGGACGACTGGGGCGGCTTCTACGACCATGTCGTCCCTCCTGTGGTCGACAGTCAGGGCTACGGCTTCCGGGTGCCAGGCCTGGTAATCAGCCCCTACGCCAAGAAGGGCTACATCGACCATCAAACGCTGAGCTTCGACGCCTTCAACAAGTTCATCGAGGATGTTTTCCTGGGCGGCCAGCGCCTGGACCCGGCCACCGATGGCCGGCCGGACCCGCGGCCCACGGTGCGCGAAAGCGTGCCGGCACTGGGGGATCTGGCGAACGACTTTGACTTCACCCAGCCGCCCCGGCCCCCACTGCTGCTGCCTCCCGTGCCAGCCAGCGTGCCGGGCTTCGCAATCACACCAACACAAGGTAGCTATGGGCAAACGGTAACGGTGTCGGGGACGCATTTCGCGGCGGGCAAGCGCGTCAACCTGTACTGGGGGAGCGCGGCCGTGCCCCCCACGGTGCCCGCCATCACCTCAACACTTACCGATTCCACGGGCACCCTGGCCATCGCGCTCCGGGTGCCGGCGGCGACCTACGGGGCACACTCGGTGGAGGTGGTGGGAGCAAGCAGCGGGCGGGCCACGGGGTTCCCGTTCTGGGTGGTGCCGAGCGCCGTGCTCGCGGCTTCACGGGGCCGAGCAGGCACGGCGAACGTGGCTTATGGCACGGGCTTCGGCCACAACGAGACGGTCACCGTGCGCTGGGGCGGTGACCAGGGGCCGGCGATCGGCCTCGGGACGAGCAACGCGTCGGGTGTCCTCGGGCCGGCCAACGGTATCTCGTTCACCGTGCCGCTGAGTCCGACCGGCAACTACACGGTGGTGGTCGGCGGCCCGCAGAGCGGGGAGGAGGCCGCTAACCTGTTCCAGATCACCCCCTGACATTGTGCGCCGATGTCGCGCGCCCGGGTGTACGTGATTTGTGAGCGCACGGTGTACGGGCGGCGCGTGCCCGGTAGCCTGTGGTAGTATGGGGACAGACCAAGCTTCCACAGTGCAACCGGAGAGTGAAGGACCATGTCTTCGATCATCGATCTGCGCAGCGATACGGTGACGCTGCCGTCGCCGGAGATGCGACGCGCCATGTACGAGGCCGAGTTGGGCGACGACGTGTTCGGCGATGATCCGACCGTCAATCGCCTGCAGGAGAAGGTGGCCGACCTGGTGGGCACCGAGGCCGCCCTGTTCGTCGCGTCCGGCACCATGGGCAACCTGCTGGCCATCATGTCGCACTGCCAGCGCGGAGACGAAGTCCTGTATGGCGACCAGGCCCACATGTTCCTGTACGAAGCGGGCGGCGGCTCGGTGCTGGGCGGCACCACGGCCCGCGCCGTCCCCACCGCTCCCGACGGCACCCTCTCCATCGATGCCCTGCGTGCCGCGGTGCGCGACCGGCGCGACGTGCACCAGCCGCGCACGGCCCTGATCTGTCTGGAGAACACTCACAACCGCCGCGGCGGCGCCGTGCTAGCCCTGGAGTACATGTCGAGGGTGCGGGCGCTGGCCGACGAGATCGGCGTGCCGCTGCACCTAGACGGTGCGCGCGTCTTCAACGCCGCCGTCTACCTGGGCCTGCCGGTGCGCGACGTTGCGCGGGCGGCCAGCACCCTCAACTTCTGCTTCTCCAAAGGGCTGGGCGCACCTGTCGGCTCCATCCTATGCGGCCCGCGGGACTTCATCGAGCGGGCGCACCGCTGGCGCAAGATGGTCGGCGGCGGCATGCGCCAGGCGGGCGTCCTGGCGGCGGCAGGCATCTACGCCCTCGACCACATGGTGGACCGGCTGGCCGAGGACCACGACAATGCCCGCGCCCTGGCCGAGGGGCTGGCAGCCATTCCCGGCATCCGCATCGCGCAGGCGGAGGTGCAGACCAACATCGTCTACACCGACATCGCCGGCACGGGCATGGGCGCGGAGCAGTTTAGTGCACGCCTGAAGGAGGCCGGTGTGCTGTGCGCCGGCGGCGGCACCACCGTGCGCTTCGTCACACACTACGGCATCGAGCGCGCCGACATCGACCAGGCGCTCTCGCGCACCCAACAGGCCCTCGGCCGCGTCGCGGTCACGGCCTGAACGGCATCGCCCGGATATGGGGCTTACAAGGAGAGATAGGAACAGCTATGACACCTGAGATCGTACAATTGACGCCCTCGGCCTCCAACAAAACGGTAGACCTGGCGGCGGTCACCATTCATTTGCACCCCGACGACGAAGTGGCTATCGCGCGGGAGACTCTGCCGCCCGGCCTGCGCCTGCGCACGCGGGACGGCGAGATCCGCGTCGCGCGCCTGATCCCGTCCGGCCACAAAGTGGCGCTGCGGGCGGTCGAGCAAGGCGCGGCGTTACACCGCTACGGCCAGGTGATCGGCTTTGCCACTGCCCCGATTGCGCCCGGCGACCACGTGCACAGCCACAACTTGAGCGTCGGGGCGCTGACCCACGACTACGCCATCGGCGTGGATGCACGGCCCGTGGCGATGGTTCCTGAAGCGGAGCGCCGCACCTTCATGGGCTTCCGCCGCCCCGATGGCCGCGTGGGCACGCGCAACTACGTCGCCGTTATCTCCACCGTGAATTGCTCCGCCAGCACCGTGCGCGCCATCGCCGAGAGGTTCAGGGGCGACGCGCTGTGCGACTATCCGGCCATCGACGGCGTGGTGGCCTTCACCCACAAAGGCGGCTGCGGCTCGCGCTACGGTTCGCGCGAGGTGGAACTCTTGCAGCGCACGCTAGCCGGCATCGCCCGCCATCCCAACGTCGCCGGCTACATCTTCGTGGGCCTCGGCTGCGAGGTCAACCAGATCCAGGACCTCGTCAGCGGCCAGGGCCTGGAGTCCGACGCGCCGCCGCTGCTGGTGATCCAGGATGAGGGCGGCTTACTGGAGACGGTGGAGGCCGGGACCCGGGCGGTTGCCGCTTTGCTGCCGCGTGCGGCGTCCTACCGGCGTGAGGTCGTGCCGGCATCGGAGCTGGTCGTCGCGCTGCAGTGCGGCGGCTCCGATAGCTGGAGCGGCGTGACCGCCAACCCGGCGCTCGGACGGGCCGTCGATCTGCTGGTCGCCCAGGGGGGCACCGCGGCGCTCGGCGAGACCACCGAGGTCTACGGCGCCGAGCACATGCTGACGCGGCGAGCCTCCTCGCCGGAAGTGGCGGAGAAGCTGCTGGAGCGCATCCACTGGTGGGAGGACTACACGGCGCGCAACGGCTTTGAGATCGACAACAATCCCGCCCCCGGCAATAAGGCGGGCGGCCTGACCACCATCTACGAGAAGAGCCTGGGCGCCGTGGCCAAGGGCGGGTCCACACCGCTCAACGGCGTCTACGAATACGCCGAGCGCATCACGGCGCGCGGCTTCGTGCACGTCGATTCGCCGGGCTACGATCCCGTTTCGGTGACCGGGCAGGTCGCCTCCGGCTGCAACCTGGTCGTCTTCACCACGGGTCGCGGCTCCTGCTTCGGCTGCAAGCCGGCACCCAGCATCAAGGTCGCCACCAATAGCGCCCTGTACAACAAGATGAAGAACGACATGGACGTGAACGCCGGCCGGGTGCTGGAGGGCTCAAGCCTGGACGAGGTGGGCAAAGAGATCTTCGACCTGATGCTGGCCGTGGCCTCGGGCGAGAAGACCAAGAGCGAGAAGCACGGGGTCGGCGAGGAAGAGTTCAACCCCTGGATCATCGGCGCAGTTCTGTGATCTCTCCCGCCCGCCTATGAACGCGCATGGCGCGTCCATTCGCGCCATGCACGAGACGCAGAAGGGGCGATCGGCATGACAGGCAAACGCTTGGTGCTCATGGCAAGCGCACCGCTCGTGCTCTGCGCGGGTATTGCTGGAGGTGTCTACGCGGCGAGCACACGCCCGACGATCTACAGCGTGAGCGAGGTAGCCAGCGGGCTCAACCAGAACCCGAGCGCCTGGGTCGGGCGCACCGTGCTCATTTGGGGCCGGGATCTTACCGTCCGATGGGGCTGTGGCATCTGGTGGACGCCAGTGCCACGGACCGCCCGCGGTGCGAGCGCCTCAACCTGCCGTCCGGGCACGTTCGGCACGTTCGAGCGACTCATGCCCGCGGACCCAACGCAAGCGTTCTGGGCAGGCAACGGCCCGCGTCCGTGGACCAGCGTACGCTACAGCATCAGACGTGCCGGGGTGCGGCTGTTCGTGTTCGGACGCGGCCTCGTGGTTCAGCGCCGGCCGGGGGCACAGGTTCCGGTCACCAACGCACCCGTCGGTTTATTCGTGCAACTGGCCCGACTGCCGATTCTTGGCCGGTTCGTCCCGGCCATGCTCGTAGAGAGCGGCGCGGTCTACCGTGTGCGCCTGCTCGACTCGTCGCACTGCTCATCCCCTCCCTGTCCCGAGGGCGAAGTGCTGTAGCCTGCTTTATGCCTGGCCGCATGTGTGTCGTGTCCCGGAGCGCGGGCGTCCTCGCCCGCTGTTGATCGCCGTAGGCGGGCGAGCGCCTGCACCATCTCCGTATCTGCGCTCGTTGGTGAGGACAGACTAGCGGCCCGGTAAAGCGAGAGTCTGCGTCAGGGTTGCGCCAACGCTCGCCGTCACCGCCGGCGAACCGGAGGGCGCCGCTGACGGCGTTGGAGATGACGTGAGCGTGGTCGTCGGCGGCATGGTCTGGGTCACGGATGGCGTCGGCGAAGCGGTAAACGTGCTCGTCGGGGTCACCGTGGGCGTGGGGGTCGGGCAATCAGGCGCGGCGCATGCGGAGGCCGTGCCGGTTGCCAGCGGAGTGCCACCGGCACCCAGCGCCTCTGCAATGGTCTGGCCTTGGCGATCGGTGCTCAATACCAGCACAGCACCATTCTGCAGGCCGGCGGCCGGGAATAGGACCGGCGGATAGTCGATGTGGCGTCCGGTTGCGTAATGCCAGCGCACGTTGCCCTGCCACCACAGGTCGAAGATGTGTCCGGTCGAGGTCGCGACGTAGACGGTGTTGCGCACGTCTGTAACCGGCGTGAGCGCCGGGCCGAGGCGCCGCGTATCGAAGAACAGCCGGGCACGCTGATGTCCCAGGTCGAGTGCGTAAACCCCGCGCGGGGTACCGACGAATCCGAGTCCGGTGTCAAACGGGTCGGGATCGAATGGATGTGCCAGGGCCACGCCGCCGTTGGCCACGTCGATGCGATCGGGCGCGCGCCAGCGCCACAGGGCGTGCCCATCCTGATCGGCTACTACCACGGTCGAGCCCGAGGCGCCGTTCACCGCTACCCACGCCGCCCAGCCGTCGGAGGTTCCGGCCACCGCGACGGTCGATGGTTCTCCCGGCGCCAATGGGAGACGCCATAATTGATACCCCTGCGAGTCAAGCGCGTAGAGAGTCGCGGCGTCGCCTGCCCGGGCTGAGCGGGCCGCGACCAGCACGGTGCCGTCGGGAGCGACGGAGACGGGAGTCAGCCCCCGCGAGGCAATCGGCGTCATATGCCAACCCGAAACGTAGCGACCGGGCCAGCGTAGGGCGACGACGGCACATCGCGGCACGCCCGAGGCAGAGGGCAGGCGGGACACCCCGTAGAGCGTGGCGGCGTCCGGCCCGAAGACGACGCCGGCATCGGGGTCCAGATTGTCCCACGCGTGCCATAGTGGTTTAGGTGAGGTGGGGGAATAGGCCCTCAAGACGCCGCTGGCACCGACCACGTAGATATGGCCATCCGGACCCACCAGGGCATTTGGCGCGACCGGCGTCGGAGGCGCCTGAGGCGGTGGTGGCAACAAGGTACCCGTACAACTGGTGTCTGTTATGGCCTGTTGCGCGCTGCACCAGTTGGTGTTACCGTGGGCATCGAGGGCGAGGAGCGCCCCCTCTGGGCGCGATAGGTAGATCCCACCGTATCCGTCGATCACCGGATCGCGCGCGATGGCAGGCATCCTGCCCCACCAGAGCAGGCTGATCGGTACCGGCGTGTAGTAGGAGAGGGAATGCAGGGTATGTCCGGCATCGTGGCCCGCGACCGACCACGCCGGTGGCGGCGGAGGGGTAGGCGGCACCATGGGAGGCTGCCGTCCCAGGGATAGGGCACCGACCAGCGCCGCGATCAAGACGACGCCGATGACCAGATCGGAAGGGCGGACGCCGCGGACGCGCCTCTGCTGCGTTACGTTCACAGCTTGCCAGTATACGCGGGCGCTCAGATCACGGCTATTTGACACGCCGGGCCGTCCGCGGCTACCCTCACCACTGAAGGAGGGTGACAACATCGATGAGCGCGCCGACGATCGTCTTCTTCCCCGAGGGCGCTTTCGGCCCCACCAACAACTGCGTGGGCATCGCCGATGTCTTGCGCCGGCGCGGCGCCCGCGTGGTGTTCGTGGTGGAGGAGTCGTTTGCCGGCACCCTGGAGGCACGCGGCTTCGAGGAAGCGCTGATGCGCCTGAAGCCCAAACCGGAGGTTCCGGAAGAGCCGGGACAATTCTGGAAGGATTTCATCCGGGACACGGCGCCCCAGTTTCGCAAGACCACCTTGGAGCAGTTGGAGACGCTGATCCAGCCCATCTTCGCCGAACTGGTAGACGGCTCGACCTACGTCAATGAGCGGCTCAAGGAGATCTTCGACGAGCTACGGCCGGACGTGATCGTCGAAGACAACGTGGTGGCCTTCCCGGCCGTGGTGACGGCCGGCGTCCCCTGGGTGCGTATCATGTCCTGCAACCCGCTGGAGATGAAGGATCCTAACCTGCCGCCGACGTTCTCGGGCCTGCCGCTGGCCGATCCCTCGGACTGGGAGGCCTTTCGCTCGCGCTTCCTGGAGCTGCACGCCGACCTGCACGCGTCGTTCGATGACTTCTGCCGGAGCCAGGGCTGCCCGCCGCTCGCGCCCGGCGAATTCATGTACGAGTCGCCGTACCTGAACCTCTACATCTACCCAGCCGAGGCCGACTATCCGCGCTCGAGGGCACTGGCGCCCACCTGGCACCGCCTGGACTCGTGCGTGCGTTCGACCGAGGGGACGTTCGAGCTGCCCGAGCACCTCAGGGGCGCGGGCAAGCTGATCTACCTCAGCCTGGGCAGCCTGGGTTCGGCCGATACCGACCTGATGGCCCGCCTGATCGACCTGTTTGGCCGCACGCGGCACCGCGTCATCGTGAGCATGGGGCCGCAGCAAGGCCAGCTCAGTCTGCCGGACAACATGTACGGCGAGGAGTTCCTGCCGCAGCCGGCGCTGCTGCCGCTGGTCGACCTGGTCGTCACGCACGGCGGCAACAACACGGTGACCGAGTGCTTCCACAACGGCAAGCCGATGATCGCCCTGCCGCTGTTCTGGGATCAACACGACAACGCCCAGCGCCTCGACGAGACCGGCTTCGGCGTGCGCCTGCCCTCCTACGCCTTCGACGATGGCGACTTCTATCGGGCCGTGGATCGCCTGCTCGGCGACGAGGCGCTACATGCACGCCTGCGCGGCATCGCCAACCGGCTGCAAGCCAACCCGGGCACCGTGCGGGCCGCCGACCTCATCGAGCGCCTGGTGCGAACGCGGCAACCCGTGCAGGCCGGTTAGTCCTGGACGCCACAAAGGAGGGCGGAGCTGAGATGCGGCATCCGCTTGCCATTCGTCGCCGCATCTGTTATAAACCGTTATGAATGTCTCGTTTGTCGGCCTGCATGACAGCCGTTTGGAACACGTCGCCGCTTTAGGGCGAGAACATAGGAGGCGAGAGCATGGCTCGAACAGCAATGGTACGCAGTGCATCGCTGGCGCCCAAAGAGGCCCGACTCGCCGATGAGTTGGCCGAAGCAATAGCTGGGGGCAGCTTCTCACAATTGACGCAGATGCTCCTCACGTCCGTGGGGCGACCGCTCTTGTGTCGCATCGAGGAGCTGCGCGCAAGCGGATTGGAACCGGGCGAGCATCTCTTCATCGCGCATCCAACGCCTGCCGACACCGATGCGCAGGTGCGCCGTTTCTACGAACCGTCGAGTTGGCCGGCGCGGGGACCACGGAGTGCGTGACCGTGCCGTGGTACCCGAAGAGAAGCCGCTATTACATGCCGTGCGATACCGATGAGGAGATCGAACAGGGCGACATCTTCTGGGGCGTCCCGACGCTCATCGCGCGCCATCCGGACCTGAGTGACCACTTCCCGCAATCACCGACACAACTGCCGCCCGCTGAGACATTGGCTCCGCCGCCCCTGTCGCGCGTCAAGGATGGGATCAGCGTACATGCCGACCCCGTGATCATCCTCCCCCACACGTGCGACTTCTACGGGCCGGAGAAGGGGCGAAGGAACCGCGTGCGCCTCGTGGCACGCATCGAGCGGCTGGCCGACGCGGGGATCGCCGAGCATGATCGCGTCCTGGCGCGCTCAGGAGACGGGTTCGACCACATGTTCTTTCTGCCGTCCTGGAACGACCCGACGCGCGACGCCGATGACATGATGGTGAATCTGCGGTACATGACCAGCGTCGACGCGGCCTACCTAAGCCGTCAACGGCGCCTCGCGCGCCTCAGCACGGCCGCGATCATCGCATTGCGCCGCCGCATTGCCCAGTTCTTCACGGACTACGCTCCCGCCCCAGCCGAACTTGTCCTCGCCGACACGAGCGGAGGGCTGATTCGCAACGATCGGGATCTCGCCCGTCTGGGCCTCGTCGCAGAGCCGCAGCCCCCACCGTCTGCGATGAGCGATACGGCACCGCACTCCAACGATGCCTGAACGACGGAAAGGTCGTGGATGGTGACGACGGCGAATGACGGCGCGGCGCAACGAGAAAGGCCCGGGATCAGGCCACGTCTTCGCGGTCGACCTCGCAGCGCAAATCGGTCTTGCGCAGCTTGGCCAGGGCTTCCGCCTCGATCTGGCGCACGCGCTCGCGCGTCAACTGCAACTGCTCGCCGATCTCGCCCAGCGTGTGGGCGCGATGGCCGTCCAGGCCGAAGCGCAGTTGCACCACGATGCGCTCGCGGTCGCTGAGTTGCTCCAGGACGCAGTGGACGCGGTTGCGCAGCAGGCTCTTCTGCGCCTCGTCGTCGGGCGAGGGGAGGTCGCCGTCGGGCAACACGTCGCCCAGGGTGCCGCCATCCTCCGTGACCGGGCTCTCCAGCGAGGCCGGCTGTCGCACCGAGGCCAGGGCCAGGGCCACTTTCTCCTCCGGAACGCCGAGCGCGTCAGCGATATCCGCGGTATCGAGTTCGCGTCCCAGGTGCTGTTCCAGCTCTCCGGCCACCTTGGCCACGTGCGCCGCGAAATCAACCATATGCACCGGCACGCGCACGGTGCGGCCGTAGTCGGCCAGCGCACGCGTAATGGCCTGCCGAATCCACCAGTAGGCGTAGGTTGAGAAGCGGTAGCCTTTGTGGTGATCAAACTTATCGACGGCCCTGAACAGGCCCAGATTGCCTTCCTGGATCAGATCCGGCAACGGCAGCCCGCGGCGCAGGTACCGGCGGGCAATGCTCACCACCAGCCGCAGATTTGCCTCGATCATGCGACGACGCGCCTCTTCGCCGCGGGCCACCACCCTGGCGACGGCGCCCTGTTCGTCGGGCCGCACCTCCCCGGCGGCCAGGCAGCGGCGGGCCTCCTTGCCACGCGCCAGGCATTCAGCCAGCATCTTCTCTTCGTCCGCCGTCAGCAGGGACACCGCGCCGATCTCACGCAAATAAATCGGCAACCCTTCGTCCGGTGCGGCGAGATCCGGTTCGGCAGGCTCCGACCTGGAGGGGGGGTCATCCCAGCTCACTTCCACGCTGACCACGGATGTGTAGGAAAGAGCAGTGGATGCGGGCGCTACCCACACGTTTTGCTCATGACGGTCACCTGCGGCTAACGACACGATGCCTCCTCACTAGCACTACGGTGGCGACGACGTTGTCGCCGAGAGGGAGTCCGCGCAACTCGATGCAGGCGGTTGGAGCTGACTGCCGCGGCAGCGCTTACATCAAGCTAATGGGCTTATAGTACGCCCACAGACTGTCGTTTGTCAAGTGGCTTGTGTTTTGTTAGCATATCCGCAACGCACCCACGCCGGGCCTGGCACACAGATGAAGGAGGGCCAATGGACAAGGGGGCGGCGTCCCCGCCGGGCGGCTCCATGCCGCTCCAAGGAGCGCCCACGCCGGCCATCACCCCGCACCATCAGGCGGCCGACCAATTGCTGGGCAAACGCTGGACGTGTCTGATCGTCGCCGTCTTGCTCGACGGCCCCTGCCGCTTCAGCGATATCGCCTCGCGCCTGCAGTCGCTCAGTGATCGCACGCTCTCGGCCCGCCTCGGCGAGCTTGAGAGCTGTGGAATCATACATAGACGTGTACTCGCACAAAGCAAACCGGTGAAGATCGAGTACGTGCTCAGCGCCAAGGGCCTCGCTCTGAGGCCGGTAATCGCGGAGATCATGTGCTGGGCCGATGATTGGCTGCAGCAGGAGCATGGCCCCGGCTAACCGGGCTAGCCTCTGCTCAGCGTTCGCTCAACGGCGGGACCGATGCGCCATCCATGAAAGCGGTTTCATCGAAGAGCAAGAGGGTCAGGCTGCCGTCGCTCCAGCGGCACGCGCTCAGGCCGCCGTTGCTGGGATGCCGCTCGTAGATGTGCGCCCAATCCCGACCCAGGGCATAGGCGGCCAGCAAACGTATCACGCCGCCGTGCGTCACCAGCAGCACCGAACCGCCCGGCCACTCCGCGCCGATCTGATCGACGAACGGCAGGATGCGCGAGAGCATCTGGCGAAAGGACTCGCCCCGCGGCGGCGCCCAATCCAGGATGTGATCGCTGTGCCGCCGCGCCAGGGCCTCGGCATAGCGCTGTTGCACCTCCCGGCCACTTAGCCCGGAAAAGGCCCCCACGTCGCGCTCGCGCAGCGCAACGGTCTGCTGGAGCTCAAGCCGGTGTCCGGACAGCGCCAACCGCGCCGTCGCCACGGCGCGGCCGAGGTCGGAGCTATAGGCCGCCACCAGCGGCTCGGCGGCAAGGCGACGCCCCAGGGCCTCCGCTTGCGCGATACCCCGCGGCGTCAGCGGCGAGTCCTGCCAGCCCTGCCAGCGTTCCGCCGCGTTATCCACCGTCTCGCCATGACGCGCTATTAGCAGCCGGGTCGCCGCCGGAGCGTCCACTACGCGGACACCGCCTCCGCGGCGGGCCTGGGCACCTCCGCTTCCTCGGGTTGCTGGATCTGCTGCGTGTAGCGGCACTTGGGATAGCCGCTGCACCCCAGAAACGGCCTGCCGGCGCCACGCCCTTTGCGCGCCACGCGCTCCACCAACGGCTTGCCGCACTGGGGACAGGAGATGTCGGTCACCTTGGGCGGCGCTTTGGGCTCGCGCTTCACGTATTTACAGGTCGGGTAATTGGAACAGGCCACAAACGGGCCGAACCGGCCGGTGCGTTGCACCAGGGGCTCGCCACACTCCGGGCACATCTCCCCGGTCGGCTCCGGCGGCGCTTTCTCCACTTTCACCCGCCCCACTTCGCGCAGCTTCTGCTCGACGCGCTCCTCAAACGGCGTGGCAAACGAGCGCAACATGGCGCGCCAGTCCTTCTCGGCGTCCGCAATGCCGTCGAGCTCGCTCTCCATGTTCGCCGTGAAGCCCGTGTCCACGATATCCGGGAAGTGCTCGACCAGCAGATCGGAGGTGGCGAATCCCAGCGGCGTCGGCACCAGGGCACGATCCTGCTTCTCCACGTAGCCGCGGTCCTGGATGGTGCTGATAATGGTGGCGTAGGTGCTCGGGCGCCCGATGCCCTGCTCCTCCAGGAACTTAACCAGCGAGGCCTCGTTGAAACGGGCCGGCGGCTTGGTGAAGTGCTGCTCCGGCGTCAGGTCGAGCAGACGCAGGCCCTGCCCTTGGCTCAAGGGCGGCAGCGTGGCGTTCTCCGCGCCCTCGTCGCCGCTGCGCTCGGTGGCCGCGCCCTCGTCGTCGGTCCCCACCGTCACGCCATAGGCGGCAAGGTAGCCGGGAAAGGCCAGCGGCGAAGCGGTGGCGCGAAAGATCGAGCGCTCGCGCCCGTCCTGCCGGCCGCTCACGTCGACCGTGGTGCGATCGTATTCGGCCGGGACCATCTGGCAGGCCACGAAGCGCTGCCAGATCAGGCGGTAGAGTCTGCTCTGATCTTTCGAGAGATGCCGCCCAACCACGTCGGGCGTGCGCGTGACATCCGTCGGTCGGATGGCTTCGTGGGCCTCCTGGGCCGACTTGGCCTTGGTCTTATAGCGATTGGGTGAAGCCGGGACGTACTCCCGGCCGTACTCCTGGCCGATAAAGTCCCGCGCCGCACTGATGGCATCGTTCGCTATATTGACGGAGTCGGTGCGCATGTAGGTGATCAAACCGACCTCGCCGGCCCTGCCAAGGTCGATACCCTCGTACAGCTCCTGCGCCACCTGCATGGTCCGCTTGGCGCTCATGCCCAGGCGGTTCGCGGCCGCCTGCTGCAGCGTGCTGGTGGTGAACGGCGGCGGGGCCGACTTCTTGGCTCGCTTCGTCTCCACCGACTTCACAGCGTAGCTCAACCCGCGCAGCATCTCGGCCGCCGCCGTGGCGTCGGCCTCCGTCCCCAGTTCGGCTTTCTTGCCCTCCAGATGGGTGAGCGTGGCCGTGAAAGCGGGTTCGCGTCCCGCGTTGGAAGGAGTAAAGAGACCGTCGATGGTCCAGTACTCCCTCGGCACGAAGTTTTGAATCTCGCGCTCGCGGTCGCAGATGACGCGCACCGCCACGCTTTGCACGCGGCCGGCGCTGGTGCCGCGCTTCACCTTGCGCCAGACCACCGGGCTGAGCTTGTAGCCAACCATGCGGTCCAGCACGCGACGGGCCTGCTGCGAGTTCACCAGGTTCATATCCAGGCGTCGCGGGTGCGCCAGGGCGGCGTCCACCGCCTTCTGCGTGATCTCATGGAATTCCATGCGCTTGACGTCGTTCTTGAGGCCGAGCACGCTCGCCACGTGCCAACCGATGGCCTCGCCCTCGCGATCAGGGTCGGTGGCGATGATGACCTCTTCAGCGCTGTGCGCCGCGTCCTTGAGCGCCTTGATGGCGTTCTTCTTGGCGGCGATGACCTCGTATTGAGGCTCGAAGTTCTGCTCGTCGTAGCCGATGCTTCGTTTCGGCAGATCGCGGATGTGGCCCGAGGAGGCCACGACCCGATAGTCGGAGCCGAGGAAGCGGCCTATCGTCCGCGCTTTGGTTGGTGATTCAACAACAATGAGTTTAGACATACCTGTCTCCATAGTGGCCGATGTGGCCGGCGCAGGCGCGCTCTCACCGGATGGTGATGAGATCCGGGGATCAGGCGGCTTGCATGACTCTATATAGCGTACAGACCCAATTGGCGCAAGCCTGTGTGGACAAAATTAGTAGCGCCGCAGGCAGTCCATGAGGATCTCGATGAACCCCTGGCGGTCGATATCGACGCCGACGTTGACGTTGGCAGGACGCCCTGTCACGCCCCAGATATCGCAGACCGTGCGCCCCAGAGTCAGGGGGCCGGAGGTCTCGACCTCCACGTACATGGGGTGTGTCGTGATCAGTCCCGGCCGGATGAGCTCGGCCACGCAGCAAGGATCGTGGAGTGGCGCGCCCGCCCACCCGTAGCGTTCCCGGTGGAAGTGTCCGTAAAAGTCGAGCAGCCCGGCCGTGGCCAGCGCGACCGGAGTCCCCATGGCCCGGATGCGCTCCTTGTCGTCCGCTCCCACCATGGCCCTGTGCGTGACATCCAGCCCGACCATGGTGATGGGGACGCCCGAGGTAAGCACCACCTGCGCCGCCTCGGGGTCGACATAGATGTTGAACTCGGCGGACGGGGTGATGTTTCCTTCGGCCATGGAGCCGCCCATTAGAATTATACCAGATATTCTCTCGCTCAAGCGTGGCTCGCGCCGCAAGGCCATGGCGATGTTGGAGAGAGGTCCGGTCGGCACCAGCGTTATCGGCTCGGTGGCCCGGCGCGTCGTCTCCAGGATCAGATCCACGGCATGACGGGGATCGAGCTCAAAGGCCGGCGCGGGCAGGGCGGGACCGTCCAGGCCGCTCTCGCCGTGGACGTGAGGCGCGGTCACCAGGGGCCGAACCAGCGGCCCGTCCAGTCCGGCGGCGACCGGTATGCCGGTCGTCCCGGCCAGGGTCAGGATCTTGCGCGCATTGGCCTGCGTGTGGCTCAGCGGCGCATTGCCCGCCACGCAGGTCACGGCCCGCAGGTCGATCTGCGGGCTGGCCACGGCCATCAACAGGGCGATGGCGTCGTCGTGGCCGGGATCGACGTCGAGTATGATCGGCGTGGGCATCGTATCCTCCCGATTAACGCTGGTGCTGCATGAGCAGGGCGTTGATCGCCGCCTCCTCGGCGCTGCCACCCTCGGCCAGCGGCGTCAGATTGGTCACGCTCATGCCCATGAGGTGCCCGCTGAACCACCAGGCGCGCCCGTTGAACGAGCTGGTAAAGCAGCCGGTGGTGCTGAACTCGCGCAGCATCAGCGAGCGCAACTGGTCCAGGGTGGGCAACCAGATGAACTCGGCGCGTGCCGCCTCATAGGGGGCGCCGCCGTCGGACGGGACGGCTCGCAGTTCATCGCCCTGCGCCGAGACGACGACGGCGGGCGGCTCGCCCGGCGTACGCACAACCCAGTCGCCGAAAGCCGGTTCCCAGGCCTGCCCGTCGGGCATGGTCTTGAAGAAAGCGCACAGATCGTGGTAGCGTGGATCGCGCAGGACCGCACCGGGCGGTTGCAGTGAATCGGCCATGATGTGAGTTCTCCCGGATGTGACGTCGAGGGGCAATACTTCATAGTACTCGCTTTGGCCCCTTGACAAAGCGCGCCGCGCGGTCTATACATAAATCGGGGTTTATTAAACGGCGATTTATATGAGGCATCCCAATGCGCGACGAGAAGCTACGACGGTACTTTAAAGCCCTGGCCGACAGGACCAGGTTCGATATCGTGCAGGAACTGGGGCGCACCGGCGAGCGTAGCGTCTCCGACCTGTGCCTCAACCTGGGCACCACGCAACCCTTGATGTCGTGGCACGTACGGATGTTGCGCAACGCCGGGGTGATCGCGACGCGCCGCCAGGGCCGCCAGGTTTTCTGCTCGCTGGACCGGGCCAGCCTGGCGGCGTTTCAGCAGCGCTTCGAGGCATTGATCGAGGGGCAGGCCCCGCTCGTCGAGCCGAGCAGCGCGCGGCACGCGCCAATACCGGGCTAAGGAGAGCAGTGGAGAAGTGACGATGTCAGTGTACTGGGGTCTGCGCGCCGGTATCGCGCTCTCGCGCCTCATCCCCCTCTCGGTCAGCTATAGGCTGGGCATGATGGGCGGGGAGGCCGTCTACTGGTGCTGGCCCTCCAAGCGCCGCAATACCCGCCTCAATATGGCCGTCATCGCGAGCGATCCGGGTGGCGGTCCGCGGGCCGCGGCCCTGGCACGTGCCTCGTTGCGCAATTACGGACGGTACGTGATCGATTTCCTCAATCTGCCCAATGTGCCGGCCGAGGAGATCGTGCGCCGGATCAGGGTGCAAGGCTGGGAACACCTGGACCGGGCCATGGAGTTCGGCCGCGGCGCTATCTTCGTGACCGGGCACTTTGGGCTGTGGGATTACGCGCCGGTGGTGGTGGCGTCCCGCTACCCGGGCAAAGTCCACGTGGTGGCCGAGCCGTTTTCGTCCGATCGCCTGGACCGCCTGATTCAGGGCCAGCGCGCGGCGAAAGGCGCCACGGTCATCCCGATGACCAATGTGCGGCAGATGATCCGTACGCTACGCTCGAACAACATCCTGGCTTTGCTCGTCGACCGTCCGGTGCAGAATGACGGCGTGCCGGTTACCTTCTTTGGCCGCCAAACCCTGGTCCCGGCCGGCGCCGCCACCCTTGCCGCGCTCACCGGCGCCACCATCCTGCCGGGCTACATGATGCACCGAGAGGGTGGTGGTTACGAGGGTATCATCATGCCACCGGTCGAGGTATCGGCGACGGGGGACCGGGAGCACGACGTGCGCCGCACCACGCAGGCCGTTTTCAGCTCGCTCGAGCAGTTTATCGCACGCCATCCGCACTACTGGTACATGTTTCGCGATATGTGGGGCCTCGCCACGACCTCACCGGTAGAGGTGAAGGTATGAGAACCTACTACCTGTTGCGCGCGGGCTCCATCGTGGCCCGGTTCGTCCCGCTCGGCCTGTTATATGCCCTGGCCGGGGCGCTGGCGCGCCTCGCCTACCTCCGGCCGAGCCGGGCGCGCGATGCCGTGCGCGGCAACATCGCACAGGCCACGGGGTTGCCGCCCCGGAGCAGGGCGGTGCGCCGAGCCGCGGCGATGGCCTTCCGCTGCCAGGCCCTCAATTACATCGATCTGATGCGCATGGATCGCCTCACCCCGCGGGAGCTGGACGCCAGCGTCGTGCACGGCGATCTGGCGCCGTTTTACGATGCCATGGCCCTGGGCAACGGCGCGGTGATCCTCGCGGCCCACGTCGGCAACGTAGATTTCGTCGGCCAGTGGCTCGCTCTGCATGGCCTCACCGTCCATTCGGTCATGGAGCGGCTGCAGCCTGACCGCCTGTTCAACCTCGTCACCGCGCAGAGATCGGCCGTGGGATTGCAGATGCACGCCGCCGATTCGTCGGTCATCGGCACCCTGACCGACGTGCTGCGCGCAGGCGGAGTGGTGGCCCTGGTGGCAGATCGCGACCTCGGCGGCCATGGCGAAGAGGTCGAGTTCTTTGGCCGTCCGGCCCGGTTGCCGGTCGGCCCGGCCCTGCTGTCGCTGCGCACCGGCGCGCCGCTCATCCCCGCGTACGGCTTGCGCCTGCCCGATAACCGGATGTACGTCACGGTACGGCCCCCGGTGGCGCTGGCCCGCACTCGCGACCTGCGTTCGGACCTGCGGGAGGGGATCAAGGTGATGGCACGATCCTTGGAAGAGTGCATCTCGGTAGCACCCGATCAATGGATCGTGTTTGAACCGCTGTGGAAGGATCTCGCGGCATGAAGATTGCTCTGGTGTCGCCGTACGAGTTTGATTATCCCGGCGGTGTCGGGCGGCACGTGGCCGCGCTCGCCCGCTGCTTCCGCCAGGGTGGGCATCAGGTTGGGATCATCGCGCCGGGCAGCGGCGACCTGGACGATAGGGACGACGGTATCTTCCGCATCGGACGGGTCACCCCCGTGCCGGCCAATGGCTCCATCGCGCGCATCACCCTCTCATTGCGCATGGTACGGCGCATCAAGGATATCCTCGCCTCGGAGCGCTTTGACATCGTTCACGTCCACGAGCCCCTGATGCCGGCGTTGTCACCGACCGTGTTGCGCTACTCGCAGGCCGTCAACATCGGCACCTTCCACGCTTTCCGCCACTCCTACTACGGCTACCGGTATGGGCGTCCCTTGCTGAAGCTGATCATGAATAAGCTGGAGGCGCGCATCGCGGTATCGCGCGTCGCCCTGGGCTACGTCAGCCAGTACTTTCCCGGTACCTACACAATCATCCCTAACGGTGTGGATCTGCAGCGCTTTCGCTGCGACGTCGCCCCGATCGAGCGCTATCGAGACGGGCGGATCAACATCCTCTTTGTCGGGCGCTGGGAGAAGCGTAAGGGTCTGACCTATCTGATACGCGCCTATGAGCTGTTGCGGGGTGATTTCCCGCAGACGCGCATCCTGGTCGTCGGGCCCGAGGGCCGGCACAGCCGTTCGTACCGCGACTATGTCGAGTTGCACGGCCTGCGCGGCATCGAGTTCGTCGGTCCGGTCGCCGACGACGAGTTGCCGCGCTTCTATCGGACCTGCGATATCTTCTGCGCGCCGTCGACACGCGGAGAGAGCTTCGGCATGATCCTGCCCGAGGCCATGGCCAGCGGTCAGCCCATCGTCACCACCGATATCGAAGGGTATCGCGATATCGTGACGCACGGAGAGCAGGGCCTGCTGGTGCCGCCGCGCGACCAGTATGCGCTCGCCAACGCGCTGGCCTACCTTATCACCCACCCGGCAGAGCGCGAGCGCATGGCGCAGGCCGGGCTGCGCGCCGCGCAGAACTATTCCTGGGAGCGCATCGGGCGGCGGGTCCTGAACCTGTACGGCGAAGTTCTGGACGGACGGCACTCGCTTAGCAATCAGCCATCACCGCTCAGTCTCCAGCAGGGGCTGACATTAGAAGCACCGTAGACGGGGAGGGTTCACGATGATCAATGCACGGATACAGGCCTGGGGCCGCCGTCTGGCCGGATACATTGTCGCTCCGCTGGCGGCGTCGCGCATCAGTCCCAATATGCTGACGGTAGCGGGCCTGTTCCTGAGCCTGTTTACCGCTGCTGTCATCGCCGCCGGCCACGTCAGCATCGGCGGTGGGCTACTGCTCTTCGCCGGCATCTTCGACATGTTCGACGGTGCGCTGGCGCGGCTCACGGGCAAGAGTACGACCTTCGGCGCCTTCTTCGATTCGACGCTCGACCGCATCGCGGAGGCCGGCATCGGGCTTGGCCTGCTGTGGTACTACAACCAGCATCACAACCAGTTTGGGGCGACGGTTCTCTACCTGATGATCGTCGGCTCCCTGATGATCAGTTATGCGCGCGCCCGCGCCGAGGGCCTGAATCTGGAGTGCAAAGTGGGACTCATGGCGCGGCCCGAACGCGTCATTGCGCTGGCCATCGGCCTGCTGCTCGGCCCCGCCGTGACGCCCTGGGTTCTGGCCGTGCTGGCCCTCACCACCTGGGGAACGGTCCTGCAGCGCATCATGCACGTCTGGCGCCAGACCGAGGGCTCCTCCATCGACCGGCCCAATCGCCCGCGGCTGTCCCTGTCGAAGCGCAACCGCGTGCTGCTGCCGTAGAGGTCCCTCCGGCTGCGGACATTGACCCGACGGCCCGTGACGTGGTACGGTGAAGGTACGAAGTGCCCCCTCGGGAAAGAGACTGTATGTCCGCATCAGTAGTTGCCGATCGTAGCTCCGGCGACGCTCTGCAGCAACTTCAGCGGCGGCGCACGCGTCTGCCCCAGCGCCGTTTCGCCGTGGGAGGCCTGATCATTGTCGTTGCCGTGGGCTACCTCATCATGTCCAGCTTCAGCTCGGCCGTGGCCTCCGTCATGTCTCCCAGCGAGCTGTTGCGCCATGGCGCGACGCCGGCCGGGCAGACCATCCGCCTGCAGGGCAAAGTGGTCGGCGCCGACCGCGTCGACCCGCGATCCCTGGCGCACATTTTCTCCGTCTCCGATGGGCGTGCCTCGGTAATCGTGGCCTATGCCAGCGACCTGCCCGGCGGGTTCAAGACCGGCGCTTCGGTCGAGGCCCAGGGCACCTATGACGGCCATCGATTCACGGCATCCTCCCTGACCGCCAAGTGCCCCACCAAGTATCAGGCAGCCGGCAGCACGAGTCAGTAGGTGGCAGAGCGGCCCGCGGGCAGCATTGGGCGTTCAGATGACGGTGTCAAGCATGACTGAATACGCACGCATCGTGGCAACCATCGTCCTCAAGGATGTGCGCCTGGAGGCGCGGACCCGCCAGACGTTAATCGCCAGCACCATCTTCACCCTGCTGGTGGCCATCATCTTCGCTTTCGCCCTCGACCTGGCGCCGGCTACCGCCCGCGCCGTGGCGCCGGGGCTGTTGTGGGCAACGCTCGCCTTTGCCGGGATCCTGGGCCTCGGACGCTCCTTCGCACAGGAGAGCGATCATGGGACGCTGGACGGGCTGAGGCTGGCCCCGGTGGACCCCTCCGCGCTCTACGTCGGCAAGATGTGCGGCAACTTTCTGTTGATGCTGCTGACCCTGGCCGTGGCCCTTCCCGCGTTTACCATCCTGCTCGGCGTCGACCTGCTCTCACCGGGCGTCTTCCCCGCGGCCCTACTCGGACTGCTCGGCTTCGCCGCGGCCGGCACCCTTTTCTCGGCACTGTCGGCGGCCGCGCGCACCCGCGACGTCCTGCTGCCCATCCTCTTCTTGCCGCTGGCCATCCCGGTCATCCTGACGGCAACCGGAGCGACGCGCTTCACCCTCTCCAGCGTCTCGACGGCCAATGCGCTGGGAGTCCTTCTCGCCTGTGACGCCCTGTATGTGACCGCGGCGGTGCTGCTCTTCATCTATACGCTGGAGGAATAACGACCATGGTTAGACGACTCTCGCGCGCGCTCGACATCGTCGTCGCACCGGCGATGTTGATCTCACTGGTGCTCGCCTTTCTCTATGCGCCCGACGAGGCCACCATGAAGAGCGTCTATCGCATCTTCTTTTTCCACGTGCCGGCCGCGGCGTCCTCGTTCGTCGGCTTCGCCATCGTCTTCGTGTGCAGCATCCTGTATTTGCGCACGCGCAAACAGATGTACGATCTGCTAGCCGGCGCGGCGGCAGAGGTGGGCGTGGTCTTTTGCGCGGTCGGCATCGGCATGGGCATGCTGTGGGCCAAGCCGGTCTGGGGCACCTACTGGATTCCGGGGGATGTCCATCTCATGACCACGGCGGTGCTGTTTCTCATCTACGTGTCCTATCTGATGCTGCGCGCGAGCATCGAAGACGACGAGCGACGGGCGCGTCTGGCGTCGGTCATCGGCATCTTCGGCTTCGCCGGTGTGCCCATCGTGTACTTCTCTATCCGCGTCGTGCAGATCGGCAATCACCCCGTGCTCCTGGGGCTGGAACCGCGCATGCAACTGACGTTCATGGTCTGCATGACCAGCATGCTGCTGTTTTTCACCTTTATCCTTGTGCGGCGCGTGCGACTGGAGCTGGCACGCGCTGAAGTCGCACGGATGCGGCGCGACCTGCTGGAGCTGGCCTATCCCCGCGAGGCCACGGCCCGTGTCGTCGCGGGCGCGGCCGTGGAAACACAGTGGAATGCGCCCGACCTTGCCCCTACATCGGAGGTACCATCATGAACATCGGTCAAGTCCACCTGCAAACGCAACAGTTTCTGCCCTACCTCACCGTGGCCTATTGCCTGTTCTTCGCGGTGATATTCGCCTACGTTCTGAGCCTGTCGCGACGCCAATCGCGGCTCGACAACGACCTGGCCCTGTTGCGTCGCGCCCTGGATGAGGAGAAGCGCCGCCGATGACTGAGGCCGACATCGGCCAGGTCGCAGGGCTGCTGGCGCTCGTTTGCGCCGCCTACGCCTGCATCGGCTCGGTGATTGGCGCCGGCCTACCCAAACGCTGGAACCGGCGCCCGGCGCTGCTGCGCAGCGCGTCGCGCGCCGTCGTGGCCACCGGTATCCTGGTTGCCGTGTCCACCGGGGCCTTGCTCTACGCCCTGTGGACGCATGACTTCAGCCTGAAGTACGTCGCCGACTACAGCAATCTGGAGGTTGCACCCGCCTTCGACATCAGCTCGCTGTGGGCCGGCCAGGCCGGTTCGCTGATGTTCTGGTGCCTGCTGCTCAACGCCTACGCCATCGTGGCACTCTGGCAGAATCGGGGCGGACGCAACAGCGAGCTCATGCCCTGGGTGATGGCCGCGCTGATGGGCTACCAGACGTTCTTCCTATTCCTGATCAATGCCGTGGTGGAGTCGCCCTGGCTGCGCTATGACCCGGCACCGTCCGACGGGCAGGGCTTGATGCCCCTCTTACAGCATCCCACCATGCTGATCCATCCGCCCTCGCTCTACCTGGGCTACGTGGCGTTCAGCGTGCCCTTTGCCTTCGCCATCGCCGCCCTGATCACCGGCAGGGTAGACGACGAGTGGACGCGAACGACGCGCCGCTGGACCCTGCTGGCCTGGTTCTTCCTGGGTTGTGGCCTCCTGCTAGGCGGGAATTGGGCCTACAACGAGCTGGGCTGGGGCGGGTACTGGGCCTGGGACCCGGTCGAGAACGTGGCCCTGATGCCGTTTCTCACCGGCACCGCCTTCCTCCATTCGATCATGATCCAGCAACAGCGCGGTATGCTGAAAGTCTGGAACATGGTCTTGATCATCACCACCTTCGCCCTGACCCTCTTCGGCACCTTCATGAACCGCAGCGGCGTTGCCTCCAGCGTCCATTCCTTCGAGGGCTCGGGCTTGGGCGTGCCGTTCGTCATCCTCATCGGGGTCACCGTTGCCCTATCGTTTGCCCTGGTCTACTATCGGCTGCCGGGGCTGGCTGCCGTCAACCGGCTGGATTCGTATCTGTCGCGCGAGAGCGCCTTCCTCTTCAATAACTTGCTGCTCGTCGGCATCGCCTTCGCGGTCTTCTGGGGGACCATCTTCCCCATCCTGTCCGAGGTGCTGCGCGGGCCGGCAGGCAAGGTCACGGTCGGGGCGCCCTTCTTCGACAAGGTGACGGGGCCGCTCTTCCTGGTCCTGCTGCTGTTCATGGCCGCCGGGCCGTTGCTGCCGTGGCGCCGCGCCTCGCGAGAGAGCCTGCGCCGCAATCTGCTGCGTCCACTGGGCGTGGGCGCCGCGGCCGGCGTGATGGGCCTTGTGCTGACGCGCAACGTGGCCGCCTCGCTCTCCTTTGCAGTCTGCGCCATGGTGGTGGCCTCGGTCGTCGTGGAATTCTATCGCGGCACGCGCGCCAAGCGGCGCGCCACCGGGTTCACCTGGCCGCGCGCCCTGGTGCATCTGGTAGACAGCAACCACGGCCGCTATGGCGGGTACCTGGTACACCTGGGCGTCGGTCTGGTCGCGCTCGGCGTGACGGGCTCGACGCTGCTGAAAGTGGACAGCCAGGCCCTTGTGCGCCTGGGCCAATCGTTCAGCGCCGGGGCCTATCGGGTGCAGCCGCTGCACCTGCTGCAAGAGCAGGTGCCCGGCGTTGGCCCGGCCGTCACAGCCGTGGTGCGCGTGACGCGGGATGGGCAACAGGTGGCGGTGCTGCGACCGCGTCTGGTTCAATACCAGAGCCAGGGCGGCCAGTGGATCGCCCAGATCGCGCTGCGCAGCACGCCGCTCCAGGATATCTACGTCACCCTGAGCCAGACCAGCAGCAGCCAGAAGGAAGTGCGGCTGCACGTCCTGGTCAACCCGCTCGTGTGGTGGATCTGGTGCGGCGGGATCGTGGTCATTCTAGGCGGCCTGATTGCATTTACGCCCAGCCTACCCGAGCGACGGGCCGCCCTGGTGCTGGCGGGTGCGGTACCGGTCGTGGCGCGATAAAGGAGCACAAGGCATGGCACGCGATGGCGATGAGACGACACCGGACGAGGGGTCTCTGGCGGACCGTGGCGCGCGGCGCCGTTCGCGCGCCTGGCTGTTCATGCTGCCTCTGGGTGCTTTGATCGCCGTGCTGGCCATCGCCGTCGCCAACCCGACGCAGGATTCTACCGCTACCGTCCCCAGGCAGCAGGCACCGGATTTCACCCTGCCGCTGTTCGGTGGGGGCACGCTGCACCTGAATGCACTGCGCGGCAAGACTGTTGTCCTGAACTTCTGGGCCTCGTGGTGCCAGCCGTGCGTGCAGGAGGCGCCGATCCTGGAGCGCCAGTGGCTCGCCTGGAAGAACAAGGGCGTCGTCTTCGTGGGCATCGACACGGGTGAAGATCCGCATTCAGATGCGGTCCGGCAGTTCCTCCGACAATACAACGTCACCTATCCAAACGGGTGGGATGCGAGCGCCCTGGATATCCAGTACGGGACGACAGGCCAGCCGGAGACGTTCTTCATCACGCCGAAGGGGATGATAGCGCGCCACGTGGCGCTGCCGTTCACCGACGACCAGACGCTCTCCCGGTACATACAGGAGGCGCGCGCATGACGGCGCAACCCTCCCGGCATTGGCCCAGGCGTGTCGCGCCTCCCATCGTGGCCGGCGCCCTGGCGCTGCTCGCCGCCGTCCTGATCGGGGCATGGGCCGGCGTGGTGGCCCTGCCGGGCGGCAGCAGCGGCTCCCTCGATGCGCGCGTCAACGCTATCGGCGCCACGGTGCGCTGCCCCGCCTGTCCGGAGCCAATCTCCGTCAACGACAGCCAGAATCCAAAGGCCTGGGACATGCGCCAGTACATACGAGACCGCCTGCAGCAGGGAGCGAGCGCCGGCCAGATACGGCAGGAACTGGTCGCTCGGTACGGCGCGAGCATCCTGCTGGCGCCGCCGCAGCAGGGCTTCGACGCGCTGGTCTGGCTCGTCCCGCTGGTGGCGGTCGTGCTTGCCGGCGCCATCGCTCTTCTGACCGTGCGCCGCTGGCTACAGCGTACCGGTACCGAACCTCCCCTTGGCGTGCCGGTGGCGCCGATCGAGGGGCCGGAGCATCAGATCTATCAGGATCGGCTGGACCGCGAGCTCGCGGCACGGGAGTAGGCCATGGCACCTGTTGTGTACGCCGCGCTGCTGTTCGCCCTTCTGGCCTTTGTCGGGTATCCGCTCCTGCAAGCGGTTAACGAACGGAGCGGCGAGCAAGACCGTCCGGAGCTTGGACAGCGCCGGCGTCTGCTGGCCGAGCATGAGCAGGCTCTGGCCACGCTGAAAGACCTGGAGTTTGAGCATAGCGTCGGCAACCTCTCCGACCAGGACTATGCCGCGCAGTGCGCGCCGTACCGCCACAAGGCCATCACCATCTTGCGCGAGCTCGACCGTCTGGCGGCCGGGAGCGCGCGGGACGTCGACGACGGCGAGCGCCTCGTCCCGCCGCGCAGTGCCGGTAGACTGGAGGATCGCCTTGAGGACGAAATCACGCGGGCACGGCAGCGCATGGAAGGCGCTGGCGATGGGGTTCTGCGACAACGCTGCCCCCGTTGCGGCAGCCTGAACCGAGCGCAGAGCAGCACCTGCCGAACCTGCGGGCTCTCTTTTGCCGGGCTGGTCATTTGCCCCAACTGCCACGCCGGCCAGGCCAGACAGGCCCGGTTCTGTGCGTCGTGCGGCGCCGGCCTCTCGGAAACGACGCCGGAGAACGGGAGGCTGGACTGATGTTGTTTCAGTCGGGTTTGTTTGCTTGGGGAGGGGCCTGCGACCGCGGTCGCATGGCAAGACGCGGGCCGACCGCGGTCGGTCGGTCGGCGTCACGGAGACGAACACCTCCCGACCGTGCACCGCTCTCGACTTCCCCCCGTTGGGCCACCTCTGCCGATGAGGCGACGGCTCGACTCACAGCAGTGTCGACCGAAGGAGATAGCGGTGCCGTTGCGGCACTCAACCGACCGCGGTCGGCCCGGTGCTTTGCCAGGGGACCGCAGTCCCCGGTCCATTCTGCAAGGCGCGCAGCCTGCCACATTATCGCACTAGGTCTCCTCGTGCTGGCCGGCCTGTCGGAGATCACTCCATCGGCCGCGCCCGTCGATGCCGCCTCCCAACCGCCCGATAGCGGCATTGCCGTCATGCGCCTGACCGTCGGCATCCGGCGCCAGGGTCAACGACTGGACGTCATCGAGGATTGGCTGTACACCAACGCCGGCAAGACCACCGACGCCGGCATTGACGGGCGGGGACGCTCGGCGGTCACCTTCTTGCTGCCGCAGGGAGCGACCAATGTGCAGATCAAGGCGGCGGATCCGCCCTCCGCTACAGCCCCGGCCAACAGCGATACCGTCGTGGTGAATGCGGTGATCCGGCCGGCGAGCGGCTTGAACACGGCGAGCCTGCATCAGCTAACCGCGCTATTCAGCCTTCCCAACGCCGGATCGCAACCAACGCTGCTGCTGCCGACGCGCTACTTCATCGGCACGCTGCAGGTCTTTGCGCTGGGTTCGCGCCTCTTCGCCCCGGGCTTCACGCCGACCACGCTCCAGGTCCAGGGCAACAAGCCGATTCCGGCATTCTCAAAGGAGGCCGTGGCGCCCGGCAGCACGCTGGCAATCGGCATCGACGGTCCGCCGGCCGCCGCGCCGGACACCGGCGTCGTCCCCGCGGTCGTCGTCCCAGACTTCCCGACCGCCATCGTGGCCATCATGTCTATTATCGGTTTCGGGCTGTTGCTGGCCCTCGGTGTCAGGAGTCGGCGCACCACGACCCCGGCGAGCGGGAAACCGCCCGAGTTACTCAAGCAGCGCGCACAGCTCATCGACGACATCGCCGAATTGGACCTGCTTCACGCGCGCGGCCAGATACGCGAGGTCGAGTACCGCCATCAGCGCAGCGAGGCGCGGGCACATCTGCTCATCGTGGCGCGCCAACTGGGCGAGTGAGCAGCGAAGCCGCCCTCTCTGCTTCGGTCGCGCCCGTGTCTCGCGCCGAGAGCGTCGTGCGGGCCGCCGATGTGTGGAAGGCGTTTAATCGGCGCACCGTGCTGGCCGGCGTGGACCTGCGGGTGCAACCGGGACGCACCTTGGCTATCGTGGGTCCAAACGGCGCCGGTAAGACGACGCTGTTGCGCATCCTCGCCACCTTGAGCCGTCCGTCGTCCGGCAGCGTGGAAATACTGGGCCGCGACGTTCTGCAGGACCCCATCCCGGCGCGGCGACGCATCGGGGTGGTCCTCAGCAACCCACTCCTCTACGACGATCTGACCGCCGCCGAGAACCTGCGCTTTTACGCCCGGCTCTATGGCGTGCCCGGCGCAACGGCGAGGATAGCAGAGCTGGCCCGACTGGTCGGGCTGGAAGGGCGCATGGACGAACGCAGCGGCACTTTCTCGCGCGGGATGCAGCAGCGCCTCTCGCTGGCACGGGCGCTGCTGCATCGCCCCGCCCTGCTGCTCCTGGATGAGCCCGATGCCGGCCTGGACCCGCGGACGACGGCCGACCTGCGGCATCTCTTGCGCGCGGACGGCGCCGCGCATCGCGCGGCCGTGCTCACCTGCCACGATCTCGACCTAGCCTTGCACATCGCCGACGACGTGGCCGTCCTGGTGGAGGGCCGCTTCACGCTGGCCGCTTCCGCCCGGTCGCTCAGCGCCGCCGACCTCAGGGCGGCGTTCGCCGCCACACGGTGACGACGAACGGCCGGTTGCTCGGATTTGGCGGGTGCCAGGCGCAGGCAGCGGACTCCGCGTCTCCGGTTCAGCACCATGCCCTGGTATACTAAATCTGTAGTACACACGATGGAGGCAAAACGATGGCGCTGCAACAGGACGAGCTGCCCGGACAGGTCACGAGCGTGCGCTTACCGGCGGATCTGCGCGAACGGTTGGACGAGTTGGCGCGCATCACCGGTCGCCCACGCAACGACCTGGTGGTGGACGCCCTGACTTACTATGTCGACAGCGGCATGGAGTACCTCGGTGAGATCGCACTGGCGCGGCACGACATCGCCGAGGGGCGCACTCTGACAACAGACGAGCTGAACGCCCGGCTACGCGCCCGTGGCTTCCTGGGTGGGCGGTAGTGGCGGAGGTTCGCTGGAGCGCCCAGGTGGCCGACGATGTAGCCGCCATAGCGGAAAGCACACGCGATGCGCTGGGCCTGGAGGCGGCTGACCGGCTCATCGAACGGATAGAGCGCGCAGCCGAGACGCTGGCCCTGTTTCCCCTCATGGGGCGCCGCTTGGAGACCGGTGAGCGCCGCTGGCCAGTCCGTCGCACGCCGTACGTGCTGCTCTACGAGCCGATCGAGGGGGCCATCTACGTCCTGCGGGTGCTCGACGCCCGGCGGCAGTGGCCACCCGCACCCGGCGATAGCGAGCGCTAAGTGGTTAGGCGCTGCACGTTCGTAGGTTTCGCACGGTGAAACCTACGAACGTTGACCGGCGACCCGCTTAGTGTTGTTTGGGAGACGTTTCTTTGCTGCGGGGCGCTATTCCTGGGGCCGGCAAGGATGCCGGCGGTCCCAGGTCAGGTAGCCCATGCACGGACGTCCCAACGCCCGCGCAGGCAGGTACACCGACGCCCCGGCTCACGCCGGCTCGGCGCCGTCCAGGGCCTCGATCTCGCGATCGAGGCGTCCCACCTCGAGGTACTCCTCGCGATGCAGGGCGTAGGCGCGCTGGAGCAGCAGCTCACACAATCGGCGTCCGCGCTCGCCGGGCTCCTGGGCCGCTGCCATCAGGTGATTGCCGCGATACTTGGGCGAGAGCGTCTCGACCAGGCTGCGCATCTCGCCCAGCGCCTCGGTGGCGCCGCGCAGGTCGCGCCGCTCGGTAGCGTCCCGCAGCGTGCCCGTTAGCTTGGTCAGTTCGCCGAGGCGCTGGCCTTCGTCCATGATGCTGTACACCATGGCCGCGGCGTCAAACTCCGCCCGGCTTTCCGCCTCGACCTCGACCAGCGCGCCGGTCAGCGTCTTGTAGCGCTCGGCGTACGCTTCCGCGGCGTACGTCGTTTCCAACATCAGCCGCTGCACGTCGTCGTCCAGCACATTGCCGGCGAAGATCAGGTCGTCATCGCGGATCTCGGCCAGCCGCTCAAGGTAGGCGCGTCCGGGCACCTCTTCGGGGACAGGGGGCAGCGGAACCGGACGCGGCATCTCCGACCCGCCCGCCGCCATGCCGGCGAACATCGGCGGCAGATACTTGGTCAGATTGAAGGCCACCGGCGGAATGACCAGATAGGTCGCCAAACACCGTTCGGGGGAGCCGGTGGTGAAGAAGATCAAGGCGTGTCCGGTGGGGCGCCCAGGGTCTCCACGCTGGTAAATCAGGTCCATGGCCCCATTATATCTTGGGCGGGCGTAGCGCTCATTCTCCCGGCCATCCATGGCCTCGCCGCTTCAAACCCTGGGCGAGAGAAGCACCGATCATCGTTGCTACCCATCGTCTCGTCGTCTCATGGCCGGAACGCGAGCAGCACTGAGTATTGACGGTGTCCACGGGTGCGCCTTGACACGATGGCGGTGCCACTTTACCATAAGCTTCGTGGCCGGCGGAACATCCCGCCGTGTCGGACCATCGTCTGCCGGGCCGTGGACGCCCAATGCGGACAACGGCATCGACGCTTGGTTAGGGTAGCAAGACATGACGACCGATGTAGCACACCTGCCCAACGCCTCACTGCGCGGGCGCAATGCGCCGGCTTCGCCCATTCGCAAGCTGATGCCGTACGCCAACGCGGCCCGTGCGCGTGGCATCCACATTCACCACCTGAATATCGGGCAGCCCGACTTTGCCACGCCTGCGCCGATCCTCGACGCTATCGCCCGGTTTGATCGCCGGACCCTGGCCTACGCGCCATCTCAAGGACTACCCGAAGCGGTCGCGGCATGGGCCACCTACTTCCAGCAAGCCTGCGGTGTCGACGTCCCCGAAGATCAGATTATCGTGACCGCCGGCGGGTCCGAGGCCATCGCTTTTGCGATGATGGCGGTCGCAGATCCCGGCGAGGAGATCTTGGTCTTCGACCCGTCGTACACCAATTACATCGGCGTAGCGGCCTGCGCCGGGGTCACGCTGCGCGGCCTGCTGCTCGAAGCGGGCGACGACTACGCGCTGCCATCGCCGGGGCAGATCCGCGCCGCCCTGACGCCGCGCACGCGCGCCATCTTGCTGTGCAATCCGAATAATCCTACCGGGGCCGTCTACGGCGAGCAGGATTTGCGCCTGCTGCTCGACGTGGTCGAAGAGGCCGGGATCATGCTCATCGTCGACGAAGTCTATCGCGAGCTTGTCTTCGATGGGCTGCCGCGGACCTCCGTGCTGGCCATCCCGGGCGCCATGAGACACGCCATCCTGGTGGATAGCATCTCTAAGCGCTTCAACGCCTGCGGGGCGCGCATCGGCTGCATCACCTCGGCACACGCGGGCGTGATGACCGCTGCCCTGCGCTTCGCTCAGGCCCGGCTCTCGGCGCCCACGGTCGAACAACTGGCGCTCGTGCCGATGCTCTCCGATCCCGAGACCTACACGGCGTCGCTGGCCGCCCAATACGAGCGGCGGCGGGACATCGTGCTTGGGGCGCTCGGGGAGATGCCTGAGATCACGCACAGCCGGCCACACGGCGCCTTCTACATCATCGTCGGGCTGCCGGTCGAGGACGCCGAAGATTTCGCCCGCTGGATGCTTGAAGACTTCTCGGCCGGCGGTGAGACGGTCATGGTCGCGCCGCTGAAGGGATTCTACGTGACGCCCGGCCTCGGCGCCAACGAGGCTCGCCTGGCCTACGTGCTAGGAGATGAGGATCTGGACCGCGCTGTGCGCCTGCTCGGCGACGGCCTGGACCGCTATAGGACGCTGCGGCGGGACGAAGGGGCCATACCATGATAGAGCACATTCCCGCCTTCCTCGCGCATCTGCGCGCGGTACGCGGCTTCTCCGAGAACACGATCAGCGCCTATCGCAATGACCTGAACCAGCTCGCCGCGTTTGTGCAGTCGGGGCCCGCGGAATACGATCTGCGTGAGCGCAGCACCCTAGCCGCCTTCATGGTGGAACTGCGCTCGCATGAGTACGCGCCCAGCACCATGGCGCGCAAAGTGGCGGCCGTGAAGTCGTTCTGCCACTTTCTGCGCCAGCAGGGGCTCATCGAGGTCGATCCGGCCGACGGTGTGGATTCGCCCAAGGTCGATAAGTACCGCCCCAGGTCCGCGTCGTCCGATGAGATCGGACGCCTGCTCGCGCAGCTCGACGGCGAGTCACCGGCGGTGCTGCGCGACCGGGCCATGGTCGAGCTTCTGTACGCAACCGGCGTGCGCGTGAGCGAACTTGTCTCCCTCGACCTGGATCACGTGGATATGCAGTCCCGCGTGGTACGTTGCAACGGCAAGGCCGGCAAGGCGCGGGAGATTCCGTACGGCGAGAGCGCCCAGGTCGCACTGGGGACCTACCTGGCGTCGGGGCGTAGCAGCCTGCTCGGAGCGGGCGATACGCCGGCGCTCTTCCTCAATCGCCACGGTGAGCGGCTGACCCGCCAGGGCTTCTGGCTGATCATGAAGGGCTACGCCCGCCAGGCCGGGATCGACACCCTCTCTCCGCACACCCTGCGCCATTCGTTTGCCACCCACCTGCTGAGCAACGGCGCGCCGCTGCGCTCCGTCCAGGAGCTGCTCGGCCATACCAGCATCGCCTCCACGCAGGTGTATACTCAGCTTGCAGCCCAGTCAGGCGAGGAGCGCGCGCGCCAACCGGCCGCCTCGGCGGCGGAGTGAGGGCCGACCGCGGGCTAGAAGGGGCGAGCGGTGAATTCAAATGGGTAAGAATATCACAATAGTTGGCGGCGGCAGCAGCACATTTGTTCCCCATCTGATGCGCCTGTTCATCGAATCGGAGACGCTGCGCGGCAGCACGATCACCCTGATGGACGTCGATGCGGGGCGCCTGGAGGTCATGGACACACTTGCGCAGCGCCTGATACAGCGCGAATCGGCCGCACTGACGGTGCGCAGCACCACCGACCAGCGCGAGTCGCTGGCCGGCGCCGATTTCGTCATCGTGGCCATCTCCGTGGGCGGTATGTCGGCCTGGGAGCACGACATAGAGATCCCCGCGAAGTACGGCATCTACATGCATATCGCCGACTCCATCGGCCCCGGCGGCATCATGCGGGCCTTCCGCCATGTGCCGATCCTGGCCGGCATCTGCCGGGACCTGCGCGAGGTCTCGCCACGGGCGCGGGTGCTGAACTATACCAATCCCGCCACCGCGAATGCCCTGGCCATGCGCACGGTGCCGGAGATCGAGTCGGCCTCACTGTGCTCGTGCACGGCCATACCCTCCAACGCACAACTGCTGGGGCTGTGGGCCGGCGTGAGCCCCGGCGAGGTCGCGGTGCCGCCGCTTGTCGCCGGCGTAAACCACTGCGCCTCGATCGTCGATCTGCGCTTGACGGACGGGAGGGATGCCCTGGCTCTGCTGCGCCAGCGGGACGCCGCGGCGGTCTCCGAGGCGGCCCGCCAATCGCCCCTGTTGGCGGAAGCGGCGCGCCAGCGCGGCGTCGGCGAGGAGCAACTGCTCGCCGAGATGCTGCGCCACGTCGGCCTGGGCCGGCCCATCGTGCAGTGGGTGCTCAATACCTATGGCGTCCTGCCCTACTGCTGGTCGCACTGGGCGGAATTCTATCCGCAACTGATGCGGCTGGCCGAACCGTACAATGGGCGGGCGCAGGGACTGTCCATGGACTACGGTCTGCGCATCCACGACATGGACCACGAGCGCGCCCGCGTGCAGCGCTGGCAGAGCGTGGCCGATCGCTGGAGCCGGTCGGAAGACACCGGCGAGGTCTCGCTGCAGTCGCTGCCGGAAGAGGAAGGCATCGAGGTGGTGGCGATCATCGAGGCCATCGTGGAGAACCGCAACGCCCTGCACATCGTGAACACGGTCAATCACGGCTCCATCGACAACTTGCCCGGCGAGGCGGTCGTCGAGGTAACCTCGGTAGTCAATAGCTATGGCATCCGGCCCCTGCACGTCGGGCCGCTGCCGGAACCCATCGCGGCCAACCTGCGCCATCACATCAGCACGCAGCAGTTGACCGTGCAGGCCGCGCTGTCCGGCGACCGCAAGGATGCGTTGCAGGCCTTCTTGCTCGACCCCGTGGTCATGGCGCACCTGAATCCGGACGAGGCGGGCAAACTGCTGGACGAGCTATTGCAGGCCCACGCCGGCTACCTGCCGACCTTCGCCTGAGCGACGCTCCCCCCACCTGTCAGGCGCAGCAGCGTATCGACGCGGTTGGTGGTAACGCCGTCGACCCCGATGGCCAGCATCGTGCGCATCAGCGGCACGTGGTCCACCGTCCAGACCAGAACCCGCAGGCCGGCGTCGTGGCATATCCGCACCGTCTCGCGCGTGGCCAGCGTGTGCTCCAGGGTGAGCGCCGACACACGATGCAGGCGAGCGGCCGCGACAAGGCTCAACCCAAGCGCGCCGCCGCCGACCCACGGAGAGAGCGCGGCCAGGGACCGCGCCGGCGCGTTGGCCGCGCCGGCCTCGCGGGTCAAGGCGGCCTGCACCCAGGGCAGCTCGGCCCGTACGGCGGCAAAGGTGGACGGAGCATCGCCGGTCAGCAAGACGCCCTCGCGCCGCCTTGCAAGCCGTAGGGCGGCGATCAGCGCCGGGGCGACGCCGGACACCTTGATGTCCAGGTTGAACGTGAGAGGCGCACCGTGGTGGCGCAGGCCCAGGGCCTCGTCGAGTGTCGCCAGCGGCTCGCCGCCCGGCCGCCACTGCTGAAGTTGGGCGAGTGGCATGCGGGCCACGTTGGCCCGCGTCTTGCGGGGAAGGTCAAGGTAGTCGTCGTGGGCCAGCACCAGCGCGCCGTCGGCGCTCAGCCGCAGATCGGTCTCGATCATCTCGGCGCCCAGGGCTGCCGCCATGGCGAAACCCCGCAGGCTGTTCTCGGCGGCCTGCTCGGGTAAGCCGCGATGGGCGATGTGCAGGAAAGGCCAGGGCCAGGCGGCCGGGGACTGAGTGTTGAAGCGCGTCATCAGTCCCAGTGTACGATACCGCGGGCACAACTTTGACGCCGTCGTGGCATCCTGGTACTGTGTACGCAAAACACCCTTTGGTCTTGAGAAAGGAGGTAGCAGGCGCGGGCGCAGCAGTGCGCCCGCGCGAGAGTTGTAGCTGGCATCGTTCGGGCACCTTTTCCCCGTTGACATTGCGTTTGCACGTATCAAAACAGGAGGTCCAGATATGTTCGACGACGAGACCACGGAAGCCGGCGCAAAGGAGCGCCTATCACGCCGCAAGTTGCTCGAAACCGGTGCCGTTGCCGGCGCAGGCCTGGCGGCATTGAGCTCGCCGCTCGGCCCGATGGGCGTCGCGCTGGCGCGGCGCTCCGAGCAAATCGCGCGGATGCCCCTTAATCCACAGGACTCGGTCACCCTGCGCTTCATGACGCGCGGCGGCCCCGGCTACGAAGCCTTCTTCAAAGACGCGGCAAACAGGTTCATGAAGGCGCACTCCAACGTGACGATTAGCATCGAGCCGCACGACAACGACTGGGATACCAAACTCAAGGTCGAAATGGCCGGCGGCTCGCCGCCGGACCTGGTCTTTCACGCCGACGACTATCTGTTCTCGTACGCGGCGCGCGGCTCGCTGATGGACCTGGCGCCATTTTTCAAGCAGGCCGGGCTCAAGAAATCGGACTTCTGGCCGGCGGCTATCAACCCGCAGTTCCTGGGCAACCACCTCTTCGCCATGCCGCTGGACTATGGCCTGCATGCGCTCTTCTACAACAAGGCCCTCTTCGACCAGCAGCACATCAGCTATCCCACGGATAAGTGGACATGGAACGACTTCACTCAGGCGGGCCGCCGTCTGACCCTTGACCGCAGCGGCAAACGCGCCAGCGATTCCGGCTTCGACCCCAACCATGTGAAGCAATACGGCGCGCAGAACGGGCTCTACTATTGGGTAGGTACAATACTGCGCAGCAACGGCGGCAGTTGGGCCACGCCGGACATGACCAAGGCCACGCTCGACACGCCGGTAGCTATCAAGACCTTCCAATGGCTGGCCGACCTGGGCACCAAGTGGTTCGTAATCGGCTCACCGCTGTATGCTGCGAGCCAGTCCTTCGATATAGACAACAACAATATCGCGATGCAAGTGGATGGAACCTGGAAGTTCTCCGAGTTTCCACATTACCCAAACCTCAATTGGAGCAAGGGTAACATGGATATAGCGCCGATTCCCCTGGGAAGCAAGGGCCGCGTATCCGGCGCCGAGGCCTCTGGACTGGTCATACCTGCGGGAATCAAGTCCACCAACGCCAAGTGGGCCTGGGAGTTCATCAAGTGGATGACGACGGACGAGGGTCAGCGCGTGGCCTTCAGCTATGGCGTGGCCAGCATCCCCAACTCGCCGAAGTTGGCGCAAGAGTTGATCCCTCAGATGAAGCTGCCCAACAATCGCAAGATCATTCTGGAGTTGTTGCCACAGGCCCAGATTCCCATGTGGCAGCAGGCCATCTCCGACCAGGAACTGGAGAACACGCTGCTCCTGAATCCCTGGAGCCCCGCGCCCGAGATGCTGGATCTGTACAAAGGGCGCAAGACAGCCGCGCAGGCCATGCCCATCGTCAACAAGCGCATCCAGAAGCTACTGGATAACGACCAGCAACTGGCGAAGAAGTTTGGCGTTAAGCTGCATCTGTAGGTAGCGACACTAAAGGGATGGTTGGCGACAGGAATGGGCAGGACCGCGAAACCCCGCCTTTCAAGGCGGGGAGCACGTCATGTTCGGCCCGTCCGCTCGACAGGCTCGCGGACGGGCGGCCGCCCATGGGCCAAGCGGTGGGCTTCAACCCGCCCGGTTTGTGATGAGGCGGGTTGAAACCCGCGGCTGGGCGCGACATGACGGCACCCGCAAGCGGGTTCCCGCCGGACTGAAGTCCGGGGTTTCCCGGCCGCGGCACCGCAGCGCGCCCGTTCCTGCCTATGGGCAACCATTGGCCATCCATCCCTAACCAGGTTGAAGGGGCATATAAGCAGGAGGAGAGGGGATGGCAGTACAAACAGCTAGTATCGGCGTCAAGCAACGCCGCCGACGCGGCGGCCTATTGAGGGAAGAGGCGCTGTGGGGCTGGCTCATGCAGATACCGAACGTCGTCGGCCTGACGGTTTTTGCCGCCGGCCCCCTCATCGTCTCGTTCGGGCTGATCTTCACGCACTACCAGATGATCACACCGCCGACCCCGGCCGGGCTCGATAATGTCAACGAGTTGATCAACGATCCGCTATTCCCCACCGTGGTGGCGAACACCGCCTATGTAACGCTCATCTCGGTGCCGCTGTACATGCTGCTTGGCCTGCTCCTGGCCCTGGCCCTGCATCAGAAGCTGCGCGGCATCGGCATCTACCGCACCATCTTCTTCCTGCCCAGCCAGATGCCGCCCGTGGCCAACGTCGTGCTCTGGCTCTGGCTCTTCAACCCCGATTACGGCCTGGCCAATTGGGTCCTGGACCTGCTACACATTCCGGAATCGACCTGGATTCAGGATCCGGTGATGGCCAAGCCCTCGCTGATCATCCTGGGCATCTGGGGCATCGGCAGCGGCATGATCATCTACCTGGCCGGCCTGCAGAACATTCCCGAGGAGCTGCATGAGGCCGCTTCGATCGAC